>ERZ1643247.808-NODE-808-length-34320-cov-5.253320_pt1 | contig 34320 bp, 30 predicted proteins | sample MGYA00579264_ERZ1643247 | MGnify/ENA primary metagenome ERZ1643247 (study PRJEB29033, sample SAMEA4952262) | chicken gut metagenome | biome: Broiler Chicken; feature: Gastrointestinal Tract; material: Caecum | place: Ireland | collected 2018 | study: Broiler... | reverse complement strand
CCCTGGCCTACTGCTTAGAAGGCAGTTGCTCTATCCAGCTGAGCTATTGGCGCATGGAATCGTTTCCTTACGGAACCGGCAAAGCAGGAACAACCTGCTGGAGCGGGTGATGGGAATCGAACCCACACAACCAGCTTGGAAGGCTGGGATTCTGCCATTGAACTACACCCGCATTTTGCGACGGCTATTATTATAGCACAGCGCCCCTTTTCTGTCAATAAAATTTCCGCGTTTTTTTGCCGGGAAACAAAAAAGATCCCCGCCTTGCGGCAGGGATCTTCCTGACTTTCCTGTGATCCTGTTACGGGAGTATCTGAATCTCCACGCCCTTCTCCCCGGCTGTGACGAACAGGCCGGCAGGCATCGTATCGCACCGATCGATCAACGCTTCGGCCAGCTTATCCTCCACCTCGCGGCGGATCAGGTTGCGCAGGTCGCGCGCGCCGCTCCGGCCGCCGATGGCGTGGTCCGCCAGCCAGGCGGTAGCCTTCTCGTCATACTCCAGCTTAATGTGGCGTTCCGCGAGCGTGCCCTTGTACTCGTCGAGCATGAGGGCGGCAATCCGGCGGAAGTCCTGTGCGTCGAGCGGGCGAAACACCACCACTTCGTCCACACGGGCCAGGAATTCCGGCCGCAGGAACTCGGAGAGAGCTTTCTGCGCGCGCTCGCGGGAGGCGTCCTCCTGCGTCTTGCCGAAACCGAGGGCGTTCTCGCGCCGCTCGCTGCCCGCGTTCGACGTCATCACGAGAATTGTGTTTTCAAAATTGACGGTGCGGCCGTGCGCGTCCGTCACGCGGCCCTCGTCCAGAATCTGCAGCAGGATGTTCAGCACGTCGGGGTGGGCCTTCTCGATCTCATCGAAGAGCAGCACGGAATAGGGGCGGCGGCGCACCTTCTCCGTCACCTGCCCCGCCTCGTCGTAGCCGACATAGCCGGGCGGCGAGCCGATGATGCGGGAAACGGAATGCTTTTCCATGAACTCCGACATATCAAGCCGGATGAGCGTCTCCGGCGTGTCGAACAGCTCCTGGCTGAGCACCTTCACGAGCTCCGTCTTGCCCACGCCCGTGGGCCCCACGAAGATGAACGAGGCCGGGCGGCGGCGCGGGCTGATCTGCACGCGGCTGCGGCGCACGGCGGCCGTCACAGCGGCCACGGCCTCCTTCTGGCCAATGATATGGCGGTTCAGCGTCTCCTCCAGGCCGGAAAGCTTGCGCAGCTCGCTCTCCTGAATGCGCGCGGCGGGGATTCCCGTCCACAGCTCAATCACCTGGGCCAGATCCTCCATCTCCACATTGGCGCCGAGCGCCTGCGGGGCGAGCGTCTTTTCCTTCTCCTCGAGCTGCACCATCTTCGTGCGCAGCTCAGCGAGCTTCTCGTAATCCGGCTCCGTGCCCTCCTCCTCGGAGGTCATCTCCTCCTCCTTCGCGCGCAGGGAATCAAGCTCGGAAGCGGCGGCGTCATACTCCGCCATCTGCTTGTTGCGCAGCGCGGCGTGGGCGCAGCTCTCGTCGAGCAGGTCGATCGCCTTGTCCGGCAGGAAGCGGTCGGTGATGTAGCGCTCGGAAAGGCGCACAGCGGCAGAGACGATGTCGTCCGGCACGTGCACGCGGTGGAACTGCTCGTAATACGTGCGCACGCCCGAAAGGATATCGCGCGCCTCGGCCAGCGTCGGCTCCGCCACCGTCACGGGCTGGAAACGGCGCTCGAGCGCGGCGTCCTTCTCAATATATTTGCGGTATTCGACGAACGTTGTCGCGCCGATCACCTGGATCTCCCCGCGGGAGAGCGCCGGCTTGAGGATGTTCGCGGCATTCATGGAACCCTCCGCGTCGCCGGTGCCCACCAGGTTGTGCACCTCGTCGATGAAGAGGATGATGTTCCCTTCCGCTTTCACCTCGTCCACAAGCCCCTTGATGCGGCTCTCAAACTGGCCGCGGAACTGCGTGCCCGCCACGAGAGCGGTGAGGTCGAGCAGATGGATCTCCTTCTTCTGCAGGCGCGCCGGCACATTCCCGGCCGCAATGCGCATGGCAAGGCCTTCGGCGATGGCCGTCTTGCCAACGCCCGGCTCGCCGATGAGGCAGGGGTTGTTCTTCGTGCGGCGGCTCAAAATCTGCACCACACGGTTGAGCTCGCGTTCGCGGCCGATCACGGCGTCGATCTCCCCGGCGGCCGCCTTGGCCGTCAGGTTCGTGCAGTAGGCGTTCAGGTGGCGGCGCTTCGTCTTCTGCTTGAGGCGCTTGCCCTTCTGGGTCTGCTCCGCCTGCCCCTGCTCCTCCTCCTGCTTCCCGTTCTTCCCGATGTTCGGGAAAATGTTCTGCAGGAACGAGGAGGGGAAGGTCGCCGCGCCGCCGGGCGTGAAGGCGCTCGTCTCGTTCGGGTCGCTCTCGTCCTCCTCCCCGTCCGGGTTCATGAGCTGGCCGAGCTCCGATTCCATGGAATCGAGCTGCTCGTCGGTGAGGCCCATCTTGTCAAGGATGTCGTTCACCGGCTTGATGCCGAGCTCCTTCGCGCAGCTCAGGCACAGGCCCTGCGGCGCCTCGGAACCGTTTGTGGGGGAAATGAAAACGACAGCCGGCCGTTTGTGGCATCTGGAACATAGCATCATGGATTTCCTCTTTCCGCGTGAGCCGTGCGGCTATTCCGCTTCCTTCGGCTCGCGCTTGGCTTTGATATCTGATTTCAGGTCAATGCTGTCCTTCGGGTCCGTGGATCGGAGCACGGCAAAGAACAGCTTCGCATATCGGTAAAGCGCATACAGCATGCACACCGCCGTCACGGAGAGCAGCGCGATGTCCAGGGGAAGGATCTCGATCTTCCAGATCCCCTTGAGCGCCGCAATCACGACGAACGAGCAGTAAAACAGCACCGTGCCCAGCTTGCCATACCACATGGCCTTGCTGGGGCGCTTTTTCTTTTTCAGCACCAGGAACATGCCGCCCACCAGCATCAGCAGCTCCTTGAGCACAAAGACGGCGAGCAGCGGCAGCAGCACGGGGATCTGAATGGCCAGGCAGATGGCCACCGTCCCCTGGGTGAGCTTGTCGGCAATGGGATCGAGCATCTGCCCCAACTCCGTCTGCTGGTGGAAGCGGCGGGCAATGATCCCGTCAAACAAATCCGAGAGTCCGGAGAGCACGAGGCACACAACGGCCCACACGAATTCTCCCCTCGTGTATAGAATAACGAACGGGATAATGAGCAGAATCCGCAAAATGGAGAGCGCGTTTGGCACGTTGATATTTTTGTTTGTGATTTTCATCGTATCCTCTTCCTCTCAAACTTCCTCGCCTCAACCGGGCAGAGGGGATGCGCTTGGAATCATGCCTGCCGGAACAGCTGCGCCACGGGATTTTCCTCATAGAGCAGGACGTAAAGCCGGGACTGGCTCAGTGTTTCCTCCGGCGCCGCACTGCTCTCCGGCTGCCAGGAGGGCAGCGAGAACGAGAGCACCGCGCAGATCAGCACGGCAATCACCGCGCCGCGCAGCGCCCCGCACACGGCGCCGCACACGGTGTTCACCATGTGCAGGCCCGGCAGGCGGAACACCATGTCGAGCGCGCGGCCGGCCAGAAACACCAGCACCTGCAGCCCCACATACAGCACAAGCGAAGCGATAACGCGGATCATATTGTATTCCACCGCCGTGGCTTCCCGGCCGGAAAGGGAACACACCACATCCGCCAGGAAGCCGGAAAGCACGGCGGAGGCAATCAGCGCAAACAGCGAGCCGGCAAACCCCACCAGGCTGCGCACCACGCCCGCCTTCGCGCCGATCACAAGTGATATCACAATCACGGCGCACAGCAGCACATCGAGCAGAATTCCCATGAACAACTCCCTTCCCCGGCCGCGCGCGGCGGCCCGGCATGCGGATTTCCGGACGTCTTACCCGTTCAGGGAAACGGTCCGGATTTCGGATACGCCCAGCAGATACGCCGAGCTCTCGTCGGCGAGGGCAAGCGAGAGGGCGTCCGCCCCCGCGTCCGCCTGCGCGAACAGCGCGCCGTCGGCGATGGAATAGGCATACACCGTCCCCCCCGCCAGCACGGCGGCCGTGTTGCCGTAGAGCGAGACGGCTTTCGGCTCCCCGCTCACGTCGAAAGAGCGCTCCTCGCGGCCGTCCGGCCCCAGAAGCACCAGGCGCCCGCCGGACGCCCCCTCATAGGACGAAAGGCAAAGGGCCGTGTACCCATCCCCGCCTGCGTAGGCGCAGAGCGTGCTGCCCCCGTATTCATAGCCGGAAACGGCGCCGGAAGCGTTCACCACCGCCGTGAGCGCGTCGCCCACGAGCGCGGCGGAGCCGTCTGAGTAGAAAAAGGCGTCCAGCGGCACGTTTTCCGCGAAGGAACCGGCCGGGGAAACCGCCTCGGAACTGTTGAGATCGAGCAGGTAAAGGCAGGACACAAGCCCGCCGTCCTGCGCATAGACGCCGCCCACGAACGCCTTTGTCGCGTCCGCGTTGAGGGCGGCGGCCACCGGATAGCAGGAGGAGAAGCGGTATTCAAACTGTTTCTCATTCTGCTCCGTGTAAACGGTGAGCTGGCCCAGGTAATCGGCGCATTCCGTGAGCAGCGCATAGTGGCCGTTGGAGGCGATCGCCCCGCCCAGGATGTTCTCCTCCATGGTGCCGCGCAGCACCGTTTCCCGGCTCGATTCGAGCTGATAGCCCTTTCCGCCCAGGTTATAGATCAGGGCGCGGTCGCCGGAAAGGCAGAGGATCGGAAAATCAAAGCTGTGCTGGCGGCTGATCTTTTCCGCGCCGGTGTTGTTCAGCACGGTGAGGCGCGTGTCGCTCACGAACACGACGTCCCCGTTCTGCGAGCGGAAGTTGCGCGCGTAAATCTGGCTGCCGCCGATCGTCACGGGGTAGCCGTCACCCGTCCCGGAGCCCACCACATTCTCCCGCACCCAGGAGGCAATGTTTTCCGGCGAAAGGCCGTACCGGTTGAACCAGAGCGCCAGTCCCAGCGACGCCGCCAGCAGAATGGCGGCCGTGCGGTACACCCACGCAGGGATGCGCCGCGCCCGGTGGCGGCGCCGCCGCGCTTCGCCAATCTCCTGATCGTTGAAATGTCGTGGCCTTTTACTCATTGTATTCCCCCTGAAACCCTGTTTCACAGGCTGTGAGCCCTTTGTAAAACACGCGCCGGAGCACAAGCCCCTGGGGCGGCGCGGTGGGCCCGGCCTGGGTGCGGTCGCGGGCCTCCAGAATCCGCGGCAGGTCCTCCGGGTTCAGCCTGCCCTGCGCCGCCTGAAGCTGTGTGCCCACAAGGATGCGCACCATGTTGTAAAGGAAGCCGTCGGCGGCAACGGTGTAGATCACGCTGTCGCCCTCGCGCCGCCACTCGGAGCGCGAGACGGTGCGCGTCAAATCGCCCTTGACGCGCGCGTCGGCCGAACAGAACGAGGTGAAATCGTGCGCGCCCAGGAAGCAGGAAGCCGCCCGGTTGAGGAGTTCAAGGTCGAGCGCATAATAGTAGTGAAGCACGCGGTCCCGCAAAAAGGGGTTGCGCGCGCGGGCGTTCCAGATGCGGTATTCATATTCCTTGCCCAGGCAGGAATAGCGCGCGTGGAACGAGAGCGGCGCCTCGCGCACATCCAGCACGGCCACGCTCTCGGGCAGGAAATGGTTGAGCGCGGCCTGCAGCCGCCCGCAGGGGATGGGGTGCTCCGTCTTCATGCTCACGCAGAAGGCGGCTGCGTGCACGCCGGAGTCGGTGCGGCTGCAGCCCTTGCAGTCGGGCCGCTCGCCCAGCACGCGCGCGACGGCGTCCTGAAACACCTGCTGCACGGTGACGGCGTTGTGCTGCACCTGCCACCCGTGGAAGCAGGCGCCGTCATAGGCGAGTGTGAGCATCAGGTTCCGCATGGGCACTCCTTTCCCTTCGGCCGTTTCCCGAAGACGCCGCCTGCCGGCACTGCCCCCGGTTACCAGTATATCCGAAGACGGGTGGAAATTCATCAAGAAAATAAGAAGAATTTATAAAGAAACTCGTGCGGCAGCCGCCCTGCTTACGTGAGCGAGCCCGGCAGCAGGATGTTGCACACAATCACAGCTGCGCACAGCAGGCAGGAGACAGCGCAGGCCGCGGCATCCCCCTTGCCGGCGTGCAGCACCTTCATCTTCGTGCGGCCCTCCCCGCCGTGGTAGCAGCGGCATTCCATGGCCATGGCGAGGTCGTAGGCACGGCGGAAGGAGGAGACGAAGAGCGGGATGAGGATGGGCAGCAGCGCCTTGGCCCGCTGCACAAGGCCGCCGCTCTCCAGATCCGCGCCGCGCGCCTTCTGCGCGCTCATGATCTTGTCTGTCTCCTCGAGCAGCGTCGGCACGAAACGCAGCGCGATCGTCATGATCATCGCGATCTCGTGCACCTTCACGTGAAAGACCTTGAGCGGTTTCATGAGCCGCTCGATGGCGTCCGTGAGCGAGTTCGGCGAGGTGGTGAAGGTGAGCACGGCACTGAGCAGAATCAATGTGAGGATGCGCACGGCGATGAAGATCGCGTTGCTCACGCCTCCGGACTTGATCTCCATGAAGCCCAGCTTCAGCAGCGTCTGGCCGCCGCCGTAAAAGAGGTTGAGCACCGAGGTGAAGAGCACGATGAAGATCACGGCCTTCACGCTCTTGAGATACTGGCGCAGCGGCACGCCGGAAAGGAAAATGGCCGCGAGCGCAGCCAGCACCGGCAAAGCGAGCGCCACAAAATTCTGCGCCACAAACAGGAACACGATAAACAGGAAAATGAGGACGATCTTCACGCGCGGGTCCATGCGGTGCAGCAGGGATTTTCCGGGGATAAACTGGCCGAATGCGATATCGCCGATCATGCGCGCACGCCCCCTTTCTCAAGCAGCGGGAGCAGCTCCCGCACGGCTTCCTCCATCGTCAGGGCCGTGCCAACCGGCCAGCCCCGCTCGCGCAGCATGGAGAGGATCTTCGTGATCTGCGGCACGCGCAATCCCATGCGCTCAAGCTCCGCACCGCGGGCGAACACCTCGCGCGTGGGCGCGAACATGGCGGCGTGGGAATCGTTCATCACCAGAATCCGGTCCGCCGTGCGGGCAATGTCCTCCATGCTGTGCGAAACGAGCAGCACGGTGTTGCCCCTCGTCTTGTGGTAGCTCGTGATCTGCGTGAGCAGCACGTCGCGGCCGCGCGGGTCAAGGCCGGCCGTCGGCTCGTCGAGCACGAGGACGTCCGGGTCCATGGCGATGACGCCGGCGATCGCCACGCGCCGCTTCTCGCCGCCGGAGAGCTCAAAGGGGCTCTTCGTGAGGAAATCCTCCGAAAGGCCCACGAAGGCGGCGGCCCGCCTGGCGCGGTCCTCCACCTCCTGCGGGGAAAGGCCCATGTTGGAGGGGCCGAAGGAGATGTCCTTGAGCACCGTCTCCTCGAAAAGCTGGTGCTCCGGGTACTGGAACACCATACCCACACGGAAGCGCACCTGCCGGATCTTTTTCGGCTCGGCCCAGATGTCCTTCCCGTCGAGCAGCACCTGCCCGGCGGTGGGCCGCAGCAGGCCGTTGAGCGTCTGGATCAGCGTGCTCTTGCCGGAGCCGGTGTGGCCGATGACGCCGATGAATTCGCCCTTCTCGATGGAAAGGTTCACATTGTCCACGGCTTTTCTGCAGAAGGGGGTTCCCTCGCCGTATACGTAGGTCAGGTTCTTACATTCGATCACTGCCATAGCTTTTTTCTGCCCTTTCTGAACGCCCCGCCGTCGGGGCGGTTCGCGCAAATTTCCCGGGGCGCGATACCGGCGTTTCCGCGTCCGGTTCGGCCCCGCCTGCGTCAGCCTGCCTGCACGGGCGGCAGGTAGGCCGCCAGCGCTTCCACGCACTCCTCCTCGTTGAGCGTGCAGGGCATCGGGAAGCCCATGCCCTGCAGACGGTAGGTGAGCTCGGTGGCCTGCGGCACATCGAGCTGGTGCTTCTTGAGCAGCTCCACCTGCGAAAACACCTCGCGCGGCGTGCCCTCGGTGAGCACATTGCCGTCGTCCATCACAATCACGCGGTCCGCCTGCACGGCCTCGTCCATGTAGTGCGTGATGAGCACGATGGTGATGCCCTGCTCCCGGTTGAGGCGGTGGATGGTGCGCAGCACCTCGCTGCGGCCGCGCGGGTCGAGCATGGCCGTCGGCTCGTCGAGCACGATGCAGTCCGGCTGCATGGCGATGATGCCGGCGATCGCCACGCGCTGCTTCTGGCCGCCGGAAAGCTTGTACGGCGCGTTGAGGCGGAAGTCATACATCTCCACCGCCTTGAGCGCCTCGTCGACGCGGCGGCGGATCTCCTCCGGCGGCACGCCCAGGTTTTCCGGGCCGAAGGCCACGTCCTCCTCCACCACGCTGGCCACGAGCTGGTTGTCCGGGTTCTGGAGCACGAGGCCCACGCGGCGGCGGATCTCATAGAGCACCGCTTCGTCCACGGTGTCCATGCCATCCACGAACACCTTGCCGCCCGTGGGCAGCAGCATGGCGTTGAAAAGCTTCGCCATCGTGGACTTGCCGCAGCCGTTGTGGCCCAGCAGCGCCACAAACTCGCCGCGGCGGATCCGCATGGAAACACCCTCGAGCACGTTGCGCGGCGCCTGGCCTTCCTCCGGATCATAGGCGAAAGAGACGTCCTGCGCGCTGATAAACTCACTCATGTTTTTTCCTCCCTCTCCCTTTGGTCAAGCCTGCCACACGGCAGTGCTGCCGCAGGGGAGCACAAGTCCCGTATCGGTCACGGGCAGGCCGATCTCATCCGAGGAGACCCTGCCGCCGAACCGTTTTTGAATCAAAACGCCGAGCAGATATTCCATCACGGCGGCGGAAAGGCCTGTGGTGTAGGAATTCAGCAGGAAGAACAGCGGCTTCTCCGAGAGGATCGGCACGCATTGCTCCACCAGGGAATAGATCTGCTCCTCGAGCTTCCACACCTCGCCGCCCGGGCCGCGCCCGTAGGAGGGCGGGTCCATGATAATGCCGTCGTACCGGTGGCCGCGCCGCTGCTCGCGCTGCACAAACTTCATGCAGTCGTCCACGAGCCAGCGGATCGGCCGGTCCTCCAGGCCGGAGGCCTGCGCGTTCTCCCTGGCCCAGCTCACCATGCCGCGGCTCGCGTCCACATGGCACACGCTCGCCCCGGCGGCGGCGCAGGCCAGTGTGGCCGCGCCTGTGTAGCCGAAAAGGTTCAGCACGCGCACCGGCCGCCCCGCTCCGCGGATCAGCTCCCCGGCCAGCTCCCAGTTCACAGCCTGCTCCGGGAACACGCCGGTGTGCTTGAAGCCCATCGGCTTCACGCGGAAGGTCAGCTCCCCGTAGCGGATGCTCCACACGGGCGGCGTCTTCCGGCGCACCTGCCAGGCGCCGCCGCCGCTCTGCGAGCGCTGGTAGCGCGCGTGCGCCTCGCGCCAGCGCGGGTCCTTCCGCTCCGTGTGCCACAAAATCTGCGGGTCCGGGCGGATGAGAAGGATGTCCCCCCAGCGCTCCAGCCGCTCCCCGGAGGAGGTGTCGATCAGTTCATACTCGTGCCAATGGGCCGTTCTCACAGGTTCGTTCCGCCTTTCCTCAAAATCGCCCGCCCGCTCAGGAGCGGAACAGGCTCTGCTGCGCCGCGTCGCCGTCGCCCGGCGCCTGCAGCCCCAGGTGCTCGTAAGCAGCCTTCGTCACGCAGCGGCCGCGCGGCGTGCGGCTCAAAAAGCCGATCTGCATGAGATACGGCTCATACACGTCCTCCAGCGTCACGGCCTCCTCGCCGATGGCCGCCGCCAGCGTCTCCAGGCCCACCGGCCCGCCGCTGTAAAAGCGGATCATCGCCGTGAGCATGCGGCGGTCGTTCGCGTCCAGGCCGAGCTCGTCGATCTCCAACCGGTCGAGGCCGAGCTTCGCGCTCTCATACGTGATGACGCCGCCCGTCATGAGCTGGGCGAAGTCGCGCACGCGCTTGAGCATGCGGTTCGCGATGCGCGGCGTGCCGCGCGAGCGGGAAGCGATCTCGAGCGCGCCGTCCTGCTCGATCGCGATGCCCAGAATCTTCGCGCTGCGCGTCACGATGCGGGCCAGCTCCTCCGGCGTATAGAGCTCCAGCCGGAGCACCACGCCGAAGCGGTCGCGCAGCGGGGCGGAGATCTGCCCGGCGCGCGTCGTGGCGCCCACGAGCGTGAAGTGCGGCAGCGGCAGGTGGTAGGAGGCCGCCATCTGCCCCTTGCCGGTGATGATGTCGATCGCGTAGTCCTCCATGGCAGGGTAGAGGATCTCCTCCACGCTGCGCGAGAGGCGGTGGATCTCGTCGATGAAGAGCACGTCCCCCGGGCCGAGGTTCGTGAGCAGCGCCGCCAGGTCGCCCGGCTTCTCGATCGCCGGGCCGGAGGTGACGCGCAGGTTCACGCCCAGCTCGTTGGCGATGACGCCGGCCAGCGTCGTCTTCCCGAGGCCGGGCGGGCCGTAGAGCAGCACATGGTCCAGGCTTTCCTTGCGCTGGCGCGCCGCCTCGATGAACACGGCCAGGTTTTCCTTGGCCTTTTCCTGGCCGATGTATTCGGAAAGCGTTTTCGGGCGCAGGGGGTTCTCCACCTCCCCGTCCTCCGGCACATAGTCCGGCGCCACGAGCCGGTTTTCCAGATCAAATTCGCTTCCCTCTCCGGCGCCGCCGAACTGGCCCGCCTCGCCGGACTCATACGGTTCGTTCACGCTTCACGCCTCCTTCCCGCACACACAATGCGCCCTCACAGCCGGGACCCCATTTCCCGCAGCGAAAGGCGGATGAGCTCCTCCGTGGGCAGGGCGCTGTCGAACTTCGCCACCACGGAAGCGGCCTCCGAGGGCGTGTAGCCCAACACGGCCAGCGCCGCCACGGCGTTCGCCGCGTTCCCGGCCGCGCTCACCGGGCCGCTCTCGCCCGCCGGGCCGGCCGGAGCCGCCCCCGGCGCGCCGAGCTGCTTCACCTTGTCCTTCAGCTCGAGCGCGATGCGCTGCGCCAGCTTGGCGCCCACGCCGTTCGCACGCGTCAGGGCCTTGCTGTCCCCCGCCGCCACGGCCAGCGCCAGCTTTTCCGGCGAAAGCTCGCTCAGGATGGAGAGCGCCACGCGCGGCCCCACGCCGGAGACGCTCGTGAGCAGCTGGAAGCAATTCAGCTCCGCCAGCGTGGCGAAGCCGAAGAGATCCATCGCGTCCTCGCGCACATTCAGCTTCGTGTAGAGCTTCACCTGCGCCCCGGGGGCGGGCAGCGTGCGCAGCGTGCCCATGGACGTGAGGCACTTGAAGCCCACGCCGCCGCATTCCACCACCGCCGCGCCCGGTTCCGTGTGGATGAGCGTGCCGTTTACACTGTATATCACCGCGTGTCCCTCCTGTTCTGCGCTGCCAGAAGCCGCTGCCGGAGCGTGCTGCCCGCCGCCTGCCCGTGGCAGATCGCCATGGCCAGCGCGTCGGCCGTGTCGTCCGGGCGGGGCGTCTCGCGCAGGCAGAGCAGGCGGCGCGTGGCCTCCATCACCTGCGGCTTAAGCGCCTGGCCGTATCCCGTGACAGCCTGCTTGATCTGCAGGGGCGTGTATTCATACACCGGCACCCCCGCCTTCTGCGCCGCCAGCAGAATCACGCCCCTGGCCTGCGCCACGCCGATGGCCGTCGTCTTGTTCGAATAAAAATAGAGCCGCTCCAGGCTCATGGCCTGCGGCTTGCAGCGCGCGAGCAGCACGCGCATCTCCTCATAGATGCGGTCGAGCCGTGCGCCGAACGCCATCCCCGCCGGGGTGGTGATGGCCCCGTACTCCACGGGCCGGAAGCGCCCGCCCTGCGCGCTGATGGCCCCGTAACCCACAATCGCGTATCCGGGATCAACACCAAGTATAATCATGGCATAATGTTCCTTTTTGTAAAATCCAGCCCGATCCCGGCGGGCTGCGGAAAGCCGCCGCGCGGGGCCTGCCCGGCCGGGAAACTGCATCCTTTATAGTATACCAAATTTACACCGGCGGGGCAAGCAGCGCGGGCAGATCCTGCGGTGCATCGATCGAAGCGTCCCACGAGCCGGGGGCGCCGAAGCCGTAGGCCGCGCGGATGAACGGCACGCCCGCCTTGCGCGCGCCCGCCTCGTCCACGGCGGCGTCCCCCACATAGACGGGGGCGCGCAGGCCGTATGTCCGCACGACGAGGGCGATGTTCCCGCCCTTGTCCAGCCCGGTGCGGCCCGGGTGCTCGAAACCCTCAATGAGCGGCGCGAGGCCGTACGCTTCGAGGAAGGCTTCGATGTAGCCCGTCTGGCAGTTGCTCACGATGAACAGCCGCAGGCCGCGGCCGCGCAGCGTCTCCAGCAGGCCGCGCACGCCGGGGAACAGCGTGCTGCCGCGCCCCGTGCGCAGGATCTCGCACTCCGCCGCCGACACGGCCCGGGAAAACCGCTGCTGCGCCTGCCGGTCGAGCTGCGGCACGAAGCGGTCGAGGATCTCCTGCGCCTGCAGCCCCATCACGCCGTGCAGATCCCCGGCCGTAAAGCGGCGCGAAAGGCCCATCGAGGCGGCCGTCTCGTTGTAAGCCTCGGCCGTGCCCTCGCCCGCGTCCCACAGCGTGCCGTCGAGGTCAAAGAGCACACTGTCGGCGGAAAAGCGCGGCGTCACGCTTCGCCCCCGATCGCCACGGGCGCCGTGCTGCCGCCCACGAGGCGGAGCAGGTCGGCCGGAGCCGCCTCAACCTGCGCGCCGATCCTGCCGCCGCTGAAAATGATCGTGTCAAAGGAAAGGCAGCTCTCGTCCACCACGGTGGGGAACTGTTTTTTCATCCCGATCGGCGAGCAGCCGCCGCGCACGTAGCCCGTCGTGGGCAGCAGCTCGTTCACGTGCAGCATGGACACCGATTTCTCGCCCACGGCGCGCGCCGCAGCCTTCAAATCCAGCTCCTCCTGCACGGGGATCACGAACACGAAGAAGCCGCCGCCCGCACCGCGCGTGACGAGCGTCTTATAGACCTGCGCCGGGTTCTGGCCCAGCAGCCTTGCCACGGAGACGCCGTCCACCGCGCCCTCCTCATGCTCATAGCTGTAATGGCGGTAGGGGATTTTTGCGCGGTCCAGAATCCGCATCACGTTCGTTTTCGTTTCCTTTTCCTTTGCCAAGCAGCATTCCTCCTTCGGAAAACACAGGGTTTGCGCGGCCCTTCCCCTCATTATAGCCAAGATTTCGCGATCTGTAAAGGAAGGGGCGGCGCGCGCGGCGGAAAGGGCAAATCAACCATAAATCAGATGAAAGCATTTGAAAGATTGTGCGCTTTCTCCGCCTTTTTCTTGACGCGCCGCCCCGCCGCGTGATAAGATGGAGAAAAATTTTCAGGAAAAGAGGCACAACCGCCATGGAGAAAAAATACGTCGTTGCGCTCGATGAGGGCACCACGAGCTGCCGGTGTATCGTGTTTGACCGCGAGCAGGATATCGTCTCGATCGCGCAGCGGGAGTTCCCGCAGATTTACCCGCGGCCCGGCTGGGTGGAGCACAACGCCACGGATATCTATGTCGCGCAGCTCGGCGTCCTCATGGAGGCGCTCGCGCGGCTGAACCTGCGCGGATCGGAGATCGCCGCCATCGGCGTCACGAACCAGCGCGAAACGGTTGTGGCGTGGGACCGCGAGACGGGCCTGCCGGTGTGCAACGCCATCGTGTGGCAGTGCCGCCGCACGGCGGACGCGTGCGAAGCGCTGCTGCAGGACAAGGCGCTCGTGGAGAAGATCCGCGCCAAGACCGGCCTGCTGGTGGACGCATATTTTTCCGCCACGAAATTGCGCTGGATTCTGGACAACGTGCCCGGCGCGCGTGAAAAGGCGGAATCCGGGCGGCTGCTGGCCGGCACAATCGATTCCTGGCTCATCTGGAAGCTCACCGACGGCCGCGCCTTCGTCACGGATGTGACGAACGCCTCGCGCACAATGCTGTTCAACATCCACACGATGCAGTGGGATGAGGAGCTGCTCGAGCTGTTCGGCATCCCGTCGTCGATCCTGCCGGAGGTGCGCAGCTGCTCGGAGATTTACGGCACGATGGACCTCGCCGGGGCGCAGGTGCCGATCTGCGGCCTCGCGGGCGACCAGCAGGCGGCGCTCTTCGGCCAGACATGCTTCGAAAAGGGCGACGTGAAGAACACCTACGGCACCGGCAACTTCATCCTCATGAACACGGGCGAGACGCCGGTGGAGAGCCGCAACGGCCTGCTCACCACCGTGGCCTGCCGGCTGGGCAGCCGCACGACGTATGCCCTGGAGGGCAGCGTGTTCGTGGGCGGCGCGGTGCTGCAGTGGCTGCGCGACGAGATGCGCTTTTACAAGGATTCCCCCGACGCCGATTACTTCGGCGGCCGCGTGAAGGATTCCGGCGGCGTCGTGTTCGTGCCAGCGTTCACCGGCCTGGGCGCGCCGCACTGGGACATGCGCGCCCGCGGCACGCTCTTCGGCCTCACGCGCGGCACCACGCGCAACCATATCATCCGCGCGGCGCTGGAAGCCATCGCCTACCAGTCGAAAGATGTCATCGACGCCATGGCGGCCGACACCGGCCTGCCGATCCCGGAGATCAAGGTAGACGGCGGCGCGAGCGTGAGCGACATCATTATGCAGTTCCAGGCGGACATCACGGGCAAGCGGCTGCGCAGGCCCATCGTGCGCGAGACGACGGCGCTCGGCGCGGCGTATCTGGCCGGGCTGGCCGTCGGCTTCTGGCGCTCGCTCGACGAGGTGCGCGATCACTGGACGATCGACCGCGTCTATGAGCCCTCCATGACGCCGGAGCAGCGCGAGGAGTCGCTGCGCCTCTGGAAGGCCGCCGTGTGGTGCGCCCGGGAGTTCGGCCGCTGCACCGAATAACCATGCAAAGAAGAAAACAGCAGGAGCCGCGGGCGCACAGCGTGCCCGCAGCTCCTGCTGTTTTTCTGTCTCCGTTCCGTTTTGCTCAGTAGAGCAGCGCGCCATACTTCGCGGCCACGGGCGACACCGCCTCCTCCTCGAGGGGGGAGGACGTGTCCACCAGCAGGCGACCCTGGAAATAGCGCAGCGCCGCCTCCAGCACCGGCACACTCTCCGTGTAAACGGCGATGGGCATCCGCGCCAGCGCGCCCAGGCCCGCCAGCAGCATGGCGTCGTCCATCGTCTCCACGCACACGAGCGCGGCCGTGGCCCCGCTGCGCTCCGCCTTGATGAGGTCGTCCGCCAGATGCATCGTGCAGGGCAGCGGCTCGCTCAGCTCAATGTCGCCGCCCAGGAAGAACGCTTCGAACGCCGAGGCCGCGGCGCGGCAATCCGCCTTCGGGCCGGGCGTGGGGGCAACCTCCGTCACAAAGGCGGCCGCCGCCTCATCGTATTCCGGCCGCGCGCCGGAACCGGCCCCCAGCACGGCGGCCCCCAGCGCGGCGAGCGCGCCCTCCTGCCGGGCAAACACGGCGGGCGTAAGCGCGGGCGTCACCGGCAGCCGCGCCGCCAGCCGCGCCTGCGCGTGCGGGAACGATTCCCGCAGCAGCCCCTCCGCCGTCTCAAAGGGCACGCCGTCCACGCCCACGGCCGGGACGCCCATGGCCTGCAGCACAATCAGCGACGTAAGGAACGAGGGCCCATCCCCCGGCGAGGCCGGCGGCGTCACCGTGACGCATACCGGCAGGCCGGAACGGCGGGCGGCCAGCACGGCGGCGCGCATGTCGGCCAGCGAGGCAAGCCGCTCCGTCAGCAAAAACGATGCGCCCCCGCGCTGCAGCGCCCGCACCTGCGCGCGGTACGCGTGATAGATCGCATCGAAGCTCTCGGGGTTTTCCGGGTCAAAGGCCAGCCCCGTCGGCCCCAGCCGCCCGCCCACGGGCAGGGGGCCAACCGCCTCCGCGCCCAGACGCGCCAACCCCTCGTTCAGCTCGTCCGCGCGCGGGGAAAGATCCCAGGACGCGAGCGCAGGCGCGTTGGAGCGCAGCGTGGGCAGCAGCAGGCCGTGCACGCCGGCATCCGCAAAGCGGCGCGCCTGCTCCTGCAGAAACGCCGGGTGGGCAAGCGCCCAGGCGGCGGGGGATTCCCCCCACGCCATCCCGGCGCCGTACATCTGCGAGGCGGAAGGCCCGTCCGCCAAAAAGAAGGGCGAAAACGGATCGGTCCTATCCATCACATGCGCTCCGGCGCCGTAATCTTGAACATGCACAGCACGTTGCGCAGCACGATCCGCACGGCGGAGCAGAGGGCAAGGCGTGCATGGGCCAGGGAATCTTCCTCCCCGCCGATGCGGCAGGCGTTGTAGAAGCTGTGGAACAGCGTCGCCAGCGTGATGACGTAGTGTGTGATGCGCGCCGGGTCATAGGCGCGGGCGGCGGCCACGATCTCGTCGGTGAACATGGCGAGGTGGCGCATCAGCTCCACTTCCTCCGGCGTGCGCAGCAGGGCGAGCTCCTCGTCCGTGCAGGGGCGCAGCGTGAGGCCCTCCCCGGCGAGCTTCTGCAGCAGGCTGCAGATGCGGGCGTGGGCGTACTGCACATAGTAGACGGGGTTCTGCGAGTCCTGCTGCACGGCAAGGTCGAGGTCGAAGTCCATCTGCGAATTCGCCTCGCGCATGTTGAACAGGAAGCGCGCCGCGTCGATCGGCACCTCGTCGAGCAGGTCGGCGAGCTGGATCGCTTTGCCGCTGCGCTTGCTCATGCGCACCACCTCGCCGTCGCGCACGAGGCGCACGAGCTGGATGAGCACCACGTCAAGCTTCGAGCCGTCCAGGCCGATGGCGTCCATCGCGCCCTTCATGCGGGCCACATGGCCGTGGTGGTCGGCGCCCCACACGTCGATGCAGCGCGAGAAGCCGCGGTTGAACTTGTTGCGGTGATAAGCGATGTCGGCGGTGAAATACGTCGGGTTGCCGTTCTGGCGCACGAGCACCTCGTCCTTCTCCGCGCCGAAGGATGTCGCGCGGTACCAGATCGCGCCCTCCTTCTCATAGGTGAGGCCCTTTTCCGTGAGCAGGTCCACCACGGCGCGCACCTCGCCGTCCTTGTGCAGGCCGCTCTCGAGGAACCAGCGGTCGTATACGATGCGGTATTTCTTCAGGTCGTTCTGCATCCGGGCGATGTTCTTCGGCAGCGCGTAGGCCACGAGGGCGGCGCGGCGCTCCTCCTCCGGCACTTCGAGCAGCTTGTCCCCGAACTCGTCGGCGTAGTGCTGCGCATGCTCGCGGATGTCGTCGCCGTGGTAGCCGTCCTCCGGGAAGGGTACATTGTCCTCGCCCCTGAAGATCTGCAGGTAGCGCGCCTCGAGCGAAACGCCGAACTTCTCAATCTGGTTGCCGGCGTCGTTCACGTAAAACTCGCGCCACACATCGTAGCCCGCCGCCTCGAGCACGGCAGCCAGGCAGTCGCCCAGCGCGCCGCCGCGGGCGTTGCCCATGTGCATCGGCCCGGTGGGATTGGCGGACACGAACTCCACCATGATCTTCTCTCCCTTGCCGTAATCGCTTCGGCCGTAGGCTTCGCCCTCCTTCTCCACGTCGCGCAGCACGTCGGCATAGAAGCGCGGGGAGAGGAAGAAGTTCAGGAAGCCGGGCCCCGCGATCTCACAGCGGGTAAAATACGTGCCGGAGAGATCCAGCTTCGCCTCGATGGCCTCGGCAATCTTGCGCGGGGCCATGCGGTAGGCGCGCGCGCCGGCCATGGCCGCGTTGCAGGCCCAATCGCCGTGGCTGTGATCGGCCGGGATCTCAAGCGAGAAGGCCGGCGGCTCCGCCTGGGGCAGGGCGCCCTCCGCGGAAGCGGCGCGCATCGCAGCCTCAATGGCCGCCCGCAGTTCGCCCGTTGCTTTTTGTACCAGTTTCGACATGGTGTATGTTCACGCCTTTCCGTTTTTTTCGCCCGTCTCACGGACGGTGACAACGACTTCGTTGACGCTTGCCAGGGCTGAGTTCACATCGAGCGTGTAGCGCACCGAAAAGCGGCCGCCGCCCTCGCCCAGCTCGTCCGTCATCTCGTGGGTGTAGACACCCACCGTCATCGGGCCGTAGCCCGTATCATAGCGGCAGAGGTGGCGCTTGCCGCGCTCGAGCACCAGGTGCGTTTCGTCGCCCCCGGAGCGCAGCAGCGTGACGCAGTCCTTCTCCACCTTGAGCACGGAGGTGCGCCCGCGGGAGGCGGGCTCCCCCTCCTCATATTCGCGGTACATGATATACCGCTTGCCGTTCTTGATGGTGTATTGGCCGAAGGTGGTCAGCTCCACCTCCTCCGGCTGGCCGTCCACAATCTGGCGGCCCAGAATGGAAATCCTGTAATTTTCCTGCATGGTGCAACCTCCTGCGCGGCCCGTGCGTCCCGCCGGGCCGCCCCCTTCACCGGTCTTCGGCGCCGGCGCAGGGGAAGTTTTCAATGTCGATGTGCTCCACGCTGCCCTCCAGGCTCTCGCCCAGCAGAGTCTGCGCGATGGAGGCAAAGCCCTCCGTGCGGTCGCTCACGAAGAAGCGGCGGCCGCCCTCCTGCCCGGCGGGCGCTTCCAGCCCGTGCTCCTGCAGGAACCGGCGGCAGGCCAGCGCCGTCTCGCGCCCGGAATCGATGAGCGCCACACCGGGGCCCATCACCTGCGCCACCACCGGCAGAAGCAGCGGGTAGTGCGTGCAGCCGAGAATCAGGGTGTCCACGTCCGCCTCGCGCAGCGGCGCAAGATACCGCTCCGCCGTCAGCCGCGGGATGGGGTCATCCGGGGCAAAGAAGCCGTTCTCCACAAGCGGCACAAAGAGCGGGCAGTCGCGGTCGAACACCTGGAAGGCGGGGTCGATGGCGGCGAGCGCCCGGCGGTAGGAACCGGAGCGGATGGTGGCAGTTGTGCCGATAACGCCGATGCGCCCCGTGCGCGTGGCGGCCGCCGCGGCCTGCGCCGTAGGGCCGAGCACGCCCAGGAATGGCACCGGCAGCTCCCGGCCGAGATCCGCCGCCACGGAGCTCACGGTTCCGCAGGCGGCCACAATCATCTTCACATGCTGTGAAAGCAGGAAGGCCGCGTCCTGGCGCGCATAGCGGCGGATTGTCCCGCGGCTGCGGGAGCCGTAGGGCACGCGGCCCGTATCGCCGAAGTAGACAATCCGCTCCTCCGGCATGCAGGCCGTGAGCTGGCGCACAGCCGTAAGGCCGCCCAGGCCGGAATCGAACACGCCGATTGGCCTCGTATCCATGGAGCAGCCTCCTCTCTCAGCGTTCCATCGCCAGGGCAATCAGCCGGTCGAGCAGCGCGGTGCACGGCAGGCCGCAGGCCTCCCAGAGCTTGGGATACATGCTGATCGACGTGAAGCCCGGCAATGTGTTGAGCTCGTTCAGAATCACTTCCGAGCCGCCGCGCACGAAGAAGTCCACGCGCGCCAGCCCCTCGCAGCCCAGCAACCGGTAGGCACGGCACGCCGTGCGGCGCACCTCCTCCGCCGTTTCCGGCGAGAGACGCGCCGGGATGAAGAGCTGCGACGTGCCGGAGATGTACTTGTCGTCGTAGTCATAGAACTCGGCGGAAGCGCCGATCTCGCCCACGAGGGCGGCCTCCGGCTTTTCATTGCCGAGCACGGCGCACTCCACCTCCTGGCCGTCGATGAATTCCTCGATCACGACGCGCCAGTCCTCGTGCGCGGCCTTGGCCACGGCGCCGTCCAGCTCCTCGGCGCGCGCAACCTTGCTCACGCCCACGGAGGACCCGGCGTTGGCCGGCTTCACGAACACCGGGTAGCCGCCCAGCTCGGAGGCAATGCGTTCCCGCACCTGGTCGGCCTGGCTCTCGTAATCGGAGGCGTAGAACCACAGGTACTTCGCCTGGCCGATGCCGGCGGCGGAGAGCAGCGTGTGCGACACCGCCTTATCCATGCACACGGCGGAGGCCAGCGCGGCGCAGCCCACATAGGGGATACCGGCCAGCTGCAGCAGGCCCTGCACCGTGCCGTCCTCGCCGTTCTTGCCGTGCAGCGCCGGGATCACCACGTCCACGCGCACGCAGGCGGCCGCGCCGCTCTCCTGCGGCAGCACCAGGCCGTGCACGCCCCTGTCCGGCGAAAGGAACGCCTGGCGGTTGCCGGGGTCGTTCTCCCACGACCCGTTTTCAATCGATTCCGGGGAGGCGGGCGTCAAAAACCAGCGGCCGCTCTTCGTGATGCCCACGGCCATCGTGTCATATGCTTCGGGGGAAAGGTTCCGCAGAATGGTGGCGGCGGAAAGCCGCGAGATCTCATGCTCGGAGGAGCAGCCCCCGAACAGCACGGCAACGGTTTGTTTCATCTCTATCAGGCTCCTTTAAGGCCGCGGACCGGCGGCCGGATCTCTTTCATCCATATGCGTCTTTTCGCCGCGTCATGTGCGGCGCGCGGCGCTGCCGGATCAATCACTTAATCATATCACAAACAATCCCGTTTCGCAATCGTTTGCGCGCAAAAACCCCCGCGGCGCCTTGCGGCCTTCCGCGGGGGATTGCGGCTGCTCTGTTTTGAGGGGATTACGCCTCGATGAGGCTCTTGCCCGTCATCTCGGCCGGCTGCGGCAGGCCGAGGATCTGCAGCATCGTGGGGGCGATGTCGGCCAGGCGGCCGCCCTCGCGCAGCTTGCAGTCATAGCCCACGACGCAGAACGGCACCGGGTTGGTGGTGTGCGCCGTGAACGGCGAACCGTCGTCATCCACCATGCGGTCGGCGTTGCCGTGGTCGGCGGTGATCAGCGTCACGCCGCCCTGCGCGGCAACGGCGTCCGTCACGCGGCCGACGCACGTGTCGACGGCCTCCACGGCCTTCACGGCCGCCTCGAACACGCCGGTGTGGCCCACCATGTCGCAGTTGGCGAAGTTCAGGATGATCACGTCGTACTTGCCGCTCTCGATGGCGGCCACAAGCTTGTCCGTCACCTCATAGGCGCTCATCTCCGGCTGGAGATCGTACGTCGCCACCTTCGGGCTCTTCACGAGGATGCGGTCCTCGCCGTCATACTGCTTTTCCACGCCGCCGTTGAAGAAGAACGTCACATGGGCATACTTTTCCGTCTCGGCAATGCGCAGCTGCTTGAGGCCCTTCTGCGAAATGTACTCGCCGAAGGTGTTTTCCAGCGATTCCGGCTTGAAGGCCACCTGCACGTTCGGCATCGTGGCGTCATACTGCGTCATGCAAACGTACGTGAGCGGGAAGAAGCCGTTCTTCCGCTCGAAGCCGCTGAAATCCGGATCCACGAACGTGCGGGTGATCTCACGCGCGCGATCGGGGCGGAAGTTGTAGAAGATCACGGAGTCGTTCGCCTGGATCGGCGCGCCTTTCTCGCACACCACCGGAACGACAAACTCATCCGTCACATCGTTCGCATAGGAATCGGCCACAGCCTGCACCGGGTCGGCCGCCTGCACGCCCTCGCGGTACACCATGGCGCTGTAAGCTTTCTCCACGCGCTCCCAGCGGTTGTCGCGGTCCATCGCGTAGTAACGGCCCATCACGGTGGCGATCTCGCCCACGCCGATCTCCTTCATCTTCTCCGCGCACGCGGCCACGAAGTCCTTGCCGGAGGCCGGGGGCACATCGCGCCCGTCGAGAAGGGCGTGCACGTAAACCTTCGTGAGGCCGTGGCGCTTGGCCAGCTCGAGCAGGCCGTAAAGATGGGTGATGTGGCTGTGCACGCCGCCGTCGGAGAGCAGGCCGATGAGATGCAGTGCGGAGCCGTTCTTCTTCGCGTTCTCCACGGCGGAGAGGAAGGCTTCGTTCTCAAAGAAAGGCCCGTCCTCAATCGCCTTTGTGATGCGGGTCAGCTCCTGATACACAATGCGGCCTGCGCCGATGTTCGTGTGGCCCACCTCGCTGTTGCCCATCTGGCCGTCCGGCAGGCCCACGTCGAGGCCGGAAGCGCCGATCTGCGTGATGGGGTTTGAGGCAAAGAGGCGGTCGAGGTTCGGCTTGTTCGCGGCGGCGATGGCGTTGCCCTCCTTCGGGGCGATGCCGAAGCCGTCGAGGATCATGAGAAGAAGCGGTTTATTCGCCATAGGGATCATTCCTCCTGTTTCAAAAAGAAAGAGGGGCGCCGGGCGTACCCGGCGCCCCCTCCGGTGTGAATGCCGGGCCGCGGTTCAGCGGGAAGCGGCCTTGACGATCGCGGCAAAGTCGGCCGGCTTCAGGGACGCGCCGCCGATGAGGCCGCCGTCCACGTCGGGCTGGTCGAGCAGCTCCTCGGCGTTCTTCGCGTTCATGGAGCCGCCATACTGGATCGTGAGGGCGTCGGCGTCCGCCTGGCTGTAAAGGCCGGCCACCGTCGCGCGGATGAGCGCGCAGACCTCGTTGGCCTGGGCGGCTGTGGCCGTCTTGCCGGTGCCGATGGCCCACACGGGCTCATAGGCGATGATGACGCGCTTGAGCTCCTCGGCGGAAACGCCCTGCAGGTCGATCTTCGTCTGCATGGCCACCACTTCGCCGGTGACGCCCTGCTCGCGCTGCTCCAGATATTCGCCCACGCAGAGGATGACGGTCAGGCCGCTGGCCAGGGCCGCCTTCACGCGCTTGTTCACGGTAACGTCCGTTTCGCCGAAATAGGTGCGGCGCTCGCTGTGGCCGATGATCACATAGGGCACGTTCATGGCGGCGAGCATCGGGGCGGAAATCTCACCCGTGTAAGCGCCGGAAGGCTCCCAGTGGCAGTTCTCCGCGCCGATCTTCACGTTGCTGCCGGCCGCCGTCTCGAGCGCGGCGGACAGATCCACAAACGGCACGCATGCGACGACGTCGCAGTCCGCGTCCTTCACGAGCGGCAGAATGCCCTCGAGCAGTTCCTTTGCCTCGGCGGGCGTCTTGTTCATCTTCCAGTTGCCGGCAATCACGGCTTTTCTCAGTGCTTTGTTCATGGGGACACACTCCTTCTTTCTGCGGCCAAACCAAAGGGGCGGGGCAGCGCCCCGCCCCCTCAACCGGTTTGACCCGTTCGGAAACTCAATGACTCAGTCTTTGTCGTTCAGGCAGGCAATGCCGGGCAGGACCTTGCCCTCGAGGAATTCGAGGGAAGCGCCGCCGCCGGTGGAGATGTGGGTCATCTTGTCGGCAAAGCCGAGCTTCTCAACGGCAGCCGCGGAATCACCGCCGCCGATGATGGAGATGGAGCCGCTCTCCGCGACAGCCTTCGCAACGGCGATCGTGCCGGCCGCGAAGTTATCCCACTCGGAAACGCCCATCGGGCCGTTCCACACCACGGTGCCCGCGCCCTTCACGGCGTCGGCGAACAGCTCGCACGTCTTCGGGCCGATGTCGAGGCCCATCCAGCCGTCGGGGATGTTGTCGGAATTGACGGTCTGATACTCGGTGTCAGGCTTGTATTCCAGGCCCACCACGTTGTCAACGGGCAGCAGGAACTTCACGCCCTTTTCCTTGGCCTTGGCCATGGTGTCCTTCGCGAGCTCAACCTTGTCGGCCTCGCAGATGGAGGTGCCGATGGAGTAGCCCAGCGCGTTCATGAAGGTGTAGGCCATGCCGCCGCCGATGATCAGCGTGTCCACCTTGTCGAGCAGGTTGTTGATGACGCCGATCTTGTCGGAAACCTTCGCACCGCCCAGGATGGCGACGAACGGGCGCTTCGGGTCGGTGAGCGCGCCGCCCATGACGGAGATCTCCTTCTGGATGAGGTAGCCGCACACGGCAGGCAGGTAATCGGCCACGCCGGCGGTGGAAGCGTGGGCGCGGTGAGCCGTGCCGAACGCGTCGTTCACATAAATCTCAGCCAGGGAGGCGAGCTCCTTGGCGAAAGCGGGATCGTTCTTCTCTTCCTCTTTGTGGAAGCGGACGTTCTCGATGAGCTCCACTTCGCCGTCCTTCAGGGAAGCGGCGATGCTCTTGGCGCTCTCGCCCACAACGTCCTTCGCCATCTTCACTTCCTGGCCCAGGGCCTTGGAAAGGTAAGCGGCCACGGGCGCGAGGGAGTACTTCATGTTGAACTCACCCTTCGGGCGGCCCAGATGCGAGCACAGGATAACCTTCGCGTTCTTGGAAATCAGATACTTGATGGTCTTCAGGGCCTCGTCGATGCGCTTCGGGTCCGCGATGTTGCCCTCGGCGTCAAACGGGACGTTGAAGTCGCAGCGGACCAGCACTCTCTTGCCGGTGACGTCGATATCTTCAACGGTCTTCTTGTTGAGATAGTTCATGGTAAGCACTCCTTCACGTTATGAATATCGGGGCGTTTTCCGGGGCGGTGCCGTTCCGCCCGGGGCCCCAGATTCCGCGTCAAAAGGGCGCGTGTGCAGATACGGCAGCCGCGCGCCTTACAGCCCTTATTATACAATGCGGCGCACCGGTTTTCAAGAGATTTCCCCGCAAAAGCGCGCATTTGTGGAAAACGACGCCCCCGCTTGTTTCCCGCCGCCGCCTGTGTTATGCTGAGGACAGCATGATTTTCATCCGCGCGTCCCGCCGGGGCGGGGCGGCGCGCGCCGCGGCCCGGCCGCGGGAACGGAAAAGGGGGAATCTTCTTGGAACAGATGGGGCTTTTTGAGGGGACGGGCAGCGCCTCCGATCCGCTCGCCAGCCGCATGCGGCCGCGCACGCTCGAGGAGTTCGCCGGCCAGGAACAGCTTCTGGGCGAGGGGAAGGTGCTGCGCCGCCTCATCGACGGCGACCGCGTCCCCTCCCTGATCTTCTGGGGCCCGCCCGGCGTGGGAAAAACGACGCTCGCGCGCATCATCGCCAGCCGCACAAAGTCGGCCTTCGTCGATTTCAGCGCCGTTACAAGCGGCATCCGGGAGATCCGCGCCGTCATGGAACAGGCGGAGCAGAACCGCCGCTTCGGCGAGCGCACCATCGTGTTTGTCGACGAGATCCACCGCTTCAACAAGGCGCAGCAGGACGCCTTCCTGCCCTTTGTGGAGAAGGGCAGCATCATCCTGATCGGCGCCACCACGGAAAACCCGTCGTTCGAGGTGAACGCCGCCCTGCTCTCCCGCTGCAAGGTGTTTGTGCTCCAGGCGCTCTCCCCCGCCGCCATCGAGGGCCTTTTGCGCCGCGCGCTCACCGACCCGCGCGGCTTCGGGAACGAGGACGTCCGCCTCGAGGAGGGCGCGCTCCCCCTCATCGCCCGCTTTGCGAACGGCGACGCCCGCACGGCGCTCAACACGCTCGAGATGGCCGTGCTCAACGGCCGCCGCGAGGGGCGGACGATCACCGTGTCGAAGCAGCTTCTCGAGCAGTGCACCTCGAAGAAATCGCTGCTCTACGACAAGAACGGCGAGGAGCACTACAACCTCATCTCCGCGCTGCACAAATCGATGCGCAACAGCGACCCGGACGCCGCCGTCTATTGGCTGGCGCGCATGCTCGAGGCGGGCGAGGATCCGCTCTATGTGGCGCGCCGCCTCATCCGTTTCGCAAGCGAGGACATCGGCCTCGCGGACAGCCGCGCCCTCGAGATCGCCCTCGCGGCCTACCAGGCGAGCCATTTCCTCGGCATGCCGGAGTGCAGCGTCCATCTCGCCCACGCGGTGATTTACCTCTCGCTCGCGCCGCGCTCGAACGCCGTCTACCAGGCGTATGAGAGCGCGAAGAAGGACGCGCTCTCGATGCTCGACGAGCCGGTGCCGCTCGTCATCCGCAACGCGCCCACCTCCCTCATGAAGGAGCTCGGCTACGGCGAGGGCTACGTGTATGCCCACGACACGGCCGAAAAGGTGGCGGATCTCGACTGCCTGCCGGATTCGCTGCAGGGCAGGCGGTATTACCGGCCCACGGAGGCCGGCAGCGAGCAGCGCGCGAAGCAGCGGCTGGAATCGCTGCTGGCGTGGAAGGCGGAGCGGCGCGCGGCGCGCACCGCGAAAAAGGAGGAAAACGGAGAATGAAGCTGCTGCATCTCTCGGACCTGCACCTCGGCAAGCGGCTCAACGAGTGTTCGCTGCTCGAGGATCAATCCTATATTCTGGGCGAAATCCTGCGGATCGCGCGCGAGGAAGCGCCGGACGCCGCGCTGCTGTGCGGCGATCTCTACGACAAGGCCGCCCCGCCCGCGGAGGCCGTCGCGCTCTTCGATGATTTTCTCGTGCGCCTCTCCGCCCTCACGCAGGTGTTCCTGCTCAGCGGCAACCATGATTCGCCGGAGCGCGTCGCGTTCGGCGGCCGCCTCATGGAAAAGAGCGGCGTGCATGTCGCGCCCGTGTACGCCGGCCATGTGGAACCCGTCACGCTGCGCGACGCGTGGGGCGACGTGAACGTCTATCTGCTGCCCTTCGTGAAGCCGGCCCACGTGCGCCGCTTCTTCCCGGAGACGGAGATCGCTTCCTGGACGGACGCCGTAGCTGCGGCCGTCGGCGAAATGCACCCGGACCCCGCCGCCCGCAGCGTGCTGGCCGCCCACCTCATGGCCGCCGGATCGCAGCGGTGCGAATCGGAGGAGATCTATGTGGGCGACGCGGAGGCCGTGGACACGGCCGTGTTCGCCCCGTTCGACTACGTGGCGCTCGGCCACCTGCACGGGCCGCAGAAGGCGGGCCGCGAAACGGTGCGCTACTGCGGCTCCCCGCTCAAATACTCCTTCTCGGAGGCGGGGCAGCAAAAGTCCGTCACCGTGGTGGAGCTGCGGGAAAAGGGGAACACGGCGGTGCGCACGGTGCCGCTGCGCCCGCTGCGCGACCTCGTGGAGCTGCGCGGCAGCTACGAGGAGCTCATGCGCCGGTCGTTCTATGAAAACACCACGTGGCAGCAGGACTACACGCGCATCACGCTCACGGACGAGCAGCCGATCCCGGACGGCGCGCGCCGCCTGCAGACGGTGTATCACGGCCTGCTCCGCCTCGACTATGACAACAGCCGCACGCGCGCCGTCTGGCAGGCGGAGGAGGCCGCGCAGCCCGAGCAGAAGACGCCGCTCGAGCTGCTGGGGGAATTGTATGAGAAACAGAACGGGCAGCCGATGAGCGAAGCGCAGCGCGCCTTCGCCGCCGCGCTCGTGCAGGAAGTGTGGGAGGGAGAAGCATGAGGCCGCTGCATCTGACGATCTCCGCGTTCGGGCCGTACGCAGGCCGGGCGGAGATCCCCTTTTCGGAGCTGGGCGCCGAGGGATTGTATCTCATCTGCGGGGATACCGGCGCCGGCAAGACAACCATTTTCGATGCCATCGCCTACGCGCTCTATGGCGAGGCGAGCGGCGACACGCGCGATCCCTCCATGTTCCGCTCGCAGTACGCCGCGCCGGAAACGCCCACCTGGGTGGAGCTCACGTTCTCCTGCGCCGGCAGGACATACACGGTGCGCCGCAGCCCGGAATACCAGCGCCCGGCCCGGCGCGGCAGCGGCACGGTGGTGCAGCACGCGGACGCGCTCCTCACCCTGCCGGACGGCTCCGTCCTCACAAAGACAAAGGAGGTCACGGCACGCGTGGCGGAGATCACCGGCCTGGACCGCGCGCGCTTCTCGCAGATCGCGATGATCGCCCAGGGCGACTTCCTCAAGCTGCTCACGGCCGGCACGAAGAGCCGCCAGGAGATCTTCCGCGAAATGTTCCGCACGGGGCCGTATCTCACGCTGCAGAACCGGCTGCGCGAGGAGGCCGCCGCGCTGCGAACCCGGTGCGACGCGCAGGAGAACGAGGTGAAGCGCCTCTTTGCCGGGCTGCTCTGCGAGCCGGACGATCCGCTCGCCCCGCGGGCCGAGCTTGTGCGCAGCGGCTCCCTGCCCTTCAGCGAAGCGATGGACACGGTGCGTGCGCTCGTCCGGGCGGACACATCGCGCGACGAGGCGGACGAGGAAGCCCTCGCCCGGTGCGACAAGGCGCTGGAGGCGGCGAACACACGGCTGGCGCGCGCCCGCCAGCAGGCGGAAACGCGCACGGCGCTGGCACAGGCGCAGGAGCGGCACACGGCGCTGCAGCCCCTGCTGCAGGAAGCGGCCGCCGCGCTCGAAGCACAGCGCGACCGGGGCGCGCAGCGCGAGGCGGACGCCGCCGCCCTCGCCGCCGTGGAAGCGGAGCTGCCGCGCTGCCGCGAGCTGGCGGAAAAGGAGCGGTCGCTCGCCGCCCTTGCCGCCGGGGAAACGGAGCTGCAGGCGGACGCGGATCGCCAGGCCAAAGGGCTGGAGGAGGCCCGCGGCGCGCTGCACAATCTGCGGGAGGAAGCGCAGCGGCTCGCCGGGGCGGCGGTGGCGCGTGAGCAGGCCGCCGCGCAGTGTGAAGCGGCCCGCCGCGAAGGAAGCCGTCTCAAGGAGCTCGCCCGCGCCTGCCGCGCCCTGCGGGAGACAGAGGAAAAGCGCGCCCGGGCGGAGGCGGAGAGCGAAACGCTCCGCCGGAGGAGCGACGAAGCCCGCCGCGCCCTGGACACGCTGCGCGGCGAGGTGCAGAAGGGCCGCGAGGATCTTGCCCGCGCCCAGCGCTTTGAGGCGGACCGCGAGCGCCTGCTGCAGTGCCGGGCGCGCGCGCAGGAAAAGCAGCGCGAGCTGCGCGCCCTGGAGCGGCTGCGCGCCGCCTGGCAGGCGGAGAGCTGCCGCCACGCGGAGGCGCAGGAAGCATACCGCGCTGCCGCCGCCGCGAGCGACGCGGCGGAGCACGGCTGGCGCGCGAAGAACCGCGCCTTTCTTGACGCCCAGGCCGGGCTGCTCGCGCAGGATCTGCGGGCGGGCGAGCCCTGCCCCGTGTGCGGCTCCACGGAGCACCCCGCCCCGGCATCGCTGCCGCAGGCCGCCCCCACGGAGCGCGAGGTGGAGGAAGCCGCCCGCACGGCGGAGGAGGCCCGTCAGGCCATGGCGCAGGCCAGCCAAACCGCCGGCCGGCTCGGCGCGACGGCCCGCGAGCGCGCCGGCCAGCTGCTCGAGCGCATGGCCCCCTTTGCCGCGTCGCCCAGCCTGTGCGAGGCAGCCGATCAGATTGCGGCGGCCCTGCACGAGGCTGCGGAGGAGGACGGCCGCGCCGCGCAGGAGCTCGAAGCGCTGGAAGCGCGCATCCTGAGGCGCGACCGTTTTGCCGCCGAGCTCGCGGAGCAGGAGACAAAGGCTGAACCGCTCGCACAGGAGGCCGAGCGGCTGGCCGCCGGTTCCGCCCAGGCCGCCGAGACGGCCGGCTCGCTGCGCGGCCAGGCGGAGCAGCAGGCCGCCCAGCTCGTCTCGTCGCTGCGCGAGGCGCTGCCGGGATCGGAGCCGGACACGCCCGAAGGCCGCAAACGCGCGGAATCGCAGCTTGGCGCCCGCCTGCGCGAGCTGGCCGACGCCTTCCGCGCGGCGGAAGCCCTTCTGCACGAAGCGGAGCAGCGCGCCGCCCGCCGGGAAGCGCTCGACGCGCAGATCCCGCAGGAGGAAGCGCGCGTGCAAACGCTCGAGCAGGAGCTGGCCGCCGCGCGGGAAGCGCTGGCCGCCGCCCGGAGCCGCCGCGCGGCGCAGGATGCCCAGCTGGCGGAGCTGCGCAAATCGCTCTCCTTCCCCGGTGAGCGCGAGGGCAAGGCGCGCGCCGACGCGCTGCGGCAGTCCATCGCCGCCTACGACGGCGCGCTGCAGAAGGCGCAGGCGCAGTATGACGCGCGCCGCACGGAGTCCGAGCGGGAAGAAGCCGCCGCCCGCCAGCTCACGGAGCTGCTGCGCGGGGCGGAGCCGGAGGACGCGGCGCAGGCGGAGCAGGAGCAGCGCGAGCTCACCGACCGCCGGGAAGCGCTCCTGCGCACGCGCCGGGAGCGCTATGCCCGCCTTTCCGCCAACCGGCAAGCGCTCGCGCGCCTGGAGGAGACGTCCGCCGCGCTCGCCCCGCTGCTGGAAAAACGGCAGTGGCTCTCCGCCCTCTCGGAGACGGCAAACGGCACGCTCACCGGCAAGGAGAAGATCGCGCTGGAAACGTATGTGCAGACTGCCTTTTTCGAGCGCATCCTCGGCCGCGCGAACCAGCGCTTTCTTTTCATGTCGGCGGGGCAGTATGAGCTGGCCCGCCGCACGGAGGCGGAAAACAACCGCAGCCAGAGCGGCCTGGAGCTGGACGTCGTCGATCACTACAACGACACGCGCCGCAGCGTGAAGTCGCTTTCCGGCGGCGAATCGTTCATGGCGTCGCTCTCGCTGGCGCTCGGCCTGAGCGACGAGATCCAGTCCGTCTCGGGCGGCGTGCGCGTCGACGCCATGTTTGTGGACGAGGGCTTCGGCACGCTCGACGAATCGGCGCTGCACCAGGCGATCGGCGCGCTGCAGCGCCTCACGCAGGGCGGGCGGCTCGTGGGGATCATCTCCCACGTGGACGCGCTCAAGGACTGCGTGGAAAAGCAGATCCTCGTCACAAAGGACAGAACCGGCGGCAGCCGCGTGCGCGTGGAAGCATAATCCCCGCTCAACCCGCAGAGCCGTCTTTCGCACGGCGGCAGCTGCGTGCGCGTGGAAGCGCAGCCACGCGAAAAGGCCCGGAGGGGCGCGATGGACGCGATCCCTTCCGGGCCTTTTTGTCTCTCTGCCCCCCGCTGGGCGGCAGAGATTTTTCGGGGAACCGTCCCCCCGTCCGGTTTCCGCCGCCCTGCCTCCCTGCGCGAAAATTTCTCCCCGGCAGTTTCGGCGGGCAGCAGCCCCGGGCGGGGCGCGGAGCGATCTTACGCTTCGAGCAGACGCAGGATCTCCCGCACCTTTGCCGTTTCCTCCTCCGTGGCGGGCAACATGGGCGGCGCGCAGAAGGGGGCCAGCCCCACGCCGCGCAGCTCCATCGCCTTCTTGATCACCGGCACAAACTGCGGCGCGACGTCATAGATCGCCATGAGCGCGTCCACCTTGCGCTGGCTGGCCGCCATGCCCTCCAGATCGCCGCGGCGGGCGGCAGCGGCATAAGCGGAGGCCACTTCGGGCGCAAAATTCGAAAGCCCGGCGATGCAGCCGTCGCCCCCGCTGAGCACGTTGTGGCCGAAGAACTCGTCGAAGCCGGAATAGATGAGGAAATCGGGCCGCACCGGCTTCACGGCCTGGATGAGGGCGCGCGTGTGCGCCATGTCGCCCACCGTGTCCTTGATGCCGGTGATGTTCCCATGGCGCAGCGCCAGCTCACGCACGAGCGACGGGCTCAGGCTGTAGCCGGTGCGCGCCGGGAAGTTGTAGAGCATCACGGGCCCGTGCACGCGCTCGGCCAGCGTATCGTAAAAGTTCAGGATGGCGCTCTCCGGCAGGTTGAAGTAATAGGGCGAAATCACCATGGCCGCGTCCGCGCCCGCGTCGATCGCGTCGTTCGAGAGCGCAATGCACGATTCCAAATTCATCTCGTTTGTGCCGGCATACACCGTGACGCGGTGGTCGATCCGGCGGATGGCGTCGCGCAGGAGCTTCCTCTTTTCTTCGGTGGGAATGGCAAAAAATTCGCCGATGCTCCCCAAAAGCAGGATGCCGTCCATCCCGTTCTCAATCAGATAATCGTAGATCCGGCCGTTCGCTTCCATGTCGATACGGCCGCGCTCGTCCATAGCCGTGACGGCCGGTGTGATCCATTTCGCGTTCATGCGTTTCTCCCCTTCCCGGCGCCGTCGTCATAGCCTGCGCCCTGCATGGCGGAGAGGGCATGGCTGGTGTACCGTTTGAAAATGCCTTTGCGCGGCGGCCGCGGCACGATGCCGCGCTTCCTGCGCCCGGCCAGCACGGCCTCCACCTCCTGCGGCGGCAGCTCGCGCCCGGCAATGCCCACCACGTCGAGCGTGCGGTTCTTCACGCTGTAGGCGATGATGTCGCCCGTCTCCACAAAGGCGAGCGGGCCGCCGCTCGCGGCCTCCGGCGAAACGTGGCCGATCGCCGCGCCGCGCGTCGCGCCGGAAAAGCGGCCGTCCGTCACGAGCGAGACGGAGCCGTTGAGCCGCTCGTCGCACACGATGGCCTCCGTCGTCATGAGCATCTCCGGCATGCCGGAGCCGCGCGGCCCCTCGTAGCGGATGATGAGGATGTCGCCGGGCTCCACCCGGTTTTCCACCACGGCGCGGTAAGCGTCCTCCTCGCAGTCAAAGACGCGGGCCGGGCCCTTGCGCTCGCGCATCTCCTGGCTGCACGCGGCATACTTGATGATGGCCCCCTCCGGCGCGAGGTTGCCGCGCAGCACGGCGATCGAGCCCTTCTCCTTCGCCTGCTCCACGGGCAGGATCACCTCGCCGCGCGTGAGGCCGTAGTTGTGCAGATAGCCGAGGTTGCGCTCGAAGAAGCCGTCGCGCTGCACGTCCTCCAGGTTTTCGCCCAGCGTCTTGCCGGTGGCGGTCATCACGTCGAGGTGCAGCATGTCCCGCAGCAGCAGCTCCACATAGGGCACGCCGCCCGCAAACCAGAAGGCCTCCGTGAGCCGCCGGCCGCTCGGGAACAGGTTGCCGATGTGCGGCACCTTGTGGTTCAGCTCGTCGAACAGCTCCGGCTCCAGCACGATGCCCAGCTCGCGCGCGATGGCGGGCAGGTGGATGGCGGCGTTCGTGGAGCCGCCGATGGCGCTGTGCACCATGATGGCGTTCTCGAACGCCTCGCGCGTGAGGATGTCCCCGGCGCGGATGCCCTGTTCCGCCAGCTTCGGGATCAGCCGCCCGGCCCGGCGCGCCGCGGCGAAAATATCGCGCATGGTGGCCGGCATGAGCGCCGCGCCCGGCAGCGTGAGGCCCAGCGCCTCCGCCATACACTGCATGGTGCTGGCCGTGCCCAGGAAGGAGCACGCCCCGCAGGAGGGGCAGCCCGTCAGTTTATAGTCGCGGATCTCCCGCTCCGTCACGGCGTCCTTCCGCTTCTGCCGCAGGGAGATGTCGCCCGCCACGAGCGAGGTCGTCATGTCCGGCCCGGGGCGCATGCTGCCGCCGGGAATGAAAACGGTGGGCAGGTTCAGCCGCGCCGCCGCCATGAGCTGCGCGGGGATCGATTTGTCGCATGAAGCGGAGAGGATCAGCCCGTCCCACGGGTAAACCGAACCGTGCACCTCAATCATGTCGCACATCGCCTCGCGCGAGGCGAGAATGTAGTTCATGCCGTCGTGGCCCTGGGCGCAGCCGTCGCAGATGTCGGTCGTGTGGTACTGCGCCGGGAAGCCGCCCGACTCCAGCACGCCGTACTTGGCCTGCTCCATCAGCCCCGCCAGGTGCGTGCTGCCGGGGTGGCTGTCGCCGAAGGCGTCCTCCAGCAGGATCTGCGGCTTGCGGATGTCCTCCTCATCCCAGCCGGAGCCCATCTGCAGCGCGTCAAACTGCGCCCACAGCAGCCGCTGCGGCGCGCTTCTCTGTTTCTGTCCCATGCAAAAGCCTCCTCCTTCCGCCCGCCTTCTTCCGGGTGGATCATGGGTTTCGTGTTCAGTATAGCACAAAAAGCGGCGGGGGCCAAAGCCTTTTTCGGCTCCCCTGCCCCCGCCGCGCGGAAATTTTTCCTGCTGCTTTGCGCCTGGGCGCAATTCCGCTCTTTTTCACGCCCGGTTATTCCGCGTAGGCCTCCAGCACTTCTCTGTAAAGCGCTTTGTAGCTCTCCAGATCCACCCCCTCGGCCAGGTAAAGATCCTCCGCCGTCAGCGCGTCAATCTCCGCCCCACTCCGCGTCTGTGCGTCGGGGAGGGGGAAGCGGGAGTTCTCAAAACAATCCACTACGTAGTTCCCGTATTGATTCCTTGTCAGAAAAAAGATATACTCTTTTCCCGGCTCGGCAGGGAGATAATGCGAAATGTAAACCAAGTGCGATTCTCCCGCAATCGTATGTACATAATACGGTTCATAAATGGTAAGATTGGAAGCAGGGGAAATTCCGCTCGCTCCGCGCAGCACCTTCGTAATATAAAGGGTAGATGTGGTCGAACCCCCTGTGATAAAACCGTCTTTGTTCGTAATTTCATTTTTGGCGTCATCCTGCAAAAAGCCCTGCACAATAATGTCGGAATGTTCCTGCAATTCCTCCAATGTGTCGGGAGGCCCCAGAATGGCCGCCTGCGACTGCCCCTTTTCCATGGCGGCATAAGATTCGTAGGTTCCTGTAATAACAGGCGTGTAGGTTTTGTAAGGATCCGGCCCTGTGCAGGCAGTGAAAACAGCAAAGCAGCTTATTCCTAAAACCCATAGAAGCCTAAGCCATTTTTTCTTTTTCATTGTTTCATTGCCTCCTTATTCTCCATATTTCCGGATCACGTTATATCTGTCATGACCGGTAATGGCAGAAGGAAAATTCACATCATCCATATTGGGAAGCATAATAGATTCATTCGCACACGTAACATGTTTTAATCCCAACACATGACCAAACTCATGCAAAATAGTGTCCATTCTGTAATCTTCTGGACTCGAATTTAAGACTTTTGAATATAAAAATTATTAATTTTTTATCTTATTATACAGCATTATATTTATATATCAATGTTTGGATGAAAAAATCTGGCATTTTTCCCGTTTTCTATGGACTGGCGCAAAAAACGGCGGGGGCCGGAGCAGGTGCCCCGGCCCCCGCCGCGCGGGAGTCGAT
>ERZ1643247.807-NODE-807-length-34334-cov-6.279763_pt1 | contig 34334 bp, 33 predicted proteins | sample MGYA00579264_ERZ1643247 | MGnify/ENA primary metagenome ERZ1643247 (study PRJEB29033, sample SAMEA4952262) | chicken gut metagenome | biome: Broiler Chicken; feature: Gastrointestinal Tract; material: Caecum | place: Ireland | collected 2018 | study: Broiler... | reverse complement strand
TAAGAATCTGCCATAGCCTGTACCGGATCCGAAGCTTTCACACCTTCGCCGTATACGAGAGCTTCATAAGCTTTCTCCACACGCTCCCAGCGGGTATCTCTGTCCATGACATAGTAACGTCCCTCGATAGATGCGATCTGGCCGACGCCAATCTCTTCCATTTTTGCTACCAGTTCTTCCACGAAACCTTTACCGGATGTAGGGGCGGTATCTCGTCCGTCCATAAAGCAGTGTACGCACACATCAGTGAGTCCCTGTCTCTTAGCCAGCTCCAGCAGGCCGTAAAGATGGGTATTGTGGCTGTGTACGCCGCCGTCGGATAACAATCCGTAAAGATGCAGAGTGGAATTGTTCTTCTTGCAGTTTTCCACTGCGGCAAGGAACGCTTCATTCTCAAAGAAATCTCCGTCCTCGATGGATTTAGTGATTCTTGTGAGCTCCTGGTAAACGATTCTTCCGGCGCCCATGTTCAGATGTCCTACCTCGGAGTTACCCATCTGTCCATCCGGAAGACCAACGGCAAGACCGCTGGCATTACCCTTTACAAAAGGATACTGTTCCATAATGCGGTCGATATTTGGAGTCTTTGCCTCATAAACCGCATTTCCTTTCGGATTATCATTTAAGCCGAATCCGTCTAAAATCATTAACACTGTTGGTTTTTTACTCATATCAAAATCTCCTGTAAAATAAAATTGTTCTGCGCTGGCGGGGCGGCTGTCCTCGCACATTTTGTACATTTCTTTCCGTCAGCCGCACAAAGCGCAAAAATCAGGGCTGCCGCCAGTATCCGGGAAAAACTTCCCCGGATATCCATGCAACAGCCCCCAAAACATCAATTATTTATTATAATTTACAATTTTACCAAAATCAGCTTTCAGAGAAGCTCCGCCAACCAGACCGCCGTCAATATCTGCCTGTGCAAATAATTCCGGAGCTGTGTTGCCATTTACGCTTCCGCCGTACTGGATACGGATTGCTGCTGCTGTGGCATCATCGTAAATCTCAGCGATGCATGCACGGATTGCAGCGCAGACTTCCTGTGCCTGCTCTGTGGTAGCTGTCTTGCCTGTGCCGATGGCCCAGATTGGCTCGTAAGCGATTACGGCTGTCTTTGCCTGATCAGCGGTAACACCATAGAAGCCTTCTTTTACCTGCTGACGTACAAAGTCAACGGTAACGCCCTGTTCTCTCTGTTCCAGAGATTCGCCGCAGCACATGATCGGAGTGATACCATGCTCGAAAGCCTTTAATACTTTCTTATTTACATCCTGATTGGTCTCTCCGAAGTATTCTCTTCTCTCGGAATGTCCGAGAACTACATATTTCACTCCGGCGTCAACCAGCATAGCCGGGGAAATCTCGCCCGTATATGCGCCGCTTTCTTCATAATACATGTTTTCTGCGCCGATTGCAATATTGGAATCTTTGGCAGCTTCTACCGCCGGGATAATATCAATGGCCGGTACACAGAACACAACATCCACGTCGTCATTGGCGCAGAGCGGTTTTAACATATTGACAAGCTCAACTGCCTCGCTAGGAGTTTTGTTCATTTTCCAGTTACCGGCAATAATTTTTTTACGCATAATATTTCCTCTTTTCTTATTTCGAATACAATTATTTATCGTTTGCTGCCGCAACACCAGGAAGCTCTTTGCCCTCCAGGAATTCCAGAGAAGCGCCGCCGCCTGTGGAGATATGTGTCATCTTGTCGCCAAATCCAAGCTGGTTAACAGCTGCCGCGGAATCTCCTCCGCCGATAATGGTAACAGCATCGATATCAGCCAGCGCTTCCGCCACTGCGATAGTTCCCTTTGCAAAGTTCGGCATCTCGAATACGCCCATCGGTCCGTTCCATACGACAGTTTTCGCAGATTTCACTGCATCTGCAAAAATTTCTCTTGTCTTAGGTCCGATATCCATACCCATTTCATCTGCGTCCATGCTTCCCTCAACCACGCGGCTTGGAGCATCATTACTGAAATCTTTTGCCACAACGGTGTCAACCGGCAGTAATAAGTTCACACCTTTGTCTGCTGCTTTCTTGATCATGTCGTTGGCGTAATCAAGATAATCAGCCTCCAGTAAGGACTTACCAACTTCTTTGCCCTGTGCTTTTGCAAATGTATAAGCCATGCCGCCGCCGATGATCAGAGTATCAACCTTATCAAGAAGGTTGTTGATAACGGAAATCTTGGAGGAAACCTTGGAGCCGCCAAGGATAGCAACAAAAGGTCTTTCCGGATTATTTACTGCATTGCCGAGGAAATCGATCTCTTTCTGCATTAAGTATCCGACAACAGCCGTATCAACATATTTGGTAACACCGACGTTGGAGCAGTGCGCTCTGTGAGCGGTACCAAAAGCATCGTTTACAAATACGTCGCAGAGAGAAGCCAGATCTTTGGAGAAAGCATCTTCATTCTTGGTCTCTTCTGCACGATAACGGGTATTCTCTAATAATACAACGTCTCCGTCGTTCATTGCTTCCACTGCTGCTTTTGCGTTTGGTCCGACAACTTCCGGATCAGCAGCAAACTTCACTTCCTGTCCCAGAAGCTCGGATAAACGTACAGCTACAGGAGCAAGGGATAATTCCGGTTTCGGCTCTCCCTTCGGTTTGCCCAGATGGGAGCAAAGAATCACTTTGCCGCCGTCAGCAATTAACTTTTTGATGGTTGGCAATGCAGCAACCAGACGGTTTTCATCTGTGATCTTTCCATCCTGCAGAGGTACGTTGAAGTCACAGCGAACCAGAACTCTTAAACCTTTTACATTGATATCATCAACTGATTTTTTATTCAGCATGGGTGTAATCTCCTCTCGTTAAACAATATTGAAAACAAACAGGGCCCGGTCCAACAGACCGGACCCATGTCTGGATCTTATATAATCAATTATGATCGTCTTAAATTATGCTAATTCAGCAAAGTATTTGATTGTACGAACCATCTGAGATGTGTAGCTGTTCTCATTGTCATACCATGAAACAACCTGTACTTCGTATAAATCATCAGAGATCTTGCAAACCATTGTCTGAGTAGCATCGAATAAGGAACCGTATCTCATTCCTACGATATCGGAGGAAACGATTTCGTCTTCGTTGTAACCGAAGGACTCGTTAGCTGCTGCTTTCATAGCTGCGTTGATGCCTTCTACTGTTACGTCTGTTCCTTTAACAACTGCTGTCAGGATTGTTGTGGATCCTGTAGGAGTAGGAACACGCTGAGCGGAACCGATTAATTTACCATTTAACTCTGGGATAACCAGTCCGATTGCTTTTGCTGCACCAGTGCTGTTAGGAACAATGTTCACTGCTGCTGCACGGGAACGTCTCTTATCGCCTTTTCTCTGTGGTCCGTCAAGTGTCATCTGGTCGCCTGTGTAAGCGTGGATTGTACACATGATACCACTCTGGATAGGAGCGTATTTATTTAAAGCGTCTGCCATAGGTGCAAGACAGTTTGTTGTACAGGAAGCTGCGGAAATGATAGTATCGTCAGCTTTCAGTGTCTCATGGTTTGTGTTGTAAACAACTGTAGGAAGGTCATTTCCAGCTGGAGCGGAGATAACAACCTTTTTAGCGCCGGCATTGATATGAGCCTGAGCTTTTGCTTTGCTTGTGTAGAAACCGGAGCACTCTAATACAACGTCAACACCGATCTCTCCCCATGGGCAATCATTTGCATCCGGGAATTTGTAGATTTTGATTTCCTGTCCGTCAACTGTGATGGAGTCTTCTCCGTAGGAAACCTTGTCAGCTAATTCGTATCTTCCCTGTGAAGAATCGTATTTTAACAGGTGAGCAAGCATCTCAGGACTTGTTAAGTCATTGATAGCTACTACTTCGTAACCTTCTGCTCCAAACATCTGTCTGAAAGCAAGACGACCAATACGACCAAAACCGTTAATTGCTACTTTTACTGCCATGATAATTCCTCCTAAGTTTTTAGAAATTGTTAAAGATTCAGGAATATGGACTTCTTGTCCACATCCTATAAAAGAATTGACTCACTATGTCAAATCCTTAACTATTTTACCTAATTTATGGTATTTTTTCAAGTAGAAATTTGCATAAAAAAAAGAAAAATATTATCACTGATTTTATGCTATTATTATATAGTAACCGGCAAATCCAATATTATTCATAAATAATATCCATGAAAGGAGTATCTTAATGCTGATAAGCGACACACATTTGCACAGTTTTTTTTCCTCAGATTCCGAGGCTTCCATGGAAGACATGGTGTTACAGGGCATTTCCCTCGGTCTGCGCACCCTCTGCTTCACAGAACACTATGATTATGATTTCCCCGTTACCGAGGACGGCCTGGACTTTCAGCTGGATTTCGGCGCCTACTATACCATGTTTCTCCGGCTGAAAGAAAAATATGCATCGCAGATCGAACTGCTCCACGGCATCGAGCTCGGCGTACAAAAGCACGCGGGTCCGGTTCTCATTAATTTTTACAGCAAAATAGGCGGCCGCTTTGATTTCATCATCAACTCCTGCCATCTGGTGGACGGCGTCGATCCTTATGATGCGGTCTTTTTTGAAACGCACACGCCGGAAGAAGGCTTGCGCCGGTATTTTGAAAGCACGCTGGACAATCTGAAAGTATACCCGTTCTTCCAGACCGCCGGCCATCTGGATTATATCAGCCGCTATATCCCTGAACCACGTCCGGAATTTCATTATGGGGATTACGCGGATATCCTGGATGAGATCCTCCGCTATCTTATCCACAACGGAAAAGGGCTTGAGGTAAATACCGCCGGCCTGAAGAAGGGGCTGCCGTGGCCGAATCCTCACATGGAGATCTTAAAGCGCTACCGCGATCTCGGAGGCGAGATCATCACTATCGGCAGCGACGCCCACCGCCCGGAAGACATGGCCTACGCTTTTGACCGGCTGCCGGAGATTTTGTCCGAGGCAGGATTCCGGTATTACGCCCTGTACCGGGAACAGCAGCCGGAATTTATTCCGATAAATTAAAGTCTTCTTCTGCGCACTGCCATCACAATGCCTGCTGCCAGCAGCAGCAACGGCAGAACAAATACGCAGCCAACAAGCGTTACTTTCTGGCTGAAAGCCGGAACAATGGCTGTGTCAGTGGACAGATCTTTGGCTCGTATGGAGATTTTACTTTCCTGCTGACTGAGATAATTCACACCATTTAACACAAAATCCGTGTTGGCTCCGCCTACTGCATAATCAATGGATGTTTCCAGCATGTTGCTGCAGCCGGTCACAATGAGCCTGCCGCCGTTATCATCGGAAACTGCCATGGCGATGGAGAACGGCCCGTCGATGTCACCTTCTTCTTTTTCAATGGTGGAGCTGTTGGTATCCACTTTGGAGTACGCTCCGTCGCTGGTAGTCAGCAGGGAAGTTACGGTATAAGTCGTATCCTCACTGGTTTCTTCGCTGGTTTCCTCACTGGTATCCTCGCTGGTTTCCTCTTCCGCATCATCCGCTGACAGATCCGTAAGTCCTTTGGCGCTCGGGGCAAGAATATAAATATTACTGTCATACTGTGCCTCCGTCACGTCAGAATCCTGAATCTCCGGCAGAAGGTAAATCGGATACTGGGTGTACATGTTGGCGTCTGTTTCAACCACTACGCCCGGTTCCACACCGACGTTGTATTCTTCCAGCAGAGAATAAAGTTGTGGAAGATCTTCCACGCTGGCGTCAAGGAACACATACATTTTCCCGCCGTTATCCATATAGGTCTTGATCTGCTTCTTCTCATCTTCCGTAATGTCAGTCTGCGCGCCGTTAATAAGAAGAATCTCGCAGTCTTCCGGCACAGAGCCTGCTGAAAGAAGATTCAGCGTCTCAACCGCATAGTTGTCTCCCTCAAAGCTGCTTATCACATCGGAGGAAAGATCCTGTTCCGAATGGCCGCTCAGGGTGTAGACTACCGGCGTTTCATCAGAAATAACATAATTAATAGCTTCTGTCAGCAGTTTTTCTACCTGAAGCTCACTGGCGGAATACGAATACCCGCTGTCATAGCTATAGGTGATAAAATCATCGGAAGAAATGTACCGGTTTTTATCTCCGCAGACTACGATCACGCTGTCGTTGCTGACTTTCTCGGTATCTTCCACATAATCCTGAGTGAAATTCGGATAAAGTTCCGGATCTCTGTACTCAATCTTTATATTAGAAGATAATTTTTTATACTCATTAAAAATCTTTTTGTAAGCGCCGTTGACATCGGATTCTGAATTGATAACATAGAACGTCACTTCCTGATCAAGCGCTTTCACAATACTTTTGGTCTGATCAGACAAAGAATAAATCTGATTAGATGTCACATCAATGCTGAAATCCTTCCATGTGATCAGCGCATTGGCTCCCACGGCGATAATAAGCACCAGCACCACGGCCACCGCAGAAAACAGTCCCTTCTTAAAATGCCGGTTTTTAAAAATCTGCCGGCCGCTGAACAGTTTTCCTTTTTTCTCTTTTTTCCAAAACTTCTTATTCATGTGCTGCTCCTCCTAATTCCATCTGCGTTTTTCAATCGTCTGGATGGACAGAAAAATGAATACCGCAATAAACGACAGGTAATATATGATCGAAGAGGCGTTTAAGATACCAGAGCAAAAATCATTAAACCGGTCCATGATGGAAAACCAGTCAATGATTTTTGACAGGCCGTTATCAAATAATTCCGGAGTCCGCCAGGCGAAAAGCCCAAGAACCGCCGCGCCGAGAACCATGGTGATCACTCCCGCCTTCCAGCTTTTTGTCTCCTCATAAAAAAACCAGGCCAGCAGAACAATGACTATTCCGCATACTATATACGTATATCTGGCTCTGCCCGGCACGATGTCCGAAAGATTCGGCAGCAGCATACAAAGAAGCACTACGCCAAAAGAAATTCCTGCCGCGATCATCTGACTTTCCGTGATAGAGGAAATGAACAGTCCGATGGCAAGAAGGCTGGCTCCCACCAGAAAATATCCCAGCCCTCCTGTCAGCACTGTCAGCCAGTTCACATCCCCGTACATGCTGAGGACAGCAGCCTGCAAAAATGTGATAACCACAGCTCCAAGAAGGAGTGTAAGCACAGCCAGATACTTTCCGAGTATGATCCCTGTTACCCTGACCGGACTGGTGAGCAGCAACTGATCCGTCTTCTGTTTACGTTCCTCCGCCATGAGGCGCATGGTAAGTATCGGCACAATGATGATAAAGATAATAGTTATATTTGAATAAATGTTCGCCGCATAATCCGTATATCCGTACGACATGCATATCACGGAGAAATATACGCCGGAAATGGCGAGAAACAGCGCCAGGAACAGATAGGCGGATAATGAATGGAAATATGATTTCATTTCTTTTATATAGATTGCTCTCATGATTCTTCTTCCTCTCCTTCCTTGCCGGTCAATTTCAGGAACACTTCTTCAAGACTTAAGGTCTCCGTCTCCATCTTGACTATCGGCAGCTTTTTATCTGCAAATTCAAAAAAGAGCGCGTCTCTTACATCTTCTTTTACACTGGTTTCCGCCGTCACATCCAGAACGCCTTCATTTTCTCCGGTAACAGTATACGAAGCAATATATTCTGACTCCTCCAGAGCCTGTTCGATCAATTCTTTTTCTCCTTTGACAGACAGAAGGATCCGGTTTTTATCCGCAAAATGCTCCGACAGATTTTCCGGCGTATCTTCCGCCACGAGAAGACCTTTGTCAATGATCAGCACATAATCGCAGATGGCGTTGACCTCCGACAAGATATGCGAACTCAATATGATCGTATGTTTTTCTCCCAGTTTTTTGATGAGGGCACGGATTTCAATAATCTGATTCGGGTCGAGTCCCACCGTAGGCTCATCAAGAATCAGAAGCGGAGGATTACCAATGAGCGCCTGAGCCAGTCCCACCCTCTGTTTATATCCTTTTGACAGGTTTTTAATGAGACGTCCCTTTACATCCGTGATTCTGACCGCTTCTTCCACCTCTGCAATGTTCTCCATTCTGTCCTTCTTTTTGCGTATGCCTTTTAAACTGCACACGAAATTCAAATATTCTTCTACCGTCATCTCTTCATAGATCGGCGGCATCTCCGGCAGATAACCGATGAGCTTTTTTGCCTTCAGCGGCTGCTCAAACATATCATACTCCCCGATCTTCACCTTTCCGGCTGTGGACGAAATGTATCCGGTCATGATGTTCATGGTCGTGGATTTACCAGCGCCATTGGGTCCGAGAAGTCCGACAATCTGTCCTTCTCCCACCGTAAAACTGATTCCCTTTACGGCGTGATGATTTCCATAATCTTTTACCAGATTTGTTACTTCAATCATAATCATCCTCCATTATTTTTTACGCAGTGCTTCCGGCGCCGACTCTGCTTATGCCATTCCATCGTGAGTTTTGCCCCATCGTGAGTTTTGCCGCAGCCTGCGATGATTTTGCTTCGTACATACTATGCAACATTTAAGATAATTTTGTGAACAATATGGCCTTTTCACATTTTTTTCACGATTTCCTTACAACAGGCTGTCAATTTTATTTCTCGTATACATTTTTATGCACTTTCACTTTCTTTTTTTAATTTTTATGCGCCGTTCTGATACATTTTCCGGCGTCCACGCCTTTTTTTCTTATGGGTTTCCTATATTTTCAGTTAATTTTTTGAAGGAAATGAATTGGAAACCATCATTTTTTCTCACTTTCTTCTTAAAAATGCGAGTTTTTCCGCCATGTTATGAAATTTTTTTTAAGAAAAATGTAGTTTTTGCCATTCTTTTTATTGATTATGAGAAAGCAATATAGTATAATAGGGAGCGTTGAAGAAATAAAAAAGCAATGATGCATTTTTAAGGAGGATTAATTTATGTCTTACGTTGATGACGTTCTCGCAAAAGTAATCGCAAAAAATCCAAGTGAGCCGGAATTCCACCAGGCTGTCACAGAAGTATTCGAATCTCTTCGTCCGGTCATTGAAGCCAATGAAGAATTCTACAAAAAAGAAGCCATTCTGGAAAGACTGACTGAACCGGAAAGAATGATCAAGTTCCGTGTTCCTTGGGTTGATGATAAAGGAAATGTACAGGTGAACATGGGTGTCCGCGTACAGTTCAACAGTGCGATCGGACCTTACAAGGGAGGCTTACGTTTCCATCCTTCCGTAAACCAGGGTATTATCAAATTCCTGGGCTTTGAGCAGATCTTCAAAAACTCCCTGACTGGTCTTCCGATCGGCGGCGGCAAGGGCGGTTCTGATTTTGACCCGAAGGGTAAATCTGACCGTGAAGTTATGGCATTCTGCCAGAGCTTCATGACAGAGCTCCACAAACATATCGGTCCTGACTGCGACGTACCGGCCGGCGACATCGGTGTAGGCGGAAGAGAGATCGGTTATCTGTTCGGACAGTACAAACGGCTGACCACACGTTACGAAGGCGTCCTGACCGGTAAAGGTCTTACTTTCGGCGGTTCTCTCGCAAGAACAGAGGCAACCGGTTACGGCCTTGTATACATTACAGAAGAGTTATTAAAAGACCATGGCATGGATTTAGCAGGTAAGACCGTCTGCGTTTCCGGCGCCGGCAATGTTGCCATCTACGCCATCGAAAAAGCACAGCAGTTAGGCGCAAAAGTTGTAACATGCTCTGATTCCACAGGATGGGTATATGATCCGGAAGGCATTGATGTTGCCGCATTAAAAGAGATCAAAGAAGTGAACCGTGCCCGCCTGACCGAATACAAGAACTATCGTCCAAACAGCGAATATCATGAAGGCCGCGGCGTATGGCAGGTAAAATGTGATGTTGCTCTTCCATGCGCAACACAGAATGAACTTCATCTGGAAGACGCCAAACAGCTGGCAGCCAACGGCTGTATCGCCGTTGCAGAAGGCGCCAACATGCCTACTACTTTAGACGCAACCAAATATCTTCAGGACAACGGTATTTATTTCGTTCCTGGAAAGGCTTCCAACGCCGGCGGCGTTGCTGTATCCGCACTGGAAATGTCCCAGAACAGCGAGAGATTAAGCTGGAGCTTCGAGGATGTTGACAGCAAATTACAGGGTATCATGGTAAATATCTACCATAACATTTCTGACGCAGCAAAACGTTACGATATGGAAGGCAACTATGTGGCTGGCGCTAACATCGCCGGTTTTGAGAAAGTTGTAAACGCTATGCTGGCACAGGGCGTCTGCTAATATCCGTTCTCCGTACGTAATTTTATTTACAAAAGTACTTGCCAAATACGGCCGGGTACTATATAATAGCATCGACGCAAAGGAGTGTCCCTGTTTGGGATACTCCTTTTTTTCATAGAAACACGGGCTTCTACGAAAAAACTCTTCTTAATATGCATCATTTACATAGTTTCAGCATAACACAGTTTTATCCGGAGGTTGATCATATGGACAAAATAGACAGAAAAATCATATCGCTGTTACAGGAAAACGCCCGGTATCCCTTGAAATACCTGGCTCAGAAAGTCTTTTTATCTTCTCCCGCCGTCTCCACGCGCATCGAACGCCTGGAAAAGAACGGCATTATCACCGGCTACCATGCAACGGTTGATCCGGTAGCCCTGGGTTATCACATCACTGCATTTATCAATCTGACACTGGATCCGAAACAAAAGGACGAATTCTATCCTTATGTTACAGCCTGCCCCAATGTCCTGGAATGCAACTGCGTCACAGGGCTCTATTCCATCATGCTGAAGGTGGCGTTTCCAAGTACCATGGAACTTGATACCTTCATCGGTCACCTGCAGCAGTACGGCAACACCCAGACCCAGATTGTTTTTTCCACGGCAGTTCCCCCGAGAGGCATTCATCTGCCGCAGGAAGAGGAGGAAGAAGAAACCGCACAAAACCAATAAGCAAGCGGGTAACAACGATAGATAAAAAGGCATTAAGGAGATACTATGAAAAAAAAGATTCGAATAATGGGAAAAGCCATACATAGAGAACTCCGTGAACATAAAAGCTCTTTTATGGTCTACATCATTCTGCGCGCACTGGTTATTGTGGTCATGATTCTTCAATTTTTAAACAGGAATTATGAGAATGTGTTTCTCTGTCTTCTGACTCTGGCGCTTCTCATCGCTCCGAGCCTGATACAGATCAATCTGAAGATCGAGCTTCCCACCGCTCTGGAAATCACAATTCTGGTTTTTATTTTTGCCGCAGAGATTCTGGGCGAGATTCACTCTTATTATCTGATCTTTCCGTTCTGGGATACGGTTCTTCACACTCTGAATGGATTTTTGATGGCAGCCATCGGGTTTGCCCTGGTGGATATCCTGAACAGGAGCGAACGGTTTTCCTTTCAGCTCTCACCGGTTTTCCTCGCCATCGTGGCTTTCTGCTTTTCCATGACCATCGGAGTCATCTGGGAGTTTTTTGAGTTTGCCATGGACTGTTTTTTCTCCCTGGACATGCAGAAAGATACCGTCATTCATTCTTTCCAATCCGTGCTGCTGGATCCGACCAGAAGCAACATTCCCATCCCGGTGGATAACATCCGTGATGTGGTTGTCAACGGAAAGAGCCTCGGACTGGGCGGTTATCTGGATATCGGGCTTATAGACACCATGAACGACCTGCTGGTCAACTTTATCGGCGCTGTCATTTTCTCCGTGATCGGATTCTTTTACGTAAAAACCCGGGGAAAAGGACGTTTTGCCAGACTTTTTATCCCACGTCTGAAAGAAAAAAGCGCCGACTTTCTGGCACAGGCAGAAGCAGAAGAAAAATCTTCCGCTCTCTCCTCCTCTTCCTCAGAAGTAACGGAGAAAAAGGACACGTAAAAAACAAATTGTCAGCCACAAAAACCGAGCGGCGCTGCGAGAATTTCCAGCGCCGCCCGGTTTCTATTTTATTATCTTTTAGTATTATATCATTTTATGCTTCTGAACTTTTTCTCTGCCTTCCTCTTCTCATTCTCTACTGTTCCTTCGGCAAATCCAGTGTGGTACAGATGCGTCCCTCTCTCTTACCGATATCACTAATGATTTCTTCGCACTTTTCTTCATCTTTCACAATACCTGTGGCCGCCCTGGCAATATCCTGCAGATGCTTCCAGTCCGTATAAGCTCTCGCCATCACCGTGGACGCTTCCTGATTACCGCCTCCGTGCAGTGCCATGGCCGTCCAGTTGGAACCCCTCACCATATGTTCCACAAATCGTACCGCGCGTAGCCGATCAAAAGCATCATAATCCGGATTTCCCGGATTAAACGCATCCTGGCACAGCTTACCGACAGCCTCAGAACGCATATCGATTTCTGATGGGGCCGTCTCGCCGAATCCGGCTATGATATCTCTGGCATAGCGCACTGCCTCAAACGGCATTTTCGTACAAGTATATTTGCAGGTATGGGACAGAAGAGGGTTTGGAATCCAGTAACCGCTCGGATGTTTGAATCCTTCCACGCCGGAAGCCAGCGAAAGCGCGTAAACAGTCTCCGCCGTCATGGCCATCTCCGTCAGTTTTGTCCGGATATGCCCCGCCTTTTGCACACCGACCATCTCCGTAATGAGGCTGGCCGCACCGCACAATGCAGAACATCCGCCAGCTTTACATCCGCCGGCAGTCAGACGATGCACCGCTGTAAAATAACTGAGCATTCTTCCCACATATTTTGTTTCTCCGCACATGAACACCCGCTCTTTCGTTACGAATACCTTATCAAAATAAACCAGTGCCTGGTGATCCGCATACTTTTTGCCCAGATCAATTCCTTCGATATCTCCTCCTACCTCAAAGAATCTCTTATCCTGCGGCGTTCTTCCCAGAACGTAGGTGATATTTGGAGCGTCTGCCGGAATCGCACAGGCAAGAGCAAAATCTTCATCTTCCGGCTTCATGTTTGTGGTCGGTATAATAATAATCTCATGTGCAAACAAAATTCCAGTCTGATTACACTTAAATCCGCTGATAATAATTCCGTCTTCCCGAATCTCATCGATATGAATGTAATTATCCCGGTTCGGCTGTTTATGCGGCGGCAGAGTACGCAGTCCCTTCACGTCGGTCACCGTCACCGTACAGCTCAGATCATTTTTCTGTACATAATCAATAAAATTCGTAAAACGTTTAAAATAATCGGTTCCCAGATCCTGATCCATATCATAGGTACACGGTCCCAGGCCGGCAAAAGCTTCCGAACCGGTACAGCGATGTGTACAACACCCTATGACCTCCGCCAGAGCACGCGCAGCGCGGGTTTTCCGGTTGGCATCTTCCGGAGAACGCAGCGGCGCGTTATAGATACTTACCTTTTCTCCGTTTAAATCCGATTCCACCGTAAGTAAATCTTCCCAATCCGGGTGATTATGTAATTCATAAACTTTGGAAACGGCATTAAAACTTGCCGATAATACCGGGAAGGTTGTCAAGTCTTCAATCTTTTCTCCCAGAAACCAGACGTTCATCGGTTCTCTGGCACGAATGCTGTCCTGAAATTGTTCTTTCGTCATAATTGCCATAATAAACCCCCCTTTTCTTTTCCGACAGCCCTTCCATCCTCCTCCCTTCCGGGATATCGCATTGACTTATAAGCTGTCTCTGGCTTAAAACAAAAATATCTTCATATATTATAATAAAGCAAACCCTGTGCCAACTGACACAGGGCTTCAAATACATCGGTATTTACTTTTTTCAGACAATCAGACATCTTTTTTGATGTATTTTTGCATCACCAAAACAATTTGCAGGAAAATAAGACCGCATCCCTTCCTCTCCTTATTATGCAAAAACGCATACAAATATGCGATAGCGCATCAAAAATGTGTCTTTTCGGCATATCCGGAAAAATTCAAAAATTATTCTCTCTAAAAATATTCTTTTTTCTTTGTTCCCATCAACTTTTCCAGTTTGCGTGAAACAGTCGACTGATTCACCTGCAGAACCTTTGCCATTTCTCTGGTCGTCACATATTTTTCCCTGGCATTTTCCAGCAATTGCTTTTCAGTCAATGCCACTGCCTCCTTTAATGGAAGAATACCCGTTACTGACACCTGCGCCACACTCTCATTCCCGAAAGAATTTTTGTACCGGATAGGCAGATCCTTCGGTTCCATCACCGTACCCTGTGTCAGAACGACCATACTCTCAATCAGGTTCTCCAGTTCGCGGATATTTCCCGGCCACTCCATCTCCAGAAATAATTTACCAAGCTCCGCGGATATTTCTTTCTTTTTATCGTATTTTTTATTGAAATTTTCGAGAAAACGAACTGCAAGCGGAATAATATCTTCTCTCCGGCTTCGCAGAGGCGGCACTTCAATGTTGATGACGTTCAGACGATAAAATAAATCCTGCCGAAATGTTCCTTCCTGAACCTGCTGCCACAGATCCCGGTTGGTGGCGGCAATGATTCTCACATCCACATGAATCGTTCTCGTCCCGCCAATCCTTGTCACTTCTCCCTCCTGAATCACCCGCAGCAGCTTTACCTGAAGCGCCAGATCCAGTTCTCCGATCTCATCAAGGAAGAGTGTTCCTCCATTGGCAAGCTCAAAAAATCCTGCCTTTCCTTTTCTTCGCGCCCCGGTAAAAGCCCCTTCCTCATAGCCAAACAGTTCTGATTCAAAAAGCGCAGCCGGAATCGCACCGCAGTTAATCTTGATAAAAGGTTTCTTCCGGCGGCTGCTGGCCTGATGAATCTGATTGACTATGACTTCCTTTCCCGTACCGGATTCTCCTGTTACAAGAACCGTAGAATTTACCTGCGACAGCGTTTTTATCGTATCCATGATATTTTTCATTTCCTTGCTGTGCGCGATAAGAGGCGTTCTGCTGTGCATAAAGGCAAGCTCTCTCACAAAACCTTCCGCCACCAGGCGCTGCTGCTCCAGATTACTCTGAAGGTTATTGAGCTCCGTGATATCCCGCACATTTACCACCACGGAAGTAAAAGTCCCGTTAGCGTCAAACACAGGCGCTCCCGTGGCAATGATTTTTTTCCTTTCTTTTTTCAGCATGACCGTTGCCACATTTTTGGTTTTGATCACCTTCAAAACAGCAGACTCTGAATAAACGCCCTCCTCTATGAGCTGCGATACATTTTTGCCAATCACATGACTTCTGCTGATCCCAAACACCTTCTCCCAGGCCGCATTGACCCGGACTACATTCCCCCGGCTGTCGGTCACAAGAAAACCGTCATGGGAAGATTCCACAAAAATATTGATTTCCTGCAAAAGACCGCTGGTCACATCCAGCTCCTGCATGATGCAGCTGGACTGCAGCGACTCATGGAGAATCAGGATTGTCCCCCTTCTTCTGTCTCCCGTTATCCACGGCTGTACATTGCACACAATAAAGCGGTTATGAATCTCCACCCGATAACGGCCGCTTCCTCGCATATAGTCCACCTCTCTCCTGAGAACACCGGTAAATTCTTCAAAATCTGTACCAATTTTTTCAGCCAGATTCCATCCCATATCCTCAAACATCAGACAGGCTCCTCTGTTAAAATGAACCAACTTTGCTTCTTCGTCAAAAAGCAAAATGCTGCAGAAGATAGTGTCCAGCACCGACTCATAATCTTCTTTTCGCATAGTATTTTCACAGATCCCGCGCATATTATTCTTTATCTCCACCATGACTGCCCTCCCCGCAACCAGCGACTGCCTGTTCTCCGGTCCTGCCGGCTGGCTCTGTTCGCTCAGACTTCCGCTGCCTGTTCTGTTTTCCACCGGGAAAGAAATTCCTGAAATCTGCTGTCTGCACGGAGAAAATCATATTCTCCATTATCATTACTCCCCATCTCTTTCAGCAGATTATTCATCATCATTTCGCCCACTGTCTTTTTATCCTTGCCCGGACTCTCTTTCACCGGCAAATGCCGGTATAAAAACGAACCCTGCAGCAAAGGAATATCGTCCACTTTCTGCATGGCATGAAACATTTTTTCCAGACTGGACAGACACAAAGCCGCATCCTCCCGAACCAAGGCCAGTTGAAAATCAATAGCGTACTCCTCGTATTCCCACAAATCATAGAGCCGAATCGTGTCCTTTGCCGTCTGCGCCAGCTTTCCCACATCGTCTTCCCGCTTTTCCTTCATGGCGACCTCTATCAGAGAAAGCAGACAAGCAACCACACTGCTTATATCATTGATAATCATTCTCTCCAGAATCTGCGCCGCTTCCGCCGTTTTCCCTTCCGCCAGATAAAGGCTGGATTTCAGACTGTTTTTATCAAACATGTTCTCTGAAGGCAGCTCTTCAAGCAGCCGTTCCGCTTCCGCATATTCTTTTCTCGCCATATACCTGGAAACCAGCATAGCCTTTGCGTGCTGGCTGACCGGCACATCGCTGCCCTCTGCCGCTCTCTCATACAAGCGCTCAATCTCTGCCCGGAACAACTCCCCTTCTCCTTCCCTGACAGTCATCGCGACCAGTCCTTCCAGTGTCAGCGCTCCGTTAAGCACCAGTTTCTCACAGGAAGGATATTCCCGGATTTTCTCATTCAGACTCGCAAACGCCTGAGGCATTCCCTGCTCCATAGCTACAGTATAAACGCTTCCCAAAAAATCCGCAATCTCCTGATCACTCAAATCTTCCTGAAACGATAAAAGGGTATTTACGTCCGTTTTAAGCAGCCTTGCCAATGCAGGCAGCAGAGTGATATCCGGATACGAAACGCCTTTTTCCCATTTATTGACCGCGGGGGCAGACACTCCCAGATACGACGCCATCTGTTCCTGCGTAAACCCCTCAGCCAGCCTTTTTCCCGTATGATTTCATTTATTTTCATTGTCTTTCTCCTGTTGATCTGTATTTTCATCATATTTTGCAAGATCCGGCTTCTTTCATCGATGAAGACCATTCTGACATTCCACCATGGCAGCTTTGTCATTTTTATTATACAGAACAGAGAAGATACAGACAATTGAATGGTTATTAATTTACGGGAAGGAAAATTAACTGCCAGTTAAAATACCCGCAGTATCTTCTCCATCTTCTTTCCCTTTGCCAGCTCATCAACGAGCTTATCCAGCCAGCGAATCTTCTGCATGAGAGGATCATCAATCTCCTCCACGCGAACGCCGCAGACAACGCCTTTGATCAGCGCTGCATTGGGGTTCATCTGCGGCGCCCCTTCAAAAAATGTCTGCAGGCTGACATTCCCGTCAATCTGCGCCTGCAGTCCCTCCGAATCATAGCCGGTAAGCCAGCATATAATCTCGTCCACTTCTTTCTTTGTTCGGCTTTTCCGCTCTGCTTTTTGAACGTAGAGCGGATATACCTTACTGAAACTCATTGCAAATACTTTTTGATTATCCATTTTTCCTCCTGACTTCTCTGGCTGAGGCGTACAGACGGATTTCATTCTGTAAACCTGAATATTTTTTTATTTTTTAAATTCTTTCTATTTTTTTAATATTGAAACTCTGCTGTAAATATGCTATAGCGAACTTCTTCAGATTTTCTTCTTTTTCTTTATCCATATACACCACAGAAAACCACACTTATTTATGATACGGATGGTTGTTCAATATCCGGTACCCCCGGTAAATCTGCTCATAGAGAATCATAGCGGTCATGGCTGTGTTCATGGTGAAGTCCGAGAGGTTTATGATCGCCGCTTTTCTTTTTTCTGCGTCGCCCTTTTCCGGGGCAGTGAAGCGAGTTCCCGGTATAAAAAAGCGTTTTTTCCCCTGACCTGACAGCTCCATCCGGCCGATTGCCGCGCTGAAGTCTTCCGATGATACGGAGTCCGGCCCCGGCAGAACCAGGCAGGCGTCCCCGGCGGTTTCGGCTTCGGTGAGGAGCTTCTCCCATTCTTTTTCTTTTTTTATGAAGCGGCAGGATATTTTGCAGTAGCGGCTCAGGCGCTTTTCGTATTCTGCGATGGCTTTTTTATAAAAGGAGGCCGTTTTGGCCTCCTCATAAATGTAAATCTCGTATTTCATTATTTTACAAAAATCAACTCGTAATCGCGGTTTCCAAGGCCAATCTTTGCGGCGTGATCGAGGCAGGTCTTGTACTCGGAATCCGGCGTGGTGTTTTCGAAGTGGTCGTGGTGGTCGCAGAAGCCTTCGCTGTGCATCCGGTCGGACAGCTGGCTGTTTGGCAGAGGATCACATTTGAGGCAGGCGTCCACACATGCCTGGTCGAGAGCCAGCGGATCAAAGGATGCGAACATTCCGATGTTTGGAAGAATCGGCGCGTCATTTTCCGCATGGCAGTCACAGTTTGGAGATACGTCCACGATGAGGGAAATATGGAAGTTCGGGCGTCCGTCGATGACTGCTTTGGTATATTCCGCCATCCGGCAGTTCAGTTCTTTTGTCGCCGCGTCATTGACAAACGCGATGGCGTCAAAGTTGCAGGCGCCGAGGCATCGTCCGCAGCCCACACAGTTGTCTGTGTTGACGGTCATCTTCTTCGTCTCCTCGTTGAATTCCAGTCCGTTATTGGCACATTCGTACTGGCAGAGGCGGCAGCCACGGCATGCTTCCGGATCAATGCTCGGCTTTCCGTTGGAGTGCTGCTCTTTCTTTCCGGCACGTGAACCGCAGCCCATACCGATATTTTTAATGGCTCCGCCAAAACCGGTCATCTCATGCCCCTTAAAATGTGTCAGGCTGATAAAAATATCGGCGTCCATGACGGCACGTCCTATTTTGGCGCTTGTAATGTACTCGCCGCCCTCCACCGGCACGTCAATATCATCAGTTCCTTTAAGACCGTCTCCGATCAGCACCGGACAGCCGACGGTCAGCGGGGTAAATCCATTCTCCCATGCACACTGAAGATGCTCCAGAGCATTTTTCCGGCTGCCCGGGTACAGGGTGTTGCAGTCGGTGAGGAACGGCAGACCGCCCATTTCTTTTACCACGTCGGCAACAGCTTTTGCATAGTTCGGACGAAGAAAGCCCAGATTACCCAGCTCGCCGAAATGCATCTTGATAGCGACAAACTTCTGATCCATATCGATATCTTCGATACCTGCTTTCCTGATCAGTCTTTTTAATTTGGTCGGCAGACCTTCTCCAAGTTTTGTTCTAAAATCAGTGTAATATACTTTTGATTTTTCCATGTGATACTCCTTTGATTCATTTTATCCTTTTTTTGCATTCCTATTATACTATCTTTTTAGGAAAAAGCACAACCAAAAAAATAACAGAGAAGAGGTTCCCAACAGGAAACTTCTTCTCTGTTATTCTGTATCCGGACATAAAAAAACGAACCAGGAGGGACTCGAACCCCCGACACACGGTACCGGAAACCGTTGCTCTATCCAACTGAGCTACTGGTCCTTGGAAAACTTCCGGCATTTATAATACTATATTTCCGTATGTTTTGCAAGGAATTTTTTCAAAAAATTAGAAAAAACAGAATATTCCTCTTATTGAAAAAAATTCTCCTCGTATTTTTAAATTTTTTTATGATTTTGTTGTTATAACCACCGCTTTTGTTCCATTTTATGTTATAATACACAGGTTCCTACAGAACAAAATAAAAATGAAAGAGGTGTTGATAATGAATCCAAGAAAAGCTGCCATTATCGGTTGTGGTTTCGTTGGTTCTGCAACAGCATTTACTTTGATGCAGAGCCGTTTATTTTCTGAAATTGTTCTCATTGATGCCAATTATGACAAAGCCGACGGCGAGGCAAAGGATATTGCCCACGGAATTCCTTTCGCCGGACAGATGAAAATATATGCCGGCGACTATAAAGATATTGCTGACGCCGGTATCGTTATCGTGACTGCAGGAGCAAACCAGCAGCCAAATGAGACCCGTCTTGATCTGGTACATAAAAATGTAGCTATTTACAAAAGTATTATCCCTCAGATCACGGAACAGGACTTCCAGGGAATCTTGCTGATCGTATCGAACCCTGTGGACATTCTCACGTACGTGGCTCTGAAACTCAGCGGCCTGCCGGAAAACCGGGTCATCGGCTCCGGAACAGTTCTTGACAGCGCCAGACTGAAATACGCGCTGGGCGAGCATCTGAGTGTGGACAGCCGCAGTGTCCATTCCTTTATCATCGGAGAACACGGTGACAGTGAGATCGCTGCATGGAGCAGCACCAACGTTTCCGGTATTCCGCTGGATACTTTCTGTGAGATGCGGGGACATTTCAACCACGAAGCGTCCATGAAGAGAATCGCTGAATCCGTAAAAAACAGCGCTTATGAAATTATCGCCAAGAAACGGGCGACTTACTACGGTATCGCCATGTCCGTAAAACGGATCTGCGAATGTATTGTAAGAAATGAGAAGTCTATCCTGCCGATTTCCGCCATGATGCACGGCGAATACGGCATTGAAGGGATTGCCCTCAGCATGCCGGCCATCGTAGGCTTTGACGGCATCGAGACACATGTTCCGATCTCCCTAAACGAGGAAGAGCAGAGACTTCTCCAGGAATCCGCAGAGACACTGAAAAACGTGGCAGCGGAACTGGATCTGTAAAATCAGAAATAAGACCATTTCAGCGGTGTTTGTTCCGCTTCACAAAAGAAAGGAGCCGCCTGTCAGCATAATAGCATTTCCTGTGCAGTCTCGCATTCCCCATGGGAAAGCACGGATGCAGTCTCTGGAAATCATGCTGATATGGCAGCTCCTTTTTATGGATGCACATTTGTTGTGTATACAAATATCACAGTCTTTTCATAACCCCCTGTTTTACCAGACAGACTGTTTAAAATAATAATAAATGTAAGGTATTTCTTCGTTACGGTGTAACTGTAACTCCTTCCGGATAAATGGTCGCAAAATCGTCTTTCATAGAAATGACATTCCATCCGTATCCTTCAAAGGTTTCTCTGGAAGACTGTGCCTTTTCAGGATTGCCATGTTCTCTTTCCGTGTCATCGTTGACCAGTAAAAATGCTTCACTCCGATAAGGATTATCCACAGTGACATATTCCGCCATACTGATATCTCCGGAGCTGTTTCCGAAAGCGAGAACCGGCTGCGTGCCGATTTCCTGAGCGATCAGGGAAACTTTATTCATCTTTACATTTTTGATCAACAGCTGATTGCCACGGATAACCTTGTCCGTTTCCTGGAATACATAATCCAGACCATCCGTATCTCCCTGTCCGGAAGCAATCAGATTTACATCCATACCGATGACCTGTCTTTCCGGAATGTCCAAAACGCCCTCAATAGCTGCGCGGACAGCCAGACGGTCTGTTCCGCTGACAATATACACGATAAAGTCATTATCCTGCAGGTAGCTGACAACTTCTTTCATAGGAAGATAAAAAGCGTCTTTTCTCTGGAGTCCGCTGAAACCTTCGGCCGGGCTGTCAAGGAAATTGCGCACATAATCACAATATTCATCTACTGTCATGCCCGCATACGCCTGAGCAGCGAGGGTCGCATGTTTCTTTTCCAGCTCATCAGAAATAACACCGGTTTCTCCTGCTTCCAGTATTTCTTCTGCAGTTTCGCTGATTTCTTTCGGAGCATCATAGTCCGGATCATTCAACGCACGTTCTGCAAACATCTGCCAGTCAAAATAAATTGGAAATGTCTCGCAGAAAAGAGTACCGTCCAGATCAAATACAGCGATCCGGTCTTCCTCCGGTATATAATTCTCAGAAGATTCATCGGTCACGTCCGCAACATAATCTTTCAACTCTGACAATACCGCAGAATCCTGATTCCAATAAGTAAAGGTACCAGTGCTTCTATCATCCGCCGCAGTTGTACTTTCCGGTGTGCCAGACGTATTTTCTGAACCCGAAGTATTTGTGCATCCAAAGGTTAACATAGAGCATACGAGCATAAGTACCAGCAGCAATGACATAGCTGATTTTCTTTTTTTCATAAGTTGTCCCTCCTCCTTTATTGATTTACGTAAGCTTTACACAAACCTTACATTTATTACATGGGTACAGTATAACAATATTTTACGTAAATATCAACTTGATTTTAACCTTTTATATGCATATTATACAAGGAACAACTTATACAAAACTCATTTCCATTTTCCACGGAAAAGACTGCTGGAACCGGAATAAGAATTGGCATCAGCCTTCCATCCCATGTAACTTTCCAACATATCCGCCTTTTTGTTGTACTTGTAGCTGAGTTTTTCTCCTCTGCTGTTTTTCAATTTGATCAGGTAGCCGCCTTTGACTTTTTTACAGCCGCAGATCTTCATTTTGCCAATGCACTGCCCGGTACTCCGGTCATAAACCTTCATTTTTGTCCGGGAAAACTTCCGGTCCGTGCCGCCAGAAGAGACGTTGGTCCACCATCCCTTTATCTGGCGGTACACTTTTTTACTGAGCCGGAAAGACTTTTTCTTTGCCAGTGTCTCCACCTTCACAGAAGCCGGACTGATTTCCCGGGCATTGAGAACCGGAAGCGGCAGAGAAACCGCAAGCAGCAAAGAAAATATCATCGCAGATATCCATCGTTTTTTCTTCATAGGGACCCTCCTTATAGTATGATAGCATTATTATACTATAGGCGGATACCGAAGGAAAGCGGCATTTTCCGTCCGGACATATAATCTTCAAATTCCGGTGAATTTTGACGGAGTCTCGCGACGCATTTCTTGATGCACTCCACCGCACGGTCCATCTCCTCCATGGTATTCTGATATCCGATGGTCAGCCGGAGGGTTCCATGGGCGATATTGTCCGGTAATCCCATGGCCTTTAACACGTGGGACGGCTCCTTCGATCCTGTGCTGCAGGCGGAACCGGCGGCAGCGCAGATCCCCTCTTCATCCAGAAGTACTAAAAGAGCCGCCCCTTCGATAAACTGAAAACTGATATTACAGTTTCCGGCCAGACGATATCGCAGGCTGCCGTTGAGCCGGGCAAACGGCACCTCATTCAACAGTCTCCGGATCAGATAATCCCGCATGGCAGCTGTCTTTTTTTCCCGCTCCGCCATCTTCGTATGGGCCAGACGGGCGGCCATACCTAATCCCACAATCCCGGGCACATTTTCCGTGCCGGCTCTTTTTCCTCTTTCCTGTCCTCCTCCGTGTATAAAGGGCGGCAGATCCACGCCTTTTCTCACATAGAGGAACCCGATTCCTTTCGGCCCGTTACACTTATGCCCGCTGGCGCTCATCATATCAATGCCCAATCTCTTTACCGGCAGCGGAAGATGCCCGTAAGCCTGCACCGCGTCTGTGTGAAATAAAATATGATGGCGCCGGGCAATCTTTCCAATCTCCCTGACCGGCTGTATGGTTCCCACCTCGTTGTTGGCGGTCATGACAGAAATCAGCACGGTATCCGGCCGGATGGCTTTTTCCAGCTCTCTCACAGAAATCTGACCCATTTCGTTGACCCTGAGATAGGTCACCTCACAGCCTTCTTCTTCCAGCGCCCGGCAGGTATGCAGCACTGCGTGATGCTCGATCTGTGTGGTGATGATATGGCAGCACCGGCGGCCGCCGGTGCCAAAGTCTTTTCTTTTTTTCGCGGCTTCGACCGCCGATTTAATGGCCCAGTTGTCGGATTCTGTCCCTCCGGAAGTAAAATAAATTTCTTCCGTCTCACATCCCAGCGTGGCTGCGATGGTTTTCCTTGCCGCTTCCATCGCCTCTTCCGCCTCCACCGCCAGCTGATACAGTCCCGATGGATTACCATATTGTTCTTTCAGATAGGGGAGCATTGCCTCCCTCACCTCCGGTCTCACCGGCGTTGTGGCTGCATGATCCAGATAAATCCCAGGCATGATGACACCGACCTTTCTTCTTTTTATTCTAAGCTGTCTGTCCGGCTCATATATTGAAAAGAAACCACTCGCAGGTGTTTCTATGTCCTATAAAAAAACCATATTTACCGGAACCCTGATCCTCACTCTATCCGGATTTCTTTCCAGAATTCTGGGTTTCTATAACAGAATATTCCTCTCCAACCTGATTGGTGCAAAAGAATTGGGTGTTTATCAGCTGATTTTTCCTGTATACATGCTCTGCTTTACATTGGTCTGCCATGGATTTGAGACAGGGATCTCCAATCTGACTTCCCGCTTTTATGCCACAGGCGAAAAGAAAAACATCCACCGCCTGATCCGTCTGACCTGCACACTGGCTTTTCTTCTGTCCCTCATACTTCTGTCCATCCTTTATGAGAGCGCCGGATATCTGAGCACGCATCTGCTGCATGAAGCTTCCGCCGCTCCCGCCCTTCGCATTGCCGCTCTCTCCCTGCCTTTTGTGGCCGTCAAGTCCTGTCTTCACGGCTATTATATTGGCTTAAACCGCTCCAGCGTTCCTGCCGCCAGTCAGCTGGTGGAACAATGCGCCCGGGTGGGCAGTATTTATCTCCTCTCGATCTCCGTTTATCTGTTCACCGCAGATGCGCGCATTGCCGCCTGGGGTATGGTCATCGGAGAAATTGCTTCCACTGTCTACACTGTGCTTGCCTATGCGTATACCAACCTTTTCGGAGAACGTCCGGTCCGCAGACGCTTTTCACGGCATCCTGCCAACATCCGCCCAAACCATTCTCCGGAACCATCCATGCCGTTTTCCGTCATGGTGCGGGAATTTTTCTCCTTCAGTATTCCTCTGACCATCAATCATTTTTCTCTGACCATCATCAGCAGTCTGGAAAATATGCTGATTCCGTTCATGCTTGTTTCTTACCTGGGCAGTCAGACCCGGGCTCTGGAATGTTACGGAACTCTCACGGGAATGGCACTGCCTTTTTTATTTTTTCCGGCAACTATCGTCAATTCCCTGTCCGTCATGCTGCTGCCCGCCATTTCTTACTCTTATAAACAGAAAAAAATGATGCAGATCAGAAGCACCATTTCAAAAAGTCTTCATTACTGCATCATTATAGGAATCTTCAGCACCTTTGGATTTCTCATTTACGGAAATACCCTCGGCAATATCGTCTTTGGCAGCGAGGAGGCCGGACACTATGTCTATATGTTTGCCATCCTCTGCCCGTTCATGTATACGGCGCAGACCATTTCCAGCATTTTAAACGGATTCGGAAGCACCAGGCAGACTCTCTACCACAATCTGCTGGGCATGGGGATGCGAATCCTGTTTATCCTTACCATGATACCATCTTTTGGCATTCAGGGATATCTGTACGGCCTCCTGGCCGGTTACAGCGTACAGATTCTTCTGGATCTGTTCTGCATATTTAAAGTGACATCCTTTCCGTTTTCTGTGGAAAAAACGCTGCTGCTGCCTGCTGCTCTGGCTCTGGCCGGGAGCTGGCTGTCCGACCGACTTTATCACCATCTGCTGCTGACCGGCGGTCTGCATCCGTTCTTCATGCTGGTGATCAGCGGTCTGTTTTACTGCGCATTCTTCCTCACGCTGCAGCTGACCGTAGAACACTGTTCTGCCTGAGGAGTACCGCTCCGTCTGAGGAGTGCTGCGCAGCCGGCCCCTCTCACTTTTTCGGTATGAATACGGGAGCTAAGCAAACGCATCCGCGATCTGCTCGCAAAGGATCATCCGCATCATCTGATGAGGAAATGTCATGGCAGAAAAACTCAGTTTCTCGTCCGCCCGCCGCACCACAGCGCCGGACAGTCCCAGCGAACCTCCGATGACAAACACCAGAGAACCGGAGATAAGGCGGGCGCGCTTCTGCATGCGCTCCCGCCATACATCGGAAGGATATTGTCTGCCGTCAATACAGAGGGCGATCACATAATCTTCCTCTCTGATCTTCTCCAGAAGCTTTCTCCCTTCCGTCTCCCTGATCCGAAGTTCTTCCGCCGCCGAAGCCCTGTCCGGCGTCGCCTCGTCATCACATTCCACAATGGACACCGGATACTTTTTATTGATCTGACCGGCAAAAAATGCAATGCCGTCACGAAAATACTTCTCTTTTACCTTTCCCACACAGAGAATCTTGATATCTCTCATGGCCGCAGACTAATCATCCCTTCTTCCAAACAGCAGAACCAGACGCAGGAGCTGGAGAATGGTTGATGCCGCTGCTGCCACATAGGTGAGGGCCGCCGCGCTCAAAACCTTTCTTGCTCCCCGCAGTTCATCTTCATAGAGCATGTGGGAATCTCCCAGAATCCGGAGAGCCCGGGAGGAAGCGTCAAACTCCACCGGAAGTGTCACCAGCTGGAAGACCACCGTCAGGGAAAACAGCACAATTCCCAGAGTGATCAGAAAATGATTAAAACTCAAAAGCACACCGATAATGATCAGCGGCCACGACAGCGCCGAACCGAAATTTACCACCGGGACGATGGCTCCACGGATCCGGAGAGGCGCATAATCTCTCGCATCCTGAATAGCATGGCCGCACTCGTGGGCCGCCACACCGATGGCGGCCACCGAAGTGGAACGCCAGGTGGCGTCCGATAAATGAAGCACCTTGCTTCTCGGGTCATAGTTATCCGTCAGATGTCCGGAAATATGTTCAATCCGCACATTATAAATACCAGCGCCGTGAAGAATCTGCTGCGCCGCCTCCGCCGCCGTGACGCCGGAGTGGCTTCTCACTCTCTCAAACTTCGCATAGGTGCTTTTTACCCTCGCGGAAGCAATGAGGCAAATCACCACGCCGATGATCACAAGAAAATAGGTCGGGTCCCAGAAAAATCCACCCAGACCGTATCCATAATACATAGTGATACCACCTTTCCAATTATTGCAGGAGTCTCCTCCTTATGCAGGATCTGTATGTTCATACTCTCTGATATGCACTGACTATCTCTTATTATGCATATACAACAATAAAATACACATACAAATATTGTGAACTGTCCATTGTCCAAAGTCTTCGGGACAGCGATAGTCTTATTCCCAGTGTCCGGTTATTATACTGTCAAATTATGTTTAAATTGTGTCTGAAATATCAACGCACCTTACACATCCAGCTTCTTCACAGCCTCAATGATCAATTCTTCTGTCACTTTATATGGATAATGTTCCACATCTTCGTCCTCAGTCATGGCATGGGCGCAGGCTGCCACCTGTTCCACTGTGACATCAATATCGGACAGCTTCGTCGGAAGTCCGACGGTCTTGTTAAATTCCATGAGTTCTCTGCACTCCTCTTCTCTTCCGTCCATGACGAGCAGAAGAAGAACACCGAAGCTCACCACAACACCGTGAAGATGATTCTCGTCAAATCCCGGCAGATTACAAAGACCATAGAAGAAGGCATGTGCCACGCCGCCGTTATAATCCATGGTATGATCCCTTGCCACCAACATGGACACCCATCCTGTGGTGATGATGATGGCCAGCGCCGCCTGCTCCAGATCATAGGAGGCGATGCCTGCCTTATTATCAGAAAGGGCCTGGGCGCCATGAGCCACCAGCGTCTCCATGCACATACGGCTCATATTGACGCCGAGAGCCATATAATGCGGCAGATCCTCGCCCCGGGCGGAAATGCTCACCTCATAATATTTGGCATAAGTATCACCGATACCGGCCCAGAGATATTCTTCCGGCGCCCGGGCAATGATGTCTGTATCAATGAATACATGCTTTGCCGCATCCAGAAAATGTACAAAATCTGCAAAAGAACCATCTTCTTTATAGACAATGGATACCGCAGACGCCGCCGCGCAGTTGGATGCGATGGTCGGAAAAGCAAAATACGGTTTCTTTAAATCGATGCTGACCAGTTTCGCTGTATCAATGGCCTTGCCGCCGCCCACAGCAAAGATCATATCGGCCTCTTTAACCGCGTCCATGGCTTCCAGCCGCCGGGCCGCCTCAAACGTACATTCCTTTCCAAACAAAAGAAAAGACAAAATCTCAATCTCTGTGCCTTCCACAGCCGCCAGCAGCTTCTCTCTGGAAGCCCCCATGGCTTTTTCTCCACCGATGACCACTGCCTTTGTGCCGTACAGGCGTGTATATTCCGCTATGCTGTCATATGCCTTCGGTCCCACAGTATAAGGAACCGGCAATATTGTATAATTCTCCATGATGTACTCCTTTTTGCTGTATATTTTCCTGCCAGTGATATCATCTCTGTTCTGCAGACACAGGCTGCATCCTCCGATATCATATGCAGGATTCTCTTCGTATTATAAACAAACTCCTTCTGTTCGTCAACGCAGAGGAGACGCTTCTTTTCTTACTATCTTGATTTCTCCGCCCGTCTGATTTTTCTGCCTTTCACCGGACATTTTTCTGTGCAATCTTGTGACATCGCTTCTTCCGTGCTAAAATAATTACGGTTCCGCCATATACCGGAACCACAGCATCAAGAAAGGAGACATCAGCATGATCAACAAATATTACACATCCATGCTGTCTGAAAAAGACATCATTTTTGAGATATTTCAGTATTCACAGGAAAAAGCAAAGATTGTGGGTGCGGAAAACATTTATGATTTCAGCCTGGGCAATCCTTCTGTTCCGGCGCCGCAAAGCGTCAATGATACCATCATCAAAAACATCCGGGAGCTTGACGCACTGTCACTTCACGGCTACAGCCCGGGCATGGGTATTCCGGAGGCAAGAGCCGCCATCGCAAAGAGCTTAAATCAGAAATACGGGTGTCATTATCAACCAGAAAACATATTCATGGCCATCGGCGCCGCCGGCGCTCTGGCCCACGCCTTCCGGGCCGTCAACAATCCAGGCGATGAGGTGCTGACCTTTGCCCCGTGTTTTTCTGAATATAAACCGTACACTGCCGGAGCTTCCCTGAAATTGTCCATCGTTCCTGCCGACACCGACAGCTTCCAGATCAACTTTGATGCTTTCGAGCAAATGCTCACCCCGGCCGTGACCTCCGTGCTGATCAATTCCCCGAACAACCCTTCCGGCATTGTGTACTCTACCGGAACCATCCGGCGGCTGGCCGATATCCTCACTGCCAAATCCGCAGAATTCGGCCGCCCGATTTACCTGATTTCCGACGAGCCATACAGGGACATTGTCTTCACGGGAACAGACAGCCCATACATCGCTAATTTTTACAAGAATACGCTGACCTGTTATTCATTCAGCAAGTCTCTCTCCCTGCCGGGCGAGCGAATCGGCTATCTGGCAGTGAATCCTGAATGTGAAGGAGCGGAAAATATCATAGCTATCTGTCCTCAGATTTCAAGGACCATCGGCCAGAACGGCCCCGCCTCTCTCATGCAGAGAACTGTCACCGAAGTGTGCGGGGACACTTCCGACCTGTCCGTCTACGAGGAGAACAAAAAGATTCTTTACGACGCTCTTCTCTCCTACGGCTACTCCTGCGTGGAACCGGGCGGCACATTCTATATGTTCCCTCGTTCCCTGGAACCGGATTCCTACGCCTTCTGCGAAAAAGCAAAGGAGAAAAATCTGATGCTGGTACCGGGCGACATTTTCGGCTGTCCCGGACATTTCCGGATCGCCTACTGTGTACCGACGGAGCGCATAAAAAAAGCGCTGCCGGTCTTTAAAGAACTGGCAGCGGAGTATCTGAAATAGAAATTGCTCCCTGAGCTGATGCTATGACAAACCAAAAGAGCAGCCGTTTTTTCGCTATACTCCTTTCTGACAGACATAAGTTTTGTCACTTGTCTGCCTGACAGGAGGTATCATCGGAAAATAACCGGCTGCTCTTTTTTAATGAAGCTTTTATTGAAATTATATGTTACTGCTCAAAATATCTCTCCAGGAACTGCCTGGTCCGTTCTTCCTTCGGATGTTCAAATACCTGTTCCGGACTTCCGTACTCAGCCACCATTCCTTTATCAAGGAACAGCACCTTGTCGGAGACATCACGGGCAAACTGCATTTCGTGGGTGACAATGACCATAGTTGTCTTTTTGTCCGCCAGTCCGCGGATTACTTTTAATACCTCTCCGGTAAGCTCCGGGTCCAGAGCGGAAGTCGGCTCGTCAAAGCAGAGGATGTCCGGCTGTAACATCAGGGCTCTGGCGATGGCTACACGCTGCTGCTGTCCGCCGGAGAGCTGATGTGGATAATAATCCATTTTCTCCTGCAATCCGACACTGGCAAGCACTGCCTCCCCTTCTGTCTTAATCTCATCAAGAATCTGCTTTTTATTGGTTTTAAAATCCGGTCGCTCTTTGGCCATCAGTTCCTTGGCCAGCGTACAGTTCTTCAATACTGTATACTGCGGGAACAGATTAAAGGACTGGAACACCAGGCCGAAATGCAGACGGTTCTTCCGAATCTCCGCCTCGCTCAAAGTTCTGGCGTCCGCCCCGTCAAATACCACTTTTTCGTTAACACGAATCTGTCCACTGGTCGGTCTCTCCAGAAAGTTCAGACAGCGCAGCAGCGTAGTCTTACCGCTTCCCGACGCGCCAATCATGGCGAGAGACTCCCCCTTTTCCAAAGAGAAATCAATTCCCTTCAGCACTTCCAGATTACCAAAATTCTTTTTCAGATTATTTACTTCCAAAATCGCCATGTCCGTACCTCCTTACACTCTGAAATAATCCATCTTTTTCTCAACCCAGCCAAACAGCAGAGAGAGAACGCCGACAAATACAAGGAAATACAGAGCTGTCGAGAATAATGGCCAAATAAGTCCCATCTTTGTAAAACGTTCCGCGCTCATGATAATCTCACCGATTCCAATGACACGAGCCAGCGCCGTATCTTTAGTAAGAGTAATAATTTCATTGCTCATCGGCGGCACGATCCGTTTTACCACCTGAAGCAGAACGACCTTGAAGAAAATCTGCGACCGGGTCATGCCGAGCACCTTGCCGGCCTCGTACTGTCCCACGGAAATACTCTCAATTCCACCGCGGTAAATCTCTGAAAAATAAGCGGCATAATTGATCACAAAGGCAATGACCGCCGCCGTGAACCGGGAAGACATCGGAATCCCGAACAAAAGTCCCGGCGCATACAGCACCACAAAAAGCTGCAGCATCAGCGGTGTTCCCCTTATTACCCAAATAAATACTTTTGTGATCCATTTCAGCGGTTTAAATCTGGACATGGAACAAAATGTAATGATCAAACCCAGCGGAAGCGCCAGAAGCAGCGTCACCGCAAACAGTTCCAGGTTTAACAAAAATCCGCTGGTCAGCGACTCGATCGGATTAGCTCCCAACATAGCGTATCTCTCCTTTTTTATGTATGATATACTTCGGGTTTCCTGCCCGTCAGGCGGAATCTGCCTTCATCAAAGGCGGCGCGATTCCAGTGTTTTCACAATAAGAATCCGGCTTTCCTCTCTTCCGCCGCCATGCGGAATGCCGGAAATCCGGATTCATACGTTTACTGTTCGATTATTTATAGTGATTGATTCATCTTATTCTGCAGCTGCGGTTGCAGCTTCTGCTGCTGTATCACCTGTCGCTGCTTCCGGCGCTTCCGTTGCTGCCTGCGCATCATTCTCAATCAAAAGATCAGAAAGGTTATATTTCTCAGCCAGCTGAGCTACAGTGCCATCTGCGTACAGTTCGTCAATGGCATCGCTGACATGCTGCTCCAGATCGCTTCCTTTACGGAAACCGATAACATATTCCTGCAGACCAAAGTTATTATCCACGTTGATGACCATATCGGAATAATCGGTGTCAGGGCCAACCATGCCGTATGCAGCCACGCTGTCAACCAGCGCCACATCAGCGGTTCCGGCCTTAACTTCCATCAAAGCCTTCGCCATGGAGTCTGAAGCCACGTAGTTGGAATTCGCAAAGTATTCCATCGCGGAAACTTCTACCGTGTCATCATCTGCGATAGTTCCCTGCAGCTTGCCTTCGCCGGTGGAACCTTTCTCAGCCGTAACGGTGAGTCCGTCCACACTGCTCATAATCTCATCTTCACGGTCCGCCTTCATAACCATAGCCTGTGTATTGTACAGATATGGCGCAGAAAGCGTCATGGTTTCCTGTCTCTCTGCTGTGCTGCACATACCGTTCCAGATACAGTCGATATTCTTGGAATTCAACTCGATCTCCTTGGAATCCCAGTTAATCTCCACAAAGTTGATATCGATACCCAGCTTCTCGCCCACTGCCTGCGCCAGCTCAGTATCAAAACCAACAAAATTATTATTCTCATCGTAATAGTTCATCGGCGCAAATAATGTCATACCAATGGTCATCTCACCCTTTGCGCTGACATCTTCCCAGTCAGACTCTGCTGCAGCCTGTGTACCGCCCTCTGCGGAACTGCCGCCGCTTCCATTGGAACTACCACATCCTGCCAGGGAAGTTACACACATGGCGGAAAATAAAGCCATGGCAATAAATTTCTTCATAACGTTTTCTCCTTTTACTCTTATTTCTTTCTTGATGTAAAGATTTATCAATCTACTCTAGTAAAGTATTATAGTCGAAGGAGCAGGAAAAAGCAAGAGGTAAATGCTATTTTCTGATTCTCACATCATAAAAGAATTGCTTCTCTCATTTCTCTGATTATAAAATAATCTGTAACCCCTCCCATAAATATTTTTTTACCTTTTCCAGATTATACGGAAGCACATAATAAGGATTCAAATGTTTTTTAGAATATTTATATTTCTCATCCGAAAAACAAATCAATATCTCCGTAAAAAAACGTTCCCAGCTTGGGTATCTCTTACATTCAATGTACTCACTTGGGTTATCCAGAATCGCATCTATTTTATTATTTTGTATAATCCCGGCTTTGAGTAAAATGTATTCAAACGACTCCGGCATCCACATGGAGATTCTTTTATCCAGATTATGTACGACAAATTCAAAGCAATCTTCAACCATCGAACCAAATGCCGCACCATCTGCTATCACAAACATATTTTTTGCTGTTTGCTCTTTCAACACATTTACAATATTGGAATTCCCCTCTGCGCTGATTACCTCATTTTTTCAAACAAAGCAGAATAAAACTCATATCCTGAATTACTGTCTTCTGTCACAACCACAGACATTCTGTTATTTTTCACGTCCGGGAAATTGCTGTACAACTCTTGAAAATCACAGAATACCTGCCGTACATCCGCCTGTTTTTTTCTTGTTTTAATCTCATATATTTCGTGAATACTGTAAGGAAGCATTTTCAGCGGCGATTTGCTTATAAACACGAAATAATTTCCGGAAGATAATACATATTCGGCAAATTCCCGTGAAAAGATAAAATTATTATTTTCTTCAATGAAAATTACCGTATTTTTTAAAGGTTCAAACGTTTCCTGCCAGCTTCTGCCCGGCATATCACGGAGATATACATAATATTTTGCATTTGTGGAAACTGTAAATCCGGATTCTCTGCCATTTAACAAATATTCATACATCATATTCAATAAAGTGGTTTTTCCTGATGCACTATCCCCTTTAATAACGGTAATATTTCTTTTTATTTCAAATCGGAATACTACTTTTTTACTCCGCACCTCAAATTCATATTTTCCCTTCATTGACCATTTCCTCCGCCTTAAGCAGCTCGTTTACATACTCTTTTCCATTATGAACAATTTTTCCCGTATTCATAATCATAATTTCAAACTCTCCGGTAAATCTGAGCATATGCTGGAGATACACGATCAAATCTTTTTTTTCGGCAATTTTCAAAATCCATTTTGCACAATTGTTGCCGCAATTTGACATATTATAGACAAAAGAGTCATCTTTCAGCATAAGAATCAAGACTTTGACGCCGCCGGACAGTTCTCTTGGCGTAATCGCTCCGAGAACCGGACTTTCAATAATATGCGGACTGATCACTTTAGAATTGTCAACATCTAAAATCATTTCTTTGACAAAATTGTCTTCCAGCCATTCGTCTTCATATACATTATTAAAATATGCCGGCGCATCTTTCATATATTCCACTCCGCCATAGTACCATATTTTTAACATCTTCTTCCCTCCCAACATTTTTCACTGATATATATTATAATTCCAACTCCATGTAGAACACGTCTATGCCATTTTCTTTTTTAAATCTTTTCCTCTCCTTAAAGCCACAGGAATCATATACTTTTCTGGCACGCAGATTCCCCACCCTGACATTCAGGGTGATTATATCTATGCCGTCGCTTTTTGCCAAAGAAATCATTTTTTGTATTGCATATTTTCCAATGCCTTTATCCCGATATGCGGGGTCCGCAATGAAAATTCCAAGCTTTGCCCTACGGGTATCCTGCCCTTCCAGCCAGACGCTCCCAATATAATTTCCATCTTCTTCAATATACATCCACTTCAGATAGGAAGCTTCTAAATTCGGATATATTCTGGATAAATAGGTCGGTAAATCTTTGGCTTGCTCAAATACTTTGTAAGCGCTTCTGTTTTCTTTATCAACAGGAATCAGCCGCATGTCGCACCTCCGTCATAACGTTTTCTTTGCATTTTACGCCCCGCTTACTTCTCTCCCGTTAAAAACAGTCTCCGGAACGGAAACAGCACCGTTCCATTTTTCCGGGCCGGATATGCATTTTTCAGGTTCGTAAGGACTTCGTTCATGAACATCTGCAGCTCGGTC
>ERZ1643247.806-NODE-806-length-34358-cov-203.560971_pt1 | contig 34358 bp, 51 predicted proteins | sample MGYA00579264_ERZ1643247 | MGnify/ENA primary metagenome ERZ1643247 (study PRJEB29033, sample SAMEA4952262) | chicken gut metagenome | biome: Broiler Chicken; feature: Gastrointestinal Tract; material: Caecum | place: Ireland | collected 2018 | study: Broiler... | reverse complement strand
TTGGCACCGCGAAGTATAGCAATCTCATCGTTTTTACGCAAAATCGCCTCCTCAAACGAACAACTCGATCGTATGGTTCTTTCTCGATAAATTCAATTGTTGACATTACGCTTTACCTCCTCGTAATTCTTCGCGTACACGCATCAAGATTTTGCCTAATTTATTTTTGCCTTTTCCGTTACAGACTCCCCATTCGGTATCTCCCCAATAGTTCCCTTCTACAAGGTACTTCGTACCGGTTTTCAGCAGTTTCTGAGCGAGCTCCGAATGTTGGGTAAATTTTGCCAAGCAGATCTCATACATGATTCGCTCTTTGACTGTTTCCCAATCTACCCGAAGTTCAACTCTGCGTCCCATCCGTTTAGCTGTTTTTGCATCGATGCCGGTAAACAAGTCTGCCGCAACAGGATTTTTCATAGCCTGAAATGCCGCTTCATTGTTTTGAAACGTATGCCCTGCATAATTGACGGACGCAACATAGAAATTGCTCAGAAACGCATATTTGTCTCTAAATTCTAAAATAGCGTCTTTTCTTTCAATATTTTTCATATAAATATAAACCTCATTTTTATTTATCTTTTTACGCTTCTTCAAATAACCCGGCATCTACTGCCATATTGCAGATATCATTCCACGATAATACGTAAACATTGTTACCGTAAACAACTATCGGATTATTTTTCATGGTGGTTGCAAGTTCAAATTTCTTGCCGTCCAGTGTCGTTCCCTCTCCCACATATTGATGTAAGAAAAATCCGCCTTTGATAATTTTGCCATACACTTGATTTTGACTTTTTTCGCTGTCGTGCATCTTTATATCTCCTTCATTTAATTAATTTTTGTTTTATGGAAAGTTAAGCTGATTCCGGTAAGTCGATAATTTTTAATATGCGCGAAGGGAAAACGGCATTTTTACGAATTGATGTTCTATCGAATGCTTTGATCTCGCGCCAACCGCAATCTTTTATTTTGACGAGAAAACTTTTCATAAAAGAACCGAAATCAAAAACATATCCCATCAATCTATATTTTCCGGTCCAATATGTTTCGCCATACCAAAGCTCGCCGAATATTCCGTTGCTTTTCTCCTCCCTTGTCAACTCTTCGCCTCGATTAAGTTTTTCCATAAGCTGATAAGCCGAAGAATCTTTGAGTTCTTCCACGGCAGGAACTTCCCACGTTACAAATTTGTAAACTGATTTCATAAAATCCTCCAATTTTTTTGATAAAATAGCAAGAAGAGCCCGGCTATACAGCCAAGCTCTTCTTTGTGGTTTTAAACTCAGATAATTATTTGTCTTTACTCATATATATTGATTTTTTTGTTAATATAAGAAAAAGTACCTGATGAAAACACCAGACACTTTGCAACCTGAAAACTATAATCGCTGAGAACGATTTTGAAACTGTATTATCATTATACTATAAAAAGAAAAATTTATCAATTGTTTTTTATAATCCGTCTGTGCCCGAGGGTAAATATTCAAAGGAAGTCTATTTATCATATTTCTTCCTCATATCCTGGAAAAACTTTTCACCGCTAACAGCATTTGCTTCCCCGCCATCTATTTCATCGATCGCTTCATTGATAAGCATGGCCGCTTGTGTTTTCGCAAACATTTCCTATTCCGTCAAATCGCCTATTGCCGTCATGAAAATCTTCATTATTACTCAAACACTCCACTTTTAATGATTTTTTCGATCGACGAAATTGCCTCGTCATATGTAACCGGTTGCAATAATAAAAGCAGCGTGCTTTCATTATAATCCCTCTCATAAAAACGGCTGTCGACAACTTCTCGGAGTATTTTAGGAACTTTTACGCCGTCCTTCGCCGAAAAACTTTTGACACCAGTTTTACGATCCTCCCGAACATCTTTTACCAAAACTTTTAAGTTATCGTCGAGCGATACTTTCGTCAACAACCTGAAAATATCATAGATATGCCGAGACTGTCTTTCCACGGCGTTATCGTCCATCATATAATCGCAGATAGCAAATACCTTGTCGACAAGCGTCCTCTCCAATGTTTGAACCCTGATATCGAACGGCGTTAATTCATATTTCTCTATCGCCTCTAAATTTCCCTTTGCTCGTAACCAATCACCGATTATGGAGTCCACCGGTTTTATTTCATATGGATATGCCTTTTGAATAAATACCGTTTCTACCAACAGCATCGGTTTTACAGCACCGGACAGATATTCTATCGGATATTCAATGTGATAACAGTTATAGTCTCTTCTGCTGCGAGTATCCGATTCATTGAGAAGATTCAACTCCAAATCTTTACAAACATCTATGAGCGTATATTTCAGTTTTCGGCGTTGCCCCTGCGTCTGATGATCGGGGGTAAGTGTCAGATCGATATCTTCGGAAAATCTGTCGATGATTTTATGACACTTGGATAGCGACGTCCCGCCTTTGAATAATAAGTTCGGAACTCTCTGGTTCAGCTTTTTCAGAAAAAGCGTTACAAAGTAATCTTTTTCTATCAATGCAGGTTCAATCTTTATATCTTGACGTATCGCATCGATTATTTGCTGAAATGCAATGTTATCTTTATGCAGTTGCATTTAACACCTCGCTGTAAATTAAATTTTTTGTTGTCTGTGCCGGGAAATATTTTGCTAATTCAATAAGCGATTGTGCGGAAATGTTATTCTTTTGAATAAATTCCGTCAGTCTTCTTTTCGACCATTTACTAAGTTCCGACTTCATTTTCATATCGTTAAAAAACTGCAACACCATATAAGCATTCGCATTATCCGCTGTTATCTGGCAACGCGATTTGCGCAATATGAATCTGCATCTATTAAACGATATTTCCCTACGGCGCATCGTTTCATTGTTCGACACGATCTCCAAGGTCATTGGCAACTGCGTCGTCGCATCAAAAAAGTTCAAAAGCCGAATTCCGCTGTATACGCCGAACACTTCGTTGCCGTCTCGGATATACCTCCGCTCGACTACTTTATCGGCCGTAATCGTGGTTTGCCCAAAAAATGTAGGCTCGGGCATAAAATATACTCCCGTCGAGAATTTAACGAGCTCTCCGCTCTCTTCGGCTTTTTTTATCATACGAAAAACATAAGCCGTCGAATAATCCTTGAACAGCGTCAAAATTTCTCTCGAAAAAATCGGCGTAGTCATTTTAAAATTTTCTTTCATTCTTTCTATAAACATACGTCAGCTCCTTATCTGAGTTTCTGCCACTTAATAATAGTATACTCATTTCAACAACAAATGTCAAGAAAAATAATCTTTCTATCGTATAAATCCTACCAAATATGTTCAAAAGAGTTTGGATACAAGCACGAAACATTCATTTCTGTCAAACGTCTCCCGCCGTCTTACTGCCCCACAAATATTTCGGTTCATACAATAAAAACGTTTTACCGATGACGATAACTTTACGCTTTCGACAGAATTTTGTCGAATATACCGATCAGAGCCCAGTACGGACTCTGACCGATATAAACAAATCACTTTATCCGCCGTTTTCTGGATTCTGATAATCCACGGTAATCAGCTCGTCGGTAATAATTGAAACATACTTTGCCAGTAAAGAACAAATATCCGTTTCCGTCAAATGTCTCTCGCAGTCTTTCAGCCACCACGGATAACTCGGCTCATACAGCAAATACGTTTTACCGTCAAAATCATTACATGATGTTAATTCAATGCCTTCCGCTTCCAAAATCACTTCCCGCAACGTCGTAGCCAAACCCAGACCGTAATCTTCGTCAAACTCGTCGATGTCATCCATTGAAGGCTCGGTTATCCCGCATTGCGCCAGCCAGTCCTTATAATCCTTTTCATACTTCGGCGCGCGTTGAATAAGTTTTTCGACACGTTCGTACGTCACATTTTTTAAATCGGAAACCACGATACCGTAACCGTATGTATGCCAAGTGTAATAACTCATACGGTCTCACCTTTTTCTTCGCTCAATATCGGCTCTTTATATTCGCGCACAGTATAGCCGTGTTCTTGCCAAAATTTTTCCCTCTTTTCCTGCCATTCGACATAATCTATGCGGTCGATTTTTTCAAGAGCCGTGCAGTACATTTTTCCGATAATACGGTAGATATTGTCCGTTGTCACTTTGTAAACTTTAATTATATAATCGTTTACCATTATTTCATATTGCCTGACGATCAGTAAATAAGTTTTCATTTATATCACCTCTCCTTTGCCACTTATTTCGCATTGCTGCAGGTTTGAAATTTTGTAATCCGTTTCGGCTACTTCCAGGATTTCCGTAATGATTTCACCATGTCTATCCAACACCTCGTCGATTGCGGAAAGAATATTATCGTCCAAGATATTGTCACAAATCATACCGAGATCGATAAAAATTCTTTTGATCTCTGCAACGTCCGATTTTATACTGCCGTCATATTCGACCCAATTCCCGTAATCCAACGTCAAAAGATTTTTTTTGATTACCTTTTGAAGAACTTTATCGTCCTTTATATAGGAATGCATCTCATCCCCAAATCTACCGGTGTTGCCCTTGTCTTTTACATGAACCAAGTGTTCGCCTTTTGGGGTAAACAAATCGGCGTACACATCGCCGTAAATATTGAGTTCTATAGACAACTCATCCGAAACTTTAACCGTAGCCAAATATCCGCCATACCAAAGACAGTTCAAACGCCGATAATCAAAACACTCCGGATGAAACAGAAGTTCAACGCCAAGCGATTCTGCCTTATGAAACAATTCTTTGCATTTCTTTTGATATTCTTTTTTATTCATATTTTTATTCCTTTAATTTGCCTCGCCGTATTACCGCAGCAAAAATATTCTGCGATAACCGGCGAGACTGTTAGTTTAAAAATTACTCGCAAACCAAGATGTACATATTCCCGATTTTGTTGACGCAATCGTTTTTTGCAATCACTTCTTCCGTCAGGACTTCCCCGTTCGAAAGTGTTACATATCGGTCATTGTCCAAGTCGTATTCGTACCCGTCCACACCGTAAATATCTTCCAGCAAATCGATCCAGGACTCGCTCGCCGTATAAGCTTGTATCCAAAGAAACGCAAGAATTTCATCTATCGTTTGTATTTTTTCCAATTGCGAGATAACAGATTTACAATAAGCGCCGATAGCATCCTGTTCAATGTTTTCGAGCGGAAGATAATCAAAGTAACGAAATTCAGAATCATATAGTTTGATTCGGTCGGCTTCCTCTCTTTGGTCTATTTCTTCCATATAAAGGACTCCGAATTTTGTGTTAATCTCAATCATTTTTTCCTCCCGTCCTTTTTGACAACATCAGCCTTTCGATAAACTCGGGCGAACAGCGTAACTCTTTTTCTTCAATCCTGATCGAAAAATGCGAGCTGCAGTAAAAGCCCTCAGAATAAATCTCATAAGAAAGTTCGGACGATTCTTCTACTATGCCGTCTTTGCCGCGCATATCGAAAATACCGCCACACTTTCTCTCTTTTTTAATCATCCGTCTCATTTCTTTTTTTGCAGAGGAAAGATCGGCCACTACTTTTACCGTTATATCACTCGCATCTTCTGTTGCCCAGTCCGTGGTTACGGTATAAACCGGAACAACTTTTTCCGATTTTTCCATTTCGGGAAGGACTTTGATCATATACGGCGCCATAATAACTGAATCCAATATAATATCTTCCATCTTTTTAGATTCGTCGTAGAGATCGGAAAATCGTTTTTCTAATTCTTTGATTCCATATGGAGTAATCGGCTCATAAAAAGTACAGTAAATATCCGGGGTTTCGTTTTCCGTTTCTTTATCCGCACCGTCGCGGATTTCGGTTATAACCCCGAATAGTCCTTCGTACTCGCTTTCATCGGTGCCGATTATCTCGGCACCGACCATATAACTTTTACCTTCGTATTCAAAGGTTTGCCCTGCTTTATTCAAAATCATCTTTTTGCTCCTTGTTCATATTTGATTTTATTTTGATGTTGTAAAATTTTTGTAATTTTGACAAATCAACTTTCGACCGACTGCCGTGATGATGCCTGCAAGTTCGCCACAGGCGCGCATTGCGTCAAAATCGGTCGATAATGTTTTCAATGTTCCGATATAATACCGCCTGCCATCTTCCGGATCAGACTCAATACCTAAATCGCCGTACAACGAAACATTGATATAAATGCCTTCGCTGGATCCGTAATGCGCAACGCATACAATATCAAATCCGATATCACAAATCTGCTTTTTACAGTACCATTGATATTGCTCTGACAAAATGTAATCCAGTTCCAGTTTTCCATTAAAAACACAGTGCTTTGCTTCGTCAGTAAAAAATGCCTGCCGAACGATATTTATCATTTCGTCAAATAAAGCCGGCGGAGTGAACCGCTTTTTTTCGTCATAGACGGGAATCAACGAGTCAATATTCATGTGTTTCCTCCTAGTTTTTCGTAATGGTACCCTTTACATTTTTTGATGTACTTGTTGCACATAGCCTCGTAATGCTCTTTCTCATCCTGAATCGGAGAAATCTTTTCGGCGATAAGATCTCGAGCCTTGTCGTAGTCCTCGATATTCCCTTCGCCCGCATATTCCCACAATTCAATAACGGCCTGAGCAGCGGCTAAGTTATCTTCAGCTTCTTGCCGCTGTTTTTCACATTCGGCAATTTTTTTCTTTTTCCATCGCCCTATGAAAGCAACAAGAGCGTTACATAACTCCTCTTCGCCTTCAAAATTCTTTTCGTCTACATAGACGATGTTTTTTAGCCTTTTCTTTACGTCTTTCGTCATCTCAAATCCTCCTTGTCTGTTATCCAAACCACAGTTTTTTTGATCCATGTTTATTTCTCGAAAAAAATAAACGGACACTCCAAACATTCTGACGGATCACATTCCGGACGCATATTTACTGCAACATAATTCATTTTTTCCTTCATGCTTCTTTTCTCCTTATGCCGACTTTTGACCGTACAAGTATTTTTGCCTTTTCCGCCTGTGCAGGAGTTTCGCATATCCATGTTTTCCTCATTTATACGACCTCCTTGTTGCCGCCTTCAAGTTTTTGAAGCTTTTCCGTCATCTTTTTAAAAAACTCCGGCGTGCAGTTCAGAACTTCTTCCTTGATATTTATCGAGTAATGCGAGGAACAGTAGTAGCCTTCCGAATATATTTCATAAGAAAATTCAGAAGAGTCTTCTTGAATATCATCTTCTCCACGCATATCAAATATTCCGCCGCCCTGCATTGCTTCCTTGATCGCCAGATTCATTTTTTGCTTTGCAGAAGTAATGTCCGACGCAAGCCATGTACTGATTCCGCTGTCATCCTGTTCAGCCCAATCTTCCGTTATTACAAAAACAGAAACGGTAACTTTATCGTCTTCGATTTCCTTTATCGTTTTTATCATATCGGGTGCCATTATGACCAGATCCAAAGAGATATCGTCAACCGATTTTTGACATTGATACAAATCAGAGAATCTTTTTTCCAGTTTATGAATCTCATAAGGTGTAACCGGTTTATAGAAACGACAGTAAATATCCGGCGTTTCATTTTCCGTTTCTTTATCTGTACCGTCACGGATTTCGATTATCGTTCCAATTAACCCTTCATACTCGCTTTCATCGGTGCCGATTATCTCGGCACCGACCATATAACTTTTACCTTCGTATTCGAAGGTTTGGCCAACTTTATTTAAAATCATCTTTTTACTCCTTGTTCATATTTGATTTTATTGATTACTGCATACGTTATCTGTTCCTGAAGATAATATCGGATAGAGCCTTCACAACGGCATTCACGTGAAAGCCATTGCAAAAGTTGCCTTGCAACAAGACATACTCAACACAATCGGGTTGCGCTTTGAACTGCCGTTCAAGGTCTTTCACTGTTAATTTTGCCATGGTTTAATTTCTATGACTTCTCCTTGTAAAAATTTTTGTCAGTCATGGCAATCCACGCTTACCAATACCGTTTCGTCCGAAAGACTATGGTAAAATTCTGCCAATTCATTCCGCCAGTCTTCGTCCATATCTCTTTCCGCACCGAACGAAATGCCGTCGCTGCTATGCCAATAATCAGCATCCACGTAATAGCACGGGGACATGAGATAATCGGTATCGGTTAGATAATTTCGGCGTTTCATGCATTCTTCAAAAGTTTCACCGGCAAGATATACCGGAAAATTATCGTATGTATAGACACCGTCTTCGCGTAATCTGAGCCATGTTTTATCTGGTAATGTCTGGGTTTCAAACGCCTTGCGATGAAACTCGTAGTGTTCCTGCATGGTTTTTTTTATTATAATCGATCATCGCTTGCCATTGAATATCCTTTTTCCTTGCCGCACTTGCCCATGCGTAACCTTCCGGCGGAACAGGCAATTCATAATCCAAATCGTAATCCCCGACAGCATACTCACGGCAATCGCTTTTGACCAAAAAAGAACATGGCCACCGCCCGCCGATCCGGTACCAATCCCAAAAAGAATTCGGATTGCTGTAATATCCATAGGCGTTTTGATCTTCATAAAAGCAATATCCGCAATAGTCTTCGGCATAGTCACGAAATGTCTTATAACGTTTTTTGAAAGGATAATTCGGCAGGAACGTCATGCGTTTAGCTTTTTTGGAACGTTTCTCATGTTTCAGCGGGCCGAACTCTTTTTGATAGAGCAATCCGTCTTTCACGACAAACTTTCCGCTCATTGCAAATAAAGATACTATCTTACCGTCCGGCAATTTCACGCAATCCGCCGTTTCGGTTTCATAAGATATTTTCATCTCCTCGGTGGTATCCACGAATTCTGAATATTCGGGATTTTCCGTACATTCGCAATACGGTTCCAACCTTGCCTCAACCGCTTCGGAAACGGCGCGTGAAAACGAATTTGTCAAAGATCTTAATTCGCTTAATCTACATTTGGTCATTACACGGTCACAAATCGAACTTTCATTTTTATTGGATAATTCCTCAATTTCGATTTTAATACGTTCATCGACCAATCGATCACCAAAGTCTTTTCGCGAATGGTCATCCACCTCTACAGCTGTTAAAGTTAAAAAATGCATATTTTATCTCCTGTTCAATTTTAGATTTTTGTCGCATACAGGCAACGGCTGTCATACCGATATTTCTCCGCAGCAATATAGCAAGCCGCTTCTTCCGACTCCGCTTCTACTATTCCTATAAACGGATTTGGGGACATATCGTGCCAGCGCCACTCATTTTCATCGCTCAGTCGATCCATAAATTCGAATTCTTCTTCCGTCATACCAAAAGTATCGAACATCTGTACATCGCGCAGGTATGAGGCATCCATACATACGACATATTTATTTTTTGTCGGTTCCCGCCGCACTTTTAAGACGGCGGAGAGATTCTCCCATGTCAGTTCCTGCAAGATTTCATAATCTCCGAATTCAATCGTACTCCCGCAGCACAGGCATATCACATCGGGTTCATCCCCGTCTAATACGATTCCGTATTGCGAGGCAGCCTCGTCTTCCAGCAAATCTTTAAATAATACCAACCGCATTTTAATATTCCTCCGATTAAAAATGTCTATTAAACCTTGCTTTTTGGAACTGACGATATTCTTCTTCGCCATATTCTTTCAACTGATTTGCATGCGTTGCAAGAATAGCAGTTCCGCCGTAAGCATAGGTAATAAAACCGTATTTGACAGCCAAGTCCATGACTTCGTTCCAATGAGAATCCAGTTCTTTAATGTTATCCTGATCAATCATTGTTTTTTCTCCTCATACATAGTCGTAAAAAACGTCAAATCCTTTAGGATCCATTTCAGCATACTCTTCCAAATCGCAATAAAAATTATCCGAATCCGATTCTTCAAGTTTTTCTTGTATTTGTGACTCCAACTCGCTTAAAGATTCTGTCTTCGCAAGTTCAAAAGGAAAATGTTCGTCGAGCCATTCATAAATTTCTTCCAACGAGGCAAACTCGTGGGTATCGATATGGCATTCTTCGCCGCTCTTTGACGGGTAATACATATCCATATAATACTTGAACGGATAAAACAGATTGTCTTCATCCCACATTAAATAACTCGGCTCGTCGCTCACATAAGATATTTTGATTCCCGGATAAAAATCTGAAACCAATTTATAAAACAGACCGACTTTTATTCCGCGGGTAGTCCATGTCCATATGCTAAAATAAAACCACTCGTCCAGTTCATCGATCTCTTCGCCGACCGTAAACGTCCCAAGACTGTCAATCTTATCTGCGCCTAACGATGGATAAAAAGTATTGGCTATATCGCCAAGCCAGCCTTTTCCGAAATCGTTTGGCTGCGTAGCTTTTCCGTTATAAATTGAATCCAGTTTTTGTTTGAACTCTTCTATGGAACGGCGATGTTTTGAATAGAAATTGATACACGTTGAATACCAGGTCGACATAATATCACCTCAGCAATGGCAGTCAACGCCCACTAAGACGCATTCGCCATCAAGTCCGTCAATAAATAATATAGAATAATACATAATTAAACTCCTCTTTTCTTAATTTTTACTTATGGTAATGGCCTGTAAAGGAAAACTCATAAGTTTCATTTCCCTGCTTGCCGCATTCATCGCAAGTCCATGGATAAATCAACCCAATCGCATCTTCCCGTTTTTCGGCGTAAGACAATGAACCTCCGCAGTACGGACATACTCCCTGTTCACCGTCGCCGTCTTCAAAATCCATTTGACTTTCGTCACTTAACATAATCATTCTCCTTTTTTCAGATTTCTTAATACGGGACTATAAAACATAGTCCCGTACGCATTTTTACCGTTTCTTTCTTTTAGAAGATTGGCTCTTTGTCTCTTTGTCGATCGTCAAATATTCTCCGCGAAAAATTTGCCAATCACCAGATTCAGACTTTATCCCATACTTAGGATAACAACCATTCACTTGGATTATCTCGACCTTTTTTTCAATCAGTTTTTCATTTATAAATTGATTCCGCAGTGGTCTCACGCAATTAAAATTCGAATATGACTCATCTTCCTCCGCATTGATTTCGCATAAGAAGACTTTCATTTTTTCGACCTTAATTACTTGATAAAACAAATATTGATTGTTCATTCTATCGACTTTGAAATAAAGAATATCGTCTTTACGAAACGGATTGACACGCTTGCTCTTCAATTTAAGATACTCTTGCCAATAATCCTCTAAAGATGAACGATTCAGTGCCGAAATAATTTTTTTATATTTTGAATTCCTTACGCAATACTGTACCGGCCCATTGCTAATTATCTCGTACCGAAACAAATAAGTCTCTTTACCGACAACCCGTTCATCCAAAAGTTTAATACTCAAAAAATTTTCGTGTTTCATTTTTCATTCCTTTATTTGAGATTGCTGTTGAACATATTTTTTATATCAAAAATCAGACAGCCTTTTCTATCATTGATAAGTTTCCTTTTTCTTCGCCTTGAAGTAATTTTCGATCGATAAAGCGTCATCCGAAAGACCGTTCTGATTCAATCGGTATTTAATGTACTCTTTAATTTCCGATTCGCCATACTCATCAAGAGCGGATAGTTGGTAATCGTCTTCTAAAACGTTGTCCAATACTTCCCAGTTGACTTCCCAGTATGGCTCGGTGTCCGCAAGCCTCTGCTGCCATATTTCGACGATGCAATCTATTTCATCAAACGAAAATAGCGACAGGACATACTCACCCTTTTCGCCGCACCACTCTTTGATTTTAACGGAGACGTCTTCACGCAGATATTCCCTGTCCACTTCCCGATATATCGGTTCTTTGACTTCCTGCAACAGTTTAAACAATTTTGACTCTATCTCGCCGAGTTTTTCGGGTTCGAGACCGTTAAATAGCGGTTCCTCATTAAAAAACTCTTTCATACATGTTGATATAAAACGATTCTGTCCGGGTTCCCAAAATTTTTCATCCAGCATTAAAATGCTTCCTCCTTGTTGTTAGATTTTTTGTGCAAATAGGCACCTATGGTCATACCGATACTGCTCTGAGGCGATTCTGCATGCGTCGTCTTCGCTGACTGCTTCGATGACCGCAATGAACGGCGTCGGTTCCATATCTCTCCAACGATCGTCCAAATCATTTGCAAAAGAATTAATATCGTTTATATCTTCCACGTCTGATACATCAATCATCTGCGCGTCGCATACCCAGTAAGGATCCATACACACAACGTACTTATCCAGTTTTAACAAACCTGACAGTTCACTTTCGGGAATTGTTCTGAGTATCTCGTAATCTCCATATGAGACCGTTCCGCCATCGCAAAGTTTCTTTACCCCAAGACTTTCGTTATCGCCGACGATACCGTACTGCAATGACGAATATTTATCCAGTAAATTTTTGAATAAAACAAGTTTCACGCTTAACTCCTTTCAAAAAACTAATTTGTAACCAACAATTTTCCGATTTTTCGTGATCCGATATAGGTCGTACACCCCGTCGCCCATTCCTGAGAAGCTGAAGAAGCTTTGGCATTTGAGCGGAGTATGCTCATCGGTCAGCCAAAAATTTTTATTTTGCCGCGTATCTTCCTTATTCCCGAACAGATATTCGCAAACCTCGCTCCATTCTTTATCGGAATAGTCCGGTTTATTGACGAAAAAGCCCGCCGTTCCCGAATCTACGCCGATGCTGCCGTCCTCTGTAACTTTTAACCTTTTATCGTCAAAATCAATATCCTTTGATAAAAGTATAAGCGCATAAATTCTGTTATATTTGTCTTTACCGATAAAACAATTATATTCCCCTGCGAAAATCGGTCTTTCTAACCGACACCAAACATCCTTATCATAACCAGGGTCCGTTATGTCGAGTTTTTGCTTTTGAATGGAGAGCATTCCTACTCGTTCAATTTTAAGTTTCATATAAATTTGCTCCTAATTAAAATTTTTCAGGGCAACCGTATAATGACGATTGCCCTGATTACAGTTTTGGTAAAACTCCTATACCTTGATATGCCGTTTAACTACCGAAGTCAGTTTCACAGGCAATTGTTTTAAATCGGTAATATCCAAGAAAGAATCGCCGTAGATGCGTTCAATATTTTTCTTGTCGTTGCCGATTGCTGCTGCGACAAACAAAATCCCCTTTCTCTGATATTCCCGTTTTATCCCTCGGAGATCCTCTTCCGCAGCCGTTCCGCTATAGCCGTAATCCGCAGGTTGTCCGTCTGAAACCAAAATGAGAATTTTCACTGTTTCGGAACGTTTAGACAACCGTTCTGCCACATATCTTAATGGAGCCCCATCGCGATTGTTATTCCGAGCTGCTATATCCATCAAACGATATTTATCGTCCTGGTCAAAACTATCAAACTCGGCATATGAGTAAAGTTCTACACACGAGTCGTCGTATCCGCCGGTGGAATGACCGTACACCATAACGGGGATTTTTAAAGCCTGACAGAAATCATAGAGAATAATTGCCGCAGCTCTCGCATAGCTGCTGCGGTCGCTGCGAGACATCGAACCCGACTCATCGAGCAATAACCCGACAGCCAGTTCCGGTATCTCATTCGGTAATGCGTTCTTATAAAATACCTTGCCGTCGTTCCGATGCAACGCATGAGTATCGAGTCTGCGGCCCATTAAAAGCCCGGTCTGTTTCCCACCGCGACGCTCTTCTTTGAGTTTTTGCAGTAAACTTTTTTGCAGTTGTTTTGAAATGCTCAAAAGCGGCGGCGATATCGTTTGATACTCCTCCACCAGTTCTTCGTCCACGTCTGCGATACGGTTAATGCGAACCTTAACCCCGCTGTGGATATTGCCGTAAGAGATGTTCTGCGCCGCCTCGTTCAGTTCTCGGATCCGCTCGTTCTCCAACTGCGTGCAAGCCGCCTTTTCTGCCATTTTATCCAACACACGCTCAATATCCGACGCCGCCCGGTCGTACTTCTCCCGTTCGTAAGCGTCGTTGCGTTCGACCATTCCTCCGACAGGCTCGGAAACGGAATCGGTTTGAACAAGCGGGATTCTGCCGCCTTCAGCCGAAGTTGTTTCCTGTTTCCTGGTTTCGCCACCTCCGCCGTCAGCGTTCTCCGCTTCAGATGTTCCGGATGCAGATTCACCCGACTCGTTTTCCCCAGCAGAGTCGCCTCCGGTTCCGCCGCTGCCAGTATTCGTTTCTTCCGACTCTGCATCCTTTTCCTTGTCCGCCGCGGATTTAGTAGCGGCACGCTTGCCTTCAGTCGAGGAAGAATCTGTTCCCGCACTTTCTAAAACGGCGGACGTCGACCCGCTGCCTATAGAAGAACTGCCGGAAAGTTTCCCCAGTGCTTTTGCTATGGTTTCCGTAAGGCTGTTGCCTTCGCCCGCCTCGCGCGCTTCTTCCAGCCGTTCCTTACAAATTTCGCAATATTCGCGGATATATTCCCAGCAACGAACCAAAATCAGGCTGACGACACACAGCCTTTCCTTTGCTGAGCGTGTAGTCAGCGCGCGATCAATATCGTCCAAGAGCCCGAAAACGGTTTGAATTCGGATATCCGACAAAGGCTCGTCGCCGTACTTGATTTCCCCAAACTTAGCATATGAGAGCATAACTTGCATGATACTTTCAAAAATATGCGTTACGGTCGGCATTGTTTCAAACTGCCGCGCCCGCACCGTTTCCAAACCGTATCCGAGCGATCCGGGGAAATTATTCAGCATACGGTTCTCGACGTACCCGTCTTCCAAAATATTGTCGATTTTGTGTGCAACAGCCTGCAATGCCTCCATATTCAGTTTGTCGGCTTTGGAATACTCCCATAACGTCGTTTCATTGCGTATGTCCGCCGATGTTTTGAGCGGAGGCGGACTCGGATACCAACGCTGTACCGCCAGAAAGTTCATATACGTCTGAATTGCAAGAAAATCGGTGTAAAGAACGTGACCGAGTTCGTGCGTAAACAAGCCGCACACGATCTGATACCGCTTCGGACGTCCTCGTACGCCTGTCACGAATTCGTGTCCCGCATTGATTTGTACAATCTGATTATCGGTTCTCGCAACAAAGGAACGATCGAACGGAGACCAGCCCAAAGAGACGCGTACGCGCCGATTATAATGATACCGACGCGTCTGCGCTTCCGCCATATCCTCGAAATGCCCCGCTAAAATGCGGGACGAAAAGAATTGGCGGTCTGTGATGCTGCTGCGTTTCTCGTTCAAACGCTGCTTGACCAGTTTGTGATTCACCCTTGCCATAGTAGGGTTAAAACCTCCTTCTTGTTACTTGACTTCAATACACAAATTTTATATATTGGCAAGTTCTGCATATTTTTTTCGGATTGCATTCCTGTAACGCCAAACAGTACCGGCGGCAACACTCAACAGGCGGGAAATCTCGCCTGTACTTTTACCCTCCATATAGTATTGCAAGGCTTTGGACTGTTTTTTTGTCAATCCCAGACTCCCGATGATTTCTTCCGCTCTGTCATAACTGTTGACTTTGAGTTCCGTCTCATCGGTAAAGAGCTGTACGTCTTCCGCAAGAAGGTTTTCACTCATGGGAAGCGTATTGTTTTTATAGCGCGAATATTTAGCGGTCAGGCGATTGATTTCACGATAGCATTCCTGTTTGACGGTAACGTGCTTTCCGTATTTGCCAACGATGGTATCGCCGAGCCGCTTCCCCATATGATCGCAAAGGAAACACATCGCTGTCTGGGCAAAATCATAGCCGTCCGAAAGCTGATAGTCTATATTGTTCTTGTTGCGGATATCCTCCTGCAAGCCCAAATAATACTGTTCAACAGCCCGATAAGGCCGCAAATAATTCAATGCACAGATTGCCAAATGTTCGCCCAAATTCTGTATGTTTTCAACCGTGATAACTTCGTTCGGATCTATGGTTGATTTTCTGTTGTTCATTTTTCTTTATATCCTCCGTTTTATAATTTATTTTTTGCCTTGGAAAGAACTATTTCAGCCACTCTTCCCTTCGGCACAATTTTGATACGATATCGTCCGGCAATATTTTTAAAGGTTTACCGTCGATATAGAGAGTCCAAGACTCGTCGGCCGATGCGGCATCCTTTACGAAAAACCATTGAAATTTCATTAACTTTTCCAACTCGTTTTCCGTAAATATACCGAGATCCCGCATATCATACCGCATCATCCAGTTGACAAAAACGATATTTTCATTGTCTGTCATCGCTTTTTCAAACCACAGGATTTCCTGCCAGGATAGCCATTCTGGTTTTTCCGGGACAATCGACCAAAGCTCCTTCATTTTAGCAATATGCGTTTTTACATCTCCGCCCCATAGATATTGCTCTTGTCTATTCCCGCACGCAAAAAAATAATCACAGTCTTTTCGGCAGCGGTCAAGTAACATATAATAAAAACTATAATCTTCCATATTTTACTTCCCCTGACTCTTTATCGGCGTGAAAGAGAGTACTTTCCTGCCTTTGTTTTTCAATTAATTTGTTTATTTCGGCATCGCTCGCATTGTCGCTTACATCGTAAACCACTCCGCAATTACAAGTTATCAATTGTCCACCACGGGCGGGACAACGTTCGATATCGCAATTCGGCAGATGCTGTTCGCCGTATTTAGCGCCGCAATCGCCGCAAACGCTATCAGGACGATCTTCATACCAGTCACCGGGATCCCCGACTTTGATAGGTTCATAAAGCTTCCCTTTGATCAACAGTTTGCTCATATGATTTTTCTCCTGTAACTATTTTTCTTTATACCGACTTTTTCAGACGTTTTGCAAAAATCGGTTCAAGGATACTTGTTATAAGCGCCTCGCGGTCTTCCTCAACGGCGGTCGCCTTGCTGATGACCGTACACAACGCGGACTCGTAAACGTCGCCCGTGATTTCGGTACTCACAATCCAGTCGATGAGACTGCGCATCCCGACCGAACCGTCCGTTATGGAATTCTTGCGGCAGTACTCCGCCATATCGTTGACTACCTGCACCATCTTCGCTATCTGATACTCGTCCGTAGCGCCTGTAACCGACATCGCGCGCTGCACCATGATTTCCATTGAGGGCAATTCGACGTCTTTCACCAGACTCATTCTGTCGATGATGCTTTGGTTCATACCTCGGCAGCCTTCGTAACTGACGTTGGTCGTAACTACGACGACCGAATCCGGATGCCGCTGAATGATTTCACCGGTCGGCAGAGTAATCGAGCCTTCCTGTTCCAAAAGCGAATTTAAACCGACCAAAACGCCAGGCTGCATAATCGTGGTGGGCTCCTGAATTTCGACAACGTACCCATTCTTGAGCGCCTTGATAAAATCCGTTTCGATATATGAAAAACTCTGTCCTTTATCCGATGCCGGCTGGCTGCGTTTGGACAGCGCTTTCACTTTCTCCGTCACTTTATCAAGCACGATAGCCATGCAGTCCTGCGACGTTGCGGACTCCTTCTCCGTACCCGTAAGCGCCTTATACACACCTGCCGCATCATAATCCATATCGTCCAAATCGGGAAGATGCATGAGCTTTTTGACGTTCTCATAATTGATCCCGCCCATTGACTTCAACATTTCCAGCTCCTTGTCCAATTCGGCATTGCCCGTCGTTGCGGTTTCGGAATCGGGAAATATTTGACCGATAAAATCGTATATTTCCGTTCCTGCGGAACAAGTATATTTCATATACGGAAGGCCGAGCCCTGCAGCGATCGCCTTTGCGCCCATCGTCTTGCCCGTACCGGCAGGTCCGCGCAAAAGAAAATTGCGCATCTGCGTTGGTTTGCCCGTCGTGACGGCGGCATGCTTACAGATATCCACGACTTCCTGTGGGATGATATACCATTCGGGCAGTTGGGGAATAAGCGATTGTTCAAGCGCAGTAAATGTACGCGGATGTAACGGGAACTTTCCGACAAAATCGGATTGCTCGATTACCGTTTCTGCTTTTTTGATGCTACGCGCCTTTTCCGTCTTTGCAAAAATGTTAAATTCACCCGCTAAAACTTCTGTCGGAACCAGTTTTCCCGAATCAAGCTGAACCTGCGTTACGCGCGTAAGGTTTCCGGACGCTTCAATAGTTGCAGCGATATGCGCAGGACAGGTTTCGCTTTTAATACGACGATAGGCATTGTCGCATAAAATCGCCATACTGTTTGTCGCTTCCGTCATATCCGAAAAGGCACCCAAATATTGCTTCGAATAACGCTCAAAATTTTCGGCGAACTCCTCGTCTTTCATCAATATCGGCATCATCGCCATAATAACAGCAGCGCCATCCCGTCTCTTCGGCCCCAAAACGTAAGACTCAATGAGTTCGGTACTCGTATCATAAACGCTCGCACTAATATTACCGCTAACGCTGTCATAAATAACCAAATGATAAGCATTCGGATTGACCGACGATTTATACTCGGCAATACTTCTGTGATCAATTTTTCCAACCGCTCCCTCGCCCGTGCCGTATTTACAAGCGCATACCGCGTTGACCGCTTTGATAACCGTAGCACAGAGCGTTGCATTCGTGCTAAATTATTATAAGCACTCATAGTTACTCCTCTTTCGCAGTTTCCTGCGACAAATTTATTTTAATTCCCTCCGAAACGCATTCCACATCGCTGAATTCAGCCCTCCTAAGCTCTTCACAAATATTCGGCCAACTCGCTGCCAAGGGCAGTTCGTCAGCTGTCAGTAACATTTCGGTATGTCCTTGACCGATCGCTTCATTACAGCGTTCGTTAAGTTCCAGAATATGTGCGTCCACCCACTCGAAAGCGAGCAATTCGTAGTTTTCTATAATCGGCGCCGCCTGAGAACCGGTGTCGGTTTCAATTGCCTCAATCGCTTCCGAAATATCGGATTTCGGCATCAGAAATTCAACGGAATCTACGGTTTCGCCAACGATGCATACCTTTGCCCGACGGTATCCGCCCGCACGGTTCAGCAGAATGAAGACTTCCTCACCTGCATTGATGCGTTGTCGTGTATCAGACTGCGCCCATACCCATTTTGATTCCGGATATACTTCCCATATCTTATTTGTAATTTGATCGGCTACGCTGTTTCCCTGTTCCTGACATTCGGTATCAGCGCCTTCGGTCCGAACTATGTTTTTCATTTCTGCTTCAGCTTTCTCCGCACGATTTAAGAGTATCTTCAACCAGACCAAAAGCCCGGTTGATACCCCAAGTCCGACGAAAAACAAAATCCATAACCGACAACACAGAAACAGCAGGGAAAAAAACGAAACTATAACCAGCCATTTACACAGAGCGCAAATTTTATCCGTATTTTTTTCCATTTCAGTCTCCTATGCCCCGACCGTATGTAAATCGCAGTAGAGCGATTTTCCATCATTGCCGTTCGTAAGATGCTCACAGATAAATTTTTCACGCACACAATCGCATTTGCATATCCGGGATTGCGGAATATAGATATATACCTGATTCATTCCGCTTGGATCATCTCGAGACCGCCTGATAATCGCGATAACGTTATCTACGAACGTATTTCCCCGCGCCAAATCTTCGACGAAGAGGCTTCCTACGGCTACGTCGCCATTAAGCCCTTTCGAAAATTCTATATCTTTGCGGAATTCGTTCACATCGTGATATACACGGATACGAAACTGCTGTTTCAACGAAATTGCCGCCAAAATTGCGGCCTCTTCGTTCGCTTTGAGCAAGCCGCCAGTACGATCGCGCAGAATACGCATCAAAAGATTTTGTTTTTCTTCCAACGACAGATACTTAAATACCTTATTCTTCATGATTTTTCTCCTGAAAAGCAAAAAAAAGGCGCACACGAGTTATAGAAACTCATGTGCGCCTTTACGCTTGATTCATTTTTACGTCCGAACGATTAACTGCCGAAAAAATCTTCGCCGTTAAACGGGGTATAGCCGTCGAAATTGTCCGAGTTTTCAGGCTCGGATCCCTTCTTGCCCGGCGAAGCCTGTTTTGCCGACTGCTTTGCGCCCGATTTACCGCTGTCTGAATCTTTTTTTCCACCGCCCGAAGCATATTCGATTTCGTCCAGAATGATGACCTGCATCCGCTTGATTTCACCGGATTCTTCATCCGTCCAAGTATCTTCGTCGAGCCTGCCGACAAAGTTTACGAAAGAACCTTCTTTGAGCTGCATCTTTTCGATACGTTCACAAACCGATCCGAACGCCTTAATCGTATGATTGACCCAACGCGTATTGTTTTCTACGCGTGAGTCATAAACCTTCTGCCCGACACGGAACCGTACCGAATCACCCTTTTCAGAAAATTTAAGGGCGGGATTGTTATCAAATCCTTTGGAAATGACGACTCCTGTTGCTAACACCTTAAACATAAAGTTACTCCTTTGCAGGGATTTTCCCTGCTGAAAATTTATTTATTTCAACCCGTTTTTTCGGGTAGAAACCGAAAGAAAATAAAAAAAGTGCCAATGCGCACTTTTTATGCGTATTGACACTATTAAAATTCTGATAACTGTGGCTTTCTTTCCTGAAAACCTCGATACTATATTTTTATTATAGCAAATATCGAATCGTTCGTCAATCCTTTTTGGTAATTTTGATCGCTATTTTTTATGTTATTTTTACTAATCTAAACTACGCCTTATTTGTTATGCCATTTATTCCACAAATAAAATTCACGCAACAAAGGCCGTTCAAACAACGTTCGAAATTCCCGTTGAAAACCTATATATATATTGTAATCATCCATTTTACTCCATGGTCTGCATTTCGGGATATATTGCTTTATTTTATACGGAAAATCGTTTCTTTCTATACCATCCAAGACTATACTGTCTATGGGAATGTGTAGAAACGGCAGCAATCCATTCATTCTTTCATCGGCAATGTACATATATTTGAAAAACATATTTGTCCATTTTTGCGCATGACCGAAAGTGAGTGTATATGAGTCCGAAAAAACATCTTTCATCTTTTTGCATATCCGAAGGTGCTTTTCATCGAACTCATCTTCGTCCAAACACCTTGCGTCATTCAAAAGCTCGAGTAATTCCGTCTGCAATAGTTTTTGTACCTCGGACTTTATCACATCTTTTCTCTCACACTTTCCAAATCCTCGCAACGTCCTCTTCATGTCGTTATACGCAAGACGACACGCATTTTCCTCGGGATTCCCGTTTTCAAAACTACATTTTACCATGGAATAGAACTCCATTACGTCGCACTGTTGCAAGATTGATGGATTCATCTGAATAACCGCTCCTTGTATTACACTATCAGATATCCGACTTGATTGATGAACGCAACGCGCTCGATTCACTTTCCGTTCCTTTTGTATACGGCGTTACATTTCCCGTTTTCACGTCTATAAGACATTGACAGTTACAGCACACAAAAAGGCCGGAGGTTTCATTCAAGTCCAAATGTTCGTTCAAAGCCCCGCAATGAGGACATATCTTATCTGTCGACATATTATTTCTCCTCGTATAATATAACTTTATGATACAATTTCGGCTTTATGCGGTTTGTTTTCGGCATACCTCGCTTGAACGAGCAAACAGATATGACGATAAATCTATAGGCGCCGTCTGAAAATACCCGTCAATCCTTTAAAGCGGTAATCGGAACAACAAATACTCCATCCGGACGAACGTAAGCCGCGTTCGACAATCCGCATATGACGCATTTCACTTTCGGCGCCTTTCCTCCGTTTCGTTCGATGTCCGCGCTCACCTTTATTAGATTTTCTGCACCCTCGTCTATCTTCTTCGCCCCCAATTTGATTTCAAACGCACACCAATCCCCATCTTCCAACTCTATTACTGCATCGATTTCATTGTTTTTGTAGTCCTGATAATGGAACAGTTTGCCGCCGAAGGTACCTGCGTAAATCCCCAAATCTCTTTCCGCTAAAGCCTCAAATAAAAAACCGAAAGTATTCAAATCAGTGAGTAATTTTTCCGGCGTTATATTCAACAACGCGCAAGCCATTGCAGGATCGGAAAAGTGTCTTTTTTCCGCTTGTTTTACCCGCAACGACGAACGAAGATTGGGCGAATAAGGCGCTTGATTATTGAAAATAAACAGACGATTCAGCGCTTCGAGATACTTTGCTATGGTATTTCTGCTCATTGATTCATTATCATTTTCAACTATATCTTTCAGCAGCGCCGTATCTGCAACGGTAGTAGATTCGTTTCTTGCAAGCGACCTGAGCAGTAATTCAACTTTGTGACGATTATATTCAGTTTCGTCGTCAAGTCCGTTCAAATCCTCATCTATAACCGTTTGCATATAGGAACGGGGCATTAAATGCGCTTTATTTGGGACGACAGAGATATTCTCCGGCCACCCTCCGCGCACAATATAATACGCCAACTCTTCGAGCGCGACTTCCGAGAGCATTTGCATAGAAAGCTTGCCCTTACATAAATCAGACAAACTAATCTTACCCGAGGAATCTCCCGATTCATACAGCGACATTGTGTTCATTCTCAATCTTACAATTCTTCCCGCACCGCTATGCATAATCCCTTTTGTTTTCGGAGTAGATGAGCCTGTCAGTATTATTTGGCCTTTTTGATGACGTCTGTCGATTTCTGCACGCGTTGCGTCCCAAATAGACGGAACTTCCTGCCATTCGTCAATCATTCTCGGAGTTTCCCCTTGCAAAATAAGTCCGGGATTTAATTCAGCAAGCTGCCTGTTTGAAAAATTATTTGCCGGATCCCCGACCAAAAATTCACTATTAGAATGAAACGCTGAAGTCCAGGTTTTCCCGCACCATTTCGGTCCCTCTATACAAATCGCTCCGCTGATTTCAAGATATGTTTCAATTATTTGGTCTATTACTCTGTTCCTATAATCCTTTTTATCGACAATAATACTCATTACGCGCCTCCCAAACTACTGTCATTATAGCAAATTGAGCAGTATTTGTCAATATGATTGAGCAGTATTATTATAAATTTGTGAGCACTATTTCTTTATCACGTATTCTATAGCCGTATTTGAGTTTTCCAATATACAATGTCAGATTATATGCGTGTCGTATTTATCTGCAGTTCCCTCTTATAATAAATGATACATATCATTTGACTATATCCAATGCGTAATAACTGAACACGACGAAATGGCTATCCCGTTCATACACGCGCGTTTGGTCGGACATATACAGCGCAAGTTTGCAGCCGACGGCAAACCGATTACGCCTGCCGTTCACCGGAATCCTTACGAGTTTATCTCCCGTCTGGATATAAACGGCCTTAATCCGTTTCCGCAACCCCGTGCGCTCGATATCCGTGCAGAATCCGCGCACAACAACATATTTCTTCGCGACACCGTGATAGAGAATAATTCCCCCGTCGATAAATAAATAGACCGATAAAAAAATACATGGCAAGCCTAAAACAATATCCCGCGTAAAGACAACAATGAACAAAAATACGAGCGCGGCAAGCACTCCGAACCAGAACCGATACGCCACCTGTTTTTTTATGGCCTGCGGCAAAGCACGAAATTCTTTCTTCATTGCGCACCTCACATCATAAATACCTGGTTTCGGCTCAGCAGTTTCATTACGGCATCCACCGTCTGTTTTCGTGCGCTTGAATACATCATTCGATTCTCAAACGCATTCGCCATCATCACATTACACGGATAAATCAAACGGGACAAAACCAAACGGTTTTCCGAATTAAGCAGTTCCCCACAAGGTTCTATCCCCTTTTCAAACAGACTAATCAACTCGGCGATACCAAGATGAAAACCTGCTTTTTTGAGCCAGACCAAAATATGTTTCTCTATCTTGCTTCGAGGCAACAGACTGATTCTCCTTGTCGGGCAAATCACACAGCGGCGCAAAATCATATACTGTGCCAAATCGGTATGATCCGATTCACAATACACCAGCCGGCGTTTATCCAACTGCTGCAACACGCACAATTCCTTTTCCGATTTTAAGCACGCAAATTCCAGTCTGCCGTCAAGCCAGATCTGCGCCTCTGCTTCTGTCAATTCTATCGGTGCACCGAAGTGTCTGACATATAACCGCCGTTTATTCGGACCGCGGCAAGCGATTCCTCTGGATAAATATATCATTAACCGTTCCCCCTATGCTCATATCAAGAATAGGACGGCAATGCCGGCAGAAATGACAAGCACCAATGCAAAGACAACCAATCCGACCCGAACCGCAACAGCGGAGTTCCCTTTGCGCTTGGTTTCGACGCCTTCATCCTCTGGAAGAACATCGTCGTAATACTGATCGTAATTCGGTTTTACAGTGGGTTGTTCCGATTGTTTCCCGCATTCGGAACATAAAAAAAGGGCGCCGTCCATTTCGGCGCCGCAGTACGGACATTTTTTCATAGTATGACACCTCCTGATACCTGATACAATAAAAGTGAGTTTCCTGAAGAAACCCACTTTGAGATGATATCACTATAACATATTTTTCTTTGCGATGCATACGCGTTTTTCCGCCATTACCTTGTCATTATTCTGCCATCGATAGCTTTATCCAATACAAAACTTACTTGCTTGTATAAATAACTGTCGCATATCTTTATGGAGAGTTCAATCTCAGATATATGAATTAAAAAGTTCTATAATAATATTCTCCAGGCACATCTGTAATACACAAATTGCCGAAAGGTAGAACGGAACTTTTGTAGAGGTGATTTGCTTCCACTGTTCTTATATCATCTATCGAATTTGTAAAAATGAAAAAAGAGCTGTGCCTTTTAATGGAGCAAGCTCTGATTTCACAAAAGAGTTTGTAAATGTTTTTTAGTACAGCATATCTCCGTCAATACATTCATATTCCGAAAGTATTTTTTCAAAGCCGTTGACGCAAACAAAACCGATGCGCCCGATATTTATTCCCTGAATTGCCTTTATCTGATTTTCTTCCGCGTGCATCGCATTCTCTGTGAGAGGGGTGGTCAGATACTTCACCTCGTAAATATCATAGCAATCTTGTTTTTGCAGCACAACGTCGAATTCTCCGTTCATTCTGCGGATACTGTCGTCGTAGTAATACGTTCCGATATGCAGGATACCGTTCCGCTTGCCTTCTTTAACCTGCAAAGAAAAATATGTTCTGACAATATCTTCAAACCGATGGGAGATAAAGTTTACGAGAGACGACGCAATGTAATTCTCATAAAACGCTTCGGCGCCTAACATCTGCAACGCGCCCTTATTTTTGTAGATATACGCATACCAGAACCTTAACAAATTATCCGTCAGCTCGTAAGAGACCTTTTTATTATCGTCTGCCTTATTGATCGGATAAATTTTTGCAAGCATATCCATTTCAAGCAGGTTTTTAAGCTGCTTGCTCAAAAGGCCGTTATTAGAAAGTCCCAATTTGCTTTCTATCTCCCCGTACTTTTTTTTGCCGTTTCCTATGGCAAAAAATATCCGTTCGGCATTTATGCTGCCTGTCAAATCTGAAATGAGCAAGTTCTCGGCATAAGTATAGATCGAACTCAAAGGGTTAAGCAGCGTCCGAATGATATTCTGCCGCAAGTCAGCCGCGGCGTCGAGTTGTTCGTTTACGAAAGGGGAGCCTCCGAAAACGGAATAAAAAGCAACCTTTTCGTAAGCGTTTTTATTCTGATAGAAAGCGGCAGCTTCCCTATAATCAAGTTCTTTCAGTTTGATTATGAGCGAAAATCTTCCGTACAAAGCATTTTTTTCACCCAACAGATCCTTCATCATTCCGACGTGAGAGCCAGACAGAAATAACCGGATGTTCGACAGGTGGTTGTCTATGATAGTCTGGAATACGGAATCTACGGTTTCGCTTTTCGCAAACTGTTTCAGATACGGATATTCATCGATGATTATATTGAATGTCTGTTCCAATGAATTCAGATACTGAAAAACATCCTGAAAGGACTCAAATTTCATTTTTACGGGCAGCACGGCGGTATTGACGAGCGCAGATACAAAACCGTCTATGTTTTCCTGTAAAGAAGTTTTCAGGCATTCATAGTAAACCGTCCTGTCCGAGTTATTTTTCAGTGCCTCCAAGATAAGGGTTGTTTTACCGATTTTCCTTTTCCCGTAGACGAGTACGCTACCGTACGGCTTCGCTAAAACCTGCCCGATTGCCTTTAATTCCTGTTGTCTGCCGATAAACATAATCACTCCTATAATGAATTTATTTTCAGTGATTTCAAATTCATTATAGCGCAAGAAGGTAAATTTGTCAACTATTATCGCCAAGTTTTATGGTAAGATTTATATTTTTCTCCGCCACCGGTTGGCGGACTAAATGGCGGTATAAATGTCTGTATTCATAGAGTAAATTCGCATAAACCAGGGTATTATGAGATATTAAAGAACGAATAAACAAAAGTTTTTGTCCATCAAACCGACCGCTTTCGTTCTAACCGAAATTCTAATAAATGTGCAGGATTTTGTGCATTTGCTCGTTAATATGCGTTGCTTTATCGTTGTTTATCTTTGATAGCTCAAAAAGGCAAAAAATAAAGATAAGCGTATGGGTTTTACTGACTCATACGCTTATCTTTATACCATAATGCTCTTATCTATGGAGTGTCCATAAAACAGTTACAAAACCAAAAGAGATACTAATACAATATTTAATCTCTGCTATAAAAAGACTTATATTTTTTATAGGCAAAATAATAATAGTTGCGCATAAAAATACCGAGTTTTTTGGGAGAAAGAATAATCGCACTGTCACCAAACCTTTCGAAATAGTATAAAAGCTGATTTGCCGAACAGTTAAATGTGTAAACATTTCCCTCTATACTTACAGGCGACGGTCTGTAGAGGTAAATCTTATTGAACAAGATCTTCCCCTTTTCGGTAAGCTGTACTTTTATAGGCTCTTTGTCAGTGCTGTACATCGGATACTGCGCGGCACACTCCACCTGTCTTTCAAACAAAGCCCTATTTTCATCGGGTAGCGCACTCTTTTCAGCAAGCAACGATACCGTGCTTAAAGACGCAAGTCTCACCGTGACATTCTGTCTGCCGTTATAATAAAGTACATAATTGAACATCTCGTCCTTAGCGGCGCTGACTGAAAAAACTGATGCATCCTTTACCACCTCACCCTTTACATAAGAAAGACAAACCTTAACCCCTTTCTTTATAGCTTTAAGTAACAGGGTATAATTCTCTTTGAAAATAATCTTCTCTCGATCGGTCTTTGTTTTTTGCGAATACGCCATAAAAAGCCTACGGTAAAAAGAGGAGAGCGATTCATTCTGTAGTAATAGATTTTCTATGTATATTACCGCCTTTTCTGTATTTTTTGTAGGTTTGAAAGCAAAAACTTTACTTTGTATATTTTCGCTCTCCGACTGTTTTTTAGTCAGGATTTTCAACGTATTCAAAAATACAGTCTCCCTATAGCGGTCCGGTACTATTTCGATAGCTTTTCTGACTTCGTCACGCAATTTTTCTTCCGCGCCCGCAAACTCTTCGTAATAATTTGAAACTAGGGTATTTAAAAATGCGTTCATATTAGGAGAGCCATCTGATTTTGTCATCTTAAAATCTTCGCAATCTTTCCTTAAAAGTTCATGTACAGATTTTGGAGCACTTATTTTAATTTTTTCATCCATATGCGTAACCTCTCTAACATAATTGTACCCTAAAAGGGGGCATAAATCAAGCGATTTTGCTCATACGGTTACGTTAAAAAGGGGGCAAAAATTTCTTGTATATTGCGGTATTACATTTTGGCTGTGATAGTTTATAATAAAAGTACAATTACATTTAACGGAGGTAAAAGCATGAACCATAAATTTACGGATATAGCGGGATACACGCAAGAAAAAGAGGAACTTAAAAGGCTTTGCAACATTATAAATAACAGAGAACTATACCAACAACGCGGTGCAAAGCTACCAAAGGGTATAATCTTTTACGGTGAAACAGGAACGGGCAAAACGCTGTTCGCAAAGGTAATGTCGTGTACCTGCAAACTGAAAATGATAACCATTGACCTTGGAAATTTGGTTGATAAGAGCTCACTTCCTAAAAAAATAAAGAAAGCTTTCGAAAGTGCGCGCGAATCTGACGAGCCGGCTATGATATTCTTCGATGAAATAGACAAAGTATTACCTAACGAAAGCGAAGAATATTATTCCGACCACTCGAAAGCCATTCTTGCGCAACTGCTTACTCTTATTGACGGAATGAACTGCAACAAAAATTTTATTTTTGTTGCAACCTGTAACGAGTACGAGAACCTGCCGTCAACCCTTATCCGTCCCGGCAGAATCGACAAAAAAATACATATAGGCCCGCCCGATTACCACTCACGCGTGGAAATACTTAAATTATACGCCGGAAAAACGAACTGTACATTTGAAATGAATATGGATGAGCTCGCAAAATTATGCAACGGATTTTCGTGCGCGGCTCTCGAAACGCTTATAAATGAATGCGTTTTACAGTCCGACGAAAACGGCTTCGTATCTGAAACATTGATTAAAGAGCGAATACTCGAAAGTAAATCTGAAGATTTACCGCGGAAAACGCCCACACAGGCCGACATGATAAATGCTTGCCGCAACATTGGTTGCTTTGTAGTGGCAAGAAGTTTAAACTCAGGCAACTACCTGTTGAGACTCGGCAACAATACAGTCTGCAACCTTTATTTCAATGCGGCGATAAGCCGGTACGACAGTGACTTTGACGAGGAGGACGGAATTGATTTTTGTGAGGAATATAAAGATTCCACAGGAAGCAACATCGACTTCCGCGACAGGGATTACGATGAAAACGACGAAGATGACGAGGAGAACGAAGATGACAACGATTCTTTCTACTACACAAAGGCAGACTATTTAAATGCCGTTTGCGCGCTTGTGGGCGGGTACATTGCGGAGGAAATTATATTGAATAAAACCTACGACAATACATACCCTCTGCTCGTCACCGCCGACCTAATCTTACTCGGCATATCGGAAGCGGGGCTATTGGGGCTCGACTTGAGGTACTCCGAAAACAGAAACAACGATATGGAATATTCTCGGGAAAAACTGGACAGAATAAATGCCGAATTTGACAGAATAATCGACGATTGTTACAAAAAAGCAAAACCAATCGTCGAGGCTAATGCCAAACTCATCAAAAAATTTATTCCCATTCTTATTGAGAAAAGAAGCATTTTCAAACCCGAATGTGAGAAAATTTTGAGTGATTTGGGAGGTATTAAAAAATTGTCATAAAAAATAATTTTTTAGATTTATCTTACTTTAGCTCTCAAAAACAAGTATTTTTGCGGTTGAACATTTGGGGCTGGAATTTTCGTACTTGCGGAAGCCGAATATGTCCTATTTCATCTTTTCGGCGGAGAACTGCCCTTCTTATCATACGCGCTATAATTACCTCGTATAATAAACATAACGCATTATCGGCAAAATTGCAAAAATTACACAAATTAAATCGTCAATATTTTTGCCGATAACGGAAGTCTTCTGCCTTATATTCTTTTGTCGCATAAACATTAGAATGTGGTTTTTAGATATTTAATTGATTCGGGGAATGACCTTTTACGGTCATCCCCTTCTCAATAACATTATTCAGATTTTTGTACCGAGATATTTTTCAAATATCTCGGCTCAACAATTACCTCCGATTCGCCCCGCCCTGCAAAATACGCGACAATACGGCTCTTATCGATCCGAGCTTCATATACGGTTCCATTCTCACCGTAACGATGCGCAAACCATTCGGCTTTCGCTTTGTCAAGCGTCCAGGAAAGCACTCGGATATTCTTTGCGTTATACGAAGTCACCCCGCGGTAGACTGTCACGGTTTCAGGTAAACTTTTCAGCCTTTTTCTCTCGGATTGCGTCATAAGTATTTGCGGATCCGCTTGCCTAAAAATACTGACCAGTTCGCTCTGTTTTAAATTTACGTCACAATTCGGATTTTCAGCCTTGATCCAAGCTGAAACCAAAATGGAAGAAAAATCCTTTTGCGATAAATATCTTTTCGCATATTTGAGAAAAGTCAATGCATACGCTGCATTCATCATCATATATATACCAAATGCATTCTCGGCAGTATCGATACACTTCAGTTCATAGTTTCGCCATATATTTAAATCATCTTCATTTTCCGTAATATCCAAAAGCCGGACTTTCCCGTCTATTGAAATCCCGACGATACCGTTTGCCGTAAACGGGTGCTGAACTACTACCGGTGAAAATTCGGTTTTGTGAATCTTGGTCATAAGCAAAAGCCGTGCAACCCCCTTTACCCCTTCTAAATCCGTTCTTTTTAGCATAATTCTCCTCTTATAAATAATAGTTTCTTTTCGAAACAAAAAGGGACGAAGCTATAATACCTCGTCCCCTTCCCGTTCGCATATTTCAGTTTAAAACGGAATATCCCAGCCGTCGTCATCCGATTGTACACAGCTTACCTTCTTTTGCGGTTCGGACTGCTGCAGCTGCCCCGAAGCTTTCGGGTGAGCCTTGTCCGTCTTCGACAAATTCGCATACCAGGAACTGAGCCATGCAGTATAATGTGCGTATGTCATCAGGATGAACTCGCTGAACGCCTCAAAAGACATTCCGACCGCAACGTGGTTTTCGGGTTTGTTTCCGAATTTCGGCACGATCAACCCCGTCTTGCTTTTTTCGCCAGGACCGCTGTCCGCAACAAAAAACAATTCGGCATTTGTTCCGCCGAGCGTCAGTTTGACAATGCGGGATAAACTCTTGCCGTCTTTTCGGGATTGTCCATATTTGGCAAGTTGCTCTGCCGACGTTCCGCCGAGACTTTGATATAAAGGCGTTTTATCCCCTGCCTTTTTCTTGTTCTGTATCAAAAACCGCAGTTCCCCGCCGACTATTTTCCGATGGAGTTCCAACAGCTCTTCTATAGAGATATAAATTGATATCTTATTGGTTTGTCTCTCTCCGACAGGTTTGGAAAGATCATATGCCGCGAATACAAAATGCGCTTTACCGATATCAAAAGCATCGCGAAGACTTTCTACAAAACAGTTTCTTGCGTCCTTACGGATAATTTGATATTGATTTGAGTCATTGTTCATTGTTTGTTATCTCCTCGTATTCTTCTTCAAAAGTTTTTGCGTATCCATAAACCATGGCAACGGACTTCGTTTTATCGTCCCACTTGGTCAAGTAACATTTGTCCGGATCGACCTTCGGACTTTTCAGTATCCGATAAAATTTCCGAACGTGCCACCATCGGATCCGCTTAGCAAAATGACTGTAACTTTGAGTACCGTTCTTAAATGTGATACATACACATCCATAGCTATTTCGGTTGTCAAAATGCATCCATTTCACTTTTCCGTCACGCTTTATAACAGGTTTATGTTTTTTCTTTCGGACGATAATCCATTTTTCGGTCGCACCGCAACGCAAACAAAATCGATATTCTTCGTTGGTATGACAATTAAAATCGCTAACCAGGATGCCGCCGCAACGCGGACATTTTTCTTCCTCACATACGCTTGCCATACTTATGAATCCTCCTGACTGTTGTTGAAACAAATCCGAACATACCGCTCATCATCCGACGAAAGAGCCCAGCTTCCATCCACATACTCCGAACTCTTCGGAATCTCCAGTTCTCCTTCATCATCTCGGGCAATCTCCATCGCCTCGGCAAGTGTGGCTGCCTCGACCTTCACAATCCCGCAAACTTCCCAGGTAACGGGAATGCTCCATACTTTTTTCATACCGCTCCTCACTCCTTTACCTTTTCGCACAGGATTTTTAATCTTTTAAGTAAGGTTCCTGAAAACTCTTCAAATTGAGGCAGGAATTCTTCGTTCGTATCGTACAGCATATACAGTGAATTGAAAACCAGATTCCAGACAATTTCCATAGAAGTTTCATTAAGACATTTTTCCAGTTCACGTAAAGATGTAGTAACCGTCGCAAGTACGCCCGACCATTTCAGAAAAAACTCATCGTTCAAAGGAATATCAAAGTTGCCAAGCCATTCCCGAACGGTATGCGTTTCTCTTTTATCTCCGCAATGCGGCGCTGTAAAGATGTAATCAACGTGCTTTTCTTCCGGCGGCAGTATAGTTTCTTTAAGATTGGCAATCATACGCCCTATCGGGAACATAGCACAAACCGTCGGCTTGAACTGATGTACCGAACAGCGATTGCCTTTTAAAAGCGGACAACGCCTGTCGATCCCGACCGGATTCAATCGGATGAGCGGCATTCTCGAGCTTCCACCGATATAACATTCGCAATATTTTTCTACTACTTCTTTCGGTTTCATTTCCAATCCTTTTACCAGGCGAAAGAAATCGAACGGATTCAGTAAAATGTCTTCTCGGTGCCTGCAGCAGTTACCGCACATTGTACAATGAAACTTAAACGGCTCATCTACGCCGATCTTCAGTTTTTCATATTGTTCAATCATATTCTTTGCTTCTTGTTCAGTCATAATTAATTTCTCCAATGTGATTTTTCGATATATAGTTGGTTCACCGGCAAGTTTTGCAAATTGTACGGAGATAGGCAATCAGGATCATCCGGAAACAGATGATTTACATCCGGAATCAAAACACGCAACATATCGTCGTCATTTTCAACGGATACGAGCCGAATATCGTATCCTTCACAGATGTCGGAAATGACGTCACCGGCTTGAAAACGCTGACCGTTTTGAACTCGAAGACCGAGTATGTTAAGAAGATTCATAATTGTAGAATCTTCCATCCGAAGCACGATTTGAAAATTCGGATGCCCGTACTTCTCCATACCGTGTGTATGCGCGTCGCACATTCCCGGCAAAAAACCGTTTTCGGTTTCTCCGCATACCGAGCAACGGACTCCGTTTGCTACTAAATGAATTTTCCAATCAATCGCCATTCACATTCTCCTTTGTCTTATATTTAAAATCGAGCAGCCATAACGCATTAGAACAGTACGTTTCTTTCCAATCCCCGTTCAAGGCTGCTTTTAGCAGTTTTTCCGAGAGCATCATCCCGATCGAATTTATCGGGTTGTCCCCGTTGTCGCAAATCGTTTCAGCACGCTCTTCGTCCGACGCATAAAAAACCTCAAATATTCTTTCCAGTTCTTCCGGCAATAATTTTCGATCTGTAAACTGTATATCCCAATAATCCCAATCACTCAGGACTGCTCTGCAACTAATTTTGATTTTTAAGAAATTTTGCAGCATTCGTTCCGCCAGTTTGCCGACCTCCTCCCAGGACAAGCATAAAGCCGTAACGGTTTTCAGTCCGGATAATGACAAGTGCGGCGCCGCCGAGCAGCTCCGCACTTCTGTACTTTGCGATTTCTCCATAAAATCGACTGATTCAATTATTCGCACTTTAAGTGCACCCTCCTTTAATAAATTTGATGATAAATTTTTCTCGCCTTTTTTGCGCGCAATTTCGTGCGGCGTTCTTCTTTCACATCGGTCGTGTCCATATCGATAATTTCGACTTCTCTTATAACATCCTTATTGCTGAAAACCGCATCGACCATACCTTTACGGACAATGATTACTACTTTTTCTGCAACCATTATTTTTTATTCACCTCCAAAAATTTCTTTTGCTTGTTCCGGGAATACCTGAGCAAACAGCTCTTTATACCTACGATAGCCAGCTTCATTCAGAGGCCCCAAAAAAGATGTTTCGCTCCAAGCGATCAACTCTTCTTCCGGAATATGATATTCATCCGGAATAAACCGATTTCCGTCAAAATACGGTGGGCGCGGGTTCATCAATTTTTCCATTTCGGTTTTGGACGTAACGTTCATAATCATGCCGGCTTTCTTTTTCGCAATTGAGGACAGTAAGCTTTCTATATAACCACGCTGTTTATATTCCGCCAATTGTCTATACAACTGCCAAATTGCTTCCTTCCTCAATTTCGTTATCTTTTCCGATTCGGCAGGCTTCGTACACATTTCGGCAAAAAACGGAAGCAGCACTAACGTATAATCAACGTTATCCCTTGCATTTAAATTATTTGTCATAGGGATTACCTCCAAGAACTCGCCAAAAAATTGAAATACATTTTCTCACTGACGGTTTTAGACTTTTCTTTTGGCGGTTCATACAGATATATGTTATCGAACTGCAAACAGTTACCGTCGTCTTCTTCAAAGAACATACTTTCGATATTCAGCGGATATTGCCCTTCTCCGAATTCTTCCGAATACATACCGACTTCCTCAACTTTCATTCCTTCAAGTTCGTTCAGCCTTCCGTCTGCTGAATTCTCTCCGAAACATACTCCGCGATAGTTCGCTTGGAGTATGCCTTCCGACCATCCGGTGTCGCTCCATTCCCAGTTAAGGAAAATTGTTTCTCCGGACTTCGTCCTGACTTCAATGTAGTCTATGACGAGATCCTTGATTTCTGTTTTCGCCGTAAGGCACAATAACATTATTGGTCTTGCCTCCTTTCGATTTATTTTTATATAAGGCTATGTCACAACAAACAGTTGATAAATAGCCATTTTTATAGGGGAGT
>ERZ1643247.804-NODE-804-length-34444-cov-28.481898_pt1 | contig 34444 bp, 19 predicted proteins | sample MGYA00579264_ERZ1643247 | MGnify/ENA primary metagenome ERZ1643247 (study PRJEB29033, sample SAMEA4952262) | chicken gut metagenome | biome: Broiler Chicken; feature: Gastrointestinal Tract; material: Caecum | place: Ireland | collected 2018 | study: Broiler... | reverse complement strand
ATAAGTCCACTTGCATTTGTTGGATTATTGCTATAATAATAAATTCCTTCCACCAAACTGCCTTCGGCAAGCGAATTTGAAAGAGCCTCGGTTCTATAGTAATATCTATAATCAGGATTTCCTTCTTCCTCCCAGCCGTTATAATGGTCGATGGCGTATCTATCCATGGTTGCAATATAACTTACATCCTTACTTGTGTATATCGATTGAATACGGAGCATATACCTATCAGCGTCAACATCAAAATACATAAAACCATCGGTTTTTGTTGCACTTGACAAATTATATTCGCCGTCATCGAGATAGCCACCAAATTCTTTTGCAAAGTCAGCAATCGTGCTGTTTTCCGTGCTAAATTCTGAATCGCCTAAGGTCAGATAAGTGTATGTGTCATATTCTTCGTCATAAAGCCTAAAGCCATAGAAGTTATAGCCTTGATATGCGTTTGGATTTTCTAAATTAGTGATTGCACTTGTGCTTAAACTGAAACCATTGTCGGAATGAAGTTCAATGCTTGTTCCTTGCGAGCTTTCATCATCAACTTTAAGTTCGCTTGTGTGGGTGTCGTCGTCATATAGTGGAGAGGTTGGAGTGTCCTCTTGCCTAAACTTTGTTTCCACCGTCACACCATATTCCACTTCTTTAACAACGAAAGTTATCATAAAGTCGAAACTTGGAAGTGCGAAGGCTTGACCATAGTAATCATAATTCAAATAGAAAGAATATGCCGTTTTGTTTTGTCTGTCATTTCCTCCAGTTTGAGCGCTTACCACCTCAAAATAACTGTGAACTGGCTCTTTACCTTCTTCTCTTTCAGGATATTGGTCTAAAGCGCCGTCGTCATCAGTGCTTATGATGTTGATATACATATTAACATCAGGTTCCAAAGTTTCTGAAAGTTCGTTAAACAAAATTTCGTCACCAATATTTCCTCTAAACGCCCATTGATAATCGTAGGTGTTGACAATGGTAAATTCAATGAAATCGTTTTGAGCGTAAGTGTTAACTCTGACAGGATTTGAAATTGCGTCAACAAGCACATTGTTTGAATTTGTTATATACACGCTTGGAAGCTCTCTGTCGGTTAAAAGCTGATTGCCATTTTCATCCACAAGTTGAACATAGAATCTTGCAGTTGTGTTGGCAGTTGAAACGTTTATGTAATTGGAATCATCTCCTGCTGCAGAACCGATATACGCATCCAAAGAATAGAAGTTATTGCCACCCGCCTTTGCACGAGAAAAATCGTAATAGATTTTCTGATAAGCATCGTCAACATCTTCTGCATGAACTAAAACTTCAAATTCGCCATCCCCATTTTCGTCGATTGGCTCTCCGCTGTAGTCGGTTAAAATCACATCTTCTGCTTCTGTGGAGAAAATAAGACCAAACTCAGCATTTGTTAAGAAGTTTATGTTGTAATAAGATTGTGTGTCAGAAGTCTGTTCGTCTGAATCGTATGAAATTGACGCCAATCGGTCGATAAATTCAAAGGTGTAATTTCCATAGGATATGGATTGCTCCAACGCGTAAGCAGAAAGTCCGCCTGAGCTTTCTGTGCCTTCCACAAGATAAAGCGACATCGTGGAAACATTGGTTGCCTCATCAAAACTAAGTTCATATGCGTAATAGGATGAAGTGGAAACATCACGAACTATGAAATATTCATTTTCATTGATTGTTAAATACAGACTTTCGCCACCAACTCTTTCAAGAGCCGTCACATCGCCAAAGCCAAAGTTGTTGTTTGTCACAATCATATAGTTGTCGAACATATTAAGACCAAAATAAAGGCTGTTTTTGCCGAACGCCGCACCAATTGCCTGATTGTATGTGCCAACGCTAACAAAACCTTCGCTGGTTAAAACTTCAAGATAATTTGGATTTTCTGGTTTTGTTGGCATGGTTAAAACAAATTTAACCTCTTTATCCACAGTCAAGTCGAAGTCGTTTCCCGTTCTTCTAACGCAAAGTTCAAATTCGCCTTCGCCAACAAATTGCGACAAAGTGTAAACCACATAATATTGCCCAAAATCATTTGTAAGTTGAACAGCACGATTCTTTCTCATCTGACCATAACTTCCAATGTAGTTAATATCTCCACCGTCTTCATTTACAAATCCATTTGCTGTTAAGTCGTCTAGATATGTGTCAAACATAAAGCCGTTTCTTAATGTGATTGTGATGTAAATTTCTTCGCCGTATTTGTCAACATCGCCAGCGTTATAAGAAAAATTGTAAACGCCATCGCTATTCAAATTTCCGTCATTTCTTGAATATCTGGTGGTCGCCCTTGTTGTTCCAGAAACCACAACGCTTTCAACCGCCTCTTCCCAAGTGAAACGGTCAAGATAATCAATGTCATTTTTTGTTGCTGCATCCAAAAGCGTAAATGTGATGTTGTAATTTTTCACGCCTTCCCATTCAATAAAGTAGTTATCACTGCTGTTTAAGAAGAAACCAGTGGTACTTCCGCCTGACTCATAAATGTTTTCGCCACCATATTCAAAAGTTGGACTATTTGGATCCAAGGAATTTGTTGTGATTTCCTCCCAAATTCCAACAACTCCATAGCCTTCTCTTGAAAGTTCACCTTCGCCAATTTCATCCGTCAAGATTCTGTTAAACTCAGCCACACTCCAAAAAGTGTTATAAGCGCCCTCAATGGAGATATACTTATCTTCCTCATTGTCTCCGTTTTGACCAGTGACACCAGAATAATAAGAGGAATCAACACTGTTATAGAATCTTTCATAGGAGTTATAGTAAATCTTATACTCAACATCTGGCATTTCTTGCCACTGTGCGATTATTCCGTTCGACACAAGGTTATATAAATAAGAAGTGCAAAGAGTTTGCTCTGTGAAACTTACGCCAGTTCCAGAAATCAAGAATCCATTAATTCGATATCCCTCTTTCACAATTGTGTTTGAAGTGATTTGCTCTGATTGGTCGCTTAATGTGTCGGTTGGAAGGTCGATGATGTAATTTGGATCAAGTGTTCCTATTTCTTCAAACATAGTGCCATAAACAGTGCTTCCAGTGATGATAAACTCTGGCACACCTTTGTGAACAGAATAAACTCCACCAGCGCCACAAACATCATAGTAAGCACCGCCATCGGTGTTGATGCTGACAAGATAACCTCTGCTTGTGGAGTTCCCGCTTGTGATGTTGGCTCTAACATTTGTGCCTGAAAGGTTGTTCTTTCCATATATAATGTAAGAATTTGTGCTACTGTAGATAGAATATTCACCAGTGCCAGAATAATCAGCACAGTTGATGACATATGAATTTTCCATTCTGCCCACCAAGGTGGCAAGGTCTGGATTTGTGGAACTTTGACCGATATATTTAATTTCGCCGACGATAACATCGCGAATGACAGCGTTATTAATCGAGCCGAAAATGCCAACCGCTTCGCCATATTCCACTTGAAGCGAGCAGTTTATGCCAGTGATTGTGAAATTATTGCCGTCGAAAACTGCATTTTCAAAATAATAATTGTTTATGCCGATTGGATCCCACGCCTTGCTGGAAAGGTCAAGGCTGTTTTGAAGTGAAAAGTATGTTATGCCATTTGTATCTTTGGAAAGTGTGCCTGAAATTTTTCCGTTATATCTGTCAGCAACTCGAGCTAAATCTTCCGCTGTGTAGATAAGATATGGATTGTCCTGCGTTCCACCACCCAGCCATAAACTTGAAGAGGTTGTGTTGTTGTCGCCGTTTGCCAGCCCAATATCAACTGTGTTGATTAAATATGGATATGCGTCATTAAATTCATTGTTGATTGCCCAAATTGATGAAGAAAAGTTAAGAGTGTTCACAACAAAATCTATGTTTGTTGCTTTGCCGTCTAGGTGAGCGGTTCTTATGGCATAGTTATAGTCCTCACCGTCATAGCCACCTTCCACCAAAATGGCGTCATAGTCGTAATAAACATTTTCTAATGAGCATTGAGAAGAGGAAAAATTGATAATTTCGCTGAAAATGTAATATTCATTTGCTCCTTGAGCAACATTTCCCACATTAAAAGCGTTTTCAATTAAGCCATTTGTGATTGTTGTGCCTGTTGGGTTTGCACCAAAGCCAACAATTCCACCCACATACACATTTGGTGAGGTTGAGCCAGAGGAAAGCGAAGTTAGATTGAAGTCGCCTTTATTATAAACACTTTGAAGTTTAAAATAGTTCCTGTTGGAAGTGGTGAAAGCGTAGCCCAAAATTCCACCTGCATTGGTGTTTATCGACCTAACCACAACACTTCCTGCGTTATAGGAGTTTGTGATGTTAAGGTAAGAAGACGTTGTAAGCGAACTTTCACTTCCCACAAGTCCACCCACATTGATGTTTTGAGTGCCTGATGACTGGCTGTAGGAGGACGAAATTGTGCCTTCGTTGAAACTTTCACTTATTGAAACATTGTTGTTTGTGCTTCCCACAAGTCCGCCAACATTAATTCCGCCAACAACGCTTGCATGGTTAACAGAATTTGAAATGGTTGCTCCTATTGCGCTTCCCACAAGTCCGCCGACATTTGTGGCAGAAGTTGCTTGCACATTTCCGCGAACAGAACAGTTTGTTATTCTTCCGCCGTTTGCAAGTTGCCCAACAAGCGCACCAACACTTGTGCAATTATTGGCAGAAATGTTAACACTTGACAAGTGCAAGTTGTTAATCGTTCCGCTGACAGAGGAAAATAGACCTGCGCTTCCACTTCCAGAAGTTATGCTAAGTCCAAAGATTGTGTGACCTTGCCCGTTGAACATTCCCCTAAATTCAATGGCAGAGGATGAGGTGGTTGAACTTTTGCCGATAGGCGTCCAAGCTCTGCCACCAAGATTGATGTCGGTGGTTAAATATATTGTGGCATTTCCATAGTTTGTGCCATTTCGAACTGTGTAGGCAAAATATGAAAAGCCATCCGCCGAGTGTATGTAGTAATTCGTGCCAGAACGATAGAAATCGTTGTCGGAGGCTGATGAGTCGTAGTTGCCATCCCAAACGCTAGCATCCTCAGTTGCCGCGTCTGTTAAAAAAACTGGCGCTTGAACTAATAGCGAACCAAACACACCTCCCAAAAGAATGATAAACGAAAAAATAAGACTTTTAACTTTCATGTGCACACCTCATATCACACAAGATTAACAACCTTAAATTGTTAAATATATTATACTAAATATTGTAATCAAAAGCAAACATTTTAACCAAAATATGAGAGTATGCATATTAAAAAAATTTTAAGCAATCTAAAACTATTTTAAAAAAATTCTTTAAAAACTTGAAAAAATAAAAGAAAAAAATAGGATAAAAATAAAAAAATATTAAAAAAATCATTAAAATTAACAAAAAATGCACATTTTTTACGATTTTTTTATGATTTTTTACCTATTTTTTTGAGTTTTTTGAAATTAAAAAATTTTTAGTTATTTCATGTGATTTTAAATGATGAAAAATACACAAAAAAAATAAGCAAAAATTATTTGCCTATTTTTTTTAAAAATTATTAAACTTTTTAGTTTTTTAAACAATCAAAGAAATTCTTTCGCGAACTTTGTCTTCACCTAAAATGGTCATAATCTCATATAGGTCTGGCGAATCTTTATGCCCTGTGATTGCCACACGAATAAATTCGCAAACCTTTGCCACATTACCTTTATACGCATTTGGGTTTTGCTTATAAAGTTTGTTGTCGGTGGCATAACCTAAAACACCTGCCATTTCTTTAATCTTATCAAACCAAACCGTTTTATCGGATAAGTCCAGATATTTTTTATATGCTCTAAGCACCTCTTCAAACTTTCTTCTTTCGCTTTCGTCGATTTGATATTTCTTTGGCGCACTGAACATATAGTCGAAGGTATCGAAAACCATGCTCCACTTGTAAACATCCTTTCTTGGCTTTGGTTTTTCGCGGTCGATGTTTAAAACTTTCACAACATATTCTTTATCTTTCTTTAAATAGTCAACATTTTCCTCGGAAAACTCTTCTGCCCAAGCAAGCAGTTTTTGATAGCACGTTTCTGCTGTGTATTTAGAAATAATGTCTTTGGAAATGTCATTTAATTTTAAAATATCAAACACTGGGCGATTTGCTGTGATGTTAAAGCCGTCGAATGGAAATTCGTCTATGCTTTTATCTGGGTTTTCCTTTCGCCAACCTTCAAACTTAGAGTTGGCAAGATTGGTTAAATATTCAATAAGCGCTTCTGGTTCATAGCCCTCTCTTGCAAAGAAACGCATATCAGCCTCTGCATCAATACGCTTTGAAATCTTGGTTTTTCCGCCGTTTTCACGAATTTTGTTGATAAGTGGCGTGTGGATATATTTTGGAAGAGGAAAACCTAATGCCTCATGAATTTCAATGTGAAGTGGGTAGGAAGGAATCCACTCCTCTCCTCTCACAACTGTGGTTGTGCCCATAAGGAAATCGTCCACCGCATGAGCAAAGGCATAAGTTGGCATGAAATCGCTTTTAAGTAAAACTGCATCTTCGCCATTTTCCTGAATTTCAAGTTCACCTTTCAAAACATCATGCACTTTAATTTTGTTTTGCCCATTTCCCTTAGATTTAAGTTTAATGGCAAAAGTTTTGCCGTCTTTTAAATACTCTTCAATCTGCTCGATTGTGAGGTTTCGGCAAACATCCTTATCTTCTGTTATGCCAAGAGAGAACATCTTTTCTCTTTTCTCTTTCACATCGTTAAGCCCTTCGGTCTTTCGGCAAAAACATGGGAAAGCCTTGCCTTCTGCCACAAGTTTTTTGGCATATGCCTTATATATTTCCTCTCTTTCGCTTTGGAAATATGGACCGTAATTTCCCACAACTTTCACACCTTTTTCTTCATATTCGTCTGGCAAATAGCCATAGCGCTTCAAAGTTTCAAGAATTATGGTGCTGGCGCCGATAAGTTCACGCTTTTTGTCGGTGTCTTCAATTCTAAGATAGAAAACTCCACCGCTTCGCTTGGCAATGTTGCGGTCGATAACGCACTGAAAAAAGCCCCCAATATGCATAAAGCCTGTTGGGCTTGGTGCGAATCTTGTTACCTCAGCGCCCTTTTTCAACTTGCGTTTAGGATATTTCTTCTCGATTTCTTCCACTGTGAATTTGTTGTTTGGAAATAATAACTCACTAAGTTTTTTAAAGTCCATTTTTCCTCTCCTTTTATCTTACTGCACTTTCAAGATAATCTAAAAACTCTGACAAAGTCACTTCAACAAACTGCTCAACTTTTTGTAGGTAGATTTCCGCTCTGTCGTTAACCGCCATATATGCCTCTAAGTCATTGTCGTGGTTAACAGAAAGAGTTCTAATGTCAAGGCCGTCAAGCGCTTCAAGATAGTCGTTAAGTTCCACATAGAAAATGTTTGCTTCTTCTCTTATCGCGCTGATTTCTTCGGTTGTCACTGTGTCGCTTAATTGTGCGTCTGATAGTTGCATGATGTTAACATACTTTGTTAAATCATTTTTCAAATTTTCAATCACATTTTCAATTCGTGTGCGCGTTGTTGTTTGGTCTGTGTCATAGAAATTGAAAGAACCAATCTCGTTGACATATAAGTTGTGAAATGCTGGCAAAAGTTTGTTTAAAATTGTGTTTTTCACAAGTTCAACATTAGAAATTCCTAACTCTTCAAGAGAATCTAACATTCCAACTGAATCAACAGCACTGGAAAGACGCTGAGAGAGTTGCACACTTTTATCCACAAAGGTGACATATCCGCGCTTAAACTCTCTTAACCTTGCAAGTTTAACCTCGCTTGTTGGAGCAAGATTTTGAAAACTTGAATTTGAAAAATCGGATGCCAAACTATTTCGTGCTTCAACAAAGGTTTGTATGCTGTTTGTGAAATCAACAATTTTGTTGTTTAAATCCTCTAATTGTCCGCGAGTGTCGCTGTTAAGTTCCTCGTCGGTCAAATTTGTGATAACGCCATAGTTTTCTTCAATATAACTCATGGAAAGAGAGAAAACTGTGTTATAGAAATTTTCTAGATCTGTGTAGTTTGTTGTGCCTGACGAAATGTAGCCATCAATAACACTGCCATAGGAAATGGAATAGTAATCAACCTCATTAATTTGGCTGTCGGTTTTGTTAAAAACATCGTCATGTTCGCTTAGCGCCGTGTTCATCGCTTCAATGTTTTCCAAAATTGTTGATGTGGAAGGTTCATTACATCCAGCAAAAGTGAAAACACACAAAAGGCAAACTGCGATCATGATGACTGAAAGAAAGGTTTTCGTTTTTGTCATACTTCCTCCTTATAAAGTTCCATTAATAAGTTGGCTATAGTAAGAACTACCCTCGCCAAGTTCCAAAATGTTTTCAACATGAGATTGAAGGGTTGGGCTATATCTATATGCCATGATTTGATTGTAGTGATTTGTTAAATAGCTGTTTGCCATTGTGAAAGCGGTGTTCACGCTTGTTGTGCTTCCCTGCCAATTTTCGTTAGCTTCGTTAAGATAGAAGTTGATTGTGGAAAGAATTAAAGCGGAAAAATCGTTGCTAACCACTTTTGAATCAACACACGAAACAAAAATTGGTTGAAGCGCAGAAAATGCTAAGTTATTATAATTAAGAAAATCTTTCATCATAGGTTCAACATCATCCCAAGTGCGTGCTTGCCAATAGTCACTTCCAGCAACCAATTCGCTGTTTGCGTCAAGATAGGAAACAATTTCGCTTGCCTTGCTGTTTGCAGAATTTAAGTTGTCAATAGCCTGATTTCTGTTTTTTGCATAAACATCATTATAACTTGAAAAGAGGATTTGCTTATTATAAAATTCACCAATTAGAATGTAGGTTTCATATAGCCTTTGAGCATTTGAAATTTCATTTTTATCACTTGATGTAAGACTTGCTTGACTTAACATCACATCAAAATACTCGTCAATTTTAAGATATGTGTCGCCATCACTATCTAAATAGCCTGTTTGCACATTCGTTTTAACTGCATTTGATAAATCTTCCGTGTCACGCTCGCTGAAAAGATTGATAAACACAATGGTTAAAACCACTGCAATGATAAGAAGAATTATCGTTATGATTATCCACTTTTTCTTCACTCTTCACCTCCGCTTCGTTTTGGAATACTTGTGTAGGTTGTGTATTCCTTTATCCATTTAAGTTTTATTTCACCAGTGCGTCCACTTCTGTGCTTGGAAACAAGAAGATAAACCGTTCCTGGATCGTCCTTACTAATCACATCGTTATACATTTCTGGATTATACAAAAACATAACAATGTCGGCATCCTGCTCGATGGAGCCAGAATCACGAAGGTCAGACATGATTGGCTTGTGGTCACCTTGCCTTTGGTCTGGCAAACGCGAAAGTTGAGAAAGCAAGAGAATTGGCACTTTAAGTTCTTTGGCGGTTGTCTTTAGTATTCTTGTCATCTTGGTCACTTCTTGAGTGATGTTTTCCGCGCTTTTTCCGCCCATGGTCATAAGTTGAAGATAGTCGATAACAATAAGGTCCAACCCTTCCTTTACTTTAAGTTTTCGGCATTTCGACAAGATGTCAAGCGGCGTCACCTGAGTGGATTCGCTTAAATATACCGAACTTTGCGCCAACTTTTTCTCTGCCGTCCAAATTCTCTTCCACTCTTCTTGGTCCATAGACCCATTCAAGATGTGAGAGGCATCCACACGAGCAAGTGACGCAAGCGCCCTTTGCATAAGTTCTTCCCTGCTCATTTCAAGTGCAAAAATCGCCACTTTTTTACCTTCTTCCACTGCGGCGTGGAGTGCAATGTTCATGGCAAACGAGGTTTTACCAACACCCGGGCGCGCTGCAAGCACCACAAGCGTGCCTTTTTGAAGCCCGTTTGTCAGTTCATCAAGTTCCTCAAAACCTGTTGGAACGCCTCTAAGTTTTCCGTGATTTTCGGCGATTTCGCTTATCTCTTTTAACACATTTGTTAAAACCCCACCAGGTTTTCCAATAAGTTCAAGGTCGGAGGAGTTTTTGGTTTGAGCCATGTCAAATATGATTTTTTCCGCTTTCTGCATTGCCTCTTCTTCGTCGTTTAAATTGAAAGCGTTTTCAATTATATTTTGCCCGCCTTTAATTAAACTTCGGCGTAATGAGTTGGAATAAACAATGTCGTAGTAGTGCTTATAGTTCGCAGCAGATGGAACGACATTTGTTAAAAAAGTTATGTAGTCAATTCCGCCCACTTTTTCAAGTTCTTTCTCCACTTCAAGTTCGCTTGTTAATGTGACGAAATCGACAGGAATATTCTTTGCAAAGATGTTTTGCATAGCTTTGAAGATTTTGCGATGAGCCTCGGAATAAAAATCGTCGGCATCCAAAGTGGTTAAAAGGTCCACTTGCGCGTCTTGGTCGATGAGAACACAACCAAGCACCGCCTGTTCCGACTCTAAATTGTTAGGTAAAACTTTATACTCAGCCATAAATTCTCCTTACTGCTCTGAAAATGGGTCTTTCTTACCACTCTCTTTCAGCCTTTTTTCCTTGCGTTTTTCAAGGATGGAACAAACATACATAAAAACGCAAAAAAGCGCCAAAAGCATAACCACAAGCACCAGCATATTTGCCCATTCAGGCACGCCAACGCTAAATAAAACCACAGCAACAACAAGCACAGGGATAAACACAATCAGGCAAAACAAGCCCAATTTTTTCAGCCTATCTTTAAGTATCATGCGGTCGGACATTTTCATATTCTCTTTTAGTATATCAATTTATTTTTTATTTGTCAAATTTTCTTTAAAAATATGTTAGGAAGAAAGAAAGTTTAAGAAAAAATCTGCCAAAGCAGATTAAATCTCTCCGCGGAGCATTTTTCCGCGTTCTCTTAAACGCATATTGTGGTCTAAGATTATCTTTCTTATTCTGATTGATTTTGGTGTCACTTCCAAATATTCATCATCGCCCAAAAATTCGATGCAATCTTCCAAACTCATAATTCTTGGTGGAGTTAAACGAAGCGCCTCGTCACTTCCTGAAGCACGCATATTGGAAAGATGTTTGCGTTTGCAAACGTTAACCACAATGTCGTCGCCCTTAGGATTTATCCCCACAACCATGCCAGCATAAACAGGTGTGCCAGGACCTATGAAAAGTTCTCCGCGTTCTTGTGCATTATATAATCCATAAACAATTGCCTCGCCTTCCTCGTGAGCAATCAGTGCGCCAAAATCACGGCGGTTGATTTCCCCCTTATATGGTTCATAGTCATGGAAAATTGAATTGATGATTCCTTCGCCACGCGTGTCTGTTAAAAACTCGCTTTTAAAACCAAAAAGTCCACGGGATGGAATTAAAAATTCCATTTTCATTCTGCTTCCGTGTGGCATCATGCCTTGAAGTTCACCTTTTCTTACGCCCATCTTGTTCATAACCGTTCCAACAGAGTCCTCAGGAACATCAAGATAAAGCCTGTCGATAGGTTCACACTTCACGCCATCGATTGTTTTAAACAAAACTTTTGGTTGAGAAACTTGAAATTCATAGCCGTCACGGCGCATATTTTCAATTAAAATGGAAAGGTGCATTTCACCACGACCACTCACTTTAAATTTGTCGGCTGTGTCGCCGTCCTCCACACGAAGAGAAAGGTCTTTCACCGCTTCTTTATAAAGTCTGTCGCGTAAGTGCCTTGATGTCACAAACTTTCCTTCGCGTCCAGCAAAAGGGCTGTCGTTAACCATGAAGGTCATTTCCACCGATGGCTCTGCAATCTTCACAAATTCCACTGGTTCAACATCAAACTCGTCGCAAATTGTGTCGCCAATCGTCACATTGTCAAGCCCTGCCACACAAACGATTTCGCCAACAGGTGCTTTTTCCACATTGACGCGCTTTAAGCCTTCGTAAACAAAGAGGGAAACGATTTTTGACTTTACCTTTTTTGTTTCGTCGTGATAGTTGCAAACAACCACGCTTTGACCAACGCGAATTTCTCCTCTTTCCACTTTTCCCACTGCAAGTTTACCAACATAATCGTTGTGCTCTGCAGAAGAAACAAGCATTTTAAGCCCTGCTTTCTCGTCGCCCTCTGGCGCTGGAACATGGTTTATTATTGTTTCAAAAAGCGGTTTTAAATCTTCGCCCATTTTGTTCATATCAGTGGACGCAACACCCAGTCTTGCAGAAGCAAAAACAAATGGAGAATTGAGTTGTTCTTCGTCGGCATCAAGTTCCAAAAATAGTTCCAAAACCTCGTCCACAACTTCTTTGATTCGCGCATCTGGTCTATCGATTTTATTCACCACAACAACAACTTTAAGTTTAAGAGCAAGTGCCTTTTCAAGCACAAAGCGCGTTTGAGGCATTGGGCCTTCAAAAGCGTCCACCACCAAAAGCACACCATCCACCATTTTAAGCACGCGTTCCACTTCACCGCCAAAGTCTGCGTGACCTGGGGTGTCGACCACATTGATTTTCACGCCATTATAAAAGCAAGAGGTGTTCTTGGAAAGAATTGTGATACCTCTTTCTCTTTCAAGTGCATTAGAGTCCATAACTCTGTCTTCCACCACTTGATTATCTCTGAAAACGCCACCTTGTTTAAGCATGACATTAACAAGTGAAGTTTTACCATGGTCAACATGGGCGATGATTGCAACATTTCTTATTCCTGTGTTCTTCATATTTTCCCTCTCGTAAAAAGTTTTCCGACTATTTATTATAGCACTAAAAGCCAAAATTTACAAGATATATTTTAATTTTTTTAATAATTAATGGAAAATATTATGAAATATCGCAAAAAAATGCGCGAAAATTATGTTTTTTGCTTATTTTTTTCTCGCTTTTTAACAACAATTAAAAGCACCGCCACCACAATAACCGTGACAACAAGTGCCGTTAAATACCACCAGCCACGATTAACCGTTTGAATGTGATATTCAATTTTCTCCGCACTTGAAATTTGGTCATATGTCTTTTCAAAGATGTTGAAATACAGCCCATCACTTTCAAAGAAATTTTCACTTCGCAAAGTTTTTGAGTTTGAAACCATGGCATAGGTAAAAGTGGAATTTTCAAAGGTTTGCGATAGGTAATCTTGCTTTTGAACATCAATATTAAATGTTTCATAAAAAAGGTTCAAAGCATTTGTGGAAATTGCACGGAAAGCATCGGCAGAATTTTTTGAAAATGGAAAGGACGTTTGATAGTATGCTTTTGAAATGAACAAGCCACTTGTTTTGTATGGCTCGCTGTTTGTGCCGTTCCCGAAAAACGCATGAAAAGCGTCTAGTGTGGTGAATTTAAGTTCAAAGCCAACAGCGTCATAATTAGAGTAGTATTGCACCTCGCTGGTCATGGCATTATCAATGCCCTCGACCTCTGATAAGTAAGCATCGCGCAAAACTCCCACACTTCCTTTCAGAAAAAATCTGTAAGCCACAAGCAAGGTACTGTCGATTCGAACATCGTTAAATGCTGAAGAATTCACTGGAAAAAGATAGTAAAAGGAATTATTTTGCCCGTAGGAGAGCCTTAAAAGTTGATAGGAATTGGAATTTTTTTCCACCTCTTCCTCTTTCACACACCCAAAAAGAAAGAAAGGACAAAGACATATTAAAAATAAAAGAAAGGCTTTTTTCATAGTGTATTACTATTCAAAAGCCCTTTCTTTTATTACTTTAAACTGGAATGAATGTGTCTTGCGCGGTCAAATTTCCCTCTTGGAAATTTACGCCTTGCACACAAGAAGTTGCTGTGTTTCCATTTGTTGTTCCGCGAGCGTAGCAAGAGATTCCCGCAATGTAACCAACATGGCCATTCATTTCAGGGCAACTTATGGTGAGCTGGCACCCTTCTGCCACCGAGTTATCACGCACACTGCCTCGCACTGTGGAAGCCACGGTGATTCCTGCAAGTTGATGAGTCGCCTGACTTGTGGAAGAAAGGTTTAAAGTTATGTTGGCGTTAACACGCGAATTGGAAATTGTGCTGTAGTTTGTGAACACAAGCCCGCCAATGAAGAAGTTTTGTGTGTAGGTTGTGCCACTTGAAGAATCGGAAAGAGTGATGTCGGAAATCACAGCACAACTTTCCACCGTTCCTCTGTTCATGGCAGTTATTCCAGCATAGGCGCCAATTAAGCGAGAGTTTGCTTCATAAACAACAAGTGTGGAATTAAAGCCTGAAATGTTGACGTTGGAAATTGAGCCAGAACTGTCTATGGCAATTCCGCCCACTAACAAGTTTGCTTCCACTGCCTCCACACCAACAAAGTTTGCCTCCACTGTTAAGTCGGAAATTGATGCGGTGCTTGTTGCAGTGCTTGTTAAAATTTCAAAAAGACCTGCTCCATAACTATATGTTGTTGTGCTTGTTCCACTTGTTAAACTTGGAATTCTGTTTTCTCCACTTCCTATGGAAAGAGTGGAAGTTAATGCCTCCACACCAGTTGCGGTGTAGGAAATTGTGTGTTGATTTCCAGCAATCACACCAGTGAAACTGCCACTAACCAAAAGACCTTCAAATTCAATGCCAGAAATGTTTTGTTGAATGGAGAAGTGATAGATTTCTTCCTCTGTTTCATAAGTGCCACCATTTGTGTAGTAAGATATGACATCTGAACTTTTAACCGCACGATATTGAATGTTTTCAAACTGCTCTGCAGTTTCAATTAGATATGGGTTTTCGCTTGTTCCATCGCCACCTGCAAAAAGGTTGAACTCAACAAAATCTTGCATATCTTCTTCGTTTGTGTAGGTCAAACTTTCTGATTGCAAACCGCCATTTTCATTTCTAACCGTCAAAGTGAATCTAACATTTGAAATTATGGTTGGCGTAAATTCATGTGCGGAGGTTTCATAGCGCCTTGTGACAGAATCTATGCCTGTTGAATAGGTGACATCCAAAATGTAGGTAAGCCCTGTGGTGTCGGAAAGATGATTAGACCATGAGAATGTTTGAGTTTCTTCATCCCATTCAATTAAATAGTCGTTAACAGGGCGCTTTAAGGTGGTTTCATAAACATCGGAACTAACCACATTAGGATTTTCTTCTTCGTTACCGTTATATGCAAAAACTGAAATATCCAAATTATCCTCGATTATTATGATGCTTGCAAAATTATTGACAATTTCTGCCACCTCACTGTAGGTCTGCATCAGCGTTCGTAAGGTTTGATATTCTTGCATATTTCTTAAAATGATTATCTGCGACATATAACATGATAGTTCCACGCTAACTTGCTGTGCGGTTTCGCTCTGATATGTTAAGCGAAGTCGAACATCAATAGACGCGTTATTTTTGTTGTTGAAGTAGTTTGCAAAATCCAAGGTTTCAAAATTGAACTCTTGAGTTTCAAAGTTTTCGGTGATAACTTCAAAACTGTCAGGGTTTATTGAATAATCTTCCGCTTCGATTGGGCTAAGTTTAAATATGTCAAGTGTTCTTGCCCTAGACTTAATTAGATTAGCGCCCGACTTAATTGCATAAACATTGATGGTGTGTTCGCCGTTAAGTTCGCCGTTATCCTCTGTGAAAGTGTAGGTGTTGCCGTCGCGATAGATTTCACCAACAATCATATTCCCCTCTTCATCTTCCACAATAAATGTTGCTGTTTCGGTGGAGGATAGTGAGTAAGTCCAAGTGATTCTTCCGTCAATCACTGAAAGATTTTCCACGCTTGGCGAGAATTCAATTCCCATAGCTGTGTTTCCATTGGAACGCAAAATGTGATATGTCCTTCTTTCGCCATCAACTTCATAATAGCACTCGCAATTTGCGCCGTAGGCATAGCCACCTTCCACAAGGCTGACAGAATTTCCGCTTGGTAATGTGTCGGAAAGGAAAAGACTTAAAGCCTGAATGGTTATTTGTGCTTTATAGTCCTTGCCCACAATTTCCTCTGGGAAAAATTCTTCAATATCAGAAAAATCAAAGAAGGTGTTTTGTGTGTAGCGCACAATTTCACTTCCAACATTGGAGTTGGCGGTTCCTGTTGAGGTATAGGTTTCTTCATAGAACTGAACGGCAACTTTATAGATAACAGTTTGACCGTCTGCGATTAAATCTCCATAAACTGCGTCGCCATTCCAATTCACAATGCCTTCGCTTATTGCAATGTCGCTGACAGGTTGAAGCATACGCGCGTCTATTGTTTGAACATTAGATTTCAAACTGATGTTTCTTCCGCCTGCACCTTGGTCGCTGACAAGCAAAGTGTAGGTGTTGCGGTTTGCCACACTTGCGTTTAGAACTGCACTAAATGAAGCAGTGCTTCCCAAACTTGAGAAGTTGTAAGAGGTGGCGTGTTCCTCTGTTGATTTGTAGTCATAAGCAGTGTCAGAACTCACATATCCAGTTGTTCCAGCTTCATATGTCGAGCGAGTGGAATCAGTTTGGAAACGATAGGATAAAGTTGCTGAGTTATTATTCGAAACCTCGTATTTCATAAAGCCATCAGCGCTATAAGTTGAGCCATAATTTTGTGCATTTGCCGAATCATTGATCACAAAATTGTTAAGGTCACTTGTTAAGGAAGGATTGGAAAGTTTATAGACATTAGTTAGAATATAAACTTCACTATCCACCCTGATTTCGTTGCCTTCAATTCCACCGAAAACAACAAACTTCAAATAGTCATATCGCCCTGCGCTCAAATTTTCCAAACTGAACATTGCCGTGGATTCACTGATTGCTGAAACATTAACATAACTTGAATTTGTGCTTTCACTGTGCTTGTATATTACGCGTGTTGGTGTGTTTTGATATGCCGTCCACGAGAACACGCCGTCGGTCACTGCAAAGTTTTGGCAAGCGCTTAAAAAGACAAGACTGAAATTGGTGGACTTACTTGAAATGGAAAAATCATTTCCTTGAGCAAAAATCTCGAAACGATAGTCGTTTTTAGGTAAAATTTCGCCATAACGACCTAGCAAAGAATTTCCGCCGTTCATGTTGAGATACAGTTTCAAATAGTCATACACGCCGTCGGCATCCTCATCCACACTTTGAACACTGAAAGATGTTGCTCCGTCTTGATTAAGAAGAATGGCATTCCAAGAATTTCCATCTGTTGTGCTTATCTCAACACCATATTTTAACCCCTCATCTCCAGCAGAAACAATCTGCATGAAATAGCGTGTTGCTGGTGTTGTTGAGCCGTCCTCAGTGTAGATATTTGCTCGATTAATAAGAAGATAATAAGCATTTGTTGCGCCGTCTGGGTCACTTGTGTCGCTCTCTCTGCCTGCCGTCACGGTGACAGATTGGTTGACATAGAAATCTTCCACTTCTTCGCCTGAGTCGTTTTCTTTTGTAAGTTTATACCAGCGTGATGTTAAAGTTGAAGTGCCACCCACAAGGCAATACTCAATTTCATAGCGTCCTGCTTGCACAGCCTCAAACGCGAAATCGAAAATGTTGATATAGTTTCCAACGCCACCAACTTCGCTTTCTAAGATGTTAAAGAAATTGTTCACAGTTCGGTCGTCCTCTCCGCTTGTTAAACTGTCTGTTAAAGCCTGCCTAACAGCATCAAAGTCCACGCCGTCAATCTCTAAGTTTTGAAGAAGATATATGGCATTTATTTGCACCGTTCGCTGAAAAGCGATTTCCGTTTTGTCTATGTCGCGATAGGACGTGAATTTCAACTGAACTAAAATGCGGTTGTTAACAAGGTCAGTGATGTTCATGGTAAATGGAAATTCAAAGGTGCTATTAACAAATTGATTTGCAGTTGTGGAGTTGATTGCACTTAAATCGCCAAACATGGTTAAAAGTTTGTAGATATCATTTTCCTCTGTGCTTTCTGCGCTGTTGCTGTTCCAATCAATTGAAAGCTCACCATTCGAGTTAAGCGTGAGAAGGGAGTTAAATTTGTTTCTCACAACCTCTTGCAATTCACCCTCTGCCGTTTCCACATATTTAGGATTGGAAGCGATTATCCATGGGTCGCTGTTAACAAGCACAATGGAAATGTAGTAGGCACTGTTGTCACCACCTATATATGAAGCGTCAAGCGAGCGAGAAGTGTTATCTTCTGTTTGATAGATGTTGTAAAGGTTTTCGTCATCAACATTTGTGGCGTAAATATAGAATTTTTCCACCATTTCAGTGTGTTCTTCAGTTTCGTTAACTTCCCAATAGATGTTTCCTCCACTGAGATATAGCCTTTCCGCCTCCAAGATTTTGGTAAATTCAAGTTCGCGGTCGTTAAAATCTGTTATGTAGTTACTGAAATATATATTTTCGCCTTCCGCTTTAATCACTGAAATGTAAAGTTTGTAAACGCCATAACTATGGTCAACACTTTCGCGTCTTAAAATGTCGGTGAGATTGAAACTTATTTCATTAGCCTCTTCGTTAATTATGCATTCATCTGAATTTAACGCCACCTTACTAACATAAGTTTCATCGCCGTTTGAGAATTCAATTTTAAGATTGAAACCAACAATTTGGCGTGGAGAAGTTTGGTCAAAAACTATATAGGTTTTAGTTAAATCGGCATCGTCGCCCTCGGTTATCTTTCTAACATCTTTAATCGCTGACGAATTATCAATCAAAAATTCAAATTCGTAAGGCTTGCTTATGATGTAGTTATGCTCTTCGCTTGTTTGAAGCACATAGAAATATAGAGGGCCAGTTTCTGCAATATCATAGTTATCAAAAATTGTGGAAGTGTCAACATTGAAAACATAGTATGCGCCGTCAACTTGATAGTTCGTTTGGTCGATGTTTAAGTTAACAAAATTTCCAAGTGAGAACGAGTTTTCCGTGTTAACATAGAGTTTTGAGTTTTCGCTTTCAAGTGAAACAGTGAATTTGCTGTTATCTTCCACATTTATGCCCACGGAATGAACAGGTGGAGAAATGCGAAATGTGCGTTCGCTGGAAACATAGGCAGAGTCTAATATGAGTTCAATGCTGTCGTCGTTATAGCTAATTCCATCTGTTGTGGCATTTCCAAGCATAACAACTTGCAAACGGAAAAGTTCTTGCGTGGTTATCTCGTCCACATTAGACAGTTCCACAACATAATAACTTCCATATCCTTCCACCTCTTGCCAAGCGGTCAGCGCGTTGCCAGCGGTTGAGAGAATTCTATATAAATATCTTTCGCCGATTGCGGTGGCAAAATAAAGTTGACCGTCAGGTGAAACCATGAAATCTTCACCACTTTCTGCTGGGCTTAATGTGTTTGCCAAAAATGTTGCCGAAACATAGCGAATGGAAGAATTGGTGTAGGTCGGATTATCCGAACAGCTGACAATTTCAAATCTCATATTCGCGCCAAACGTTATATAAGAGGATAGAGACGCATAGTTATCTCCAAAAATTTCATTCATGGAAACATCTGTGTCTGTGACAGTTGCTTCGCCCACAAAAACTTCCTCTTCGCCAGTGACATATGCTCTTATGCGATAGGAAGAAGCGTTGTTAACAACATCCCAAGAAAGTGTTAAAAGAGAATTATCTAACTCGTCACGGCTTAAAACAACATTTTGAACGCGACTAAGTCTATTCATGGAAACTTCAATAACGCTTGGAACGGAAGAGATGTATCCATTTTCCATTGCGGTTATCGTCAGCGTATATTCCATTCCCGTTGCCCAAACATCTGGATATTCAAAGAAATAGTTTTGTGCGCTTCCAATTGTAATGCTTCCCGCGCCAGTTTCATCGGTGTAGGAAATGATGTATTCAGTGTTTGCGGTGTTGATGGTGTTTCCAATTGTTATTCCGCCATTTCCAATTGCGATGTTATCATTGAAATTTGGGCTTGTTAGAATTTGATATTGCGCGCTGTAAACCATCTCTGAAGAAAGACAATATTTGCCGTCAGCACTGAAATTGTTGATAAACGCTGAATAGTTGATGATTCCGCCCATTTCCATGTTTTCAGCAAAAAATGAGGTTAAATCATAGGTTATTGTGCCATCGTCAAGATAGTTTGAAGAAGGAATTTGATAGAAAACTTCTCGCACACCTTCCTCATTTGGCGTGTAGGTGATTTTCAAAATCACACCACCAGTGGCATATTGTAAATCATCAGGACTAGCAAAGGAAATTGTGATTAAATTGTTGAATTTTTCCTCATCCGCATTTTGTGAAATGGATAGAAGCGGTGAATTTCTGTGAACGGTGACATAACTTGACGAAGATGGCAAGTTCACTGTGCTTGTGCCGTAAACTATGACGTTTGTGTCCTCGCCCACTGCAAGATAGTCGCTGTAAGTTTCAAAAGGTATGGTGATTGTGTAAGTTCCACTGTTGTCGCACTCTTCTTGAGCCACATAACTTTCATGATCACCAAAATAGACGAGTAAGGTTTCGTTTTCGGAATAAGATGCCGTCACTGTGATTTGCATATCTGGTCTTAACATTGCGTCGCTTAAAGTGCCATCTTCACTTCCTGTGTAAACAAATTCAATGTTGGTGATTGTTGGAGAAGTCAATTTGTTTATTGAAGTTTGTGTATAGGTGTAAGCATTAAAGGTCGACAATTTGTCAATTGTGGTGGCAACATTATTGAAGTAAACAATTCCACCAGATGAAACATTGTAAGTGTCTAAAACTGCATAAACATCAATGGTAATCTCGCCTTCAACAAGAGGATTGAGTGGATTAAGTTCGCTAAGTTCTGAAATTGAATAAGAGTTATCCGTCAAATGAATTCTTGCCGTGTTTCCAGTGGAGTCTGTGAACACCAATCTATAAGATAAACTTTGAAGGTTTGCTTCTTCTCCAAATCTTTCAAACGAAATGGTGCTTTCGCTGTAGGTGATGTTGGTGTTTGCTGGCGCCAAGTTTGAAAGCGCTTGCAAAGTGAAAGTGGATGTTTCAGAATTTAAAATATATCTTCCATTCTCTGCCAAACCATCATTACCAATAAATCTTAAAACATATTCGCCAGAAGAAGTTATGGCAATATTAAACGCCTCGCCACTAATTTGTTCAAAACTTTCTTCTGTGCTTTCAATTTGCACTCCAACCGAGGCGATGTAGCCTGCATCTAAAGTGCTTGGCGAAACTTGAATGGTGTTTTCGCTTAATTTAACTTCTCTTATTGGAGAAAGAAGATATAAGATTATTTCATTCGAAAGCCCCGATTCCAAAAACTCTGGGTTTGATGCGCTAACTGCAAAACGATGGTCTAAGGAAAGCGTTAAGGAAGAAAGGTCCACGCGATATGAAGCGGTTGGAGTTGTGGAAAGCGTTTCGCTTGTGTTTAAATTGATAACCGAATATGTCGTTTCCGCGCTTTCGCCAATCGCCGACCAAACAATCGAGTTTGAATCTCTATCATATGTTATTGTTGGGCTTGCCATTTTTTGAATTGTCAAAAGGTTTTGCGAGGCATCGCTTTTCAAAGTTGCATATTTTGAAGAGAGATAGATAACTCCGCTTTGGAAAGAGGTGTTAAAGTAATAAAGTCCAAATTCCACTTCCAGAGTTTGATTATAAACACTTGCAAAAGTTTCGTTTTCCATTAAATTTGCAAGAAGAAGTTCAAAATCGATGGTGTAGGAGGAATCTATATTAGAAAGATAATTTCCAGAAAGAGAAATCGTTTCGCTGTCGATAACCGCTCGCACTTCGTTTTCAAAATGCACAGCCACCTTAGTTTCGTTGGAGTTGACATCTTGCATGAACATATCAAGCACAAAGTGACCGTCACTTCTCGTTTCACCCGCCTCAAAAACAAGGTCGCCATTTCTATAGGCAAATTCGGTGGAATTAGCAAGCCTTCTAACATTAAATGTGACTAAATCGCTGTCGAGATACACCTTATCATCCACAATTTCAAAGAGATTATCTTCAAAAACGCTACCTTTAAGAAGAAAGGCAATTTCTGTGTTTGTGATGTTGGTGATTGGGAATTCTGCATCGGTGTTCGCCGTGATTGTTTGGTCATCAGGATTGTTAACATCATAAATTCTAATCTCTGTCACACCTTCTCTTCCGCCAGAAAGAGTTAAAGTTGTTGTCAGTTCGTCGAAAGATAGATCATAATAGTTAACGCTGGCAAGTTTAATAACTTCCAAGGTGTAAACTGTGTCGAGATAGATTGTTGGATCAGTTGAGCGCAAGGTGATTTCAATTAAAGCACCATCGTCGAAAGATTGTGTGAAACGATAGTTTGTTTCATTTTCGCCAGTTGAATCGGAAGGCACAACCTCTTCGCCAATTTGCACGATTATGCTCTCTAAATTCTCAACATTATGTATGTTTATGAAATATCCCGTTCCGCCAGTTAGGTCACCAATAAAATCTTCGTTAAAGCCAAAGTTGAGTGTTGGCTTATCCATATATTTTGAGATATAGAAAACATTTTGGAATCTTTGGCTGGATAGGTGATTTAATTCGTCGGAAGGGTTGGCAACAATTTCAATGTAGTAATAATTTCCACCCACAAGGTCAATGCTGTTAGAGTTAGATGTGGTTTCCTCTAAGCTAAGTTCGCCTAAACTTTCCACGCCACCTTCAAACTGCTGTTTTGTAATTATGGCATATTTAACAAGATAGTTCTCGGCGCCGTCCACCTCATTCCAAATGTAAGTGGTGTCAGTGGAATTTCCACTTTCACTTGTTGGAGTTTCCAATCTTGAAAGTGTTTTTGTTGTCATGGAGGATATTGTGGTTAAGTCATCCTCTCTTTGAGCCACCACTTTTAAAGTGACCTCATCTTCCACCTCTAAAACATCTTCCAGCCTGCCGTTAAAAGTGAAGGTGCCGTCTAAATATGTGTAAAGCGAATTTTCAACAAGCTCATCTTCGCCAGAATTTTCGACGTAAAGAGAATATGTATCTGCATTTTCCACAAGGTTAAAGGAAATTTGAGAATTTCCGTCTTGATAGCTATGCTGAACTGTTTCACCGTTTTCAAACTCGCTGAAAGCGGAAAGTTTAACAAAAGAAAGAGCATTGCTTTGGTTAGAGTTAATCATAACGCAATCGTCATCTTCAAAAATCACACGCTGTTCGGTTGGAATGTTGTAAGCAATAAGAGAGTATTCTCCCGCTTCGTTAACAACGCAAGAGGTGTCGGCGTCAAAGGTGTCATCCAAAAAGCCTTGGTGCGTTTGGGAGAATTCACCATTTAATAACACTCTGAAATTTGTGGCAGACACCGAATCTTCGGTGGTGGCGTGATAGTTAAAACTTGTGCCATTTGGCTCATTTTCGCCTCTTCCAGAAATTTCAAGAGGAGAAAGTTTATAGATATATCCAAATTGAGAAAGCGAACTGTTAGCATAGAAAACGCCTGCTGTGTCGCTTGCTCTTCCAATGGCGCGATATTCAAGATAGTGCTTGCCAAACTCTAAGCCTTCAAAAGTGGTGTTAGGCGTGTTGCTGTTCACAGAAAACTCTTCCTCGCCAATATAAATTGCCACCCTTGCAGAATTTTCTGGTAAGTTGAAACTTAAATATCCGCCTTCTTCGGTGCTAAATGTTGGAGTTGCAGTGGCGCTTTCGATTTTGTTTATCTCCACCTCTTCACTTTGCACGCTTATTCTCTCATCCTCGTCGCCGTCGGCGTCATGCACAACAACGCTGAAAGAATAGGCCGTGTTTGAAGGCAAACTCTCCAAATTTGATGTCAAATTATATGAATTTCCTATCTGATGTTCAGAGAGAAGTTGATTGTTAAAATAAACTGAATAGTCCGCCCCTGCAACATTTGACCAAGTCATTTCACTTGTTTCAGAATTAAAGGAAAAATCTTCGCGCGCTAGCTGTGGCATATATCCTAAATAAATTGTTTCAGTGGTAGGAGTTGACGAGTCAAACTTTCCCTCGCCAAGAGCGGTGAGCGAAATTGCGTATCTTCCGTTCTCCACAAGTTGATAGGAATTAGTGCTTGTGGTTAAATTTTGAGAGGATGTTTCGCCAGTTTCGATATTTTCAAATTCAATTTCAAGAAGATACTCGCTTGGCGATGTGAAATTCTCTGTTTCGTCAAATCTGTCAATCACTCTGTTCCAAGAAAGAAGCCCATCGTCGTTCATTTGAATGTTGGCAACGCTTTCAAACTGCTTTTTCACAATAAGTTTTGTGCTGGCAAGACTGTTGCCGTTAAATACAGCATACACATTTGTTTGCCCATGGCTTGTTGGCGTGACTATGCCGTCATTAACAGAGAAAAAAGAGGAATTGGAAAAAGCAAATTCCACCTCACTTTTTTCCACTTCGTTTGTGGAAAGATATTCATTAAGATTCACTTCCTCACCAAGTGAAATCACAATTTCCTCTGCGCTGAAAACAGCCTCAGGGGTTTTAAAAGTGCAAGCCGAAAGCACCACGCCCAAAACAAGCGTCAGCATTGTGGCAAAAGCGAAACTAAATTTTTTCATACTTAACCTCTCTCGTTAAAATTTTATAGCTATGAGAATTAGGCATTTACTAAATATATTCTAACACTAAACGGATAAATTTATCAAATAAATTCATAAAAAATATTATATTAATTAAATAAAAATTTCTGATTTTAAAAGCACCGCTTAGTTTTTTAAAAGAGAAAAAGATTTTATATTTGAAAAATAAACAAAAAAACATTTTTCGCACGAGTTTTAAATTTAGAAAAATATTTCTAATAAAATCTTAAAAAAATAAAAAATAGCATAAAAATTGCTATTTTTTAAGAAAAAACCTAATTTTTTAATCATTTTTAAATGATTTTTATGAATTTTTGTTTTCAATCACATTTAGATAGATTTTTTTGATGATTTCAAGCTCCTCATTTTTTAGGATCAGAATTTTTCTAAGTTCTGTTTTTATTTGCATATTTTCAATCTTGCAAAGCGCGCTCTTAACATCCAACAAACTCTTCTCAATAAGTTCAATATCATTTTCCAACATTATTTTGAAGTTCTTAACATAATCAATTTTACTTCCACTTAAAAACTTTCGCATAGAAGAATAATATTTTGCATCTCCTCCAATTTGAATGATAAGCGCAGAGATAATTTCACAGGCTTCAAGTTCCTTACCGCATAGCAACTTAAATTCTTCCTTAAAATTTTGATTGAAGCAAAAAATTTGATTATATTGATAGAAAAAATGCATAAAAATTGAAAAAAATCCATCATTTCCGCAAAATAAATCTTGCAGAAGTCCTTCATAATAGGAATTTTTCACAAAAATTTTCTTATCCATTTCTATCTTTTATGCACGAAAGTTTTCTTTTGTCACAAATTCACATTATCCATCCACTTTGGATATTTTTGAAAAGTTTGATTGTCAAGCTCTTCAATTCCAACATCTTTGAAGTGAAGAGAATAGGCAAACAGTTTTTGATGTTTTTCTTTGAATCTTTGAAAGTCCTCTCGCTTGCCATACTTACCATCGCCAATAATTGCGTGACCTAGATGTGCTAAGTGTGCCCTTATTTGATGAGTTTTTCCGCTTATAATTTCCACTTTCAAAAGACTGCTTTCTTTTTTCGCTTTCAAAGTTTCCACACGAGTTTGAATTTTTTGCGACCCAGCAACATTTTTATCATAAATTTTCACAACTGACTTTTCGGCATCCTTAACAAGATAGGCGGTGAAAAGTTTGTTTGTTTGAAAAAAGCCAACCACCTCGCATAAATAGAACTTCTCCACTTTGTGATTTTTAAAAGCCTTTTCAAGTTTTGTTTTTGCTTCCAAATTCTTGGCAAGCACCATAAGTCCTTCCGTGTTTCTGTCCAGCCTATGCACAAGAAATGCCCCTGTTTCTTTTTCCACTTCCTCACTCATAAAACTTGCCTCTTTACAGATGATAAGCACATTTTCACTTTCAAACACCACATGAAACTTTTTAACCTCTTCCTTATAAAACACAGTAACTAAGTCCCCGACCGCAAGTTTCACATTTTCCTTGCAAACTTTTCCATTGACGCGCACATCCTTACTCCTTAAAAGTTTGTTGGCAAGAGAATATGAAAAGCCGTTATCAGCAAGCGTTTCCAACAATTTTTTCGCTTTATCAATTTTTATTTCCTTTTTAAACATAGTTATATTTTAACTTATTTCCAAACTTTTTTCAACAAAATATTCTAAGGAAAGCAAAAAGCGCATAAATTTTTATAAGGAGTTAAAATGGAAGATAAAGTGATTATAGACAGCCGAAAACTTATCACAATTTTTGGAGCAACAAAGGTAATATCCTCCACACTCACGCAAGCAGTTGTGGAAATTAACGACGCCACCATGATAATTTCTGGAAGCAACATGGAAGTTGTGAAACTAAACCTAGACGATAAAGAAGTGGAGTTTTCAGGAGAAATTAAAGAGGTGAAGTATAGCCACAAGCAAGAGAAAACCTCTTTTTTGAAAAGGATATTTAAATAATGCTATACGAAACACAAGCCCAACTTGGCGTGTTTTTCCTTTTTGTTTTGTGCGGATTTTTATGTGGCTTAATTTTTGATTTTCAAAAAATCATAGAAAATAAGGTAAAAAATAAGTTTTTTTCTAATTTTTTACTATTTTTTTGCGTTTTTTTATCAAGTTTTACTTATTTTTTAATCAATTTAATTTTTAACTATGGCGAACTGAGATGGTTTCCACTCTTTGCTTTTCTTCTTTCCTTTTCAATTGAAAAAACAATTGCGCAAAATATGTTTGCACTGACAAGAAAAATTTGCTATAATATTAAACATGGAAGAAAAAAGAAAAGAAGTTAAAGAAGAAAAAAAGAAAATTAGTTTCTTTAATATTTTTTCATATGTTCTAATCGCCTTACTAACTGTGGCTGTGATTGTGGAACTTGCCCTTATCATCCACTATAACCAAGAGATTGACCGTATGGAAGAAGAGATTTCCAACATACCTTCCATTTCTCAAACCACAAATTTAGAATTTGATGATTTTAAATATGATATATAAAGGAAAAGATTTTGGTTATATAGTTTTCATAGATAAAGTTGGAAAGAAATCCACTTTGCACAAAGTTGGTTAAACCTTCACTTAAATTTAAACTTGCAAGCGTTGAAAGACACAGAAAAATTATGGCAAACACCACAGTGCCTTTAAGTAAACCCAAAACCAAACCTAACATTCGATTGGCAAATGATAAACCTGCAAAGTTTATCATTTTATTTATTAATAGCGAAAAAATTTTGATAAGAAAGTGCAGAAGAAAAAAGAGGATTAGAAACAAAAGAATGTTTATTGTCAGCCTTGCAAGCGTTGGTCCCACAATATGACCGCAAGATAAAACACCGTCAAAAGATATGTCCTCCAAAATAATTGAAAGCACGCTGAACACGCCACCTAAAGAATTTACAAGTTCATCAATTGAGGAAAATTCTCCTGGCACAAGCTTGTTGAAGAGGTTTACATAGAAGTTGTTAAAAAAATCAAAAATCATACCATTTTCAAAATTTACCATTAAGTCTTTCGCCAAAAAATATGCCAAAAAGATGATAAAGGTTGTGCCGACGATGGAAAGAAACATTTTAACGGCACCTTTTAGGTATCCTTTCAAACTGTAAAAAGATAGGACTATCAAAAGGAGAATATCCACATAAAAATTTTTGCCAACTTTTTAATATTTAGACTTGAAAATTTAAAACAAGAATGTGATATTCTAACTAAAATAAATTCAAAATTAATTAAGAATAAATTAAAAAAATAATTTAAGAAAAATATATTCAAAAATAAAATTTAAATAAAAAATATAAAAAAATCGTTAAAATACCATGCAAAAACGATAAAAAATGCATAAAAAATTGCTTTTTTATTTATTTTAAAATATTTTTAAATAAAAAAGGAGATATTTAATCTCCTTATTTTGTTTGCTGTGCATCCAACTTTTTCTTGTTTATGTTTATTGCTTTCACAATGGAGTTGATGACTTTTTCCTTATTCATCCACCAATCTCGGCTCCAAACCCTCATAATACTCCATCCGCGAGACTCCAAAAATTTGTTGCGATAAACATCACGCTCCATGATGGAATCACTGCTTTTGAATGCCGCATAGTCACATTCAATTCCAAGTAAATATCTATCTCTAGCTTTATCGTAAACTGCAAGCGAAAGTTTATAGTCAGTGTTGCCCAAGTTCGTTTCCACGCTATAGCCAAGTTTAACAAGTGCTTCCTTAATTTCATATTCAAGTTGATTAACAACTTCATCTGCTTGAGCCTGAGGAAGAGATGGTTTGAAACTGTCGAGAATGAATTGCGCTTCCTTATTTTTCTTGTTGGAAACCGCTCTGACATATTTAAGATAACTCTTGAAAATCTTAGGTCCAGCATTTTTTGAGCCTTCCACCAAAAGTTCTTCTGGCTCGATGCTGGTCACAACATATATTTTTTCTTTTGCACGAGTGATGGCAACGTTAAGCCTGTTTTCCCCGCCCTCAACCGAAAGTGTGCCAAAGTGAGCCACAACTTTGCCATATTCATTTCTTGCGTATCCAATGCTGAATATTATGATATCGCGCTCGTCACCTTGCACGTTTTCCAAGTTTTTAATGAAAATTGAGGTGTCCTCGTTGTTTTCCTTTCTGTTTTGCTCGCGAATAAACGCATCACGAAAAGCGGAATCTTTTTGGCACTCCTCGTCAATAGCATCTTCAATCGCATTTTCTTGTTCAGTGTTAAAGGTGATAATTCCAATTGATGACTTATTTCTCTTGTTTTTGATAAGTTTTTTAAGAAGCGCCACAACCGCATCTGCCTCTGCTTCATTGCGTCTGCCAAGCCACTTACCATTAACTTTAATTCTTTCAATAGGCTTATTTCCAACATTTTTTGAGATGTTTGGCGCAATTTGAAGCTTGCCGTCGTAGAAAGCATAGTTGGAAAAATCGATAAGTTCTTCATTTTTACTTCGATAGTGATAGGTCAAATTTGTGCTTGTGAAACGAGAAGTTGCAAGGTCCAGTAAACTTTCCACTTCAAGAGCGGCTTGTGTGGCAAGGTCAAGTTCGTCGTCGCTGTCATTACCCATATATCTTTTAACAAAGGTCGCAGTTGGTCTTAACTGCTTCGAGTCGCCTGCAACCACAATTGCCTTCCCGCGATATATTGTTGGAAGTGTGTTTTCAATGAACACCTGACTTGCCTCATCAAACAAGATGATGTCAAACATCTCCTTTTTAAGAGGGAAAATTGTGGAAACGCTTTCTGGCGACAAAAGCCAGCATGGAAAAAGTTTAAGAAGGAAATCGTTATACAAATCCATCATTTTTCTTATCGGCAACAGCCCTTGTTGTTTGGTGATTTGGTATAGGTAATTTTTGCTTTCTGGGCTATTGTTATAGTATTCAAAATATTCATCCTTAAATTTTCCAAGGCAAATATTCATGGAGATTTGTTTTTCATCTTTTTTAAGCGACAAAATTCTGTTTCTTATGTTTTCAAAGTCGATAATTATGGAAAGTTTATCCTTATTGATTTCTTCATATTTAATCGCTTCATGATAAACTCTTATCTCCAAAATCTTGTCGACGATTTCACGATATTGTCTGGCGTTTTTGGAGTTTTCATAAGCAAAGTTTAAAATCACCTTTTCTTCTTCAGTCAAGCCTTGTAAGGACACATTGACATCTCGAATTTCCAAGTAATCTTCAAGCGCATTCAGAAGAAGTCGCAAGAAAATGGAGTTTCCATTGATTAGGTTATCGATGGTCATGAGATAGCCTTTGCGGTCAAGCACTTTGTTAAGAAGAGAATAATTACTTATGTAATTTTCAATATCTTCCATGGTGCTTTTGAAACTTTCGGTTATTTCCTCTTCCTTTTTGTTCATCTTATGCTTCACAAATGGATATACTGGGAACAAAACTTTCGACCATTTGAGTGCTGAGTGCAATTTCTTATTCTCAACCTCCGTTATCATCTTGATGAGAGGTTTCATGTCGTCAATATTTTCCACGCCATTCTCTAGCATATATATCATAAGTTGCCTTGCATGTGGATGTTTTGCTGTGTCAAAAGGCACAATGTTTCTTGCAGTTATCTCTTTGATATAGGTTTTTAATTGATTTATAACATGAACTTCAACATCTGGCTTTATATGGTCGATAAGAGGATTATTCTTTTTAAGTTCGATGTAGCGATAATAAAGCGATGCCTTGTTTTTGTCGCGTATAAGCCTTAAAGTTGAGGACAGTTTTTTATAGTCCATCGACATCAACTCTTTATTTTTAAGCATAAGTTTATATAGCACATAATCAAAACTACGCTTGCCAATTTTAGCAGAATTGGTATACATCTCTTGAAGTGACAAGCCAAAAGGTGTTTTGGTGAATAAGGTGTCGGAGATTATTTGAAGTTCCTTTTCTTCTTTTTTTATATTCTCTTCCACAAGGTCGAAGTCTGCGCGAGTCTCCAAACTTTTTCCGCTGTTCATCACCGCTTGATGCATTTGATTGCATCTTTCATAAAACGCCACTTTATTTTTCTCGGCGTCCGTTATGAACATACACTTGGAATTTAAAGTTTTAAGACGGTTGAACACAACATCGAGCGCAGCCTTTTTTTGCGAAACAACCAAGACCTTTTTATTTTTGCAAAGTGCGTCCGAAATTATGTTGACAATGGTTTGCGACTTACCAGTTCCAGGAGGACCATAGATAACAAGGTTACCCGACTCGTTCAACTTTTGAATGGCGCTTTCTTGCGCATAGTCAAGGTCGTTGATGGTGTAAATTCGCTCGTCATACTTCTTGTTTTTCTTAGCATTCTTTCCTTCCAAAAGTTGTTTGATGGCTGTGCTTGTTAAGCCATGCTTTTCAAGAAGTGTGTAGTCGTTGTATATGGAGTTGGCAAGAGGAAATCTTCCAATCACGCAGGAATTGACAATTTTAAGGTCAAACTTGAAATTTTGTTCTTTAATATCATCAAACTTAACAAGCCCATTATCAAACTTACGGTCAACTTCAAACTTAAAACCATAGGCAGAAAGATAGTCTAAAACATCTTTCACCGATTTAAGTTTATAGTCCATGAGATTATCAAATTCCATAATCATGCCGTCGGTATTCAAACGATGTTCCTTGGCATAGGCAAGCATAAGCACCTTGTTGAATTGCACAAATTCATCGTGTTTTGCCTCAATGGAAACAGTGGTGTCGTTTTCCACATTAATAACAACTGGAAAAAGAATAAGAGGCGCTTTGATTGTGATGTCTTTATTTAAATATCCAGTCACAAAAGGATACCCCACAAAAAGTTCATATCTACCTGTTTCCTTTGCAAACTCTTCAATCTCTCTTTTCAAAAGTTTAAGAGAATTTACCTGCGAGGTTATAATCTTTTTACCCTCTTCGCGTTTTACTCTTTCACGCCTCAAGTTTTCACTGCGCTTTTCTTCTGGCGTCATGTTGTCCATATCTTTAAATTGTGCTTTCACCTTGGCGTCGAGATTAAAATTTTGATAGATTCTCTCTTTATTCTCTTTTTTGATGAGCACATAACTTGTGCGTTTGCCTTTCCACAAAAATTGGAAAAATTCTTGGAACTCGTCCTTATCATTTCCAATTAAAGCGCCAGCGTCATAGGCGTATTTTTTGCTTATATTCCTTGAATATAAACTTCTGTTCTTACCGCTGATTTCAATCAGCCTTTCCTTATAAAATTTATAAATTGATTTCATATTTCACCTTCGTATATTTATTTTAGCAAAATATGAAAAAATTTACAAGATAATTCACATAAAATATAAATAAATTTAAAAAAATATATTTAAGAAAAATCTTAAAAAAATAAATAAAAACACTAAAAAATTTGATTTTTTTAGCATTTTTTTAAATTTAAAGGAATTTTTGTTTTTTCCTTTATTTTAAACGATAAAAAATATTTCGTTTAATTATATCTAACTTTATTATTTTTCTTATTTTCTTGACGCACTCTTCCAATCACAAAATCGCCAATTTCAGTGTCTTTTGTCACAGTTGTTCCTGCGCAAATATAGGTTTTGTCGGCAATTTTAACTGGCGCCACAATGTTGACATTTGCGCCGATAAAAACATCATCTCCAATCACAGTTTGATGTTTATTTTTTCCGTCATAGTTTGCAAACACAACACCACAACCAACATTAACACGCTTGCCGATTTTTGCATCGCCAATGTAAGCAAAATGTGGAACTTTGCTGTGCTCTCCAATTTCGCTGTTTTTAATTTCCACAAACGAGCCGACCTTGACGCTGTCAGCAAGCTTTGTGCCTTTTCTTAGATGCGTAAAAGGACCAATCTTGCAATTTTTTCCAATCTCACTTTCAAAAATATGCGAACTTATAATTTCAGTGTTGTCGCCAATAATCGAATTTTCAATGACCGAGTCACCTGTTATCTTCACATTTTTACCAATCTTGTTTTCGCCGATAAACTTAACTCTCTTTTCCATATATCTATATATGTAAAAAAGAAAAAAGTTGCTAACAACTCTTCTCCTCAATTATTTCATTTTTGTATCGCATATATTTGTCGATGGTGGAAAGAAGATATCTTTCTTTTCCAGCACTATCCAGCGACCTCATCACTTTATCATCCATAAGAAAGTGGATAGGATTAAAAATTTCATCCTCTTTAGAAACCAAATATTCCACTTTTTCCTTAAATGCTTCATCCTCGAAAGAAATCACTTTGATTTTTGCGCGAACCTCTTTTTCTTTTCCCAATAATTTCTTTTTTGCCTTCAAGGCGAATGATTTTAAAATGTCGTTCCTCATATAATTCCTCCTACGCGAAAAATTATATAATAAATAGAAGAAAACTCCAAGGATTAATATGTTTTTTCTTTTGTGATTTAGTCGAAAAATTGAAAGATTTGGCGTCAAAAAAAGGATATTAAAAATATCCTCTTTTTACAACATTTTTCGCAAATTAGAAAATTCTAACCCTACCATTTTTATCAACTATTCTTCTGATTTCCTGCTCATCTCGCCTTGCGCTTATTTTTCTTTCTATCTCGTCTTCATTCCTTGTTGCATTTAAATCACTAACTTTTGTAAGTTGATAAATGTCTCCTTTTCTGCTAATCATAAGTGAAGGTTCTTTTTCACCCTTTCTGTAAGCCATTGCAAAACCATATATGTCAAATTCTGTTATATTTTCAAATCTTGCAGAGGAAATTCTGCCATTCTCATAAACAACAGTGTAGCCACTGCCGTCGTTCATTTCAACCAACAGTCTTTTGCTTTCAAAAGAGCCGATAACTCTATATTTTTCTTCTTTCATAATTCACCTCTTTCTTATTATAACCTATTTTTCCCTTTATTTCAAGATAAATTTTAAAATTATTTTATGTCATTAATAAATTTTCCTCTTTCCGCCACATTAATAATACCTTCCATGTCTTTTGCGGTTAATTTTGGATTTTTAATTTTCATTGTCGACGCACGCAACACCTTTAAACAATATGCCTTATATTCTTCAAAAAGGCGTGGCCTTTCATAAACTTGTTCAATAATACCGAATTTTATAGTGTCAAACAAAGTTTTAATTAATCTTTCATCTTTAAAAAGTTCACTTGGTAAGTCCAAAAACTTTTCTGGCGTGCTTTTAAGGTCTATGACTTTTTTCTTGAATGGTGGAGGTAGCATTTTTTTAAGATTGTTTCCCGCAAATATAAACTTTAAGTTATCACAGCCTTCAAAAACATCAAAACCAAATTCTTCCACACTGTCAGGAATTAAAACAATTCTCAAATTTTTGCATCCACAAAAAGCATTGTCATCAATTTCAACAACACTTTCTGGAATTATAAGGCTTGTTAATCCCAAGCAGTCGCAAAACGCCTTTTTTTCCACCACACGCACTCTGTTTGTGATTTCATCTTTTAGCCTCTCGCAACCAGCAAACTCCCCCTCTGAAATGTGTATGCTTTTTTGTTGAGGCATTTTTTTTAGTTTCCTGCAATTCATAAAAGCAAATTCGCCAACGGCATTGATTGATTTTGTCAAAACTTCCTCAAGCATAAAACAATTGCCAAACACTGCACAACTTAAAGTGACATTTTCTGGCAATTTGATTTTTGTTAGTTTCTCACAATTATAAAACGCCTCACACTCGATTTCCTCAACTTTATTTGGCACTTCTATGTCAACCAAACTTGAACAATTTTGAAAGGTTCCGCGCTTGACAACCTTTATTTCACTTGGCAGTTTAACACTTTTCAAGTTTTCACACCCTGAAAAAGCATACTCGCCAATTTCAACAACACTTTCTGGAATCTCAATTTCTTGCAAGTTGTTTATTTTTTCAAATGCACTTCTGCCAATTTTAGTGACATCTTTCCAAATTTCACCACTTTCAAGAAGTGGCATATCTTTTTCTGTCACTTTAATTAGGTTGTTATTTTTCTTAATCATTTTTTCCTCTTTTAACCATTAATATATCAATGCAATAAGCAAAAATACTTTTAAATAGGACTTTATTTTAACATATTTTATTCTCTTAATCAAGAGTAAACTTAGAAAAAAGTTAATTATTTTGTCTTTTTTAAACAATAAAAAAAGAGTGAGGAAACACTCACTCTAATTTTACAAGTTAAATAGTTGAA
>ERZ1643247.802-NODE-802-length-34486-cov-8.619006_pt1 | contig 34486 bp, 33 predicted proteins | sample MGYA00579264_ERZ1643247 | MGnify/ENA primary metagenome ERZ1643247 (study PRJEB29033, sample SAMEA4952262) | chicken gut metagenome | biome: Broiler Chicken; feature: Gastrointestinal Tract; material: Caecum | place: Ireland | collected 2018 | study: Broiler... | reverse complement strand
CACCCACGCCGACGAACATTTCCACGAAGTCGGAACCCGAAATGGAGAAGAACGGCACGTTCGCCTCGCCCGCAACGGCTTTGGCGAACAGCGTTTTACCCGTGCCCGGAGGCCCGACGAGCAGGATGCCCTTCGGGATACGCGCACCGAGGTCGGAGAACTTGCGCGGGGCTTTGAGGAATTCGACAACTTCGGCAAGCTCCTGCTTTTCCTCCTCCGCGCCCGCAACGTCCGAAAAACGCACTTTGATGTTCTGGTTGACGCGCGCCTTCGACTTGGCAAAACTCATCGCCTTGCTGCTGCCGCCCTGCGTCTGGCGGATGAGCAGCCAGAACACGACGCACACCAGAACGATACCGATGATCGGGATGAGGTAGGACCAGTAACTTCCTGCGTTGGGATCTACGCCATCCTGCGTAATGTTGTTTTCCGAAATCAGTTGCTTCAGCCTATCGACGTACGGCGTATAGGCCTCGTTCGGAGCATGGCCGTAATACGTTGCCACGCCGTTGATATACACGGTAAAGGTAACGCCGCTAGTTATAATAGCCAAGCCATCTGCATTTCCATGCTCCGTAATATATTTTTCAACATTCGCAACGAGAACGCTGAAATCTACCTCTTGCGGTCCTACAAGGCTGTTGATCAGAAAGTACAGCGCAAGCGCCACAATGACCACCAGCACGACCCCGAAGATTATTTTCGCAGTCTTACTCATGCAAAATACTCCTTGTTGTAACTCCTTGACTTTGTTTTTTTATGCTCGTCGGCGCGCTGCGCGCGGCAGATCGCCGCCCGGCGCAGTTCTGCGCCCCTTCGATTTTTTTGCGCCCCTGTTTCCGCCGTCCGAAAGCGAACCGCCGTTTCACGGCACAAAAACAGGCTTCCCCACGGAGCTCCCGCGGCAGGTTTTCTGTAAGCCTGAACAGCACAGCATCTTACTGCCGTTCTGTCTGCCCGCCGTACAGAAATCCCTTTCCTTATTATCTATAATAAATTTTTATCCGCACGCATCTTGTCTGCGGTTGTTGCATCCGCTTTTCGGAACCCGCTCAAATCGTCGGCCTGCCGCTTTTTCGGAATCCTGTTCGGATCGTCGGTGTTGTCCGCTTTTTCGGAATCCCGTTCGGACAAAGCTTCCCGCAGGGCGGAGCTCTTCTTTATTATTTATATTGTTCTTTTCCGAATTTATCTGTCTGCGGTTGCTGCATCCGTTTTTTCGGAATCCCGCTCAAATCGTCGGCATACCGTTTTTTCGGAATCCTGTTCGGATCGTCGGTGTTGTCCGCTTTTTCGGAATCCCGTTCGGACAAAGTTTCCCGCTGAGACGTTTCACCCACTGCGGCACCGCGGACCGCCGTGCGACAAACGTACCGCGGCGTATCCTTCAAACGATGTTCAGGTCGGTGACGATCTTCATGCGATCTACCGTATCGGGCAATTCCCTTTTGCCTAACCGCTTTTCCGACCGCGCACACAACTTTTCCAACGCGCACCGCGAACGCATCACTGCCGCAGCATCATTCTTTTTCTTCTGAAAAAGTCCGCAAGACCGACGGCACAGCAGCTGCACGTTCGCAGTCCTTCCGTTCCGATGCTCCTTGCAAGGTAACGCCATCGGAACAAATCATGCCCGAAAGGCATTATCGGAAAAACTTCTCTCTTAAAAAATGCACCGCTAAGTAGTTTACACCTTCACCGCGTGTTTTAAACCTGCTCCGCGGCAGCGCGCCGCATGTTTTTAAATCAACCCTTACCACGGGGCGAACTTATTCGTTGGGTAAAGCGAACAGATACCAAAACAGCGCAAAAACATCACGGCGGCGCAATATATTATTAAAGGCGCTAAATTCATGCAGTACCAAACCGCAGGAACACGATCATAAAAACGGACGTACGATCCTCTTTTGCTTTCTTCATACATTCAGGAAGAAAGTTTCATAGCCGTGTCAGCGAACGTTTGGAGGTACGATCAACAATTTGACGCGCCGTTGCGCTTACGACGCAGATCCTTTGTCAGTTTATCAATAAAAGCGCAAATTCATACACAGCAATTTCTCTATGTTTTATCTATCATATCATAAAATATTTAAAAAGACAAGGGTTCTGCCAAAGATTTCTTTCAAAGGTATGATTTTTTATTTGTCTAACACAAATTCAGCATTGATTTTTGCAAAAATTCACATAGCGCACGGCTATTTCAGCCCGAAAACGCCCTTTTGAATGTTTCATATGAAACTTGTCCGTGATCATGAATGTTTCACGTGAAACATTTCAAATTTTTGCGCTATCGATAAAAACGGCGTAAGGCGCATAATAATACTTATGGTTCATAGCTATCGGAACGTTCTATGTTTCATATGAAACATTCAGCCGAGCAACTCTGCACTATCCTATTATATATCACTAATAATCGAACACAATTGCCTTTGCGTAAAAGCATATTGAGTGATGCATCATTGAATCCTTAACTTAACAGCTTACAGCACTGAACTGAATGCTATGTCTCATATAAATAAGCACCAGAAATTGGTGCACTCATCTCAAATATAAGCTCGCTGCCGGCTTATTGTGCACATGTTTCTTAGCGTAATTACTCAAACGCAAAGATTTGCACATTGAAAAGTGTAATACAACAAAATTACGTTGCGTATAATTATGCATATTGCGTGAATATCACAAACTCAAACCCGATTGTGTAATTATTTTGTGCGCGACGACTGAACAATTTTTTGCGATATTCAAATAAAGATTACTATGTTGCTAGCGCATAAGCGTGTTTTTAAGTTTCACATGAAACATTCGGAGAAATCTCACTGTTTCAAGGCATTCAGAAAGCAAATTAAATTATACGCATTACTTTCATCGAAATATAAAATCTTTCTGCGCTTGTTTTAAATATACGATCAATTGATGCCTGAAAGAAGCTGTCATTCCTAATTTATCCACATTCACAACACGATTCTGCTAATGCTTGCTTCCTTGGCTTTCATCTTCGCTATTACCAATATTATACTGATTTTTGTTATAATTTCGTAAAAAATGTAGGGAAAATCGCCCGGAAATTTTTGATTTTTGAGTTTAAAATTCTGTCTCAGACCGTCTGAGAGGCTTTTTTGAAAACAGCGATTTTCGATACATTAAATATGAGCGCATAGTAAAATTCTTCCATTTCAGCGAGCCGCAGGAGTTCTTGCTGCATATAGTCTGAAAACTTATGCGCAGAAGATAAAATTTGGTCGCTGAACAATACATTGATGAAAATACAAACAAAAAATATATAAAGCGCAAACAAATTTTCATGCGCAAATGCATATACGCGCTCCATAAAATTTTGACGCAAACAAATGAATTGAAAATCAATGGGATGATTTCGCATTTCAAGCCGACCGACGGCGGAAAGTCTCATTTTTCAGAGAAAACACTTCAAAAAAGCGCAAAAACTATTTTCAGCGCAACTTTATATAAGCGCTAAAAGCGCGTCACAATTTCTAAAACGCACGGAGATAGAGCGCAATAAAATAATATGGCGCACATATTTTTTAGCGCAAATAAATTTCTCGGCGCAACAAATCTTATTCAAAAACTCGCGCTGCTGTATAAGATCCTAAAAAAGTGGCAATACTTCCCATGCAAAAAACGGAAGGTGCGTCGGCATTATGGAATACAGCTTCAACGTTTACAATAAGATGGCAACAACGGGATTGGTTCTTTCACTCGGCAGGCTGATAAAGCCGCAGCAGCGTCCCGTCATCCTTTGCATCGGGTCCGATCTGGCGATCGGGGACAGCCTCGGTCCTGTCTGCGGCACGATGCTCCTGAAAAAGAAATATTGCGATCTGTTCGTCTACGGAACGCTGAAAAAGACGATCACCGCCAAGGAGATCAAATATATGAATGATTTTCTGCACGAAACGCACCCCGGCTGTCCTGTAATCGCCATTGATGCCGCCGTCGGCGACGCGGGCGATATAGGGCTGATCCGCGTAACGAACAACGGCATCCGCCCCGGATTAGGAGCAAATAAAAGGCTCGGCAAAGTAGGGGACATCGGCATTTTGGGCATTGTCGCCGAAAAGTCTGTCTTCAATTATTCCCTTCTGAATCTTACGCGGCTGAACCTTGTCTACCGCATGGCAGACATTATTTCCGATGCAGTCGCCGATTTTTCAGCCAGGAGCCTGTTCGGCGAAACGGGCGAGGTCGCCGTATGAACGCGGCCGCGCAGATGCAGCAGGGCAAAAAGCCGAATTTTTTCAACCGATGCTTCGCCTTCGAAGTCCGAAACTGTTCTGCCGATAAAAAGGTTTTTCCCGATCGCGGGCGGCCTACCTGCGCGCACGCCCTTCTTTTGCCATACAAACAAACGCTTTATACGGCAAGGGGAGCGAAGCGAAAAAGCGGCTTTTACCATGCTCCGCGCGGATGTCCGTTACAAAAACGCGCTGAAAATGTTATCGCGTTTTTTAATAAATATCGGCGCGTACGGCGCAAAAAATTTATGCCTGCGCCCGAAAAAACAAACGATAAATAATGTTTGATTATCATATTTTGCATACACTCCCTCCTTATTTCTGTAAGCCCCGCCGCTATATTGAAGCGGCGGGGCTTTTTTACTGCAATGCGAATAGACGCAGTATTCCTTATTTATTTCGGTGATATCTGCTGCGCTTCTTTGTGTCCGCTGACGGTCTGTTAGCTTTGCCACATAATCGCCTCCCTGTAATTTCACATGAAAAAAGCACCTTGCCTTTCGGCTTGGTGCTGTGTGATATTGTTGAATTGATTATTTTTTCGGCAAAGGCTCGCCCCAAATATTCAAACCTTTGGATACAAGCGCTTTTGCCTGATTATAGGTAACGGGGTTTGTTTCGTTCGGCTCATCTTCTTGCCCCGTATAGTCATCGTACTCATATTCCCAATCACAATAAGGGCAATCATCAAAAGTACTTCCTTCAAACTCTGTTCCACAAATCGGACATTTTATTTTAAACTTCATAAGCTTTATCCTGTCTTTTTATATCTTCAAATTTTTTCTTGGAACATTTAGTTAACGTATGAACAACACCTTCGCTGCTTGCGCAAAACCAACCTTTGGTTTCATCATACCTATAAAATTTCTTCCATTTTTCGCTGTAATACAGCTTCCCCTTGTCACTATTGAAGAACTCGACCGCCGCCTTTTCATACTCCTTTGTGTTTTTGAACCCCATTTCCTTAGCGTGCCGCTGATGGTGCTTTGTTTCCAGACGGTTAAATCCTGTTGCAGGTTCCGGGACTTTCTGCGGCGGAGCATCTTTCTCCGGTTCATCCGAATAGATGCTTACAGCTTTACGAAGCTTTTCCCCTTCGCCGGCTCCCGCTCCCTTATCCGTAAACTTCCCGTCGCTTTCGCGCGGGTGCTCGTCTTCCCGAAACATTCGCTTTTCTCCATAAGAAAAGCGCTATCATTGTAACACAGTTCCCCTGTGCTGTCAATGCCGCAAAAAAGTAAAACAAAAGCACCGCATATACGGTGCTTTTGTTTTGTCTTTGGATGGGCGCCTGCCTCAAAGAGGAACCATCATTCTTTTGCAGCTACGGCGACTTTCTGCTGTCATACTTTATATATCGTCTTCAACGGAAAATCTGTGCGAGTCTCTTGACCGATTTTTATGCATAAACAATTTTCCTTATGCAACCGTTGCGCTTGAAAAACCGATAGGGAGGACGCGCATTTCCCTCCATCGCGCCGAAAAAACCTTCGGTGCGGCAGGCGAGCGCGGCTTTCTGCCATTCGTATCAGTTTTCTGCTTTTATTATGCTCCAAAACCCGAAAATGTCAAGCCCGCAACATGTTTTTGTCAAAAACCAAACCGCCACGGGGGAAGAAAAAGCCCCCGCGAGGGAAATTTTCCGCCCGCGGGGGTGTTTTTTCGTTCCGTTATTGTTTTGCTGTTCCGATACAGGCGTTTTTTTACGTTTCCTTGTCTTTTACCGCATCAGTCGAGTTGTGTAAAATCAGACGACTGCAGGGTGTAGGAAGCGCCCGTTTCTTCCGATCCGCTCCGTTCGTATTTCACCTGCAAAATATCGTTCGTGCGCAGGGTCAGGATCAGATCGGAGATGTTGAACGAGCGGGTGATCGCATGCTCCGTCCCGTTTACGATGATCGATTTGATCACGTCTCCCTCGGCAAGCCCGAGCGTTTCCGCAATGGAACCGCTTTCGACCGACTGCACGACCACCTCTTCCTCGATCGCGCCGTACCCCGACTCTGCGTCGTAGACGTATTTTGAATTCTGCGTCGATACGGTGACGCCCAGCGTGATCTTGTACGCGCCGTTGGTCGCGTCGTTCCCGTCCTCATACGAGCGGATGATGTTGTCCGCCGTGCCCGTCACGATCTCGAGCGGGATCGCATAATTGATGTTCTGCTCCGTCGAATTGCCTGCGTTCGTGATGCCGATCAGTTCGCCGTCGGCGTTGAACAGCCCGCCGCCCGAATTGCCCTGGTACAGCGGCGTATCGATGCGGATGGAGCGGTACGAGCGCGCCGTGCCGTCGATATCCAGCGAAATGTAGTCGCTTTCTGTGCTGATGACGCCCTGCGTGACGCTGATGCCGCGCCCTTCGGGGTTGCCGATCGCGACCGCCGTTTCGCCCACATGATACCCGTCCGCGAGGGTGATCTCCGCCGCGCTTTCGTTGATCGCAAGGATGTCGCTCGTCTTTGCGCGCAGCACGGCGATATCGGAGCTGACCGACCCGCCTATGTATTCCAGTTCGATCGCATAGCTGCCGTAGTCGTATTTGGTATACCCGTCGCTGTCCGTGTCCGCCACGTTGTTGTTGTCTTCGTCCACGGTCGAAGGCGACCCTTCGCTGCCGTAAAGGTACCCGCGGATCTTCCGCGCAATGTTCGTGCCGCCGTTCTTTTCCGTATCCGCGTCCGCCAGATACACCACATGGTAGTTCGTTACGATGTAGGTATATCCGTCCGCACCCGTATCCATGTCATAGAGCACCGCGGAACCCGTATAGATCGCCGTATCCGTCGTCTGCGTATAGAAGGGCGGATGCATGGACGACGACGTTTCCGTCACCACGAATTCGGAATAGATCTTCATGACCGACAGCAGGTTTTTCTGGATCGCGAGCGCAACCGACTCGTCGCTGACGGTCAGGTACTGCTTCAAAAACTCCTCAAAGGTGAGATCCGACCCCGTCGTCTGTTTGTACTCTTCGTACACGTCCGTGATCGTAAGGTCCTCGCCGTCCGCCCCGTTCGAAACGGTGAACGTGCTCGTCGACCCGTCCGAATAGGTGATGGTATAAATGTCGTCCGTTCCGTTTGTGCCCGTCTTTTCGATCTGCGTCACATATACGGATGATCCTGCCGCCTGCTCCGAAGAAGAGCAGCCGGCAAGCACCAGCGAAAAAGCCAACACCAGCGCCAACAGCACTGCAAGGATCGTTTTCGTTGTACGTTTCATACAGTCCCTCCTTTATCGTGTTCAGTATACCACCGCAACATGATAACTTTTTCACAGGTTTATGTTTTTTTTGTTAAGGACGCTTTCCTCAGGCAAACTGGCTGTTGTACAGCGCGGCGTACCCGCCGCCCTTTTCCAGCAGTTCGCGGTGCGTGCCCTGTTCGATGATGTTGCCCTGTTCCATAAAGAGGATGCAGTTCGCGTCGCGGATGGTCGAAAGGCGGTGCGCGATGACGAAGCTCGTTCTGCCGCTCATCAGCTGCTGCATCGCCCTGCCGATCTCCGCCTCCGTGCGCGTATCGACGGAGGACGTCGCCTCGTCAAGGATAAGGACAGGGGGGTTGCACAAAAACACGCGCGCGATGGTCAGAAGCTGCCGCTGCCCGACGGAGATATTCCCCGCGTCGCCCGCGAGCACGGTGTCGTAGCCCTGCGGCATGGTGCGGATAAAATAATCGACTTTCGCCATCTTCGCCGCCTGCACGATCTCCTCGCGGGTAGCTGTCGGCTTGCCGTAGGCGATGTTCTCCGCGATCGTGCCGCCGAACAGCCATGTGTCCTGCAGGACCATGCCGAAGTTATGCCGCAGCCCCTCGCGGGTCAGGTCGGTCGTGGGGATGCCGTCGATGGTGATGCGCCCGCCGTTCACTTCGTAGAAGCGCATCAGCAGGTTCACGAGCGTCGTTTTGCCCGCGCCTGTCGACCCGACGACGGCGATCTTCTGCCCGGGGTGCGCCGTAAAGCTCACATCCTGCATGAGGATCTTGTCGGGGGTGTACCCGAACCGCACATGTTCGAAGGCGATCTCGCCGTGCGCGCGCTCCAACGCGGCGGGGTACTCGGTGTCGGGCACCTCTTCTTCCCCGTCGAGGTATTCGAAGGTACGTTCCGCCGAAGCGAGCGCGGACTGCAGCGAGTTGATCATGTATGACGTCTCCGTCAGCGGCTCCGCCGCGAGGGTGATGTACTGGAAAAACGCCTGCGTGATGCCCAGCGACATGGCGCCCGTCAGCATCCACCCGCACGCGATGAGCAGGATGACCGCCTGCGACAGGCGGGACAGAAAGCGGATGAGCGGGTTGACGCTGTTGGTCAGAAAGTCCGTGTTCCGCGCCGCCACGCGCACGTTTTCGGTGTACGAGGAAACTTTTTCAAATACTCCTTGCTCCTTTTTTTCTGTTTTTTGAGGTCGCGTGCGGAAAACATAAAAAACGGGCGCGCCCGATCGTTTTTCCAAACAACCGGGCGCACCCGTTATCTTCTCAACCGTTGCGGCTGCGGCCGCAAGTTCTCCGATAAACGATATTCTTTTTTTCCGCTTTGCGAGCGTTCCCGCAGCACAGCAGCGATTATACAACGTATATGCGGCAAAGTCAACGATAGAACGCAACTTTTTTTCAAAAAAATTTACGGGCAGGATCCTGCCGCGCAAACGCGCTTTTTTATACATACAGCACGGGCTTCCCCGTCTTCTGCGCATACCGCACCGTGTAATAGGTCCCTCCCTTTTCGCACGCCCCGCGCAGGTACGCCAGCACCATGTCGCAGCGGTCCACCATGTAGCGGTTGCGCTCGAACATGCAGCCCGTTTCATAGCGTTCGTGCAGCACTACCCGTTCGTCGCACCGCTCCAACAGCGCCGCGTACCGCTTTTTTTCGGAAAAGGGATACCGCCCGCTCTGGTCGGCGCAGGGGACGCACGCCACAAGGCGGAGCGGGAACTCCTTTTTCAGCCGTGCAAGCATCTCCCCGCACAGCAAGTCGAACCCCAGCGCCATGCCGCACAAAAAGGTGTCCGTCCCGTTCTCCAAAAGCGTGCGCAGCTTTTTCTCCGTCCCCTCCGCAGGAAAATCTTTTCCGAGCACTCTGTGCCCCGTCAGCGCGCAGGTCAGCACTTCTTTTTCTCCTTCGGCACGCCGAGCGGGTCGCTCCGCTCCTTTCCGCGCCCGCGCGGGTACGCAGCGGGCGTGCGTTTCACCTTGTCCGCCACGACCAGCGTCCGTTCGTCTTCCTCCCCGCGCAAAAACAGCTTTTCGGCAAGGCGCAGCCGCAGCCCGAGCACATCGAAAGCACCCTTCGCTTCGGCGATCTCCTCCTCCGCGCGCCCCTTGTACGCCACGAACGCGCCGCCTTCTTTTACAAACGGCGCGCAGTACTCCGCCAGCGTCGCCAGCCGCGCCACCGCGCGCGCCGTGCATATGCCGAACCGTTCGCGGAACGCAGGGTCCCGCCCCGCGTCCTCCGCACGCAGCGGATGCACCTGTGCGTGCAACCCGAGTTTATCCACAACTTCACACAAAAATCCGCACTTTTTATGCGAACTTTCAAACAGATCGAACTGCAGGTCCTCCCGCACGATGAGCAAGGGCAGTGAAGGGAACCCCGCTCCCGACCCCACTTCCGCGCACCGCGCACCATACGGAAAGTACGTTTCGCCCGTCAGGCTGTCGAAAAAATGCTTTTTATAGCATTCCTCCCTGTCCGTGATGCGGGTCAGGTTGAACTTTTCATTATAAAAACGGAGCAGATCGTAAAACAATCCGAATTTTTCACCCGTTTTTCCGCTTGTAAGCAGCTTTTCCGCTTCGTTTTGTTCCATATCGCCATTATACCATATTTTTCCGCGCGCCGCTACTTTTTCACACCTCTCTCCCCGAATGTTCCTTATTGTGGAAAAGTTCTGTTCTTTTGTAGGCAACTTCCCCGCCCGTTCCGTTTTTCCTCCTTTTTTCTCCCTCTTTTTCCGCCGGGCGTGTTTTTCTCCCTACAATTCCACTTTGCTTCAACACCGCGCCGCACACACCTTTCCACAGGAACGCCCCTCTTTTTTTCTTCTGATTTCCGCTCTTTTTTCTTGCTTTTTGCCCCCTTTTCCACTATAATAATACCATGCGCGGAAGGGGCGGAAAGGGCTGTTCACATTTCCACAGCGCTTATTATTATATTTACCGTTTATAAGAATAAATCTTTTATTTTTATCCCGCGGCAGGAAGGAGGAACCTCTATGAAGATCGTATGCGAAGGCGTAGAACTTTCGGACGCAGTCGGCAAAGTCGTCAAAGCGTGCAGCGTGCGCACGACGAATCCGCTTTTGGAGTGCATCAAGCTCACCGCCGAAAACGACGGGCTCATCCTGCTCGCGACCGACGTCGAACTCTCCATTCAGAAAAAGATCCGCGCGGAAGTGTTTGAAGAGGGCAGCGTCTGCGTGCCCGGCAAATACTTCGCCGAATTTATCAAGCGCCTGGAGCGCGAACAGATCACCCTCGCCTCCGAAGGCGAACGGCTGGATATCCGCTATGCCGATTCCGAAAGCTCGCTGCAGACGCTCTCTGCGGACGATTTTCCCCGCGTGGACGCGGTCGTGGAGGAAAAGAGGGTCGCCCTCACCTCCAAAAACCTCAAAGAACTCATCGCAAAAACGGTGTTCTGCTGCGCGCAGGACGATTCCCGCCCCGTGCTCAAAGGATGCCTCATCCAGGCGCAGGAGGGGATGATCCGCTTCACCGCGCTGGACGGCTACCGCATGGCGGTGTGCGAAAAGAACCTGGACGAGATCCGCGGCGACATAAAGATCATCTGCCCCGGCAGGGCGCTCACCGAAATTTCGCGCATGCTCGGCGCGGATGAAGAGGAGATCGAAATTTTCGTGCAGAACAACGCGCTGCGCGTGAGCATCGAAAACACGGTGCTGACGGCGCGTTTGTACGAAGGGGAATTCGTCAACGTCGCGAACATCGTTCCGCACGAATTCATGAGCGAAGTCATCGCGGAACGCGCCGCTCTTGCCGAAAGCGTGGAACGCGCGGCGGTGCTCGCGCGCACCGATAAGAGCAGCATCGTGCTGTTCGACATCAAAGAAGATCAGATGAACGTGTCCTCCAACACCTCCGTCGGCAGGGTGGACGAAACAGTGAAGATCCTTCTGGAAGGCAAAGACGTGACCATCGCGCTCAACAGCAAGTACGTGAGCGAATGCATTTCCGCCGTGACCGACGAAAAGATCCGCATCGGGCTGAACGGTTCCGTTTCGCCCTGCGTCGTGACGCCCGTCACGGGGAACGAATTTCTGTACCTGATCCTGCCCGTGCGCACGTCGTGAGAAGAAAGTACGTAAAAACGGGTAAAAATCAACGTATTGCGCCGAAAATCGATTGACAGCGCGCGGAAACGTTTAGTATAATGACAGAGATTCACTATAAATAAAAAAGCAGGAGATAAAAAAGATGAAAAGGACATACCAGCCCAAAAAGAGGCAGAGGAGCAAAGTGCACGGGTTCAGGCAGCGCATGAAGACGCAGGGCGGAAGGAATACCCTGAAGCGCCGCCGCAACAAGGGCAGGAAAAAGCTCTCCGCATAAACGGGCGTAAAAAAGGTGCGCGGTGTATACCAGGATAAAAAAGAACAATGATTTCAAAAAGTTGTTTACAAGGGGAAAAAAGTTTTTTTCCCCTGCTTTAATTATTCTGTATATGCCGTCGGAAAAGCTGTCGATGGGGCTTTGCGTGAGCAAAAAGCACGGAAAAAGCGTGCAGAGGAACCGTATCAAACGGCTGCTGCGCGAAGCGTTCCGCCGCTGCGCCGCCGAGTGCGGCGGTATGAACGCCGCCGTACTGCTCATTCCGAAGCAGGCGGAGGAATATTCCTTTGCCCGCTTTGAACAGGGCATCCGCGCCTTTTTCGCCAAAACGCGGAGGGAAACGGAAGGTTGCAAAAAGCAAGGCTGATCTGGAAGGCGCTGCGCAGAACGGTGCTTTTTCCGTTTATCAAAGTGTTTCTGATGCACCTGATCGTGTTCTATCAGAAGTATTTTTCCAAACAGACGTGCATGTTCCGCCCCACCTGTTCGCAATACATGCTGGAGGCGATCAACAACCACGGCGTACTGATCGGCATTCTGCTGGGCAGCTGGCGCATCCTGCGCTGCAATCCGTTCACGAAGGGCGGGTACGATCCCGTGCCCGAAAATTATTTCAAGGTGCGCTGGCTGTATTAGCCGCAATCCGGTTTTAAGAGGAAACCCGCATTGAACATTCCTATCCTGATCGAGAATTTCGGCGTAACGCTGGATTGGCTCGGCACGGCGATCCAATGGCTGATCGGCATCGGTCCGATCGTCGGCGTCGGCATCATTCTGTTCACGATCATATTAAAGACGGTCGTCCTGCCGCTGGACGCCTTCTCCAAAGTAAAGATGAGGAAAAACAACCTCAAAATGGAGAAGATGCGCCCGCAGCTCGAAAAATTGCAGAAGCAGTACGCGAACGACAAGCAGGCATACAACGCCAAAATGATGGAGTTGTATAAAAAGAACGGCTATTCCATGCTCGGCCCCTGCCTGCCCATGATCGTAACGCTCGTCATCTTCATTTTCGTGATGAGCGCCTTTTCCAGCTACTCGAATTACACCAACCTGCACACCTACGAGCAGATGGCGGAGTCGTACAACGCCGCGATCTTGCAGTATTCGGTCGGAGCGGAGGACGAAGAAGCCGTTACGACGGACAGCGATTGGACGGCGTTTTATACGGGTTCGGGCGACGAACAGGTGTTCCAGTATTACAGGATGGAGCGCGTGTATAACAGCGACGCGGCAGACTGCCTGATCGAAACGCGGGTGACCTACTACTACGATCCCCCGACGGAAACGGAGGAAGAAGGGGTCTACACCGAAGAAGAGCTTGCGGCGCTCACGCCCGAAGAACGGGAAACCTACCTTGACGGTCTGCTCGCCGAAAACAAGACGAGCGGCATCATCAGCACAAGCTACACCGTCAAAACGGCGGCAGTGCTCGCCGCGGCAGAGTCGGAGGACGAAGCGTTCGCGCCCGTCGCCGCCGCCGCCGAAAAACTTAAAAACAACACCTATCAGGACAACGAAGGCTTCACCGCCAACGATTACCGTGCGCGCGAGATCATGCAGCAGGTCGGCAGAGACGCGTCCAGCAACATCTATTACGACGTGCGCGACAGCTTTCTGTGGGTGAACAACATCTGGGAGCCGGACGTATCGTACGAGCACCCCGTCAAAATGCCGAACGTCACGAACAGCCTGTTCACGCAGGAGATGTTCAACGAGCTGACGTACAACCTTTCGGCGGAAAAAGCGGCGCCGAACGGGTACTTTATCCTCATCATCCTCTCCATCGGGTTCATGTTCCTGTCGCAGTTCATCCTCTCGCGCAGCCAGAAGGCGCAGAACGAACTGCAGACGGCGGACGGGCGCGGCAAGAAGACGCAGAAGATCATGATGATCGTCATGCCCGTCATCTACGGTATTTTCGCCTTCTTCTACAGCGCGGCGTTCACTATTTACATGATCACGAGCAGCGTGTACAACGTCGTCAGCACCCTTATCATCAACGCGATCATAGACCGGCGCTTCCGCAAACGCGAAGAGCAGGAGATCCAGGATAAATACAACAAGCGCCTGCCGCAGCACGCTGCAAGCGGCGCCGTAAGCAAAGCGAGCGCCGGCACGAACAACCGGCAGAGCGTGAACAAGCAGCTCAGGCAGAACAAGCTGCGCATAAGCGAGAAGGAGAAAAAGTCCGCCGACACGAACCGGGAAAAGCGGAACGGAGGAAAATAAAGCATGAAGGAATACGAATTCAGCGGAAAGACGGTGGAAGAAGCCGTCGAAGAAGGGCTTGCCGCCCTTTCGCTCACGCGCGAGCAGGCGGAGATCGTCGTGCTCGAAGAGGGGAAAAAGGGAGGGCTGTTCTCCAAAGGGGTCAAAGCCCGCGTAAAGATCGGCAAAAAAATGAGCGACGGCGAGCGCGCGGCGCAGTTCCTCGAAGGGCTGTTCCCGCTCATGCACATCGCCGCAACGGCGGAGCTGACCGAAGGGGAGCAGATGCACATCAACATCGTGACCCCGAATAGCTATGCCGTCATCGGGCACCGCGGCGAGATCCTCGACGCGATGCAGGTGCTTGCGGGCGCCGTTGCGAACATCGGCAGGGAAGAGTATGAGCGCGTGGTCGTGGACTGCGAAAACTACCGCGAAAAGCGCGAGCAGACGCTGCGCCGTTTGGCGGACCGCCTGGCGGAAAAGGCAGTGCGCACGGGCAGGAAAGTTTCGCTCGAACCCATGACGCCGTACGAGCGCCGCATCATCCATTCGGCGCTGGCGGACAACACCGAAGTCAAAACGGCGAGCGAGGGCAAGGAACCCGCGCGTTACATCGTCGTCATCCCCAACAACCTGCGCAGCGACCGCCCGTACGGCGACCGCCGCGGGTACGACCGCGACCGCAGGGGGTATGACCGTGACCGCAGGGGCGGGTACGACCGCCCGTACGGCGACCGCCGCGGCGGGTATGACCGTGACCGCAGAGAAGGCGGGTACGACCGCGACAGGCGTGACGGCTACGACCGTGACCGCAGAGGCGGGTACGAGCGCAGGGAGCGCTCCTCTTCGCCCCGCCCCACAAAGCGTACGCCGTACTTCGGCACCTACCTCGGCAACAGCGGCGCAGGCAAAAAGGAAGAAGACACGAACAAAGAGGAAGAATGATGCAAAAAGCAGCCGGAACCAACGCGTTTCGGCTGTTTTCGCAACGTGCGCCCGCAGGGGCGGCGGGGGTAAACAGGAATGCGATTCGAAGGAGAATCCCGCGAACAATTAAAAAACGGCGCGACGCTGCTTCTGCACCGCGCGCCCGCGCTCAACACCGTTTCGTTCACGCTGGTGCTTCCCTTCGCGCCCGCAGAGCCTGCGGGGCTGTACCATTACATCGAACATCTCTTTTTCGAGCGTGCGGGCGAGCTGCGCGCCAAAGAGATCAACGCCGCCATGACGGCGAACGGATCGGAGATCAACGGGTTCACGGCGCAGAACTACATGTGTTTCTCCTTCACCTGCCGCAGGGCGGTGTTCCAAAGCCAGCTTTCGCTGCTGTATGCCATGCTTTCGCAGCGCGAATACGGCGAAGAGGAGATGGAGCGCGTGCTGCCCGTCATCCGCAACGAGATGTTTGAAGACAATTTTTACGACGTCCGTTCGGGCGACGTGATCCGTTCGCTCTGGTTCGACAAGCGCTACAACCAGTCCGTGCTCGGCGACATGCGCGACCTCGAAGAGGCGACGGACGAAGAGCTGGATTCCTGCCGCCGCATGCTGTTCAACAAGGGCATGTGCGCCTTTCTGGCGGGCGGCTTTGCCGAAGAGGACGCGGCGCTCGTACGCGGAACGTTCGGGCAGATGCCGCTGCAGCCCTTCCGCGTCCCGCCGCCGCAGGAACGCCTGCACGACGAAACGCCCGTCAACCGCCGCGGCAGGGGCAGGGAGTTGCAGGCGCTCGTCACCTACCACGTCACCGACGCGGACAGGGAGCTGAAACTCGCGGCGCACTGGCTGCGCAGCGGGCTGTTCGACGGATTGGACGCGCCCGTGTTCGCCTTTTTCGAGGAATGGGGGTTCAAGTTCTATTCGGTGGAGGCGGATTTCGCCATCCGCGGCGACGAACTCGTCTTTTCCTACCTCGCCTATATCCAGAAAAAGGAGAAGAGCCTGTTCGAAGTGCTCGTCTCCCGCTTTGAAAAGACGGGCGAAAAGGCGGATTTTGTCGGGCTTTCGCGCCCCTATCTGTACGACGACCTGCTCCTTTTGCCCGACAGCCCCGAACGCCTCTGTTCGCATTACATGGAGGTGTGGGCGGACCTCGGCGAGCCCGTCACCCTCACCGAAGAAGCGGCGTTTGCCGAAGGGCTGACCAACGAAAAACTTGCGGCGCTGTGGCGGCGCGTCGCCTCCTCGTTGCGCCGCATCTTCTACATCGCCAAGTGAGGGAACTATGCCGAAGGGTCTGATCCTCGTCAATGCCTATTATCACACGCCCGAGATCGGCTACCAACCCGCGCGCATGCAGGAAGAACTTGCAAAGCGCGGCGTGCCTGCCGACATCCTGCCGACGGACGGCTTTCCCGCCCGTGTCGCAGGGGGCAGGCTCCGTGCGGCGTGCAGCGGGTACGATTTCTGCGTGTACCTCGATAAGGACCGCTACATCCTGCGCGCGCTGGAGCTTGCGGGCATGCCCGTGTTCAACGGGTACGAAACGGTCACGGTGTGCGACGACAAGATGCTCACCGCGCTCGCGCTCGCCAAAGCGGGCGTGCCGCAGCCGGACACCCTGCCAGGGCCCCTGTGTTACCGCTCCGAGGCGGCGCTCGGCAAAGATACCTACGCGCGCATGGCGCGCCTTCTGGGCGAGCCGTTCGTCGTCAAGGAGAGCTTCAGCTCCCTCGGCGCGGGCGTGCACCTGGTCGGAGGGGAAGGGGAGTTTGCCGCGCTGTGGGAACAGATCAAACTGCGCCCCTGGCTCGCACAGGCGTACGTCGCCGAAAGCCGCGGGCGCGACGTGCGCGTCATCGTCGTGGGCGGCAGGGCGCTGGGCGGCATGCTGCGGCAGTCGGGCGGAACGGATTTCCGCTCCAACGTCGCCGCAGGCGGCAGCGCCGCGGCGTTTCCGTTAGACGACGCGCTCCGCACCCTCGCCGAGCGTGCGGCGGCGGCGGTCGGCGCCGCGTTCTGCGGGGTAGACGTGCTCTTCGGCAAGGACGGGTACCTCGTCTGCGAAGTCAACAGCAACGCCTATTACGGCGCGTTCGAGCGCGCCACGGGGCAGAACGTCGCGGGCGCGTACGCCGAGCATATTCTTTGTTCCCTGCGCGGGAGGGCGGCGCAATGAAGCTGCTTATCACGGGCGGCGCGGGGTTTATCGGCGCGAACTTTCTGGCATGGGAGCGCGAAAAGTATCCACAGGATACGCTGATCTGTGTGGATAAACTCACCTATGCGGGCAACGCGCAGAACATTCTGCCCCTTGTCGGGCGCGGCGAAGTCGCCTTTTTCTGCGAGGACGTGGCGAACAAAAGCGCCATGCGCAGGCTGTTTGCGCGCGTCCGCCCGGACGCGGTGGTGCATTTCGCGGCGGAGAGCCACGTCGACCGCGCCATCGCCGACCCCGCGCCCTTTGTGCGCAGCAACGTCGGCGGCACGGCGGTGCTGCTGGAACAGTGCCGCGCGTACGGCTGCCGTTTCCATCACGTCTCCACCGACGAGGTGTACGGTCCGCTCGGCAAAGGGGAGGCGCCCGTTTCCGAAGGCGCGCCGCTGCGCCCCGCCAACCCGTACGCCGCGAGCAAGGCGGCGGCAGACCTTCTGTGCCTCTCGTACGCAAAGACGTACGGCATGCCCGTAACGATCAGCCGCGGGGCGAACACCTACGGCAGGTTCCAGTTCCCCGAAAAGCTCATCCCGCGCGCCCTCGCGTGCATCTTTGCGGGCGAGCCCGTCCCCGTCTACGGCACGGGCGAAAACTTGCGCAGCTGGCTGGCGGTGCGCGACCACTGCGCCGCCGTGGACTGCGTGCTGCGCCATGGCGAAGCGGGCGGCGTGTACAACATCGGCGGCGAAGAGGCGCGCAACCTCGACTTGGTTCGTTCGCTCTTTTCGCTTGCGGGCAGGGAGGAGAAGCTCGCCTTCGTCGCCGACCGCCCCGCGCACGATCTGCGGTACGCGCTGGACGATCACGCGCTCCGCGCGCTCGGCTGGCGCCCCGCCGTGCCGTTTACGCAGGGGCTGGCGGAAACGGTGCGTTGGTACAAGGAACACACGGCGTGGCTGGAACAGGTGCGCTCGGGCGCGTACCTCGCGCAAAACGACGCGCTGCGCGGCATGCGCGCCTGACGGAACGGGTAAGCGCAGGACAGGCGGCGCGGAGCGGTAGCGCAGCAGCCGGCGGCGCGGTTTTTTGCAGACGTATACAAAAAGGAGGGCTTGCCATGCACGTCGATCTTTCGCAGTTTCATGGGAAACGCGTGTGCGTCGCCCTCTCGGGCGGCGGCGACTCCGTCGCGCTCTTTCATTACCTGAAAACGCACGCGGCGGAGAACGGCATCCGTCTCTCCGCGCTGAATATCGAACACGGCATCCGCGGCGAAACGTCGCTGCGCGACACCGCTTTCGTACAGGAACTGTGCGCGCGCGAAGGGGTGCCGCTGTACTGTTTTTCCGCCGACATCCCCGCGCTCGCCGCGGCGGGCGGCAGGGGGCTGGAGGAGGAGGCGCGCCTCTTCCGCAAAAAATGCTACGAGCAGATCCTGCGCGAGGGGAAGGCGGACCTTGTCGCCACGGCGCACCATGCGGGCGACAACGCCGAAAGCGTGCTGTTCAACCTCTTCCGCGGCGCCTCGCTCACGGGCGCGGGCGGCATCGGCGCCTTCGTGCCCCTGTACGGGGAAAAGGGCGTCGTCCGCCCCCTGCTCGGCGTGCCGAAGGCGGAAATTTCCGCCTATCTGCGCGAACATGCCCTCGCGTACCGCGAGGACGAGAGCAATGCGGACGAGTCGTACACCCGTAACTTTCTGCGCCGCCGCGTGCTCGCGCCCGTAAAGGAGCGCTTTCCGCACGCGGAGGAACACCTGTACGCCTTTTCGCGGGACGCGCAGGCGGACGACGAACAGCTGTATGCCTTTGCGCGGGAGCACCTTCACGAGGAGGGCGGCACGGTTTTCTGGCGGCGCGACCTGCCCGAACCGCTCTTCCGCCGCTGCTTCGTGCTGGCGCTGCGGCAGACGGGCGTAAACAAGGATATCACGCGCGCGCATGTCGAAGGGGCGCTTTCGCTCCGTACGGCACAGAGCGGCGCGCGCATCTCTCTCCCCGCCGGGCTGTACGCCGTGCGCGAGTACGATACGGTGCGCCTCTGCCGCGAGCGCGAACAGGCGCCGCCCGAACAGCCCTTCCGCGCGGGCACGTTCGCCTTTGCGGGGGGAACGCTCACAGCCGAACTGCGGCAGCGGGGGGCGGAGCCGCTCACGGGCGGGCGAACGCTCGTGCTGGACGCGGACGCACTCCCCGCAGGGTGCGTACTGCGCACGCCGCGCGAAGGGGATACCTTTTGCAAGTTCGGCGGCGGCACAAAGGCGCTGAAAAAGGTGCTCGTCGATAAAAAGATCCCCGCACGGGTGCGCGCGGGGCTGCCCGTCGTGGCATGCGGGGAACGCGTCTTTGCCGTCTGCGGCACAGAGATCGCGGAAAGCGTGAAAGTAACGGCGCAAACGCGCCGCGTCTGGATATTAACCTATGAGGAGAAACAACCATGAACGAAAACATCGAAGTCCTGATCTCTGAAAGCAAGATCGCCGAACGCGTGAAGGAGCTGGGCAAACAGCTTTCCGCCGAATACGCGGGCAAAGACCCCCTCTTTGTCTGCGTGCTGAAGGGCGCATGCATCTTCTATGCCGATCTCATCCGCGCGATGACCTGCTCGGTGCAGTTCGATTTCATTCAGGCGGCGTCGTACGGCAACGGCACCTCCTCGTCGGGCGAAGTGCGCATCGTCAAGGATACGCAGGCCTCCGTCGTGGGGCGGCATGTGGTCCTCGTGGAGGACATCGTGGATTCGGGCAGGACGCTCGCCCGCCTCTCCCGACTGCTGCGCGAGCGCGGCGCGCTCTCCGTCAGGGTCTGCGCCCTGCTCGATAAGCCGTCGCGGCGGGTGCCCGGCGGGGTAGACGCGGAGTACGTCGGGTTCTCCATCGAAGATCTGTTCGTCGTCGGCTACGGGCTGGACTATGCCGAACGGCACCGCGAACTGCCGTACGTCGGCGTTTTGCCCGCAGGCGAGGCAAATGAATAGACCCAATTTCGATAAACAGATGCAGGAAACGCTGCAAATAATCCCGCAGGGCACGCCGCTTTTGCTGCACAGCTGCTGCGGACCGTGTTCCACGCGCTGCATCGAGGAATTGAAGCAGACCTTTTCCGTCACCGTGCTCTATTACAACCCGAACATTTACCCGCGCGGGGAGTACGAAAAGCGGAAAAGCGAACAGCTGCGCTTTTTGCGTGAGACGGGCTGGGCGGACTTTCTGGACTGCGACTACGCCGCCGAGGACTTTCAGGACGCGGTGCAGGGGCTGGAAGGGGAGCCGGAGGGCGGCCTGCGCTGCCGCGCCTGTTTTGCGCTGCGCTTAGGCGTTTTGGCGCGCACGGCGAAGGAGCGCGGCTTTCCGTGGGTGTGCTCCACGCTGTCGGTCAGCCCGCACAAAAACGCGGCGTGGCTGAACGAGATCGGGCAGGCGCAGGCGGAAAAATACGGCGTGCGCTGGCTGCCCAACGATTTTAAAAAGCGCAGCGGCTACCTGCGCTCCATCCGCCTTGCCGCCGAACATGAACTGTACCGGCAGGAGTATTGCGGATGCGAGTTTTCTCTTGATTCACGAAAAATTTTTTGAGCTGACAAAAAATTTTTCCGTGAGTTGGAGGGCGACACCACTGTTTGCGGCTTTGCCGCTCGGCAGAGGTTTCTCCCTCGCCGCGGCATCTTTCGGGGCACACCATTATAGAAAGGCCGCGGCTTCACCCTCTTCCGTTACACCGCCCGCGCGGTGCAATGGGCACAAAAAGGGTTCCCGAAAATCGCAACGAAGTGAGATTTTTGGGAAGAGGAGGAGCGGAGTGCGCATGCGAGCATTGCCGCTTTGCGGCGATGCGAGAGGGCAGCCGACTGCTCCGACGAAAAAGCGTGGTTTTTGCTTTTGCAAACGCTTATTTAAAATCGTTTTTTGAATAAGCGCAGGCTGTTTGTACAAAAGCACAAAAAACCGCCGCGAAAAAAGCGGCGGTTTCCTCGTCAGCGCACTCTCCCGTTAAAAAACGGCTATGTCTGCACATTCTCCCGCAAAAAACGGCTATGTGCCGTGCGGCGCGGCGGCGCTCTGCGCGCGGAACTCCCCCGCCGTCATACCCGTTTCGGCTTTGAAAAAGCGGGCAAAGCTCTGCGGGGTGGGGAAGTTCAGGTAGTAGGAGGCCTCCGTCACGGTGTAATCCGTTTCCAGCAGCAGCCGCTTCGCCTCGGCAAGCCGCTGCTGCGTAAGGTAGCGCTTGAGCGGAACGCCCTCTTTGGCGGCGAACACGGCGGAAAGGTACTTTTCGTGGTAGCCGAGCTCTTTCGCGATGTCCTTCACGCGCAGATCCGAAAAGCGGTGAAAGAACACAAATTCGCGGATCTGCCCGCACAGCCGCTCCTGCGCCGAGGCGGGCGGCTCTTCCGCGCCCGCCGCGCGCGCCTGTCCGTACAGTTCGAGCAAAAGCTCGGTCGCCAGGTACAGCGACCGCACGCCGCGCGGCTCCTGTGCCTCCGCCCGCAGCAGCTTTTCCGCGAGCGCATGCACCGCGCCCGCGTCCGCAAAGCCGCCCTGCACGGGCATCGAAATGCTCGCAGGCAGCGCAGGGCAGCGGAAGTGCATCCAATAAAAGCGGCAGCGGCACACCCGCGTGCCGTGCTGGCGGCGGGTGGGGGACATGATAAAGTACTCCCCCGCGCGCACCTCGTATTCGCGGTCGTCGTCCGCAATGTACAGCACGCCCTCGGTCACGGCGAACAGCTCGTATTCGAACAGGCGGCGGGTCAGGTGTTTCCACCCCCGCTCGGGCGAAATGAACTCGCCGAACCACAAAAGCTGTACGGGGCGGGTCAGATCGAGGTGTATCATCTTACCTTTTGCAACAAGCATCTTCCCTTTCGGGCTTGCCTGCGCTCCTCCTTTTTTGTACAATAAGTATACCACGACCCGCCCGAAAAGACAAGGGTCGGCGTAAAAATTCAAAAAAAGGGGGAGAATGTATGAAAAAGGCAGAAAACGGCGCTGTTTGCCGCAACGGCGGCGCGTTCCGCCGCTTTCTTTTTGCAATGCTGTGCCTGCTGCTGTGCCTGCCGCTCGTTCTGAGCGCGGCATGCGCGCCGCAGGAGGAGCAGGAGGAGACGCCTGACCCGGTCACGGAGATCGGGCAGAGCACAACGGAGGATTCCGAAGCTATGAAATTCACGGGGCTGGACGAAACGGTCATCACCGACGGCTATGCCGAAAACGGGCTGAAAAAGGAGATAGCCTATCTTTTAAAGCTGGACGCCGACAGGCTGCTCGCGGGGTTCTATCAGAACTCTTCGCTCGGCTCGAACGGGCATTCCATGTATACGGGCGGCTGGGAAGGCGCGCTCATCGGCGGGCACACGATGGGGCACTACCTCTCTGCGCTGTCGCAGGCAATCGCCAACGCGGGCACGCCCGAAGCCGACCGCACGGCGCTCACGGAAAAGCTAAACTATATCGTCGCCGAGCTTGCCAAGTGCCAGAACGCCTATGACGGCGCGCACGGCGCAAAAGAGGGCTTTTTGTGGGGCGCGCTGCGCTATGACGACGCCAACGTCGAATTTCAGTTCGACAACGTGGAGCAGAACCGCACGAACATCGCGACCGAGGCGTGGGTGCCGTGGTACACCATGCACAAGATCCTGGCGGGCTTGCTCGACGCCTATACGCTTGCGGGCAACGTGCAGGCGCTGACCGTTGCGGAAAATCTCGGCGACTGGGTGTATGCCCGCGTTTCGGCGTGGAGCGAGGAGACGCAGGCGACGGTGCTCGCCATCGAATACGGCGGCATGAACGACTGCCTCTACAACCTGTACGCCGCGACGGGCGAGGAAAAATACGCCGACGCCGCGCACATGTTCGACGAAGAGGCGCTGTTCGATCAGGTGCTCGCGGCGGGCGAAAATTACCTCGACGGCAAGCACGCGAACACGACCATCCCGAAGATCATCGGCGCGCTCAACCGCTATGTGACGCTGCACGGCAAAACGCTGCACGGGCAGACGGTAGACGCCTCCCGCTACCTTGAAGTCGCCGAAGCGTTCTGGACGTGCGTCACCGAGCGGCACACCTACGTCACGGGCGGCAATTCGGAGTGGGAGCACTTCGGCGCGGACTATGTGCTGGACGGCGAACGCACCAACTGCAACTGCGAAACGTGCAACACCTACAACATGCTCAAACTTTCGCGCACGCTGTTCACGCTCACCAAGGAAACGAAGTACCTCGACTACTACGAGGGCACCTATTACAACGCGATCTGGTCGTCGCAGAACCCCGAAACGGGCATGACGACCTACTTCCAGCCCATGGCGAGCGGCTACTTCAAAGTGTACTCCTCCGAAACGGAGCACTTCTGGTGTTGCACGGGCAGCGGCATGGAGAGCTTTACCAAGCTCAACGACAGCATCTATTACAGCGCGGGCAACGCGGTGTACGTCGCGCTGTACCTCAGCTCGACGTATGAAACGGACGCTGTCTCTCTCACGCAGACCGCCGACCTCGAACATTCGGACACGGCGACGATACAGGTCGACCGCGGCTCCGCCGTGCTGCGTCTGCGCAGGCCCGCGTGGACGGCGCGCTTTGCCGTGTACGTCAACGATGTGCCCGTTACGGGCGGAGCGGAGGGCGGCTTCGTGTCCGTAGACGTGAAGGCGGGCGACAGGGTGCGCGTGGAGCTGGAAAAGACGGTCACGGCGCACGGCCTGCCCGACAACGAGAACGTGTACGCCTTCAAGTACGGGCCCTTCGTGCTTTCGGCGCAGCTCGGCTCCGAGACCATGAACACGGGCGTGACGGGCGTGAACGTCACCATCCCCGCCGCCGCCGCGGAAACGGAGCAGCAGGAGATCGCCGAAGCGGGGCGTTCCGTCGCGGACTTCATGGCGGACATCAGCGACTATATGCAGGCGAACGGCGACGGCACGTTCACCCTCACGGGCACCACGAGCGAAACGCCGCTCACCTTCTCCTGCCATTTCAGGCAGTACACGCAGCGGTACGCGATCTACAACGAGTTCGTGGAAAACGGCAGCAAAGAGGTGCTCGCCGACGCCTTCGAATGGGAGGCGACGGACACCGTGCAGCCCGGGTACGGGCAGTACGAAACGGACGAGCTGCACAGCATGCAGGACGACGGCTCCGTCGGCGCGACGGGCGTTTCGGTGCTCGGCACCACGCGCTATGCGACGGCGGGCGGCTCCTTCACCTATACCGTCGCGGTCGACGCCGCCGCGCAGGACCGCCTCGTCTTTTTCCTCGCCGCCGAGGATAACGGCAAGTCGCTGCGTATTGCGGCGGGCGATACGGTGCTGTACGAATCCGCCGCGCTCGCCTATACGGGCGCGGGGCAGATGTATTCCGTGGCGGTCGACGTGCCCGCTTCCGTGCAGACGTATACCAAAACGGCGAACGGGCAGCAGCATACCGTCTTCGACGTTACGATCTCGGGTGTGAACGGCGCCGAGTCGGCGCGGCTTTGCTCCTACCTCTATTCGCAGGCGCTGCGCAACCACCAGGCATATTTTGTGGACTGCGGCGACTACAACACCGCCACCGTCGGCGAAGGCGACGTGCTCGGGCAGTACAACTCCGTCACCGAACAGGTGTACGGCGCCGATCCCGCAACGGGCAAAAGCTGGGGCATCGTCGATACCCATGCGACGAATATCGCGGGCACGCCCGCAGCGGGCACGGGCATCGGTACGAACAGCACCTGGGTGTACGAATACCTCACCCCCTACGCCGACCACGACAAGACGGCGACCCAGCGCTACACCAAAAACCAGTACGAGAACGACGTGGCGCGCAGCCTGTGCTATCGGTTCGAACTCCCCGACGGCGACTACATCATCGAAGTGTACTTCGCCGACCCGTGGGGCTGCTCCAAAAACCCGACGGCCGCCGCGAACGGCACGGCGGTGCTGCAAAACTGCGAAACGGGCAAAGCGCTGCAATCGGCGCCCGTCCGCGTCACGGGCGGCTCGCTGACGCTGGAGTTCACTTCAAACGACCTGTGCATCAACATCGCCTATATCCGCATCCTGTTCGCATAAGGCGGGGCGGAAAAAGCGAAAAACGACCTGCGGAAAAACGAAAAAAACGACTTTCGGGGCGCGCCCACAGCGGGCGCGCCCCGTTTCACGCATTTTTCGCCGAAAAATTCAAAAAACCTGCCGCAAAAGATTTGACGGCGCGCCGCTTCTTCGCTATAATAAATGCTACCAAAAAGGTTGCAATTCGCCGCGCGAAAGAAAAGGAGCCGCGCGGCGAAAAAGGAGGGACATTTTATGAGGCTTTCATCCAAATCGCAGTACGGGCTGAAGGCGTGCTTTATCCTGGCGCAGAACTACCCCGACCGCTGTGTGAGCGCGTCCGCGCTCGAAAAGGAGATCGCCGTATCCGGCAAATACATTGAAAAGATCATGCGCATGCTCTCGGGGCAGGGCGTGGTCACCGCCGAGCGCGGCGTTACGGGCGGGTACAAACTCGCCCGCGCGCCCGAACAGATCACCATCGGCGACGTCGCCCGCGCCTTGGAGGACAACATGGAGATCGCAGACTGCATCACCTCCACCTGCGAAAAGTGCGCCACGGGCACCGTCTGGCGCAAGCTGTACGCGGGCATCAACGAGGTGCTCGATTCGATGACGCTGCAATCGGTCTTAGACGACCATGACGGCGTGGTCGTGTGCCGCTGCGGCGAGCACGAGCATGCGCACGCGCGGGGCTGAGAGGGGAGGCGCAATGGAGAACAGGATCTATTTAGACCACGCGGCGACGACGCCCGTCGATCCCCGCGTACTGCAAAAGATGCTGCCGTATTTCACCGAAAAATTCGGCAACCCCAACTCCCAGCACGCGTTCGGGCGGGAGACGGTCACCGCCGTGGACGACGCGCGCGACACCGTCGCCTCGCTCATCGGCGCAAAGCCCTCCGAGATCTATTTTACCTCGGGCGGCACCGAGGCGGATAACTGGGCGCTGCGCGGCGCGGCGCACGCCTTTGCCTCCCGCGGCAAACACCTCATCGTCAGCGCGGTGGAGCACCCCGCCATGATCGCTACGGCGAAGGAGCTGCAAAAGGAGGGCTTTTCCGTCACCTTTGCCGAGGTGGACGAGTACGGCGCCGTGGATACGGCAAAGCTCGAACGAGCCATCCGCCCCGATACGACCTTCGTGGGCGTGATGACGGCGAACAACGAAGTGGGCACCATCCAGCCCGTGCGCGAGATCGCGGCATTGTGCAAAAGCCGCGGCGTCGCGTTTTTTACGGATGCGGTGCAGGCGGCGGGCGCGCTCCCGCTCAATGTGGGGGATATGGGTGTGGACATGCTCTCCTTTTCGGGGCACAAGTTCTACGGTCCGAAGGGCGTGGGCGTGCTGTACGTGCGCTCGGGCCTGCGCATCGGCAGGATCATCACGGGCGGGCACCAGGAGCGCAGCATGCGCGGCGGCACCACGAACGTTGCGGGCGTGGTCGGGCTGGCGGAGGCGCTGCGGCTCGCCTGTGCAGAGCAGGCGCAAAGCGCCGCCTACGTTTCGGCGCTGCGCGACCGTTTCATCGCGCGGGTGCTGAAGGAGATCCCTTATATAAAGCTCAACGGGCACCCGCAGAACAGGCTGCCCGCCAACGCTAATTTTTCCTTCCGCTATGTGGAGGGCGAATCGCTGCTGTTCAGCCTCGACCTTAGCGGCATCGCCGTGTCCAGCGGCTCGGCGTGCTCCTCGGGCTCGCTCGAACCCTCGCACGTCCTGCTTGCCATGGGGCTGCCCGAAGGGCTTGCGCACGGCAGCGTGCGCTTCACCTTCGGCAAGGACAACACCATGGCGGAGGTAGACCGCACCGTCGACGTCCTCAAAGAGACCGTCGTAAAGCTGCGCGCGCTCTCGCCGCTCTTCCCCAAAGAGCTGAAAAACGAAGTATTCCCGCAGGAGGCATAACATGTATACGCAAAAAGTGATGGAAGCGTTCCAAAACCCCAAAAACGTCGGCGAGATCGAGGACTATGACGGCATGGGCATGATCGGCAGCGAAGCGTGCGGCGACATCATGCAGGTCTTTATCAAAGTCGAAAACGGCGTCATCACCGACGCAAAATTCAAGACGTTCGGCTGCGCCGCGGCGATCGCAACGTCCTCGACCGCGACGGAGATGATCAAGGGCATGACGGTGGACGAGGCGCTCGCGGTGACCAACAAAAAGGTCATCGACGTGCTCGGCGGGCTCCCGCCGCAGAAGATCCACTGCTCCGTGCTCGCCGAACAGGCGATCAAAGCGGCGATCGAGGACTACAAAAGCCGCGCGGCGAACGCGTAAGGAGGGGCGTATGCGGAAGAGCGAACGCGAAGTTTGCGGCGATGTTGCCATTCTGGAAACGCTGCTGCGCTGCCCGTACCTGACCCTTGCGGTCGGCATGGCGGGCGCGCCCTACTGCGTGCCCCTCAATTTCGGCGCGGAACTTGCCGATGGCGCGCCCGTGCTGTACTTTCACTGCGCAAACGAAGGCAAAAAGCTCGACCTGCTCGCGGCGGGCGGCGAAGTATCGTTCTGCGCGGCGAACATGCTGCGCGTGTTCAACAAGGGGGAAGCGCCCTGCGGGTACACGACGGACTACGAGAGCGTGTGCGGCAGCGGCAGGGCGCGCATCGTCACGGACGAAGCCGGGCGCCTGCACGGGCTGAACGTTCTGATGCGCCACTACACGGGCGGGGAATTCGCGGAAAGCGCGTTTTCCGAACGCGCGCTCGCCCTGACGACGGTCGTGAAGATCGAGGTATCGCACTGGACGGGAAAACGCCTGGTGCGGGAATGAGCGGAACAAACAAGAACGAAAAAAGGAACGGCGTGCCGTTCCTTTTTGTTTTTAAAAAGATTGCAATAAAAGGATGGTTGTGCTATACTGTATTTGCGAAACAAACTGAATCAAACGGAAAAGGGGTATTTTTTATACTCAATTTTAGCATACCTAAGTTGTGATAATCGGCAAAGACGTAAACTTCACAACTTGGGCAGCAAAGGGTTCCTTTTCTGTTTCGGTTTGTTTCGCGACAATCGGAGTTTGCGTTTTTGGGTGCGCCAGCTTCGGTTGGCGCATTTTTTATTGTACGGGAGGAGAAAGGTATGAAAAGGGCAATTTCCGTATGCGTGTGTTTTCTGGTGCTTGCTTTTTCAGTAAGTATGTTCAGCGCATGCGATATGTTGGGGCTGGATATCACCTTCCATACGGTAGCGTTTCAGTATACCGTAGGGGAAGGGCAGTATGATTATACTGCGGAAATCGAGGACGGCTACGAATTGGACGAGCCGTACGATGAAGAGGTAGCGGAGAACTACTATATCATCTGGACTATAAACGATCAAGTCGTCAGCTTTCCTGTAACGATCAACGGAAACTGCACATTTGTCGGAAATGCTTTTCCGTACGACAGTGCCGAAGAAGCTGTTTTTTTAGGGAATGCCGACACGGCGGCGGTAAGCGAGTATATCACGAACAATTGGGAGCGGCACACCTTGGGCAATATTGAGACGGACGATGAAGATTTTATATATTATTCGTATCGGCACGGTATAAGTGCGGAATACAATGAAGCACGCTTTTTCCCGAGCATGGGGCAGATGATTTGGACAAAAACGCGGATGAGCAATCTTTCGACGGGGAACGGGGTCATTCATTACGAATATACGACACAAATCAGTGCAACCATCGGAGAAACGATGGAGCAGGCGACGTTTCAGGCGGTGTATTCGGCGGAGACCGTCAACAGTCAGTTTGTCGTCACAGGTGGTTTTGACGCCGTGTTTACATATATGATCGATAAAATCAGTGCGGGGTTTATGCTGGAACAGTTCCGCGGGATCCGATACAACTGTTCCATGTCAAATCTTACAAACAAATTTGACAAAGATGACTTTGCGGAAACATTGTATATACAGATGCAGGATTCCATGCTGTTTTTGCACAATCAGCTGCAAAAGATAAACGAGGATTATCGGGTGTTTGCCAAAGCGGCATAAAAAGGAGGCGGCATTGCCGTCCCCCACCTTTGGCGGCGTTTGGGGAATTACCCCTTGCCCTGCTCGCAAAGCACGTCCGCAAGGCGGGCGAGGCGTTCGGGGGAGAGCGTTTCCCCGCGCGCGTGTTCGGGCACGCCTGCTGCGGCGAGCGCCGCTTTTGCCCCGTCGCGCGGGAGCGAAAAGGCGGTCATCAGGTTGTTTTCCAGCGTTTTGCGGCGGGAGAGGAAGGCGGCGCGCACCGTGCGCCTGTACATGTCCGCGTCTTTGACGGGGATGCGGTTTTCCTCGAAGGTCAGCTTCACCACCGCGCTGTCCACGTTCGGCACGGGGTAAAACATGCGGCGCGGTACGTGCCGCACGATCTCTGCGCGCGCCCGCAGGGCGATGGCGGCGGTCACGGCGCCGTATTCGGGTGTGTCGGCCGTGGCGCAGAAGCGCTTTGCCACGTCGTCCTGCACCATCACGACGAGCGCCTTCGCCTTTTTCGCGCCCTCGATGAACTTCATGATGAGCGGCGTGGTGATGTAGTAGGGCAGGTTCGCCGCCACCGTATAGGGCGGGAGCGTTTTTTCCAGCTCCGCAAGGTCAACGCGCAGAAAGTCGCCGAATATAAGGCGCACGTTCGGGCAGTTTTGCAGCGTTTCCGCAAGCACGGGGCGCAGTTTTTCGTCGATCTCGTAGGCGAGCACCTCTTTCGCCCGCGCCGCAAGCGCGCGCGTGAGCGTGCCCGCGCCCGCGCCGATCTCCAAAGCGGTCCCGCCCGCAACGCCCGCATCCTCGGCGATGGCGGCGAGCAGGTTTTCGTCGGTGATGAAGTTCTGCCCGAACTTCTTTTTGAAAAAGAAGCCGTTCCTCTGTAAAATTTCGCGTGTGCTCTCCATGTGATCTCCTTCCGTTCGGGATAAGCGCGCCCGTTTTGCACAAACTTGTACTGCGCCCGCTCGTACCTCGCGGGCGGAACGGGCAGCTTTGCCCGCACCAATGAGAAAGGCGGCGGCGCGCGAAAGCGTGCCGCCGCTTGCTTTATGCGATGTACGGGCGCACTTTCAGCGTCACGCCGCACCGTTTTGCGATCTCGCGGCAGGCGGCGATCTTCTCTTCGCCGATGATGTCCACGACGGAGAACCACGTTTCAATGCCCTGCGCGGCGCAGCGGCGGGCAAAGTCCTGCAACCCTTCGAACGCCGCCTCGCCGAAGGCGGGCCTGCACAGCGCGGCGTAGTCCTTCGCCGTCGCCTCGTTCAGGCTCACGTTTATCTTGTCGATCCTGCCCGCAAGTTCGCCCGAAACGTCGCGCTTCCAAATCATGTTCGCCTGCCCGTTCGTGTTCAGGCGGGTCACCGCGCCCCGCGCTTTGAGCGCCGCAGCGACTTCGAGCATGGTTTCAAGGCGCAGGGTCGGCTCGCCGAACCCGCAGAACACATACTCTTTGTAGCGCGCGATGTCCGCGGGGATGCGCGCCAGCACTTCTTCGGCGGAAGGCTCGCGCGAAAGCCACAGCTTGTGCCCGAAATAGTCCGCCTTTTCGTTGCGCACGCAAAAGGTGCAGGCGTTCGTGCACTTGCTCGTCAGATTGATATACAGGTTATCGCCGATCTCGTAGGTGAAATTTTCGTACGCTTCCATGGGTCTATCCTTCGTTTTTAAGTTTGAAAAAGAGGGTGTGCGCGTTCTTTGCGATGCGCGCGGCGAGCAGTTCCTCGTCCTGCCCGCGCAGCAGGGCGAGCGTTTTGTAGACGAGCGGCACATTCGCGGGCGTGTTCTGCGTGCCGCGCAGCGGCTCGGGCGCAAGGTAGGGCGAATCCGTTTCGGCGAGCAGTCTGTCGTCCGGCACGACCTTCGCCGCCTCCTGCTGCTTGCGCGCGTTTTTAAAGGTGACGGGGCCTGCAAAGGAGATGTACAGCCCCAGGCGCAGGTATTCGAGCGCCGTCTCCGCACTGCCCGAAAAGCAGTGCATCACCCCGCCGTGCGTGAGTTTTGTACGGTTGTCCTTTAAAAGGCGCAGCGTATCCTCCGCCGCGTCGCGCGCGTGCACGCAGAAGGGCAGCCCGAGCGCGTCCGCAAGCTCCAGCTGCGCGGCAAAGGCGCGCTGCTGCGCCCGTTCGTCGTAGCCCTCGTAGTGGTAGTCCAGCCCGATCTCGCCCACGGCAACGCCCTTGGGCGCGGCGAGAAGGGCGGCGAGGCGGTCTAAGTCGCCGTCCGTCATCTTCGCGCAGTCGGAGGGGTGGAACCCCGCCGCAAAGTACAGCATTTTGAATTTTTCCGCCATGGCGGCGGCAAGGGCGGAGGAGGGCATATCCCACCCCACGGAGATCACTTTCTCCACGCCCGCCGCCTTTACGGCGTGCAGCAGGGCGGCAACGTCCCCGTATTTGTCCTCGTAATTGAGGTGTGCGTGCGTATCGATATACATAGCATGCCTATTGTACCCCTTTTTGCGCCGTTCGTCAACAAAAACCGCACGGCGGCGCGGGAGGGGAAGGGGCGAACGCCGCCAGCGCCTGCCGCGCGCAAAAAGATCCCGTCGGCGCAAAAGGCGCGCCGACGGGCGGGTAAAGGGATAGGATGATCTGTTTTTGTTTGCCGCGCCTGCGGCAGGGCGGGCCGCCGCCCGCGTTGCCTTTGTGTCCGCGGCGTTTGCGGTGCGGCGCCCGTGTCCGCGGGGCTGTGCGGTGCGGGCGGCAACGGTGTCCGCGGCGCTTGTGTTCACGCCCGTGTTTGCGGCGCCCTTTTGTTCACGCCCGCGTCCGCGGCGCGGTCACAGCTGCACCGCGTAGAATCCCGTTTCGTCGTCGGAGAGGATATACAGCCAGCCGCCGATGTACGCCGCGCGGGTGTTGTCGTAATCGCCGTCCGCCATGGGCAGGCGCAGCGCCTCGGTCAGACCGTAGCCGTCGTAGGCGAGCACAAGATACTCGCTCTCCCCGCCGTTGTACACCTGCATGCCGACCAGCCCGTTTTCGCGGTCGATGAAGTACGCCTTGTAGTCGGTGGAGATGGTCTCGTCCGCCGTGTACGTGTCGAGCGAAACCACTTCGCCGCCCTGTTTTTCGTACAGCTCGATCTTCAGCTCCCACGTCGATTCGCCGTACCCGATGCCGAGCAGCGTGCTGTCCGTAAAGTCGATGAGGGTGTGCGAATACCCTTCGACGGTGCCCGTCTCGGTATAGGTGAGGTTTGCGGGGTCGCTGAGGTCGATGCGGAACACGGGGTCGGTGAACTCGACGGCGGTGCACACCCAGACAAGGTTTTCCGTCTTTTCAAAGCGGGCGGACATCACGCGTTCGCCTTGCGGCGCGAACCATTCGAGCGCGCCGACGGTCTGAAAGTCGGCAAGGTCGACGATATACACCCCCGCGTTGGTGCCCAGGGGCGGCGGGTCCGAAACGTTACCTTCCGTCTGCAAGCCCCAACGGTACAGCGTGGTGACGACGCGCAGCTGCCCGTTCCGCTCGTCTAAGCTGTATTGGTCTTTCACGGTGCCGGGCACGTCCGCCGTGCCCCTGTAGGTGAAGGCGCCGCCCTCGTAGGCGAGGCAGGCGATCTCCGTGCGGTCCTCCGAATAGGAGCAGCTCCCTTCCGCGCCGCAGGCAATGACCTGCCCCGCAAGGTCGTGGCTGCGCGCCACAAAAATGTTGTTCTCCGAAACGTACACCGTATCCGTGTACGAGAAAAAGGCGTACGCGTCCTCTACGGCAAGCCCCTCTTCGGCGAGCGAGCATACAACGGTATAGCGCGCCGTGTCCGCGCCGTCGGGCAGCACGATGTCCTCCATGGGCAGGCTGTGCATGTCGCCGGGGGTGCCGACCTGCGGCAGGTACTGCGCCTCGTCGGCAAAGTCGGGGTTATTGCGCACGGCGAAATGGCTTATGAGCAGGAAGGTGCCGTCCGTCTTGCGCGAGGAGATGTAGCTGCCCGAAACGTACACCCTGTCCGTAAGCTGCATGGCGGCGGGGTCGGATACGTCGATGCTCGTGATCTGCGTGTACAGCTGCCCTTCGCTCTGCACATAGGCGGGAGAAAACAGCGTCACGGTGTCCCCGTCGCCGCTTAAATAGATCTCCGCGCGGTCGGTGTAGCCGCCCGTGCGCGCGCCCTCGTCGGCGGGGATCGTGTATTCGGCGAGCACGGCGGAGTCCGCCCCCGCGGCGGAGCAGGCGCGCAGGACGTAACTGCCGCCCTCCCACGTCAGGTAAAAGAGGGTGCTCTCCGTGGCTTTGAACAGGTCGCCTTCGACGACGCCCGCCACCTGGTTGTCGGTGACTTCGAAGTAGTCGTCGCCTTCGTCGGCGCTGTCATTGGGCGCCTCCGCGTCGCCCGCCGCGCCATAGCCGCCGAACAGGTTTTGCAGCCAGCCCGCAAGCGCCTCAAAGTTGTTTTTGTATTTGGGCGCGCGGTAGGTGAGCGTGTTGATCTTCTGCATGAGCGGGTAATATTCGCTGCCGCGGTATTCCGCGAGGGTGGGCATCCCCGCGTTGGCATAGGGCACGAACAGCAAAAGCAGCAGCCCGCACAGCGCGGCGAGGCACACCGCAAGCACGGAGATGAGCGTGTTGCGGCGCGAGCGCTTCCGCATGCCTTCGGCGCGCGCCAGAATGTCGTCCGTGCGTTCTCTATACGTCTTCATGGTCCAATCCTTCCTTTTCGAGCAATGCTTTGAGAGAGGTCTTTGCGCGTGCGAGGAGGTTGTACACTTGTTTGCCGCTCTTTTTCAGGATAACGGCGCATTCGGCGGGGGTAAACCCCTCGAAGTAGGTGAGTTCCAGTACTTCGCGGTACTGCGGCGCCAGCCGCCGCATGCAGGCAAAAAGCGTCCTGTCCCGCTCGGCGGCAAAAAACTGCCGTTCCGCGTCCTCGCGGGCGGGCGCGCCTTCGGGCAGCGCCGTCAGCCGCCTGTTCCTGCGCAGCCAATCGAGCGCCCTGTTCCGCGCGATCTTGTACAGATAGGTGCGGAACCGAGCGCCCTCGGCAAAGGGTCTGCGCTTGAACACGAGCACGGCAAAGGCGTCCGCGGCAACGTCCTCCGCGGCGGCTTCGTCGCCCGTGTACGAATAGGCGAACCGCACCAGCGCGTCGCTGTGGCGGGCGACGAGGCTCTCGAGCGCCACTCCGTTCCCTGCCAGCCAGGCGCGGTACAGTTCCGCATCCGCATCATAGATCCCTGTCATCCTATCCTCTCCCATTTTCCCCGTCGGGCATGCGCCCCTTGCAAAACCTCTTGCCCGTTAAACGCACGAAGAGGCGGAATTACTCACCAAAACAGAAAAATTTTTTTAAAGGCTCTGTCACAACAAATGGTTGATTTTTGACGAGAAATAGCGTATAATA
>ERZ1643247.801-NODE-801-length-34489-cov-10.172765_pt1 | contig 34489 bp, 33 predicted proteins | sample MGYA00579264_ERZ1643247 | MGnify/ENA primary metagenome ERZ1643247 (study PRJEB29033, sample SAMEA4952262) | chicken gut metagenome | biome: Broiler Chicken; feature: Gastrointestinal Tract; material: Caecum | place: Ireland | collected 2018 | study: Broiler... | reverse complement strand
CTGGTTCGAGGACAGCGGGGCGGATCTGCTGGAGGATCTCCGGGCCGTCCACCCGGCGGTGCGGGGCCTGTTCGCCCTGGTGAAGGACTTCGAGGCGGCCTACACCGCCGAGAAGGCCCGCCGGGGCATGGTGGACTTCGCGGATCTGGAGCACATGGCGGTGGGGCTCCTGGTGAGGGAGGATGGAACGCCCACCGACCTGGCCCGCCAGTGGTCGGCCCGGTATGACGAGATCATGGTGGACGAGTACCAGGACACCAATGAGGTGCAGAACGCCATCTTTACCGCCCTGTCCAGGGATGGAACCAACCTCTTTCTGGTGGGGGACGTGAAGCAGTCCATCTACCGCTTCCGCCTGGCCGACCCCACCATCTTCCTGGGCAAGTACCGGGTCTGGCCGGACTACACCGGCGCGGCGGAGGGGGAGCCCCGGCGGCTGATTTTGTCCAAAAACTTCCGCTCCCGGCCCGAGGTGCTGGAGGGAGCCAACTTCCTGTTCCGCAACCTCATGTCCACCTCCTTCGGCGAGATGGACTACACCGACGACGAGGCCCTGTACCCCGGCGCGGCGTACCAGCCCGACGGCCGCTACGCCGTGGAGCTGGACGCCCTGGACGCCTCGGCGGAGGACACGGACGAGGGGGAGAAGCCCCCCCGTGACCTGATGGAGGCCCGCTTCGCCGCCAAGCGCATCCGGGAATTGATCGACGGGGGCTTCCCCGTGTCCGACGGGGAGGGGGGCGAGCGGCCCGTCCGGGCCTCCGACATTGTGATCCTCCTCCGCTCCCCGGGCACGGTGCTCCACCACTACGCCCGGGCCCTGGGGGAGCGGAACATCCCCTGGGAGGCGGACGGGGGCGGGGACTTCTTTGGCTCCACTGAGATCTCGGTGACCCTGTCCCTGCTGCAGATCGTGGACAATCCCCGGCAGGACGTGCCCCTGATCTCGGTGCTCCGCTCCCCGGTGTACGGCTTCTCCGCCGACCGGCTGGCGGAACTGCGGGCGGGCAGCCCGGACAGCGACTTTTACGCCGCCCTGGCCGCCGACGGCGGCGAGGACAGCCGGGCCTTCCTGGCGGAGCTGGACGAGCTGCGCTTCGGGGCGGGGGAGCTGAGCAGCCACCAGCTGATCTGGCAGATTTACGACCGCACCAACCTGCTGGGCATCTTCGGGGCCATGAGCGGGGGGGAGGAGCGGCAGTCCAACCTGCTCACCCTGGCGGAGTTGGCCCGCCGGTTCGAGGGGGCGGGCCACAAGGGCCTGTTCGGCTTCCTGTCCTACCTGACCCGCCTGCGGGAGAACGGGGAGAAGCTGGTGCTGCCCGCTCCCGGCCGGGAAGGGGGCGGCGTGCGCATCCTGAGCATCCACAAGTCCAAGGGCCTGGAGTTCCCGGTGGTGCTGGTGTGCGGGCTGGCGAGAAGGCTCAACCGGGAGGATATGAACCGGCCCATCCTGTTCCACCCCAAGATGGGGGTGGGGCCCAAGCGGCTGGACGTGGAGCGTGGGGTGGAGTACCCCACCCTGGCCCGCCGGGCGGTGGCCCGGCAGCTGGAGCTGGAGATGATGGCGGAGGAGCTGCGGCTGCTGTACGTGGCCGTGACCCGGGCCAAGGAGAAGCTGATCCTGTCGGTGGCCCTCACCGGCGGCGGGCGGGATCTGGAGAAGCTGGCGGGGGACGCCGCCTGCCCGGTGGAGCCCCAGGTGCTGGTGGGCTGCCAGAGCGTGGGGCAGTGGGTGCTGCTGCCCGCCCTGGCCCGGCCCGACGGGGAGGCCCTGCGGCGGGCCGCCGGGGTACAGGTGCCCCTGACGGCGGCGGACTGCGGCCCCGGCTGGGACATCCGCTTCGTGGACGGGACGGAGTTCCTGGCGGAACCGGCGGAGGAAATGATCAGCCCATCCGGGCCGCCGGACGGAGAGACGATTTCCGGCGAGGGCGGGGAGGACGCGGCCGCCCTGGCGGCCAAGCTGGCCTGGACCTACCCCCACGCCGCCCAGGTGGAGCTGCCCTCCAAGCTCACCGCCACCCAGCTCAAGGGCCGGCCCCTGGACGAGGAGGCCGCCGAGGAGGCCCCCAGGCCGCCCCGGCCCCTGACCTTCGGCCGGCCCCGGTTCGCCGCCGAGGAGTTCGGCCTCACCCCGGCCCAGCGGGGCACCGCCCTCCACATGGTGATGCAGTACATCGACTTTGAGAAGGCGGAGACGGCGGAGGGGGTGGCTGCGGAGATCCACCGCCTGGTGGAACAGGCCTTTCTCACCCCCCAGCAGGGGGAGGCGGTGAACCCGGAGCGCATCGCGGCGTTTTTCTCCTCCGACCTGGGCCGGGAGCTGATGGCCTCCACCTCCCTGCGGCGGGAGTTCAAGTTCTCCATCCTGGTGCCGGCGGCGGACTACTATCAAGAGGCGGAGCCGGAGGAGCAGGTGCTGCTCCAGGGCGTGGTGGACTGCTGCTTCGAGACCCTGGAGGGCATCACGGTGGTGGACTTCAAGACCGACCGGGTGACCAAACGAACCGTGGCGGAGCGGGCGGAGGAGTACCGGCCCCAGCTCACCGCCTACAGCCGGGCCCTGGAGGAGATTACCGGGAAGCCGGTGGCCCGCCGCTGCCTGTGGTTTTTTGCCATCGACCAGGCGGTGGAGGTGTAAAGGAAAAATCCTTGAAAATTTTCTCGAAAAAAGTGTTGCAATTCCCCTTTGATTGTGCTATCATATTCTAGCGTTTATGAGGCGTGGAGGTTTGCTGCGCCGTCTCACCCAGAACGAGAAAGAGGTGAACACAACATGAAGGAAGGCATCCATCCCAACTACGAACAGACCACGATCAGATGTGCCTGCGGTAACGTGATCGAAACCGGATCTACCAAGAAGGACATCCGCGTGGAAGTCTGCTCCAAGTGTCACCCCTTCTTCACCGGCAAGCAGAAGATGGTGGATACTGGCGGACGCGTCAGCCGCTTCAACAAGAAGTTCGGCCTGGACAAGAAGTAAGTTGGTCAATTCAAGAGCCCGTACCGGTTTCGGTACGGGCTCTTTTTCATCCGGAGCGATTCCAAAGGATACTCGCCGCCGGTGCGGCATAACAATAGAAGGAGGGACTGACCATGCGCAAGTGTCTGCGCTGCGGGGCCGAGATGGTGGAGGACTGGAAGGTGATTGTCGAGATGCCGAGGGATCTCAATGAGATTATTGTGACCAATGGGAAAAGCTTTCTCAAAGGTGACGGGCGGCAGGGCACTATGCGGGCGGCCGTCTGTCCCCAGTGTGGTGAGATCTCAGTCTATGTGGACGACCCGAACACCGTAGTCAACGGCTGGAGGTAAGGACTATGTTTACCAGAATCGACCCCAAGGAGCTGAACCAGAACGTTTTTTCCCTGATCGGCGACCAGTGGATGCTCATCACCGCCGGGACGAAGGAGAAGTGCAACACCATGACCGCCAGCTGGGGCGGCCTGGGGGTACTGTGGGGCGGGCCGGTGGCCACCGTCTATATCCGTCCTCAGCGGTACACTCTGGAGTTTGTGGAGAACAGCGAGTTCTTTACCCTGTCCTTCTTTGGCGAGGCATACCGAAAGGCCCTGGCCCTGTGCGGCTCCAAGAGCGGCCGGGAGGTCGACAAGGTGAAGGAGTGCGGCTTTACGGTGATGGAGGCTGAGTGCGGCGCGCCCTATTTTGCCGAGGCGGAGCTGGTGCTGGTGTGCCGGAAGGCCTATTGGCAGGACATGGATCCCGCCCACTTCCTGGATCCGGAGATTGACAACAAATGGTACCCCGGGAAGGACTATCACCGGATCTTCATCGGGGAGATTGTGGAAGCACTGCGAAAAGAGTAGGGCGGGGGCCTGCCCCCGCCGCGGAGGAACGCATGACAGACGAGAACAAGACCAACATCAACCGGGCGGTGCTGGCGGGCCTGAACGCCCGCTGCCTGCCCGACGAGGAGAACGCCGACGAGACCTCCATGGAGGAGCTGGAGGAGTTGCTCCAGACCGCCGGGGGCGTGTGCGTGGGGACGGTGTTCCAGAACAAAGACACGCCGGATCCCCGCACCTTCCTGGGAGAGGGCAAGGTGGCGGAGCTGAAGGAGCTGGTGGGGGCCATGGGGGCGGACATGGTGATCGTGGACAACCCCCTGTCCCCGTCCCAGCAGCGGGTGCTGTCCGAGGAGCTGGGCGTCCAGGTGCTGGATCGGGCGGCCCTGATCCTGGACATCTTTGCCCAGCGGGCCCGCACCAAGGAGGGCCGCCTCCAGGTGGAGCTGGCCCAGTACCAGTACCTGCTGCCCCGGCTGCTGGGCATGTGGACTCACCTGGAGCGGCAGGAGGGCGCCATCGGCACCCGGGGCCCCGGCGAGACCCAGCTGGAGACCGACCGGCGGCACATCCGCCGGAAAATCTCCAAACTGCGGGAGGAACTGGAGGGGGTGCGCCGGGTACGGGCCACCCAGCGCTCCCGCCGGGAGAAGAACGAGGTGCCGGTGGTGGCCATCGTGGGCTACACCAACGCGGGCAAGTCCACCCTGCTCAACAGGCTGACCGGGGCGGATATCCCCGCCAACAACCGGCTCTTTGACACCCTGGACACCACCACCCGTACCCTGGAGATCTCCGACACCTGCACGGTGCTCCTCTCCGACACGGTGGGCTTCATCCGCAAGCTGCCCCACCATCTGGTGGAGGCCTTCAAGGCCACCCTGGAGGAGCTGAGCTATGCCGACCTGCTGCTCCACGTAATCGACGCATCCAACCCGGAGTGGCGGGAGCAGGCCGAGGTGGTGGAGAAGCTGATCGCCGAGCTGGGGGCGGAGCAGACCCCCCGCATCGACGTGTTCAACAAGTGCGACAAGTGCCCGGCGGAGATCCTGCCCCACGGGGCGGACATCGTGTCCATCTCCGCCAAGACCGGCCAGGGGCTGGACGAGCTGCTGGAGAAGATCGGCGGCCACCTGGACACCGGCGCCTGCCGGGTGGAGCTGTCCATCCCCTACGACAAGGGGGGACTGGTGGATCTCCTCCACCGGGAGGCCAGGGTGGAGCAGGTGGACTACGGCGAGACCATCCAGGTCACCGCCGTGTGCACCCCCGTCCAGCTGGGGCGCTTGAAGGACTACGTGGTGTCCGGCTGGACGCCGCCCAAGGAGTTTTGGGAGGACTGAGGTATGGCGCGCCGGGTCGTCGCGCCCCACGCGGCTCAGCCCACCCCATTCGTGGCGCGTGACGACCCGGCACGCGCAAAAAGGAGGTAACACCATGCAGACCCTGGAGACCGAACGCCTGATCCTGCGCCCCTTTACTTTGGACGACGCGGAGGGGCTGTACGCCTATGCCAGCCACCCGGAGGTGGGCCCCCCGGCGGGGTGGCATCCCCACCGGAGCCTGGAGGAGAGCCGGCAGGTGATCGAGACCATCTTTATTCCCTCGGACACCCTGGCGGTAGTGCGTAAGGCCGATGGCCGGCTGATCGGCTCGGCGGGCTTTGTAGGCAAGCACCGGAAGGAGCTGGGGCTGCCCAGCGAGGAGGTGGGCTACTCCCTGGCCCGGGACTGCTGGGGCCGGGGGCTCATCCCCGAGGCGGTTCGGGAGATCCTCCGCCACGCCTTTGCGGATCTGGGCTATCAGGCCATCTGGGCGGCCTACTACGACGGCAACCGCAAGTCCAAGCGGGTGATGCTCAAGTGCGGCATGACCTACCGCCTCTCCCGGGTGGAGCCGGTGGAGCAGCTGGGGGAGACCCGGCTGGCCCACTACTTTGCCATCACGAAAAGGGAGTGGGAGCGATGACGGAATACCTGATCCCCACCAGCCGCGCCGAGACGGAGCTGGTGGAGAAGCGCTCCCGCTTCATCGGCCAGGTGTGGCCGGTGGAGAGCGAGGAGGAGGCCCGGGCCCGCATTGAGGAGACCAAGAAGAAGCACTATGACGCCCGGCACAACTGCTGGTGCTACCGCATCCAGGAGGGGGGCGTGGAGCGGTACTCCGACGACGGGGAGCCCCAGGGCACCGCGGGCCAGCCCATGCTCAACGTGTTCCAGCGGGAGGGGGTCACCAACGTTTGCTGCGTGGTGACCCGGTACTTCGGCGGGGTGCTGCTGGGGGCCGGCGGCCTGGTGCGGGCCTACACCCAGAGTGCCAAGGACGCCCTGGATGCGGCGGGCATCTCGGTGGTGCGCCGGTGGGTGGAGGTCACCGTACCCTGCCCCTACTCCTTCTTCGAGCGCCTCAGGCTGGAGGTGGAGGCCGTGGGGGGCGTGCTGGGGGAGACCGAGTACGCCGCCGACGTGACGGTTCGCGCTCTGCTGCCCGAGGGGGCGGTAGAGGCCTTCTCCGCCCGGGTCACCGAGCTCACCGCCGGCGGCTCGGCCTGTACCGTGTCCGGGGAGGCCTTCAAGGCCGTCCCCAGAAAATAATATGAACAATCCGTGAATCTTTTGTGAAAAAGAAGGATTTTTCGGCGGAGCGGCGTATATAGCTATAGAGCAAATCGGCGGATAGGAGGGTGAACCGGATGACCCTGCGTGAACAGACCGAGGCCATGGAACGGGAGATGCTCTCCCCCTATGCCTGCCTGTCCTCTCAATCCAAGGGGCGGCAGGTGCCTCTGGAGCCCTGCCCCACCCGCACCTGCTTTCAGCGGGACATCGACCGGATTGTCCACTCCAAGGCCTTCCGGCGGCTCAAGCACAAGACCCAGGTGTTCCTGGAGCCGGAGGGGGATCACTACCGCACCCGCATGACCCACACCATCGAGGTCAGCCGCATCGCCCGCACCATCGCCCGGGGCCTGCGGCTCAACGAGGATCTGGCGGAGGCGGCGGCCTATGGCCACGATCTGGGCCACACCCCCTTCGGCCACGCCGGGGAGCGGGTGCTGGCGGAGATCATGCCCGGCGGCTTTGCCCACAACCAGCAGTCCCTCCGGGTGGTAGACCGGCTGGAGAAGGACGGGGAGGGCCTCAACCTGACCTATGAGGTGCGGCGGGGCATCCTCTGCCACACTGGCCTCGACCGGGCGGAGACCCTGGAGGGGCGCCTTCTCCGCCTGGCGGACAAGATCGCCTACATCAATCACGACATCGACGACGCCATCCGGGGCAGGATCATCTACCCCATGGACATACCCCTGTCCGTCTCTCAGGTGCTGGGCTTCACCCACTCGGAGCGGATCAACACCCTGACGGTGGACGTGATCACCGCCAGCGCCGGAAAGGACGAGATTCTCCAGTCCCCCGCCTGCCGGGACGCCATGCACGAGCTGCGGGAGTTCATGTTTGAGTATGTCTACCGCAACCCGGTGGCCAAGGGGGAGGAGGGCAAGGCCCAGGACATGCTCCGCCGCCTGTTCGAGTACTATGTAAAGGAGCCGGACAAGCTGCCGCCGGAGTACCAGGACATCCGGTATGAGGAGGGTGTGGAGCGGGCGGTCTGCGACTACATCTCCGGCATGACGGACAAGTACGCGGTGGAGCGGTTCGGCGAGGCGTTCATCCCCAAGTCGTGGAGCGTGAAGTAGGCGCAGATATCCGGGACCCGCACAGCGGGACGCGCGTAAGCGCGCCAAGCGTTTTGCCAAAGGCAAAACCTTGCCGCAGGGCGAATTCACTTCGCCCGAGGAAGTATCATAGTGGGGTCCCCGCGCGGCCATGGGCCGCGCGGGGCGTATGAATCTGGTATATTGTGGTAAACATAGTCGGAAGGAGGGCGGGCTGTGCCGATCCCGGAACAATTTATCGACGAGCTGGTGGCCCGCAGCGAGATCTCCGACGTGGTTTCCTCCTATGTCCACCTGACCAAGAAGGGGAACAACCTGTGGGGCCTGTGCCCCTTTCACAACGAAAAGACCCCCTCCTTTTCCGTCTCGCCGGATAAGCAGATCTACCACTGCTTCGGCTGCGGCAAGGGAGGCGGGGTGATCTCCTTTATCATGGAGATGGAGAACCTGTCCTTCCCCGATGCGGTGCGCCTGCTGGCCCAGCGGGCGGGGATGGAGGTGCCGGAGACGGGCACCGACGAGGCGGGCCGGAAGAAGCGGGCACGGCTTCTGGCGGCCAACAAGGACGCCGCCCGCTTCTATCACGACTATCTGAAAAGCCCGGGGGGCGCGCGGGTGCGGGACTACATCGCCCAGCGGCAGCTCACCCCCCGCACCGCCACCCGCTTCGGCCTGGGGGCCGCCCCCGACCAGTGGGACGGCCTGACAAGGGCCCTCACGGAAAAGGGCTACAGCAAGATGGAGCTCATCGACGCGGGCCTGGCGGTGGCTGGGAAAAACGGCGGCATCTACGACAAGTTCCGTGCCCGGCTCATGCTCCCCGTCATCGATGTGCGGGGGGACGTGGTGGGCTTCACCAGCCGCATCCTGCCGGGGGTGGAGGGGCCCAAGTACCTGAACACCCCGGAGACCATGGTGTTCCACAAGGGCCGGCTGATCTACGCCCTCAACTTCGCCAAGAGCACCAAGCGGCCCAACCTGGTGCTGGTGGAGGGCAACATCGATGTGATCACCCTCCACCAGGCGGGCTTTGACAATGTGGTGGCCACCATGGGCACCGCCCTCACCGAGGAGCACGCCCGCATCCTGGCCCGGTACACCAAGGAGCTGGTGCTCTGCTACGACAACGACGCGGCGGGGAAGCAGTCCACCGACCGGGTGCTCAACATCCTGAAGAACGCCAACCTGAACGTGCGGGTGCTTCAGCTGCCCAACGCCTACGACGCCGAGGGCAAGCCCATCAAGCAGGATCCCGACGACTTCGTAAAGAAATTCGGCCCCGCCGCCTTTGAGAAGTGCCTCAACGGCAGCGCGGGGCAGAACGACTACCGGCTGGAGACCCTGCTGCACAAGCACAGCCTGGCCGATGAGGAGGGGCGCATGGCCTTCCTGCGGGAGGCGGTGGAGACTGTGGCCGCCCTCCCCAGCCCCATTGAGCGGGAGATCTACGGAAACAAGGCCGCCGGCGCCGCGGGCATCTCCGGCACTGCCTTCGCCCAGGAGGTGGAGCGGTACCGGAAAAACCGGGCGTGGCAGGCAAAAAAGCGGCAGGAGCGGAAGGAGCTGACCCCGGCGGCCCGGCTCCAGCCCAGGGAGCGGGAGCTGCGGTACGAGAACATCCGCTCCGCCCGGGCGGAGGAGGGGGTGATCCGCCTGCTCCTGCTGGAGCCGGCCCTGTTTCCCCAGGTGGAGGGGGCCCTGGGGCCGGAGCAGTTTTCCGCCCCGGTGCTGGCCAGGATTTACGCCCTGCTGTGCCAGCGGCACCGGGAGGGGCGTTCCACCCAGTTGGCGGCCCTCACCGGGGCGCTGACGGCGGACGAGATGAGCCACCTGGTTCGCGTGATGGATCAGCCGGAGGCACTGGCCCACAGCAGCCAGGCCCTCCGCGATTACATAGAAATCATTCAGACCGAGGCCCTCAAGCGGGGCGGGGGCGGGCAGGACGACCCCCTGCTGGCGGCGCAGGAAAAGTTCAGAGAAAGAAAAGCGTATGGAGGATAACCGAATGAGCGAGAAGAAGACCACCGGCAAGCAGGAGCACACCCTCACCCTGGAGGATCAGGCCAAGCTGGCCCAGGCCAACGCCAAGAAGATGGAGCAGGGCAAGATCGAGGTCATGAAGGTGGTGGAGGGCGTCCAGGGCGCCGAAAAGCTGGCGGAGCTGATTGAAAAGGGCAAGAAGAACGGCAAGCTGTCGGCCAGTGAGCTGATGGACGTGCTGGAGAACATGGCCCTGGAAAGCGACCAGATGGACAAGATCTACGACACCCTGGAGAACCTGGGCATTGACACGGTGGGGGATGACTATCTCACCGAGCTGGCCGACGACGTGGGCCCGCAGCTGGAGGATCTGGGCGACATCGAGGAGATCCCCGAGGAGGAGATCGTAGATCCCAACACGCTGGTGGACTCCTTCGGCATTGACGACCCCGTGCGCATGTATCTGAAGGAGATCGGCAAGGTGAACCTGCTCACTCCCGACGAGGAGATCCAGCTGGCCCAGGATATGGGCGCCGGCGACGCCGCCAAGGAGCAGCTGGCCGAGCTGGAGAAGGCCCGCAAGGCGGGAGAGGAGAGCCCCATCTCCGAGGAGGACGAGAAGGAGCTGCGCCGCCTGCTGAAGCGGGGCGAGGCGGCCAAGCAGCGCCTGGCCGAGGCCAACCTGCGCCTGGTGGTATCCATCGCCAAGCGGTATGTGGGCCGGGGCATGCTCTTCCTGGATCTGATCCAGGAGGGCAATCTGGGCCTGATCAAGGCGGTGGAGAAGTTCGACTACACCAAGGGCTACAAGTTCTCCACCTATGCCACCTGGTGGATCCGCCAGGCCATCACCCGGGCCATTGCCGACCAGGCCCGCACCATCCGCATCCCCGTCCATATGGTGGAGACCATCAACAAGGTCATCCGGGTGTCCCGCCAGCTCCTCCAGGAGCTGGGGCACGACCCCTCCCCCGAGGAGATCGCCGAGGAGATGGGCATGCCCGTGGACAAGGTGCGGGAGATCCTGAAGATCGCCCAGGAGCCCGTCTCCCTGGAAACCCCCATCGGCGAGGAGGAGGACTCCCACCTGGGAGACTTCATCCCCGACGAGGACGCCTCCGAGCCCTCTGAGGCCGCCTCCTTCACCCTGCTCAAGGAGCAGCTGGTGGACGTGCTGTCCACCCTGACCCCCCGGGAGGAGAAGGTGCTCAAGCTGCGCTTCGGCATCGAGGACGGCCGCACCCGCACCCTGGAGGAAGTGGGCAAGGAGTTCAACGTCACCCGGGAGCGCATCCGCCAGATTGAGGCCAAGGCCCTCAGAAAACTGCGCCACCCGAGCCGGAGCAAAAAGCTGAAGGATTTTTTGAACTGAGATAGGGGAAGCTGCTTGGCAGGTGTGGGCGCAGTTTGGGGCCCCCACGGAAGCCCAGCCCTGCGGGTTCCGTGGGGAGAGCCGGAGCGGCGGAGTGAGTGAGCTTTCGCCAGAGGCGGAAGCGAAGGATACGCAGCCCGTGACGGCGATGCGGCATCCTTCCAGAAGCAAGAAGCTGAAGGATTTTCTGAACTAATCAACAAGAAAAAGGAGCCCGCCGCGTGATCTGCGCGGCGGGTTCCTTCTGTATATTCTCCTTGTTTTGGCAAAGACTATGGGCGACAACCAAACAAGGAGGTTTTTGACTTGAAACACCGCGCCCTTCTGCGCCGCGCCCTGCCCCTGGCAGTGCTGGCGGCCTTCCTGTTCGCGCTTCAGCTGCCCGCCTCCGCCTTTTTCTTTGGACAGACGGAGGAATCCACGGTGGCGCCCATCTCCAAAAACGGCCCGCTGGGGGAGCCCATCTCCTTTTCTGAGGCGGACTTTGTGGTGGACGGCTCCGGAAAGCTGGACAGCATTGTGATCACCAGCCTGCCGGACACCGGCGCCGGCATCCTGAACCTGGGCGGCCGGGCCATCCAGGTGGGGGATGTGATCGCCATGGACGCCGTGGCGGGTCTCTGCTTCACTCCCATGGCCGCCCCGGCCTCAGATGCAGCCGGCTTCCGGTTCACCCCTGTCTTTGCCGATGGGCAGAGCGGGGAGGAGGTATCGGTGGAGCTCCACCTGCTGTCCGAGGCCAACGGCGCCCCAGTGGCGGAGAACCTGACCCTCACCACCTATAAAAATGTGGCGGTCACCGGGCAGTTTTCGGCGGTGGATCCCGAGGGGGATCTGATCACCTATCACCTGATCAAAAAGCCGGCCCGCGGTGCAGTCACTATGCCGGAGGAGGGAAGCTCCACTTTCGTCTATACCCCCTATGAGGACAAGACCGGCAAGGACTCCTTCACCTATGTGGCGGTGGATGCGGTGGGCAACGCCTCCGACCCGGCCACGGTGAAGCTCAGGATCGAAAAGCCCGATACCAAGGTCACCTACAGCGACATGGAGGGAGATCCAGCCCACAAGGCGGCCATCCGCCTGGCGGAGGAGGGCATCTACGTGGGTGAGTGCATGGGCGGGGCCTATTTCTTCCAGCCGGATGCCGCCGTCACCCGGGGGGAGTTTGTGGCCATGGCCATGGATGCCGCCGGCGTGGAGACCCTGGCCGGTGTGGAGCGCACCGGCTTTGCCGACGACGAGGCCATCCCCACCTGGGCCAAGGCATACGCCGCCTCCGCCCTGAAGGCCGGCCTGGTGCAGGGCAGCCGGGACGCGGACGGCCAGGTGGTGTTCCAGGCGGAGGAGCCCATTACCGCCGCCGAGGCGGCGGTGCTTTTGGATCGCGCCCTCCAGGTCACCGATGTATCCGCCGAGACCTGGGCCGCGGAAGGGGTGCCCGTCTGGGCGGCCCAGTCGGCGGCCAACCTGGCCACCTGCGGGGTGCTTCCAGCGGGCAGTACCCTGGAAAGTACCCTCACCCGGGGAGAGGCCGCCCAGATGCTCTGCTCCGCGCTGGAGCTGCTGGACAGCCGGGACACGGGCTGGTTCTGAGCCCCGAGACTGCGGCCAGGCGCCTTTATGCGCCTGGCCGCGCTGTTATTCCGGGGGAAAAAGCGGGAAACAGGTTGAGAATCGGGGCTGGTCGTGCTATAATATACCACTAGCGCGTATGATGTGATCGTAGACTCTCTATCGAGGTGTATTATGAAAATCGTTGTGTTGGCGGGGGGCCTCTCCCCGGAGCGGAATGTGTCCCTCTCTACGGGCACCATGGTGGCGGAGGCCCTGCGGGCCCTGGGCCACCGGGCGGGCCTGATCGATATGTACTTCGGCCTGGAAGGCGGCGGGGCGGACGAGTCCTTTTTTGACGCGCCCATCTCCGAGGCCTACAAAAAGGTGAGCCGGCAGGCGCCGGATCTGGAGGAGGTGCGGCGCAGCCGCCCGGGGGACAGCGGGAGCCTGTTCGGCCCCGGCGTGCTGGAGCTGTGCCGGATGGCGGATCTGGTGTTCCTGGCCCTCCACGGCACCTGCGGGGAGGACGGCCGGGTGCAGGCCGCCTTTGAGCTGCTGGGCATCCCCTACACCGGCGCGGGCTACCTGGGCAGCGCCATCGCCATGGACAAGGATCTGACCAAGCGGATGGTGGCCGACGTGGTGTCCACCCCCGGCTGGAAGACGGTGGAGTACACCGAGGGGGACATCGAGGGACTGGTAAAAACCGCCCGGCTGCCCCTGGTGGTGAAGCCGGTGGCCAGCGGCTCCTCCATCGGCGTGTCCATCGTCCACACCCACGACGAGCTGCGGAAGGCCCTCACCGACGGCCTGGCCCTGGGCGGCCGCACGGTGCTGGAGGAGTACATCAAGGGCCGGGAGATCCAGGTGGGCGTCCTGGAGGACAAAGCCCTGCCCTCCATTGAGATCATCCCCAAGCAGGGATTCTACGACTACGAGAACAAGTACCAGCCCGGCGCGGCTCTGGAGGTCTGCCCGTCGGAGATCACCCCGGCGGAGGAGGAGAAGGTGCGCGCCGCTGCCCTGCGGGTGTACCAGACCCTGGGCCTGTCGGTGTACTCCCGGGCGGACTTTATCCTCACCGCCGACGGGGAGCCCTGGTTCCTGGAGATCAACACCCTGCCCGGCATGACCCCCACCAGCCTGCTGCCCCAGGAGGCGGCCGCGGCGGGGATCGACTACAACCAGCTGTGTGAGCGCATTGTGTACGCCTCTCTGGAGGCCCGAAAACAGGGAAGATAAGGAAGCGAGGACAGGATTATGGAGCCCATGACCATTCGAGAGATTCTGGAAGCGGTGGGCGGCAGGCTGCTGGGCGAGTTCGGCGACGTGAACCGCACGGTGAGCCGGGTGGAGACCGACAGCCGCACCATCCACGCCGGATCCCTCTTTGTGCCCCTGATGGGGGAGCGCTTTGACGGCCACGCCTACATCAACTCCGCCCTGGAGGGGGGCGCGGCGGGCTGCTTCACCCAGCGGGAGCGGGAGAGCTACCTGCCCGGCAAGTTCTACATCAAGGTGGACTCCACCCAGCGTGCCCTGCGGGATCTGGCCAGGTATTACAAGAAAAAGTTTCCCATACCCGTGGTGGCCCTGACGGGCTCGGTGGGCAAGACCACCACCAAGGACATGGTGGCCGCGGTTCTGGGGGAGAAGTACAGGGTACTCAAGACCGAGGGCAATCTGAACAACGAGATCGGGGTGCCCATGACCCTGCTGCGGCTGAGCAGCGAGCACGAGATCGCCGTGCTGGAGCTGGGCATGAACCACGCCGGGGAGATCGACTATCTCTCCGCCATGGTGGAGCCCGACGTGGTGCTGATGACCAACATCGGCGACTCCCACATCGAGCACTTCGGCTCCCGGGAGAAGATCCTGGAGGCCAAGAGCGAGATCTTCCACCACGCCAGGCCGGACGCCTTTGTGGTGATCAACGGGGACGACCCCCTGCTCAGCACCCTGCCCGGCAGGCTGCCCTTCTCCTTCACCCGCATCGGTGCCGGGGAGGGCCTGGACTACCGGGCCGTGGACGTGGAGAGCGACGGGGCCAGCCGCATGACCTGCCGGATCGTCGCCCCCTCCGGGGAGTTCCCGGTGGAGATCCCCGCCCTGGGGGCGCACATGATCTACCCCACCCTCATGGCGGCGGCGGTGGGAGAGCACTTCGGCCTGACCCACCAGCAGATCGCCGACGGCGTGCTCCACTTCGCCCCCACCAAGATGCGGATGAACATCCTCCACCGGGGGGAGGGGATCACCGTCCTCAACGACGCCTACAACGCCAATCCCCAGTCCATGCGGGCGGCGGTGCAGGTGCTCTCCGGCGCAAAAGGGGAGTACAAGGTGGCCGTGCTGGGCGACATGTTCGAGCTGGGCCCCCTGGCCCCCGCCCTCCACGCCGGCATCGGCGATTACCTGGGAAAAGCGGGTATCCACTGCCTGGTGGCGGTGGGGGAGCTGGCCAAGCACATCTACGACGCGGCCAAATCCGCCGGCGTGCCCGAGTGCCATTACTGCCCCACCAAGGAGGCGGCCAAGCCCGTGCTGGACGGCCTGGTGAGGCCCAACGCCACCATCCTGGTCAAGGCATCCCGGGGCATGGCTATGGAGGAGCTGGTGGACTACCTGCTGGGGATCACCAAGGAGGCATAAAAAGTGCCCGCCGGATCAGCTGATCCGGCGGGCGGACGGCGGGGGCAAGCCCCCGCCCTGCTGCCATTTGCGTTGGAAAAACCCGTGCAGGGCGCGGTATCCCTGACAAGCCGCAGCCGTTCACTCACCCGAAAAGCTTGGACAGGTTTTCTTTGAAAGGCGGGTAGATGACCCCCTTCTCGGTGATGATGCCGGTGACCAGGCTGTGGGGGGTCACGTCAAAGGCGGGGTTGTACACCTCCACCTGGGCCGGGGCGGTCTGGACGCCATAGAGGGTGCGCACCTCGTCCTTGTCCCGCTCCTCGATGGGGATGCCGCTGCCGTCGGGCAGGGTCAGGTCGATGGTGGAGCAGGGGAGGGCCACATAGAAGGGCACCCCGTGGTGGTGGGCGTTGACCGCCACCGAGTAGGTGCCGATCTTGTTGGCGAAGTCGCCGTTGGCGGCCATGCGGTCGCACCCCACCACCACCATGTCGATCTTCCCCTTGGCCATCAGGCTGGCCGCCATGTTGTCGGCGATCAGGGTAGCGGGGATGTGGTCGTGGACCAGCTCATAGGCGGTGAGGCGGGCGCCCTGGAGCAGGGGGCGGGTCTCGTCGGCATAAACCATCTCCACTTTACCCAGCTCGTGAGCCGCCCGGATCACCCCCAGGGCGGTACCGTAGCCGCCGGTGGCCAGTGCCCCGGCGTTGCAGTGGGTGAGGATGCGGGCGTGCTCCGGCACCACCGCCGCCCCGTAAGCCCCCATTGCTTTACACATGGCCACGTCCTCGGCGTGGATGGCCTTGGCCTCCTCCACCAGGACGGCGGGGTCACCGCCGCAGTCCTCCGCCCTGTTCGCCATGCGCTCCAGCGCCCAGAACAGGTTCACCGCTGTGGGGCGGCTGGAGGCTAGGACGGCCCTGGCCTCCCCCAGATCCTCCCCGGCTAGGGCGGCCAGGCAGTAGGCGTAGGCGGCGGTGACGCCGATGGCGGGGGCCCCCCGCACCACCATGGTGCGGATGGCATCGGCCACGGGCCGGTAATCGGTATAGGAAATCCACTCCTCGGTGACGGGGAGCTTGGTCTGATCCAGTAAGTAAAGGGTATTTCCTTCCCAGCGGATGGCGTCCATAGGGAAAACCTCCATTCCTTGATTTCACCTGTTACTATAACACAACGGACAACGGGAGTAAACAAATGATTGACATATCCGTCTCGAACCTGTCCAAGGAGTTCGAGGTAGGCAAAAAAATATTGGACGGCCTCACCTTCCAGGTGGATCAGGGGGAGCGGGTGGGTCTGCTGGGCAAGAACGGCGCCGGCAAGACCACGGTGTTCAAGATCCTCACCGGGGAGCTGGACTGGGACGAGGGGGAGGTGCACATCGCCCCGGGCAAGGGGGTGGGCCTCATCTCCCAGATCCCGGTCTATCCGCCGGCCTATACCGTGGAGGACGTGCTCCAGACCGCCTTTGACAGGCTCCACGCCATGGAGAAAGAGATGGCCGAGCTGGCCGGGCGCATGGCCAGCGACAGCGACCCCGCCCTGCTGAAGCGGTACGATGCCCTCACCGCCGCCTTTGAGGCGGGGGGCGGCTACGATACCCAGACCGAGCTGAACAAGGTGTGCAACGGCCTGGAGATCTCCAACGATATGCGGGGACAGCTCTTTTCCTCCCTGTCCGGCGGGGAGAAGACCCGGGTCAACCTGGCCCGCCTGATTTTGGAGGACACCGACATCCTCCTGCTGGACGAGCCCACCAACCACCTGGATCTCCACGCCACCGAGTGGCTGGAGGAGTATCTGGATCGCTACAAGGGCACGGTGCTGGCCATCTCCCACGACCGCTGGTTCCTGGATCGGGTGGTCAAGCGGATCATCGAGATCCACGACGGCAAGGCGGAGTTTTACTCCGGCAACTACTCCTTCTACGTGGTGGAGAAGGAGCAGCGGTATCAGGAGCGGCTCAGGCAGTACGAGAAGGAGCAGGCCAAGATCGAGCAGCTGGAGAAGGCCGCCGAGCAGCTGCGCATCTGGGCCTATTCAGGCAACGATAAGATCTTCAAGCGGGCCCAGTCCATGGAGAAGCGCATTGAGCGCATCCGCACCACCGACAAGCCCACCAAGGAGCGCCGCTTGGATATAAAGTTCGGGGAGAGCCAGTTCCGGGGAGACGAGGTGCTCACCATCAAGGAGCTGAAAAAGTCCTTTGACGGCCGGGTGCTCTTTGACCACGTGAACCTGGAGGTGATCGGCGGGGAACGGATTGCCCTGCTGGGGGACAACGGCACCGGCAAATCCACCCTGCTGAAAATCCTGCTGGGGGAGGAGGCGCCGGACAGCGGCAAAATCCGCATGGGCCCCACGGTGAAGATCGGCTACCTGCCCCAGATCATCCACTTCGCCCACCCGGAGCGCAACCTGGTGGACACCATGATCTACGACCAGGACTGCTCCACCCAGACCGCCCGCAACCGCCTGGCGGCTTTCAACTTCCGGGGGGAGGACGTGTTCAAGCCGGTGTCCGCCCTGTCTGGCGGGGAGCAGAGCCGCCTGCGCCTGTGCATGCTCATGGACGAGAAGATCAACCTGTTGATTTTGGACGAGCCCACCAACCACCTGGACGTGGCCAGCCGGGAGTGGATCGAGGAGGCGGTGGAGAGCTACGAGGGCAACCTGCTCTTCGTCTCCCACGACCGCTACTTCATCAACCGCTTCGCCACCCGCATCTGGATGCTGGAAAACGGGCAGATCACCGACTTCCGGGGTACCTTTGAGGAGTACCGGGCGGCCCAGGAGCGGGCTAAAAACAATGTAGGGCGCGGCATCCCTGACGCGCCGCCCAAACCGGAGAAAAAAGAGAAGCCCAGGCGCCCCGGCGGCACCAAGGAGCTGGAGAAGCAGGTGGCGGCGGCGGAGCGGGCGGTGGCCAAGGCGGAGGAGCGGCAGTACGAGCTGTCGCTGAAAGCCGAGGAGGTGGCCTCCAACTACCTGGAGCTCCAGAAGGTCTATGAGGAGCAGAAGGCCCTGGAGGAGGAGATCGCCACCCTCTACACCAGGTGGGAGACCCTGGCGGCGGAGCTGGAGGAGGCCAAAGGGTGAAGCTGAGACAGAGAAAGAAAAACTACTACCACCCCTACGAGGGGCGGAGAAAGCCCCTGTGGCTGAAAATTCTGCTTGCACTGGTGCTGCTGGCGGTGCTGGCCTTCGCCGTGCTGGAGGGCATTGTGCTCTCCGGCGGCCGCACCCGGGTGGCGGCGGGGGACGGCGCCCCGGAGGTCATGGTGATCTTCGGGTGCAAGGTGGATCCGGACGGGCCGTCCATCCTGCTCCGGGATCGGCTGGACACCGCCCTGGGCTATCTGGAGGCTCACCCGGACATGACGGTTGTGGTGGCCGGCGGCCAGGGCAGTGACGAGCCCGTCAGCGAGGCCCAGGCCATGTATGACTACCTGGTGGAGCACGGGGTGGACGGGGCTCAGATCATCCGGGAGGATCAGTCCCGCAACACCTGGCAGAACATCAACTACACGCTGGAGCTTTTTCAGAGCGGAGAGGCGGCGGATACGGAACGGGTGCTGCTGGTGTCCAGTGACTTCCACCTGACCCGCATTCAGATGCTGTGGAACCGGGCCAGCGGCGGCGGAGACACCCTCTCCACCCTGGCCGCGCCGGTGAGCCACTTTCCCTCCCGGGTGCAGATGTTCTTCCGGGAGCCCTTTGCCCTGGTAAAGTCCTTTTTGTTTGACAGGTGATACGGTTTGGAAATGATGGAAAAACTACGCTCGCTGGATCTCCACTACGCGGACGTGGAGGCCCGGCTTGGCGCGCCGGAGACCTATGACGACCCCGCCCAGGTGGCGAAGCTCAACAAGGAGCAGCGGGAGCTGGAGCCGGTGGTCACCGCCTACCGGGCCTACCAGCGCCGCCGGCAGGATCTGGCGGACGCCGAGGCGCTGATGGGCGATCCGGACATGAAGGAGCTGGCCCAGGAGGAGTTCCACCAGGCCAAGGAGGACATCGCCCGGCTGGAGGAGGAGATCAAGGTGCTCCTGCTGCCCCGGGATCCCAACGACGACAAGAACGTGATCGTGGAGATCCGGGCCGGCGTGGGCGGGGAGGAGGCGGCCCTGTTCGCCCACTCCCTGTTCCGCATGTACTCCATGTACGCCGACGCCCGCCGCTGGAAGGTGGAGGTGGACTCGGTAAACGAGACCGAGCTGGGCGGCATCAAGGAGATCTGCTTCACCATCGAGGGGGACGGGGCCTACTCCCGGCTGAAATTCGAGAGCGGCGTCCACCGGGTACAGCGGGTGCCGGAGACCGAGTCCGGCGGCCGCATCCACACCTCCACCGCCACGGTGGCGGTGCTGCCCGAGGTGGACGAGGTGGACTTCGAGCTCAACCCGGCGGACATCGAGATGCAGGTGTTCCGCTCCTCCGGCGCCGGCGGCCAGCACATCAACAAGACCTCCTCCGCCGTGCGGCTCATCCACAAGCCCACCGGCACGGTGGTGGAGTGCCAGCAGGAGCGCAGCCAGTTCCAGAACCGGGACAAGGCCATGCGCATCCTGGCCTCCCGGCTGTACGAGGCGGAACAGGAGAAGATCGCCGGGGAGTTCACCGCCGAGCGGCGCAGCCAGGTGGGCACCGGCATGCGCAACGAGCGCATCCGCACCTATAACTTCCCCCAGGGGCGGCTCACCGACCACCGCATCGGCCTGACCCTCTACAAGCTGGAGAGCGTCATGGACGGGAACCTGGACGAGATCATCGACGCGCTGGTCACAGCTGATCAGGCGGAAAGACTAAAGAACAGCGAACAGAACTAGAAAAGGAGCAAGACAGACGTGGAACTGATTATTCACTTTACCACCCTGCCGGAGAAGCTGTCTCTGGACATGGTCAAGTCCGACCTGGCGGAGCTGCTGGAGGACGACGGCTGGCTCACCGGCTCCGGGGCGGACTATATCGAGATGGAGCTGGAGGACGAGAAGGTTAACCCCAAGTACGGCATCCTCACCGTGAAAAACTACCTGCAAAAGGCGCAGTTTGCCCCCGATACCACCATCGAGCTGGCGGGCACGCCGGTGGGCATCTACGAGTAGGGGCGCACCTGTGCGCGCGCCCGCATCCATAGATAGAAAATCACAACAAAGGAGAAGAGATCCATGAAAAAAGCGATTGGCATCCTGGTTCTTCTGTCCGGCGCGGCCCTGCTGGCGGCCGGAATCCTGACCCTGGCGCAGCGGCCCCGGGCACGGCGGCGGAGCATTACCCGCCACTTCTGAGCAAAGGGGCGAGGCAAGTGCAGACCCTGCGATTGACGGCGGAACAGGTGGAGACGGCGGCGGAGATCCTCCGCCGGGGCGGCCTGCTGGGCATCCCCACAGAGACGGTGTACGGCCTGGGGGCCAACGGCCTGGATGGGGAGGCGGTAGGCCGCATCTTCGCGGCCAAGGGCCGCCCCCAGGACAATCCGCTGATCCTCCATATCCCATCGGCGGACTGGCTGGAGCGGTACTGCGAGGACATTCCGCCCTCGGCCTATGCCCTGGCGGAGCGGTTCTGGCCCGGGCCGCTGACCATGATCCTCAGGCATAAGCCCATCGTGCCCGACGCGGTGACTGCCGGACTGGACACCGTGGGCATGCGCTGTCCGGCCCACCCGGTGTGCCGGGCCATCATCGCAGCCGCCGGTGTGCCGGTGGCGGCCCCCTCGGGCAACACCTCCGGCCGCCCCAGCCCCACCAACATGGTCGACATGCTGGAGGACATGGACGGCAAAATCGACGGCATCGTGGACGGCGGCCCCTGCGCCGTGGGGGTGGAGTCCACCATCATCGACCTGACCTGTACGCCCCCCCGGCTGCTGCGGCCCGGCGGGATCACCCTGGAGCAGCTCCGGGAGGTGCTGGGGGAGGTGGAGGTGGATCCCGCTGTGACCCGGCTCATGGGCGAGGGGGAGAAGCCCCGGGCCCCGGGTATGAAGTACCGCCACTATGCCCCCAAGGCCCCGGTGACGGTGGTGCAGGGGGCTCCGGCGGCGGCGGCCCGGTACATCCAGGATCACATGGCCCCCGGCGACGGGGTGATCTGCTTCGATGAGTACGCCGGTCTGTTTGACGGCCACCCCCTGGAGCAGCTGGGCCCCAGCACGGACGTGCCGGAGCAGGCCCGGCGGGTGTTCGACGCCCTGCGGTGGTTTGACGGCACCGGCGTGCAGCAGATCTGGGCCCAGTGCCCTGAGGCCGCCGGCATCGGCCTGGCGGTGGCCAACCGGCTGAACAAGGCGGCGGGATTTCACATCGTCCAGGCGGAGTGAGGGCCGCAACCAGCCGTTGCGCCGATTTTGCTGGACATGGAGCGCCGCTTCCGCCTGCTACGGGAACAGCTGCGGAAATTCACAAATCCATAACACACTCGGCATGGGATATGCTATACTTACACCACGGAGGCGAGGCCCCATGAAGCGAATCGGCATCACCGGCCCCACCGGGGCGGGCAAGACCACGGCCCTGGGGGCTCTGACCGACCTGGGCGCCCACATCATCGACGCGGACGCGGTGTACCACCGCCTGCTGGAGGAGAGCGGCCCCCTGCGCGCCGCCCTGGCGGAACGCTTCGGCCCCTCCATCCTGACCCCGGAGGGGCGGATAGACCGGAAGGCGCTGGGCAATGCGGTGTTCGGCGACCCCGAAGCCCTGGATGAGCTGAACACGATCACCCACCGCTTTATCGGGGAGGAGATCCACCGCCAGCTCACGCAGGCGGAGCGGGATGGCCGCCCTGCCGCGGCCATTGACGCCATTGCCCTCATCGAAAGCGGATTGGGGGAGGGCTGCGACGCGGTGGTGGGGATCCTGGCCCCCAAAGAGGTGCGCATCCGGCGCATCATGGCCCGGGAGGGCATTTCTGAGGACTACGCCCGCAGACGGGTGGAGGCCCAGCAGGGGGACGGCTTTTTCCGCGCCCACTGCGGCTATATCCTGGAAAACCGGGAGGACGACACGCCCGAGGCCTTCCGCGCCCGGGCCCGTGCCCTGTTTGAGCAGATTTTGCAGATTTGACATTCATATAAGGAGGAAGCAACCATGGAAGAAAAGCAGAAAAAGGCCGGCGAGCTGCGCCGGGAGGCGCTGTTCTATCAGCCCAAGAACGGATATGACCGACTCAGCGCCCAGGACGAGGCGGATATGAACGCCTACTGCGGCGATTACAAGAAATTTCTGGATGCCGGCAAGACGGAGCGGGAGTGCGTGGATGAGGCGGTGCGCCTGGCCGAGGCCAAGGGCTTCAAGCCCTTCGCCCGGGGCATGGCGGTGAATCCCGGCGACAAGTTTTACCGGGTGAACCGGGGCAAGGCCCTGATGCTGGCGGTGATCGGCACCAGGCCCCTCAGCGAGGGCGTCAACATCGGCGCGGCCCACATCGACGCCCCCCGGCTGGATCTCAAGCCCAATCCCCTCTATGAGGACGCCGAGCTGGCCTTCTTCAAGACCCACTACTACGGCGGCATCCGCAAGTACCAGTGGGTGACCATCCCCCTGGAGCTCCACGGCGTGGTGGCCCTGAAGGACGGCTCCACCGTCAAGGTGTCCATCGGCGGCGGCGCGGACGAGCCTCAGTTCACCATCGACGATCTGCTGCCCCACCTGGGCGCGGAGCAGTCCAAGAAGCCCCTGGGGGAGGCCATCCCCGGCGAGAGCCTGAACCTGCTCATCGGCAGCCGTCCCTTTAAGGACGACGAGGGCGCCGACCGGGTGAAGCTGGCCGTCATGGAGCTGCTCAACCAGAAGTACGGCATCGTGGAGGAGGACTTTATCTCCGCCGAGCTGGAGGTGGTGCCCGCCTTCAAGGCCACCGACATCGGCTTTGACCGCTCCCTCATCGGCGCCTACGGCCACGACGACCGGGTGTGCGGCTTTGCCTGCCTGGCGGCCGCCCTGGCGCTGGGCACACCGGACAAGACCGCCATCTGCATGCTGGCGGACAAGGAGGAGATCGGCTCCCAGGGCGTGACGGGCATGAAGTCCGCCGCCTTCGACACCTTTGTCAGCGACCTGTGCGACGCCCAGCGGGTGCCCCTGAAGGCCTGCTATGAGAAGTCCTTCTGCCTGTCCACCGACGTGACCGCCGCCTTTGACCCCAACTTCGCCGAGGTCTACGAGAAGCGCAACAGCGCCCGGGTGAACTACGGCGTGGGCCTGTGCAAGTACACCGGCGCCCGGGGCAAGTCCGGCGCCTCCGACGCCTCCGCTGAGGTGGTGGGCTACGTCCGCAAGGTGCTGGACGAGGCCAACGTGGTGTGGCAGATGGCCGAGCTGGGCAAGGTGGATGCCGGCGGCGGCGGCACCGTGGCCTGCTTCATGGCCGAGCGCGACATCGACACCATCGACGCCGGCGTTCCGGTACTGAGCATGCACGCCCCCTTTGAGACCGTGTCCAAGCTGGACTGCTTCATGACCTACAAGGGGATCAAGGCCTTCTACGAGGCGAAATAAAGACGGAAACCAAAATCCGCCCGCGGGATCCGCGGGCGGATTTTTTTGAAGCAAAACCGGGGCATGGGTTGTCTAATCAGCAGGAAGCAAGAGGGGAGGCGCAGAGATATGGAACAGCCACTGGAGGCGGCGGTGCCGGGGCCGCTGGATCTGGCGGCCCTGGTGGAGGAGCACGGCGACCATCTGCTGCGGCTGTGCACCCTGTACCTGGGGGAGCAGAGCCAGGCGGAGGACGCGGTGCAGGACACCTTCCTGCGGGCCATTCAGGCGTGGCCCAAATTCCGGGGGGAGTCCACGGTGGAGACCTGGCTGGTGCGCATCGCCATCAACGTGTGCAAGAACCAGCTGAAGAGCCCCTGGCGGACACGGCGCGCCCCGGCGGAGGCGCTGGAGGAGCTGCGCACCGAGGCCCCGGAGCCGGAGGACGACACCCTGGTGCGGGCGGTGCAGGCCCTGCCGCCCAAGTACCGGGAGGTGGTGATTCTCTACTACTACCAGGAGTGGAGGGCCTGGGAGATCGCCCAGCGGCTGCACATCCCGGTTTCCACGGTGACGGTGCGGCTGTCCAGGGCCAGAGGCATGCTGAAAGAGAAGCTGAAGGGGTGGTATTATGACGGGGAAGAATAGGCAGACACTTCATGACGCCCTGGAGGCGGAGCTGGCGCCGGTTCGGCTGAGCGAGGCCCGCAGGGCCGCCATTCTGGCGGCTGCCGGTGGGGCCGGAGCCCGCCGCCGTGGCGGGCGGCCCTGGCGGGTGTGCCTGACGGCGGCGGCCCTGTGTGCCGCCCTGGCGGTAACCGCTGTGGCGGCGTCCCCATCCCTGCGGGAGGCACTGGCCCATATGCTGGGCGGCTTTGAGCCCTATGCCCAGGAGGTGGAGGGAGTGGCCGCCACAGACCAGGGCATCCGGCTGCGGGTGGTGCGGGCCCTGGCGGATGAAAACGGCGGCACTGTGTACCTGGAGGCTGAAGATCTGACTGGAGACCGGCTGAGCGGAGAAAGCGTTCTGGGCGGGAACTCCTGTCTGGCCTATGACAGTCAGAGCCGCACAGCCTTGTTTGCCGAGACATTCCGTGCTGTGGAAATGGACTTGGGACTGGTGGACGGGGAGAAAACTATGAATCTGGAATACTCCTGGCTGCTCCCGGCGGTAAAGAACGTGGGCCAGACGCCTCTTCCATGGAAACTGGTGACAGGAGAGAGGCTGGACACCCTGACCCTGGCGGCGGAGGACTGCCAATGGGGCTCTTCCGCACCGCGTGCGGAGAACACCGTACTGGCTCCGGAGCAGACGCCGGCAGAACTGGACACCGGCCTGCTCTCACTGTCCTCTATGGGCTTTGATGATACGGGCAGCTTCCACATCCAGCTCCATCTTGCGGATGGAGTAAACCCAAACTGGTATGGCGGCCTCTATACGACCTGCCCGGAGATAGTCTGGGATCTGGAGCAGATACCGGAGCTGCATACCGTCTTCACCCAGGATGGTGTCACCTATTATGACATCTGCTTTGTGGAGTTGACTGCGGAGCGTTTTGGACAGTTTCGCATCAGAGATTTGCTGGGCACGGTGGTGGTGGGGGAGCCCATCGAGGGGAGCTGGACGCTGTCCTTCCCGCTGGAGCTGCTTCCGTCCCGCACCGTTGCGCTGGAGGAGGAACTCAACGGCCAAATTGTGGAACAGCTCACCATCTCTGCTACCAGCGTGAAAAAACAGGCCAGGTTTGCAGATCAGGCTCATAAGACGGTGCTGGGCTATCCCCTGACGGTCTATCTGACGGACGGAAGCATGGTAACAGCCCCCTATGAGGACAGCGGCCGTACATGGACGCGCACCGGCGAATCTATCGTGTGGCCGTTACCCTGGGCCATCGACCCGGCGGAGGTGGTGGGCATTGCCATCGGTCAGTGGTATCTCCCTATCAATCCCGATGATACCGCCGGGCCGGGCCATTGGCTGGAGGAGCTGCCCGCCCAGGAGCCCCCGTCTGACTGACTAAAAGTCCAGATGGCCGGCCAACCATTTCCCGAACCGACTGCCCAGCGCCAGGCAGATGGGAAGGACAACCGCCAGAAACAGCATGAGAAAGAGCAGGGTGTTCACAGGGTTCATCCCCAGGGAGAACAGCAGCTCCCCCAGGGGGCTGTACAGGGGGACATACAGCCGGAAGCCCAGCCAGGCGGCCAGGGCCATGGAGCCCCACTCCACCCAGTGCTCCCACGGCAGGGGGGAGCGGGCCCGGTCAGCGGCGGGAAGGGGCTCCCGGGCCACGTCGCCCCGCAGCCGGGCGGCGTAATCCTCCAGGCCCTCCGCCAGGGCCGGGTCGGACTGGCACACCCGTTCATAGGCGTCCAGCCGCTCCCGAAACCGCCGCCTCAGGGCAAAGGCGGCTTCGGGGGCGGCCTGCGGGAAGTCCTTTGTCATGGCCCGCAGCTCCTCCACCGTAAAGCCGGCCCTTCGCAGCGTGGCGATGGCTTTCAGCCGCTCCACATCGGCGGGGGAGAAGTCCAGCCAGGTGCGCCCGCCCCGGCGCTGGGCGTCCGGGGCGGCAAGCCCCTCCTGCACATAAAACCGCACCGCCCGCTCGGTGAGCCCACAAGCGGTGCAGACCTCCTTCATTTTCATCTCCGAGCCTCCTTTCCCCTCCAGCATACCATCTGACGTAAGGGAAGTGTCAAGCCCGGCGCATAAAAAAGCGGAAAATTCCCATACTGAATCCAACAGGACAGCATGGGAGGCGGCGGCATGGACGAGACGAAGCCCACCGGCGAGACGGTTGGCGACAGCGAGAACCAGTATGACCAGCGGCAGCAGCAGATTGTGGACATGGGCTCCACCACCATCACCACAGCCCGGGGCACCATCCACACCCTGACCATCGTGGGACAGATCGAGGGCCATCAGCTCCTGCCATCCACGGCCAAGACCACCAAGTACGAGCACGTGATGCCCCTGCTGGCGGCCATTGAGGAGAGCGACGAGGTGGACGGCCTGCTGGTGCTCCTCAACACAGTGGGGGGCGATATTGAGGCGGGGCTGGGCATTGCGGAGCTGATTGCCTCCATGTCCAAACCCACCGTCTCCCTGGTGCTGGGGGGCGGCCACTCCATCGGGGTGCCCCTGGCGGTGTCGGCCAAGCGGTCTTTTATCGCGCCCTCGGCGGCCATGACCATCCACCCGGTGCGGCTCAACGGCCTGGTGATCGCCGTATCCCAGACCTTTACCTATTTTGAGCGCATCCAGGAGCGGATCATCCAGTTCGTCACCTGCAACAGCGCCGTGAAGCGGGAAACCTTTACAAAGCTGATGCTCCAGACGGGGGAGCTGGCCGCCGATGTGGGCAGCGTGATCTACGGGGAGGAGGCGGTGCGCATCGGCCTCATCGACGCCATCGGCGGCCTGTCCGACGCCCTGGCCTGCCTCCACCAGATGATTGACGAACGGGGGCAGAAGTGAAGGGGGAGCCGGACAGAACAAATCCCCCCGCGCGGATGGGCGCTCCGCGCGGGGGGATTCTCCGCGGCCGCCGGGTACGGCCTCACTGAGCCTTTCCCAGACGCCGCTTCCGCTTCCACAGGATGTCCACGGCCTGCCGCCCGGCCCAGCCGGCCATCATGCCGATCGCGGCGCCGGCCAGGATGTCGGTGGGGTAATGGACGTACAGATAGAGGCGGGAAAATGCGATCAGAAGAGCCAGGATCAGGGACGGGATCCAGAGCCTGTTCCGGTCAGCGAAGAGGGCGGCAGCGGCGGCGAAAGACGCGCCGGTATGGCCGGATGGGAAGGAGAAGTCGTCCGGCCTGGCGATGAGAAGCTGGACAGCGGTATTCACATCACAGGGGCGAACGCGCGCCACCAGGGGCTTCAGCACCATATTGCAGCAGATAATCTCCAGCACCAGCCCGGCCAGCACCGCCGCGCCGGCCCTGCGGTGCTTTGGCGTAAGGAGAAGGATGCCGGCGAGGAGCAGCCAGATCAGGCCGCTGTTTCCCAGCGCGGTGATGGCCGGCATCAGCAGATCCAGGGTGGGATTGCGCATGTTTGCCTGAATCCAGTCCAGAATCGCAAATTCATAAGAGAGCATGACTGTCACCCGGTTTCATGATTTGTGCAGTGTCCTCATGCCGTCCGGCAGGGGGAGTCCGTTCCGCTGCCTTAAGTGTATATGGCCGGATTAAACAGAGAGAAAACGGAAGGTAAACAGAGAATAAAACCAGCGGCCGGGGAATCCACTCCCCGGCCGCTGTGCTGCATGGGCCATTATCCGCCATAGTAGGGAACCAGGACGAAGGGACTCCAGTACCCGCTGGAGCCGCCGGTCTGCCCGCGCTGGGGCTGGGCGCCCTGCGGGGACGATGGGGCGGAATCCGGCTTCGCCCCCATGTCACGGGGATCTGCATGGCCGTTCCCCCGCGGACGACCGTAAACTGGGCGGTATCGCCTGCGGAGTAGGTTTTTTTCGCCGCAGACAGCTCGGCCATGGACGGAATATCCGTCCCGTCAATCCGCGTGATGATGTCGCCCGCCCGCAGCCCGGCCGCCGCCGCGGCGCCATTGGGGTCTACCGCATAGAGATAGACGCCCTGGGACAGCCCGGCCTGCCGGGCCATCTGCGCGTTGACCGTGCCCGCGGTTACGCCCAGACAGGCTTTGTTGGTCACATATCCGTTGTCGATGATGTCCTGAACCAGGGCCTGCACGTCATTGATCGGGATGGCAAAGCCGATGCCCTCCACGGCCCTCCCGCTGCTGCTGGAATATTTGGCGGAGACGATCCCCACCACCTCGCCGGACGTGTTGAGCAGCGGGCCGCCGGAGTTGCCCGGGTTGATGGAAGTATCCGTCTGAATCATGTGGAAAGGCGTGCCGGAAACGTTGATGGCCCGGTTCACGCTGGAGACCATGCCGCCGTTCATGGAGAAGGTCAGCTCGCCCAGCGGGTTCCCGATGGCCAGCACCCGGTCACCGACCCGCAGCGTATCGCTGCTGCCCAGCGCCGCGCTCTGCAGGCCGGAGGCATCCACCTTCAAAACGGCGATGTCATAGTCCGGATCGCCGCCGACCACCTGAGCCTGAAAGACATTACCGCTGTATGTGGTGACCTCCACGGCAGAGGCATTCTGCACCACATGGTAGTTGGTCAGGATATAGCCGTCGCGGCTCAGAATGAATCCGGAGCCGCTGGAGGCGGCCTGAACCGGCTGGCCGAAAATGTTGACGCCCGTCTGGGAGGTCGTGTTGATGGACACGACGCTGCTGACCGCCGCGGCATAGACCTCCGCGTCGCTCATGGCCTTCCCGCCGGTGACGCTGTTCAGCACCACCGGCGCCGCCGCGACACCCGGCCCGCCTGCCTCCTGGCCGGTTCCCGTCAGGCTCCATACCGCTCTGGCCCCGGCGCCGCCGCCCAGCAGGCAGCCGCAGAGCACCAGCACGGCCCCTCTCAGAAGAACCGGGTGCCTTTTCCGGAAACGGGAATTCTGCGCGGGCGCACAGGGAACGAGTGAATGGGAAGCGTCCGGATAGGACGCAGGTATCTCCTGTCTGTCATACATAGCGATTCCTCCTGCATGTTCGATTTGAAAATGGGCTCATCGCTCTTTTCAGACATTTGCTTACCGCCATAGATACCTCCTTGTCAGGGTAAACGCCCATAGGCGTAGAAATGGGATTGCCAGTAACTTGTATTTAAAGTTTGCATATTGGATGGGATCGCCACAGTGGATCATCATCCCGTCCCCCACATAGATGCCACAGTGGGACACGCCCGCCGTGTCATAGGTGCCGACAAAGAACACCAGATCGCCGGGCTTTGGATTGCTGGTAGGGGTACAGATGTTATAGAGCCCCTGGGCCCCCAGGCGGCCCACATTCCAGCCGCTGTGATTGATGACCCACGACACGAAGCCAGAACAATCAAAGGACGTGGCCGGACTGGAGCCTCCCCACACATATGGAACCCAATTCACCCCTTCACGGCCTGACTGACGCAGAGGCAAAACGGCTGCGGGAGATGGGGGGCGGCAATACGCCACCGCCGCCCATCACCAAGTCTGCCAGTCAAATCATCCGTGAAAATGTATGCACCCTGTTCAATCTGTTCAACGTCCTCATTGCCATCGCGCTGGCCCTGGTGGGTGCGTGGCCTAATCTGCTGTTCATTCTGATCATCGCTCTGAACACCGTCATCGGAATTGTGCAGGAGCTCCACGCCAAAAAGCTGGCGGAGCAGATCGCCGTCCTGACCGCGCCCAGGGCACACGCCCTGCGGGACGGTGAAATACGGGAGCTGCCGGTGGAGGAGCTGGTGCTGGGGGACGTGCTCTCTCTGGAGGGCGGGATGCAGATCCCGGCGGACGCCCTGGTGCTGGAGGGGGAGCTCGAGGCGGATGAGTCCCTGCTCACCGGGGAGTCGGTTCCGGTGCGGAAGGCGCCGGGGGATGAGCTGCTCTCCGGGAGCGTGGTGGTATCCGGGGCCTGCATGGCCCGGGTGGAGCGGGTGGGCGCGGACAACTATGCCACCCGCCTCACCCAGGAGGCCAAAGCCGCGGCGCCCAATCACTCGGAGCTGCTGGCCTCCATGAGGAAGGTAACCCGCTTTACCGGCTTTTTGATCCCGCCGCTGGGCGTGCTCCTGTTCCTGCAGGCGTATATTCTGCGGGAGGCGCCGCTGTTTGACGCGGTGACCACCACCGCCGCCGGCCTGCTGGGCATGCTCCCCAAGGGGCTGGTGCTGCTGATTACCGTCAGCCTGGCGGTTGGTGTGGCCAAGCTGGCGAAATCCCGGGTGCTGGTGCAGAACCTGTTCTCTCTGGAGAGCCTGGCCCACGCGGATGTGCTGTGCCTGGACAAGACCGGCACCCGCACCGAGGGGAACATGCGGGTGGAGCGGATGGTGCCGCTGGCAGAAAATCCGCTCATTCCCCCGGCGGAGTGGATGGGGGCGTTCCTGGCCCACAGCGACGACAACAATGCCACCGTTCAGGCCATGCGGAGCTATTTCCCCGCCGCAGGCGGCGCCCTGGAGCCGGCGGCCAAGATCCCCTTCTCCTCCTGGCGCAAGTGGAGCGCCATGGAGTTCCCGGATCTGGGCACGCTGGTGGTGGCGCGCCGGAGCGGATGACCGGCACCGTGCTGCCGGAGGAGCTGCGCGCGGAGATCCAGCGGGGCAAGCGGGTGCTGATGATCGCTTCCACCTCCTATCCCGTCGATCCGGATGCCCCGCTCCCGGAGATGACCGTACTGGCCGCCCTGGTGCTCTCAGATCCCGTCCGGGCCGGGGCGGCGGATACCCTGTCCTACTTCCGGCGGGAGGGGGTATCCGTGAAAGTGATTTCCGGCGACCACCCGGAGGCGGCGGCCGCCGTGGCGGCCCAGGCCGGGCTGGAGAACGCCTCCGCCAGGGTGGACATGAGCCGGGTGGACACCGAGGAAGGGCTGCGCCGTGCCGCCGCGAAATACACGGTGTTCGGCCGGGTCTCCCCAGAGCAGAAGCGGCAGCTGGTTCAGGCTTTTCAGGCTCAGGGCCACCGGGTGGCCATGACTGGGGACGGCGTCAACGACATTCTGGCCATGCGAAAGGCCGACTGCTCCATCGCCATGGCCCACGGTAGTGAAGCGGCCCGGCAGGCGGCCCAGGTGGTGCTGCTGGACTCCGACTTTACGGCCTTGCCCCGCATCCTGCTGGAGGGCCGCCGGGTGGTCAATAACATGACCCGGGTGGCGGGGGTATTCTTTGTCAAGACGGTCTACTCCATTTTGCTCTCCCTGTTCTGCGTCCTGACCGGCATGCCCTTTCCGCTCATCCCGATCCAGGTGACCCTGATCGACCTGTTTATCGAGGGCTATCCCGCCTTCTTCCAGTCCTTTCTCCCGGACGGACGGAGGCTCACAGGGCGGTTCCTGCCCTCCGTGCTGCGCCGCTCCCTGCCCAATGCGACGGCAATTCTGCTGGCATCGGCGGTTCTCCTGCTGGGCGGCGGAGCTCTGGGACTCCCCGCCGGACAGCTCCCGCTGGCGCTCTACCTGGTCATCGGCGCGGTGGAGGTGGAGGCGCTGCTGAAATCCTGCCTCCCGCTGACCGCTCTGCGGGGCTTCCTGTTCCTCACCGCCTCTGCGGGATTCTTCTGCGCAGTCCTGCTGTTCCACGACCTCCTGTCCCTGCCGCATCTTCTCCCCGGAACAGTCCCTGTGATCCTGCTGGTGTCTGCTGTCTCTATCCTTGCCGAGCGCCTGTGCGCGTTCGGGCTGGGACGCATCCCCCGCCTGCGGGATATGGACGCGAATTACCTGGAGTCTCCCTGCTCCTAAACGTCAAGGCTGAACGGCCCGAAGTCTTTTGTATGACTTCGGGCCGTCTTTTATCCGCGCTCCTCTTTATGAGAAAAACTCATTTTGCTCTCACAGACGTCTCATCGAAGGTTGCTATACTAAGAGACAGAAAAGAAGGTAACCACCGTGATCAAAACGCTTATATCCCGATGCGTTACGGTCTGTAAATTTGCGTCCAGCTCACTGCTCAGCTTTGCCCTGGACTACTGCCTGTTCCTGTGGTTCTCCGCGGCGTCCGGGAGCCGGGTCTGGGGGCTCCTGCTCAGCAATATCGCCGCCCGCCTGCTCAGCGCCTGCTTCAACTACACCCTCAACAAGTATATGGTCTTTCACGGCGGCGGGCGGGCCTCCCGGGATCTGCCCCGGTATATGCTGCTGGCAACTGGGATTCTGATTGCCAACAGCGTACTGCTCCACGCCCTGACCGCGCTGGGCCTGGCGGCGCCGCTCGCCAAGCTGATCACCGAGATGACGCTGTTTGCGGTCAGCTTCTCCGTTCAGACCCTGGTAATCTTCCGCAGAAAGAACCCGGAAAGAGAGGAGTCCTCCGTCCATGTCCACGCATAAGAGCCCGGTGCCGGCGGCCGCAAAGCGTCACCGGCCGTTCGCCCTGCCCCTGCTGGCGGATATTCTGGCGGCGGCCCTTCTGGTGTTCGGGAACTACTATTTCCTGTACGAGGCGCCCGTCCGCGGTCTGGGCGGAACCTCCGTGCCGCTCCCGCAGGTGCAGAATCACATTCAGCAGTCCGCCCACCAGCAGCCTGCCGGGGCCGTGGAAGATGCCCCGGAGCAGGCGCAGCAGACCGTCAGCCTGCGGGAAAAGTTCGCGGAGCATTTCAACGACACGGTGGTGTCCAACGATACCAGCTATACCAGTCCCAACCTCTCCGTGGAGATCACACGGCACACCCAGGGGAGCAGAACTGACACGGTGACCTACTATGTGGCGGATATCTATATGGCGGATCTGAGCTCCTTTCAGACCGCGTTCGCAGGGGGACAGTACAGCCCCGATGGCCAGCGGGAGCATCTGGACGCCATGAGCCGGCGGGTGGGCGCAATCCTGGCCATGAACGGGGACTCCTACTGCTTCAACCGGAGCCACTGCAACGGCCTTCTGGTGCGCAACGGAACGGTGTACCGCTCTAACCCCACCACCCAGGATATCTGCGTGCTCTATCAGGACGGGACGATGGCGACCTACAGCCCCAATCAGTTCGACCCCCAGGCGGCCCTGGAGCAGGGGATCCTCCATACCTGGATCTTCGGCCCCCGTCTGCTGGACGACAGCGGCAGGGCCATGACCAGCTTTGACACCTGGGACTACATCAAAAAGATCCACCCCCGCACCGCGCTGGGCTACTATGAGCCGGGCCACTACTGCTTTGTGGTGGTGGACGGACGGCAGACGGGGTATTCCAGAGGGATGAGCCTCCCGGAGCTGTCGAAGGTCTTTGAGGAGCTGGGCTGTACCGCGGCCTACAACCTGGACGGAGGCCACACTGTTTTTATGACCCTGGAGGATCAGTACGTCAACCATTCCTACAGGCCCTCCAAAACCATCTCAGACTGCATCTGTATCTGTGAACCCAAGGGGGGAAGCGCAGCATGAAAATCCGAACCATTCTTTCCCATCTGGTCATCGTTCTCTCTCTGCTTTTTTACCTTTTCTGTTCTGGACTGGTTCAACCCCATGATGAACTTTTCCGGCAATGCGATTTCCGCAAAGCTCCTGTTGGTGCTCTGTGCAAGCGCCATTGTGCTGGCGGTGCTGACGCTCCTGGCCGAGGGACAGAAGCCTGTGCAGCCTTCCGCTGTTCCGCATCATACAAGGTGCCGGAGACATTGATTATGGCATAAGACAGACGGCACTCGGAAAAACCGAGTGCCGTCTGTCTTTGCTGCCTCAGGTCTGAATCGTAAACACGGTGCCCTGTCCCGGCTTGCTCGCCGCCTGAATGCTCCAGCCGTGGAGCTCCACGATCCACTTCACGATGGAGAGTCCCAGCCCGGAGCCGCTGCGATCCCGGGCCCGGTCTGCCCGGTAAAAGCGGTCGAAGATGCGGGGCAGATCCTTTTCCTCGATCCCGATGCCGTCATCCCGGACAGTCAGGAGGATGTGCCCGTCCTGCTCCGCGGCGCGGACGGCGACGGTGCCGCCGGGCTTTCCGTACTTGATCCCGTTCTCCACCAGGTTCAGCAGCAGCTGGGTCATCAGGCTCTGGTCGGCGGACAGCCGGATCTCCTCCGGCACCTGTTCGGTCAGGCTGATTTCATTTGCCGCCGCCTCCTCCGTCAATTCAGCCAGCACGTCCGCCACCATATCCCGGAGGGGGACTTCCTCGCGCTCCAGGCGGTATTTCCCCTCATACCCCCGGGTCAGGGCCAGCAGCTGGGCGATGATGCTGTGCATCCGCCGGCTCTCCAGCAGGATGGTGGATGCCTGCTCCTCCGTCTCCCGATCCGGCGCATGGGCGGTCAGATTTTCCGCGTAGGCCATGATGACGGAGACCGGGGTGCGGAGCTCATGGGAGGCGTCCGAGGTGAACTGCTTCTCCCGCTGAAAGGACTCCTCCAGGCGGGCCAGCATCCCGTTGAAGGCCCCCGCCAGCCGCCCCACCTCGT
>ERZ1643247.796-NODE-796-length-34619-cov-28.222197_pt1 | contig 34619 bp, 32 predicted proteins | sample MGYA00579264_ERZ1643247 | MGnify/ENA primary metagenome ERZ1643247 (study PRJEB29033, sample SAMEA4952262) | chicken gut metagenome | biome: Broiler Chicken; feature: Gastrointestinal Tract; material: Caecum | place: Ireland | collected 2018 | study: Broiler... | reverse complement strand
GACTGGCAGCCGGCGCGGCGACCGTGGGGTGCTGCTGCAATATGATCGGTTTTGCGGTGGCCAGCTTTCGGGAAAATAAATTCAGCGGCCTGCTTTCACAGGGAATCGGAACATCAATGCTGCAGGTGCCCAATATTGTGAGGCATCCGCAGATATGGATCCCGCCGATCCTCTCCAGCGCAATACTGGGACCGGTATCGACAATGGTATTCCATATGACAAATAATGCCACCGGATCCGGCATGGGAACAGCAGGGCTTGTAGGCCCGCTGATGACATGGCAGGTAATGACGCAGTCAGAAGCAGAGATGATAGTACTTGTAAAGATCATCCTGATCCAGTTCGTTCTTCCGGCGGTTCTCACACTCCTTATATCTGAATTTATGAGAAAGAAAAAATGGATCCGTTTCGGTGATATGAAACTGGAATAGAATACTTCGGACAATCTAAAAAATGAATTAAAAAAGAGTGATCTCGGTTAACAGAAAACACAAAATATGGTATACTTAAAAGCAACAAAATAACCAATGGGGGCTATTCGTGATGAGAGGTGAACAACAGGTTGAAGCTGCACTCAAGAGCTATGAAGATGTCGACAGCTGGAAAACAGTTATTTTCCTTTATAATGCAGCTTTAAAAGAAGTGGGCACAAAGCTGGAAATCTTAAACGATGAGTTCCAGCACGTACATCAGTATAACCCGATCGAGCATATCAAAACACGGATCAAGACACCGGAAAGTATTGTCAAGAAGCTGAAGCGCTACGGATATGAGACTTCAATAGAGAATATGGTCAGATATATAAATGATATCGCAGGCGTAAGACTGATCTGTTCTTTTACGTCGGATATCTACCGTTTAGCCGAGATGATCGGAAATCAGAGTGACCTTAAAGTGCTCTCGATCAAAGATTACATAAAGAACCCGAAAGAGAGCGGTTATAAAAGTTACCACATGCTTGTGTCGGTTCCGATTTTCCTGTCGGACAGCGTGGTGGACACGAAAGTGGAGATCCAGATCCGTACGATCGCCATGGATTTCTGGGCAAGTCTGGAGCATAAGATATATTATAAATTCGAAGGAAACGCTCCGGAATATATCAGCCGGGATCTGCGGGAATGTGCGAAGATGGTATCGGAACTGGATGAGAAGATGCTCTCGCTCAACGAGGCGATTCAGGAGTGTATCCTTCAGCAGGAAAAACGGGACAATATGGACGATGTGCTGGAAAACGTGATCGGAAACCGGAAAGAACAGCCGAAACTTCAGGCCAGCGGAACTGAAGTGTAGAGCTGGTGAAAAATTAATGTGCCAAAGTAAAAGACCTGATACAGAGAAATGCTGTATCGGGTCTTTTGTTTGAAAATGACTTGGATATTATGCCTGTTTATTTTCATCGTCAGCCGCTACTTCCGTGATAGATTTGACAAGCCCTGCGATTCCCTGTATCTCTGATGGGATAATGATCTTGGTAGCTTTGCCGTCAGCGGCTTTCTCGAACGCCTCGAGACTTCTGAGTGTCAGGACTGCTTTATCGGCCCCCGCTTCCTTCAGGAATCTCAGACCGTCGGCAGTTGCCTGCTGTACTTTCATGATCGCTTCTGCTTCACCTTCCGCCTCGCGGATCATCTTTTCCTTCTCGGCTTCCGCTTTCAGGATGGCCGCCTGTTTTGCGGCTTCCGCTTCGAGAATTACGGACTCTTTCTGGCCTTCAGCCACGAGTACGGTAGACTTTTTCTCGCCTTCTGCGCGGAGGATCGCCTCACGTCTCTCACGCTCGGCCTTCATCTGTTTCTCCATTGCATCGCGGATCGCGGTCGGCGGGATGATGTTTTTGAGCTCTACACGGTTAACTTTGATTCCCCACGGGTCTGTCGCACGGTCAAGCTCGGCGCGCATCTTTGTATTGATCGTTTCGCGGGAAGTAAGCGTTTCATCAAGTTCAAGGTCACCGATAATATTTCTGAGAGTAGTTGCCGTCAGGTTTTCCAGTGCAACGATCGGGCTTGCCACTCCGTAGCAGAACATCTTCGGGTCAGTAATGACATAAAAGATTACAGTGTCAATCTGCATCGTCACGTTATCTTTTGTGATCACAGGCTGGGGCGGAAAATCTACGACCTGTTCCTTCAGATCTATGCGCCTTGCCACGCGGTCAACGATAGGAAGTTTGAAGTGCAGTCCCGTGCTCCATGTCGTGAGATATGCTCCGAGACGTTCGATGACGACTGCCTGTGCCTGATGTACGATCTTAACACATGAGATCAGGACAAGTACGATGATGACCAGTACGATTAGAAAAAGTATTGTTCCGATACTGATAAATGCTGCATTCATGATGGTTCCTCCTCATATTTTTCTACGATTAATTTTACGCCTGAAACAGCAATGACCTTTGCAAGCTCATCCTTTTCCAGTATTTCATTGTTGTTCTGCGAGCGGACCGTCCATTCCTGTCCGTCCACAATACTCTTGCCGGTCTGTTTCAGATTATCGACCCGCTCCGTGATCTTTATGATCTCTCCGATCTTGCTCTCGTAGTTGGTCTTCAGGCGGTTCTGGTTTAGATGCCTTGCCGCCCATGGCCTTGTAAAAATCATAAGAATGACAGATACTGCGAGAAATACGATGATCTGAATGATCAGATCCGCACCCAGTGTATTTACTCCTGCTGCTGCCAGTGCCCCTATGGCAAACCAGATCGTTGTCAGCCCTACCGTGAATATTTCGATAAGGAGCAGGATGATGAACAGGCCGATCCAGATCAGGTTCAGCATAGAAGGAGAAAGCGTAAGAATATCTGCTTCCATATAAAATCTCCTTTCGTATAATATTTTTAAAATTTATTCTGACGTGTATTCTGTATAATCTACATCATAATAGCCGTCGCTCGGAGTCAGGTTAACGCTTCCGTATTCGACGGAAACTTCAGTCCCGTCGGGAATAACAATGTTTTTTGTCCCGGTATCAGCATATTCATCTGAAACCGGTGAGTAATCAGGACTGTCTATCCACAGATATTCGTAAGAGCCGTTTGGATATGTCAGAGTGACATTTGAGTAGCCATAATCATCCCCGGGCGCGTTTACAGACGTGATATCATAAATCCCTTCAGGAATAATTCCGTCTCCGCAGATATAAGTCCCCGGTTCAAGGCTGACCGGCTCGCTCAGAGGATTTTCTTTTGTCTCCTGTGTCAGCGGCTGGGCGTTATCTGTGGTAAACCGAAGGACGACGCCGCTGTCTATATTAAGGTCAGCTCCATTGTAAAGGCGGATATCATTGTCTTCCGTGACCTGGCCGTATTCCGAGTCTGTTCCGAAAGTAACATAGTGATAGATACTGTTCTCAGCGTCATTGATCTCGATACTGCCGGCTCCCTCTACCAGCTCTGCGTGGTAGATGCCTTCGGGAATATGTACGCCGACCCGGTATATGCCGCTGCTCAGAACAGTTTCATAAATTTCGCCGTCAGCGGGGATCTCCCTTGTTACATAAGCATAAGGATCATAGTCAGAATCATCTGTTATTTCGGAGTAAGTATTTCCGAAAATGCCGCTCACGTTATCAGTGAGAGCGGGCAGCAGAGCGAATAGAATGACAGCGATAATTATGATCCATACTAACCATCCGCGGTTCCGGCCGGCGGAAACAGGACGCCGGGATAAAGAGCCGGATGCAGTCTGACGTCCTGCATATACTGCTTTCTGTTTTTGCGCAGTGTTCTTTTGTTTCGCTCTCGAAGCTGTGTGCTGTCTGGTTTGTTCTTCCTGCATATGATAGACAGGATCTGCCGCAGGCGGAGACTTGGACTGTGGCTGTGAAGAAGAACTCTGCCTGCTGTTCTCCCGGTCATAGATGGAATTATCCAGACCACAGAATGTGCACCGGTTATTTACCAGACGTCCGCCGCATAACCTGCACTTCTTATTTAACATAATCCACCCCCTCTTCATTATCTCAAATACAATAAATTATGAGTAATAAATTTAATTTATTCTATCATAAGTCCACTGCTTTTTGTGTAAAATAATAAATAATGGCGAAAATTGTAAAAAATCCTTAAGATTTGTGTACTGTTTTTAAAATGTATTGATGGCTCAGTATATTTTCGATATACTATATCTTTGAAGAAAAGTTTATGAAGGTCAAAGGTACAAAAGAATGACAGAAGAGGCGAGGAAAAAAGGTATAGAGATTGGCACAGGTCTCCTGCTCTATATCATCGCATGGGGTATTGTGTCATACTGGACAGTTCCGTCAGCAGGGGAGACCGCACTGTTTCTGGCTGCTTATGTGGTCCTGTCGCTGAGCACGTACTGGGAACAGATCAAAAGGATTCTAAAAAAACAGTTCCTGGATGAGAATATGCTCATGATCATAGCAACAGCAGGGGCGTTTGCCATAGACAGACACAAAGAGGCTGTTGCAGCGATGCTGTTTTACCAGGTCTCCAAATTTGTGGAAGAGCTGTCTCTGGGGAAAACGAAAAAATCCATCGCGGAGTTCATCGATATCCGGCCGGAATATGCCAATCTGAAAGTGGGCAATACGGAGAAAATCGTACCGCCGCAGCAGCTGGAGCTGAAACAGACTATCGTTCTCAGACCCGGAGAAAAGATACCGGTGGACTCGGTGGTGACATCGGGCGCGGGAACAGTAGATATGAAAGCTCTTACGGGCGAGGCTGAGCCAAGAGCTGTAAAGACCGGCGACCGGCTGTACAGCGGATGTATTAATTTAAACGGGGTACTTGAAGCAAAAGTCACGAAGCTTTATAATGATTCTGCGGCGGCGAAAGTCATGCGGCTGGTAGAGAACGCCAATGATAAGAAGTCGGAGAGCGTTCATTTTGCGGACAGGTTCACAAGGTACTACACGCCGGTCGTAATTCTTATCGCTCTCCTTACTGTAATACTGCCGCCTATGATGTTTGTCGAGTCAAAGATGGAGTGGATCTACCGCGGACTGGTCATTCTGGTTGCCGCGTGTCCCTGCGGACTGATGGTGTCTATACCTCTGGCGTTTCTCGGAGGCATCGGTTCAGCTTCAAAGCAGGGGGTGCTGATAAAAGGCGGAGCATTTCTGGAAGATCTGACAGAAGTAGATACGTTTGTATTTGATAAAACAGGCACACTTACAGAAGGCGTTTTCCATGTCCGGGAAATCGTTCCGTGGAAGATGGAAGAAAGAGAACTGCTCGAGATAGCAGCGCTTGCGGAATCGTATTCAAATCATCCGATCGCATTGTCGCTGCTGGAGGCATACGGAAAGGAACCGGACAGGACACGAGTGACGGATATCGAGGAACAGCCCGGATACGGCGTGCGCGCAAAGATTGACGGCAGAGACGTTTATGTGGGAAATACGCGTCTTATGAACCGTCAGGGGATTTTCTATCAGCTTGTGTCGGAGGCGGGAACTGTTGTCTACATAGCTGTGGACGGACAATATGCAGGGTACATATTGATCTCGGATATTATACGGAAGGATGCGGGAAAGCTGATCCGCTGGATGCACAAAAGAGATCTGGAGACAGTTATGCTTACAGGAGATAATGAACAGGCGGCGGAAGAAGCGGCATCGATACTCCGTATTGAAAGCGTGTATGCGGAACTTATGCCGGAGGATAAGGTCGCATTGCTGGAAGAATTCCATGAGAATCAGATGGAGGGGGAAAAGATGGCGTTCGTCGGGGACGGTATCAATGACGCGCCTGTACTGAAACTTGCGGATATCGGCATCGCGATGGGCGGTCTCGGTGCGGATGCGGCGCTTGAAGCGGCGGATATCATCCTGATGGAAGATGAACCTGTAAAGATTATCAATGCGATCCGGATTGCGAGAGCAACACTGCGGTCGGTGAAGCAGAACATGGTATTTGCCATCGGCATGAAAATATTGCTGATCATTCTTGCGTTTTTCGGCTTTGTTACAATGCAGAACGCGATCATCGCAGATATGGCGGTCATGCTGATCAATATATTAAATTCATTCTGGATGATGCAGTATCCGGAACGGGGAGTGTGAATAAGGAAATGAAGAAAAAATGGATAACAATATTTACAGCGGCTGTTGTGGCAGCCAGTGTGAGCGCAGGCTGTGGCAGCCTGCAGAAGTCGGGAGTTGATGCCCTGGAAAAAGGAGAGTATGAAGAGGCTCTGGCAGATTTTCAGGAGATGACCGAGAACGGCGCCAGCGACGATGCGGCAGAGGGATACCGCGGGCTTGGAATGACGTATTACGAGATGGAAGATTATGAAAATGCGCTTGAAGCATTCCGCAATGCGGCGGACAGCGGCGCAGAGCAGACGATTCAGATGTATAATCTGATGGGGATCTGTGCGATGCAGACGGAAGACTATGAGTCTGCTCTTGACTATATTCAGTCAGGTCTTGCGCTGACAAACACGTCAGACGGAGCTGGCAAGGCAGATGCAGAGCTGGTGCAGGAGATGAAGTATAACGAAATCATCTGCTATGAACAGCAGGCGGACTGGGAGAATGCGAAGCAGAAAGTGACAGAGTATCTGAAGGATTATCCGGATGATGAAACTGTACAGAAAGAAGCGGAGTTTTTAGAGACACGATAAAGTATAAAGACAGATAAAAGTACCGGGCAATTTTTCAGAAGTTGCCCGGTACTTTTGAAAGAATTGCCGGTGTATTTTAATTTACCTGATACTTTTGGGAGAAAAGCGTAATATCATGAGTATAAGAGAAAAATATCAGATCACGGAATATTGTCACCGTTTTCTCGGAGACTATATCAATGAAGGAGACTGCTGTATCGACGCGACCTGCGGAAAAGGCTATGATACGGAATTTCTGTGCCGCAGTGTTGGAAAGACGGGCAGAGTCTATGGATTTGACATTCAGAGAGAGGCGGTGGAGCAGACGCGAAGCCGGCTGGAGCGCGCGGGCTGTACGGAGCAGGCGGTTCTGATCTGCGACAGCCATGAGAATATGGCAGATTATGTAAAGGATCAGGCGTCTGTCGTTATGTTTAATTTCGGCTATCTGCCGGGCGGAGACCACTCGGTTGCAACGCAGCCGGAGACAAGCCTGAAAGCTGTTGAGGCGGGAATGAAACTTCTGAGGACAGGCGGTGTTATGAGTCTGTGCATCTACAGCGGCGGAGATACCGGATATGAGGAGAAGACGGCTCTGCTCGCCCGTCTGAAGGAACTGGACACGAAACAGTGGCTGGTGATCGTGCACAGCTACTACAACAGAAAAAACGATCCGCCGCTGCCGGTGTTTGTGATACGACTCTCATAAAAGGAGACAGAAATATATGCATGAGACAGAACATATTGATGAAAAGGTCATTCTCGTAGGTCTTGATACGGGAAATACAGAGACGGCGCAGCGTTCGCTTGACGAGCTGGCAGAGCTGGCGAAGACAGCAGGCGCACAAGTCGCGGGACGGCTGATCCAGGCAAGGGAGAGCGCTCATCCGGCAACTTACATCGGAAAAGGGAAAATAGAAGAGCTGAAAGATCTGGTGTGGGAGACAGACGCCACCGGAATTATCTGTGACGATGAGCTGACCAGCGCCCAGCTGGGGAATCTGGAAGCAGAACTGTCCTGCAAGATCATCGACCGGACGCTTCTCATCCTCGATATTTTTGCGGCCCGCGCTGTATCCGGCGAGGGAAAGATACAGGTGGAACTGGCTCAGCTAAGGTACCGCGCTTCCCGTCTGACCGGGCTTGGAAGATCCCTTTCCCGTCTGGGCGGCGGCATCGGGACAAGAGGTCCGGGTGAAAAAAAGCTGGAGATGGACCGCCGGCTGATCCGGGAGAGAATCAGCAGATTGAAACGGGACCTGAGAGATGTGGAAAAACACAGGGAACTGATCAGGTCCCAGCGCAGACAGTCGGGCATGAAAGTAGCCGCGCTTGTGGGCTATACCTCCGCGGGAAAGAGCAGCATAGAGAACGCCCTGACGGATGCGGGGATTCTGGAAGATGCCATGTTGTTTTCCACGCTGGACACAACGACGCGGTCGCTGACGCTGGATAATACTCAGGAGATCCTGCTCACGGATACGGTAGGCTTTATACGGAAGCTTCCCCACCATCTGGTGGAGGCGTTTAAAAGTACGCTGGAGGAAGCAAAGTATGCGGATATCATTATTCATGTGGTAGACGCGTCGAATCCCCAGATGGATGAACAGATGTACGTTGTCTATGATACACTGCGCCAGCTTGGTGTAGAGGACCGTCCGGTGGTAACGCTCTTCAATAAACAGGACGGACTGGAGCATCCGGGAAGACAGCGTGATTTTCAGGCGGATTACTCCATACCTACATCGGCAAAGACCGGACAGGGCCTGGAAGAGCTTAAGAAAGCTCTTCTGGAAATTCTGCGGAGAGACCAGATTTATATCGAACGCCTGTATGACTTCTCGGAGGCGGGGAAGATTCAGATGATCCGAAACCGCGGACAGCTTATCTCAGAGGAATATGTTCCGGAGGGGATCGAAGTAAAGGCGTATGTTCCAAAAGATGTATATGGAAGACTGTAAATCAGGGAAACTGCGGGAGTGGAACTTGTGAGAAACGCAGAAAAACAGTGAAACAGGAAGGATATTCAGAAAGGACGGGAGATTATGATCACAATAGATAAAGAGAAGTGTATCGGATGCGGGATGTGTGTGAAAGACTGCCCCGCAGGGAAACTGAAACTGGAGGAGAAAAAAGCGGTATATACCCCGGAGTGTATCGAGTGCGGACACTGCGTTGCAGTCTGTCCCCGGGCGGCAGTGGCGATTCCGGAGTATGATATGGCGGATATTGAAGAGTACGATAAGGATGAATTTTCAATAGATCCGGAGCATTTTCTGCATGCCGTGAAATTCAGGCGAAGTATCCGTTCTTATAAAGAACAGCCGCTTGAGAAGGAAAAAATGGAGAAAATACTTCAGGCGGGCAGATATACCCCTACTGCAAAGAACAGTCAGTCCTGCCGATTTATTGTACTGCGGGATGAACTGGAGGAGTTTAAGGAGCTGCTGTGGGAAGAAATTCCGGAACTTGCCGAGAGGATGAAGGGCGAGATGCCCCAGTACGCGATGCTGTTTAAGTTTATGTACCGCCGCAGGAAGAAAGATCATGCCGCTGATCAGCTGTTTTTCAACGCGCCATCCTGTATCATGGTCGTTTCTGATAATCCGCTGGACGGCGGACTGGCTGCCGCCAATATGGAAACCATGGCGGTGGCGGAAGGCGCGGGAATCCTCTACAGCGGATATCTGCAGAGAATCATAGAGGCATCCCCGAAACTGAAAGAATGGCTGGGAATTCCGGACAGGCATCTTACATCCTGTATGCTTATCGGATATCCTGCGGTTACATATAAAAGGACAGCTCCGAGAAAAAAGGCAGATATCGTCTGGAGATAACTGCCTGATTCCATTCTTTGTATATTGGGCTATGACTTTATATCATTCCTCCGTCCAGCCCGATGATCTGTCCGGTCAGATAAGCAGGTGCTTCCGAGAGCATGAGTACGGCCTGTGCCGCTTCTTCGGAAGTGCCGTATCTTCCGGCCGGTATCTCGTTTTCCAGCGCGGTCCGCTCTTCCGGTTCAAGTCTTGCGTTCATATCTGTATCGATCACGCCGCAGGCAAGTGCGTTTACCTGTATATTGCTTGGCGCCAGTTCCTTTGCCAGTGCTTTTGTCAGACCATGCAGCCCTGATTTGGCGGCGGAATAGGCGGCTTCACAGGACGCTCCCGAAGTGCCCCACATGGAAGAAATATTGATGATCTTTCCGGCTTTGCGGGAAACCATATAAGGGATTGCCGCCCTGCAGCAATAGAAAGCAGAGGAAAGATCCGTGTCGATGAGTGTACGCCACTCGTTATCAGTCATATCGCTCAGCAGGCCGAACCAGGCACACCCGGCATTGTTGACAAGAACATCCAGCCCGCCGCACTGTGCAGAGATCTTATCGAACATTGCGCGTACTTCGTCAGGATTGCTTACATCGCCGGGAAGCATGGTGCATGTGCCGCCGGATGCGATAATGCTGTCTTCGGTTTCTTTCAGCCGGTCAAGAGAATTTCTGCAATTGATAAATACATGATAACCGTTTTCGGCAAAGGTGAGGGCGCATGCGCGGCCGATGCCTCTGGAAGAGCCGGTTACCAGAACGTTTTTCCTTTTCATCAGCTAACCTCCTATCCAAAACAGTATAACATAGAGAGAAATTCATCGGTACTGTAAAAGTGAAATAAGTCCGAGACTTTTCATTGTACTTGCTGACTCCTTGTGTTAAAATTTATTTGACAACTGACATACTGGAATAAAATCATCTCCGCGGCGGTCTGATCTGCGGGATGAGCAAGTCTATGCGGAGGGGAAGACATGATAGATGACGCGATGGAGTTTGCGACGAAGGCACACGAAGGACAGTTTCGAAAGGGGACAAGGCGCCCCTATATCGTCCATCCTATCGAGGTGGCGGATATCGTGTCGACGATGACAAAGGACGAGGAGGTAATCTGTGCGGCGGTGCTGCATGATACGATCGAGGACTGCAGCGGGATTACCTGGGATGTACTGAAGCTCCGATTTGGCGGAAGGGTTGCAGATATGGTCGTGCAGGAAAGCGAGGACAAGTCATTGAGCTGGGAGGAACGAAAAGGCGCGACTATCAGGCGCCTGAAGGATGCGCCCATCGAGGTGCAGATGATCGGTCTGGCGGATAAGCTTTCCAATATGCGGGACATAGACCGGGATTATCCGGTGGTTGGAGACGCTCTCTGGAGCAGGTTCCGTATGCAGAGTAAATCTGCGCTGGCATGGTATTATAAGGGAATCCGCGACGCGCTGGAGGAAAACTTTAAAGGTGTGGAGGCGTATGAAGAGTACTGCCGCCTGATTGATAAGAATTTCGGACCGGGTCCGGCCCATACGGAATGGAGAAAGGTAAACGGATGAAATTCCCGTAATGACGGTCTGAATGAATAAACAGACAGAAAAGAGGACACTGTTTTATATAAACAGCGTCTTTTTTTGTACTTTTATTTGAATCAAAATTGTGCAAAATAAACCAAAATAAATCACGAAATATGTGAATTATTTTGGTTGAAATTGACTGAATGTGAATGTATAATGGAATTACAAAAAGGAAATGGAGGGAACAAAATGATCTATACAGTTACATTTAACCCGTCACTGGATTATATCGTCTCTGTTGATGATTTTAAGCTGGGACTTACGAACCGCACAAGTTCGGAACTGCTCCTTCCGGGAGGAAAAGGAATTAATGTTTCGACGATCCTTACCAATCTCGGAATCGAGAGCACGGCCCTCGGGTTTGTCGCCGGTTTTACGGGAGATGAAATTATCCGTAAGGTGGAGGAAATCGGAGTGCGGTCGGACTTTATACGGATCGAAGACGGAATCTCGCGGATCAATGTGAAACTGAAAAGCATTGACGGCACTGAGATCAACGGGATGGGACCGGATATCAGCCCGGAAAAGACGGAGGAGCTGATGAAGAAGCTGGATGTTCTGGTTCCGGGAGACGTGCTTGTCCTTGCGGGAAGTATCCCGGTCTCGATGCCTGATGATATATACAGCCGGATACTGGAGCGGCTTGAAGGGAAGGGCGTTACATTTGTCGTGGACGCGACGGGAGAACTTCTGCTGAATGTATTAAAATATCATCCGTTTCTCATTAAGCCGAACAACCATGAACTGGGCGATATATTCGGTGTGAAATTAAAGACGAGAGAAGAGGTCGTTCCGTACGGCAGGAAACTCCAGGAAATGGGGGCGAAAAATGTACTGATTTCCATGGCGGGCGAGGGCGCGGTACTCGTGGCGGAAGACGGCAGTGTATATGAAACTCCGGCGCCGAAAGGAGTTCTCGTAAACGCAGTGGGCTCAGGGGATTCCATGGTGGCAGGATTTACTGCCGGATGGATGGAGAAAAAAGATTACAGACATGCGTTCTATATGGGGGTCGCGTCGGGAAGCGCCAGTGCGTTCTCGGAGTATCTTGCAACAAAGGATGAGATCATGGAACTGTATAAAAGGATCATATAAGGAATTAGCGAAAGGAAGGTTACAAGGATGAGAATCACAGATTTGCTTGACAGGCGGAGTATATCTCTTACGGGAACTCCGAAGACTAAGAGCGAGGCGCTTGACCAGATCATCGACCTGATGGTCAAAAGCGGCAAAATCAATGACAGAGAGGCGTACAGGGCTCAGGTATATGAGCGTGAAGAAGAAAGTACTACCGGAATCGGGGAAGGCATTGCAATTCCACACGGGAAATGCGACGCAGTGTCAAAGCCGGGACTGGCAGCCATGGTCATAAAGGACGGCGTGGAGTTTAATTCCCTGGATGGTCAGCCGGTCACGCTGATGTTCCTGATCGCGGCGCCGAATACAAAGGACAATGTACATCTGGACGTCCTTAGTAAGCTGTCGGTACTGCTGATGGATGAGAACTTTGCGGACAATCTCAGAAACGCAAATAGTGTGGATGAGTTCCTGGAGATTGTCGATCAGGCAGATGAGGAACAGAGTGATATTGATGAACGGCTTGCTGATACAAATGTGGATGCAGCGGGCGGCTTTAAGATTCTTGCCGTCACATCATGTCCCACCGGAATAGCGCATACCTATATGGCTGCGGAGGGAATCGAGAAAGCGGCCAAAGCGAAGAACTGTTTCATAAAAGTAGAGACAAGGGGATCCGGCGGCGCCAAGAATGTGCTGACAGATGAAGAAATCCGTGAGGCGGACTGTATTATCGTGGCGGCAGACGCACAGGTGCCCATGGAACGTTTTGACGGAAAGAAAGTGATCGAGTGTCAGGTTTCTGACGGAATCAGCAAGGCAGATAAACTGGTGGAACAGGCGATGTCAGGAAATGTTCCGGTCTGGCACGGGACAGGAGAAGAGGCGTCATCATCTTCCGGAAGCACAAAATCAGGAGGCGTCGGTCACAAGATTTATACACAGCTTATGAACGGTGTGTCCCATATGCTTCCGTTCGTAGTAGGCGGCGGCATCCTTATTGCCATTGCATTCCTGATCGACGGACTTTCGGTTGACCTGAATGCCCTGCCCGCTGATCAGAGAGCAGATTTCGGAACGATCACACCTCTGGCAGCGCTGTTTAAAGGAATCGGAGATACGGCGTTTGGCTTCATGCTTCCTGTGCTGGCGGGATTTATCGCGATGGCGATCGGCGACCGGCCGGCTCTGGCAGTAGGTTTTGTGGGCGGTATGATCGCATCCGGCGGAAAGTCAGGATTTTTAGGCGCGCTCGTAGCCGGATTCGCGGCAGGATATATTATCCTGGGGCTGCGCAAGATCTGTGAAAAACTGCCTCAGGCAATCGAGAAGATCGCGCCGGTTCTGCTTTATCCTGTATTCGGTATTCTGATCATGGGACTTTTAATGAATTTTATTGTGGAACCGATTATGGGCGGCATCAACACCGCGTTGAATACGGGACTCTCGAACATGGGAGAGACAAGTAAAGTGCTCGTGGGCCTTATTCTTGGCGGCATGATGGCGATTGATATGGGAGGTCCGTTCAATAAAGCGGCTTATGTATTCGGTACGGCATCCATCGCGGCAGGAAACTATGACATTATGGCAGCAGTTATGATCGGCGGAATGACACCTCCGTGTGCGATCGCACTTGCGACCCTTCTTTTTAAACATAAATTTACAAAAGAACAGAGGGAGACAGGGCCTACAAACTTTATCATGGGACTGGCGTTTATCACTGAAGGAGCTATTCCGTTCGCAGCTTCCGATCCGCTTCACGTGCTTCCGGCATGTATCGCCGGGTCAGCTGTAGCGGGAGCTCTGTCAATGGTGTTTAACTGTACGCTTATGGCTCCTCACGGCGGAATCTTCGTATTCCCGGTAGTGGGGAACGCCCTCATGTATCTTGTAGCTCTGGTAGTCGGTACTGTAATATCTGCGCTGCTGCTGGGACTGCTGAAGAAGAAGGTGGATTAATACTGAAAATTGGCGTACAATAAAGGAAATACAAATATAAAGAGGTTGTTATGTTATCAGAACAGAGATATGAAAAGATACTGGCTCTTCTGGAAGAAAAGAAGAGTGTCACTGTGGCGGAGATCACAGAGCTCCTCGGTATTTCCGAATCTACCGCACGCCGTGATATTACGGCTCTTGACAGAGCCGGAAGACTGACGAAAGTATTCGGAGGAGCCGTAACAAGTGACGGCTCCTTTGTCACGCAGGAGCCTACGGTCGCCCAGAAGGTGGAAGTGCAGAAGGCAGAAAAAATACAGATTGCACGCTGCGCCGCGGCTATGATCGAAGACAGGGATTTTGTCTATCTGGATGCAGGGACGACTACCGGATATATGATCGAGTTCCTTGCCCGGACGAAAGCCGCGTTTGTGACAAATGCGGTGGCTCATGCACAGAAACTGGCCGCGCAGGGCAATCGCGTATTTCTTGTCGGGGGAGAATTAAAGAGTTCCACCGAGGCGGTGATCGGTGCCCAGGCCATGGAGACGCTGGAAAGATATCATTTTACGAAAGGATTTTTCGGGACAAACGGTATCAGCAGAAATGAGGGCTTTACCACGCCGGATGCCGGCGAAGCACAGGTGAAAAGGACTGCCATGCGCCAGTGCCGGATCAGTTATGTACTTGCAGACAGCACTAAGTTCGGAAACATCAGTGCTGTCACATTTGCATCTTTTGACGCAGGAATTATCCTTACCGAGAAGATCGTGGAAGGATATCAGGCGGGAGAAAAACTGATCCTCTGCGAATAGATAACAGATCAGTCGATCCGGTAGCATGACATTTCGTAAGGAATGAAATATCCCTGCTCGTGGCGGCATACAGGACATACCGGCGGCGCCTGATTTCCCTCGTGGATATAACCGCAGTTGGTGCACATCCATCTGGAAGGGCTCTTTGGATGATACCATGCGTCGGTTTCCAGCATTTTTGCCAGCTTTGCAAACCGCTGTTCGTGGATATGCTCGATCTGGGCAATCTGATGGAAAGCGGATGCTGCTTCGGGGAAGCCCTCTTCCCGGGCGATATTTCCGAATGCCTGATAGACATCGGCAAATTCTTCGTGTTCATTGTGCTCTGCGGCGCGCAGAAGTTCAGGCAGGGTCTCCTGCTGGTCGACAGGGTAACTTCCGTCTATATAGATCGTCTGTCCGGAGAGCTCTTTGAGCAGTTCGTAAAAGCGTTCCGCATGGGCCCGTTCCTGATCGGCGGTATAGCGGAAGATTTCAGCAATGGTGAGCATTCCGTCGTTTTCCGCGCGTTCTGCCGCAATTGTATACCGGTTGCGGGCCTGACTCTCCCCTGCGAAGGCTCTCATGAGATTTTCTTTTGTTATACTTTCAGAAAAATTAACAGCCATGATATATACTCCTTTTTTTATTTTAAGGAAAGTATATGTCATGGCTGTCATTTTTATACATTTAGTTGAATCCGATCAGACGCCTTGCCACGCTGTAGGCAAGGGAAGAAACCTTTCTGCCCGGACGCCCCGGCAGGTTCATAGTCTGTCCGAGGATACCGTAGCGGATCTTGATATAAGTCTTATAATCTTTCCGTTTCAGATAATCCCAGAGTTCCTTCTTCTTGACCAGATTTTCCTGCTTTTTAGAGCGGATGCACAGGATTGATGAGACTGTCATCATGATCGCCAGATAATTGATCATATATTTCCGGAGCTTTTTGCTCGTAATCATGCGAAGTTCGTACATTGCGATCATAGTCTTTGTGACAAAGAGCTGCTGGTCGATCCTGCTGATCATTACTTTCTCGTTGACGGACTGGTCTTCACGTCCGATGAAATACCGGTAGAAGTCTACATTCAGGTAATACAGTGTGCGTACGTGCGGCAGCGGATAATATACATAGATATTGTCTACATAGAAGGTATGCTTCGGCAATTCAAGCTGACAGAGCTTGAGCATCTCCGTGCGGTAGATAACGGAGTGCATCAGGATGTACTGATCCAGACGGAAACGTCCGATATCGTCCCAGCGGAAAATCTGGTTTTCCGGGAGCACGTTGTCATAGCGGATTACTTTTTTATGCTCCATGCCGACTTTTTCATATACATAGTTTGCGATGACCATATCGACCTCAGAGTCCGCGTCAACAAAGCCTTTGACTGCATCGAGAATCTTAAGAAGTGAATCCTCATCCACCCAGTCATCGCTGTCCACTACTTTAAAATATTTTCCTGTGGCGTGCTGCAGCCCGCAGTTGACAGCGTCGCCGTGTCCGCCGTTTTCCTTTTCGATAGCTTTTACTATCGTGGGATATTTTTCCTGATAGCGCTCGGCTATTTTCTGTGTGCCGTCTTTGGAGCCGTCGTTGACTACGAGGATCTCTACATCTTCCCCGCCGACTAGGATGGAATTGATGGCTTTTTCCATATAGGCCTCCGAATTATAGCACGGTATGGCAAATGATATATATTTCATACTTTTCCTCCCTGAAGTAAGATAATCGTTGATCAATGTATAGTTTACCGCAAATCTATTTTTTTCACAACTCTGAAAATGTGAAAGACAGATTCTTACGCAGGCGCAGATCAGGCTCTTTATGTTCCGGCGGCTGAACTGTTGCAAACTGTAATATTGTAAAATTTATTTTTTTCGGATATAGTAGAGATGTCGGCTTTGATCGGTACAAGAAGTATAAGGAGGAAACAAATGAAGAAAAACGTGATCGTAGGGCAGTCAGGAGGCCCCACTGCTGTAATAAACGCAAGTCTGTATGGTGTTGTAAGTGAGGCGCTGAACCGGAAGGATGCATGCGGGACCGTATACGGTATGATCAACGGGATAGAGGGGTTTTTAAATGATCAGTTTATGGATATGGAGCCGCTGAAGAAGTCAGGCGAACTGGAACTGATCCGCACAACTCCGGGTTCCTATCTGGGATCATGCAGATATAAGCTGCCGGAGGATCTTGACGACGCAGTATATCCGAAGCTGTTTGAGAAGTTTGACAAGTACGGGATCGGATATTTCTTCTATATAGGAGGAAATGACTCTATGGATACAGTGAGCAAGCTTTCCCGCTATGCAGAAAAAGCAGGAAGCAGTATCCGTTTTGTGGGGATTCCGAAGACGATCGACAATGATCTGGTCTGTACGGACCATACGCCGGGATTTGGAAGCGCAGCCAAATACGTGGCATCCACTGTGCGTGAGATCGCGGCGGACGCGTCTGTCTACGATAATAAAAAGTCAGTCACGATTGTGGAGATCATGGGACGCCATGCCGGATGGCTGACGGCGGCAGGTGTTCTTGCACGAAAGTTCGAGGGTGATAATCCGGTACTCATATATTTGCCGGAGACTGCATTTGACACAGAGAAATTTATTTCCGATGTGAAAGGAGCCCTTGAGAAAGTCCCGAATCTGGTTGTATGTCTCTCAGAGGGAATCCATGACGGAAACGGAACATTTATCTGTGAGCTTGCGAGTGATGTGGGCGTAGATAATTTCGGACACAAGATGCTTACCGGTTCCGGCAAATATCTGGAAAATCTGGTGAAAGAGAAAGTCGGGGTAAAGGTGAGATCCATCGAACTCAATGTATGCCAGAGATGTTCTTCCGCTATGCTTTCAGGTACGGATCAGAATGAGGCTGTCGCCTCCGGAGCATATGGCGTGAGATGTGCCATAGAGGGCATGACAGGAAAGATGATCGGATTCTCCCGCCAGCCGGGTAAAGAGTACAAGATTGATTATGTGGCAGAAGATGTGAACCTGATCTGCAATCGGGAAAAGACCGTTCCCCTTGAGTGGATCACGGGGAACGGCTCGGATATCGGACAGGAGTTTATCGATTATGCGCTGCCGTTGATTCAGGGTGAGGTAAAAGTGCCGATGAAAGACGGACTTCCGCTCTTTGCATACCGGAAGTAATTGCTCCGCCGGAAGAGCGCAGACTGGTCTGAGGACTGTGCCGCAGGTCTGTGGCAGTGCCGGATCAGCACAGCTGTGTAGCGCACTTTTTCCCGGCTGCCATCTCAACTAGTCCGCGCACGCCGCAGTGTACCATGCTTTTTACAGCGCTGTCTGTATAGAAAGCCATGTGCTGGGTGTGGATAACATTTTTAAATTGTCTTAAATAAGCCATATCACGGTTGGAGAGGATATCGGTACGCAGATCTCTGTGGACGATATCCTCTTCGTATTCTATGCAGTCGAGTCCCAGCGCTCCGATCTGCTCGGATTCGATGCCGGAGATCAGCGCCTTGATGTCTGTGAGCGCACCTCTTGCGCAGTTGATCAGCACAACGCCCTTCTTCATTCGGGAGAGGGCCTCGGCATTGATCATATGGTATGTCTCCGGGGTGAGCGGAAGGTGCAGGGAGATTACGTCGGCTTCCCGGTAAATGGTTTCAAGAGAGACGTATTCGGCAAGACCTGATACGGCAGGATTTTTGTGCCGGTTACAGGCGAGGATGCGGCAGCCAAAACCCGACAGCTCTTTTATGACCGTGCTTCCGATCTGCCCGGTGCCTATGATTCCTACGGTGAGGTCTTTCAGTTCCCTGCCCATCAGTCCGGTGAGGGAGAAATCATTGACCTGTGTACGCCAGAGCGCCTGTTTGTAATTGCGCAGGCAGAGCAGGATCATCATAATTGTGTAATCTGCAACGCCATGTGGATCGTAACACGCATTGCACACATGCAGACCGATCCGCCGTGCGTAATCGATATCAATATGGTTGTACCCGATAGTTCTAGTGGACAGACCGATCACGCCCTGATTTTTCATCATATCAAGCTCAGGCCTGCGGTAATTATACATTCCGAGGACAGTAACTCCGCAGCCGGGTTCCAGTTCCGAAATCGAGGTTCGCGTCAGCCCTTCCGGGTGCAGTTCCAGTTCAATTTCCGGGATTTCGGACAACTCCTCAAAATATTCCCTTTCATCATCTCTTACTTCAAATGCATATATTTTCATGGGTGCCCTCCTGATCTGATTATTATTGGCTGCAGACCAGTATAAAAAACAGGGAAAAACCTGTCAATCCAACGCTTTGACGCGGGAAACCGCTGCGGTGTGAAGCGATGAATCAGGAATTGGATGTATGATAAAAACACTCGATTTTTTATAAGATCCGGTCAGGATTATGTTGATCTGCCGCCAGACTGCGTTTTAAAGAATCAATAAAAATCTCTGCGGCAGCAGTAAACACCTGATACTTTTTCCATGCCAGATACATCCATGATTCCAGTTTGGGATTCAAAGGACGGAAACATAGATTCCGCTCAACGGATAAGTCCGTCAGCCGGTCCAGAGTCAGAAGACATCCGATTCCTTCCTCGACCGCCATGGTCAGAGTATGCGCAAGGTTGCCGGTGGCTACTACTTTCAGCTCCTCGCTGCCGTAGCCCAGCCAGCCGGACAGCTTCCCTTCACGCTCCATCTGTCTGGAAACCATCAGCGGAATGTCCCGCAGATCCTCCGGACGGATGCAGTCTAAAGTTGCCAGCGGATGATCTGACCGTAACAACAGCCCCCAGACATCCGGCCGGGGCAGACGGAGATATTCATATTTCCCGATATCAATGGGTTCGATCAGGGTGCCAAAATCAATCAGTCCGCGGTCCAGACGGTCGGTCACATCATATCCGTCTCCACTTGAAAAATGGAACCGGATATCCGGATACTGCAGCTGTATCTGCCGGATGGTCTGCAAGATCAGTCTCATACTTTCTGTTTCTCCATTGCCGATATAAATATCTCCGCTGATATTTTCATCGGAGGTACTTACTTCTGCTTTTGTTTTTTCCATCAGAGATACGATCTCTTCCGCGCGTTTCCGCAGGAGCAGTCCGTCTTTTGTCAGCGTAAGTTTCCGGCTGCCCCGGACAAAAAGCTGTTTTCCTAATTCATTCTCCAGTTCTTTGAGCTGACGGGAAAGAGGCGGCTGTGTCATATGAAGCACTTCCGCTGCTCTGGATATAGATTTTTCCCGCGCAATGATCAGAAAATATTGCAATACCCGAATATCCATGATGTTCCTCCCATACAAAATTTAGGTGCGGATAAAGTCAAATTAACCTAATTAAGCATATCACAAGGAACTATACCTAACAAGTATAGGAAATGATATAAAATATATATTTGATATTTGATTTTTCCTCCTCCATAATAAAAGTCATCAGGAGGAGGATTTATGGCAGGACAGAGAGATGAAAAGTGGGAAAAGGTAAGCCGGAATCTACGCGATGCGGGATGTGAAGATCATTTCATCCGGCGCTTTATACAGCTTTTGGAAAGCGGGCATCGACGCGAAGCGCAGATCCTTTTGGAGAAACATCGCCAGATTCTGCTGGACCGATGCCATGCGGAAGAAGAAAAGATCAACTGCCTGGATTACCTGAGCTATCAGATGGAGAACAACCAGGTGTGATTGTTTTGTGACATTAGATGGAAAGGAGAAGTGTAAGATGAATATTCTCGTACTAAATGGAAGTCCACGTGCTAAGGGAAATACAAAGCAGATGACAGAGGCTTTTCGGGAGGGAGCCGAATCTGTAGGAAATACAGTTGAGGTTATCGATGTCTGCCAAAAGCAGATCAGTGGCTGCCGGGGCTGCGAATATTGCCACACAAAGGGACATGGACAGTGTATCCAGAAGGATGATATGGAGCAGGTCTATAATCTGTTGAAGCAGGCCGATATGCTTGTGCTGGCCTCTCCCATATACTATCATGGAATGTCCGGTCAGCTTAAATGTGTTATTGACCGCTTTTATGCGGTAGCTTATCCTCGGAAACCTCAGAAGCTGTCTAAAGTGGCCATGCTTTTAAGTTCCGGGGATCCGGATATGTATGCAGGGGCGCTTTTCTCTTTTCAAGGAGATTTTCTGGATTACCTGGGGCTGGAAAATATGGGAGTGTACACGGCCTATGGCAGCGAAAATGGTTCTCCGGCTAAATTGGAAGAATTGCGCGCTTTTGGCACATCGCTGAGATAATGGAACAGATCAGCCGTCTGGACACGCAGCGCTACCTGTTCGGGTGGTACTGAGATGATGACATAATACAGGAGGATTATCAATGAAAGTATTGTTATTTAACGGAAGCACCCGTAAAAACGGATGCACTTATTTAGCTCTGAGCGAGATTGCCAAAACGTTGGAAAAAGATGGCATGGAAGCGGAAATTATCCAGCTGGGAGGCACGCCTGTTCGGGACTGCATTGCCTGCAATCAATGTGCGGACAGAGGAAAGTGCATTTTTTCAGATGATATAGTCAACGAATGGATTGAAAAGGCCAGGACCGCAGATGGTTTATTTTACTGTACGGGAGGGGATTGTTTTGGGATATGAAGAAATTGAGCGGAGGGCAAAAGAGATGGACCTGCCCGTGTACCTATACCAGCGTGTTGCTGCGCAGCGTGCGCAGAAACTCACTGCAGAACTGAATTTTACTTACCATGAACCAGAGGAGGTCGTCCGGATTTTTTCTGAACTGATCGGAAAGCCGGTGGGGGAAGGCTTCTGCCTGTTTCCTCCTTTTTATACCGATTACGGGCAGAATATCACCATTGGAAAGAATGTGTTCCTTAACACAAGCTGCCACTTTCAGGATCAGGGCGGCATTACGATTGGAGACGGTACTCTGATCGGACATAATGTAGTCTTAGCTACGCTGAACCATAACGAAGATCCGGCAAGGAGAAGTGAAACCATCCCGTCACCCATTATCATTGGAAAAAATGTATGGATCGGCGCTAATGCCACTATTACACCCGGAGTAACCATCGGTGACGGGGCAATCGTAGCTGCCGGATCGGTAGTTACGAGGGATGTTCCGCCGGACACTATCGTTGGCGGCGTTCCCGCTAAAGTTTTGCGACAAGTAAAAATATCAGAAGAGGAGGACATATGATTCATAGATTTTGCACATTCCTGCTGGCAGTGGTTATGCTGACGGGGGTGACTGCCTGTGGTACAGATGGGGACAGCAGCAGTACCGGATCTGCGTCGCTTTCCGGTGACGCTGCATCCGATACGCCGGAAACAGCGGCAGAGGGCAATGCTCCGGTATTTGATTTTGAAACGCATACCGTTACTTTGAACAGCGGATATGAAATGCCGGTTATGGGACTTGGGACATACAGTCTTTCGGATGAAGAGTGCTACAATTCTGTTATGACTCTGCTGGAAGCAGGCGGACGGCTGATCGATACAGCCTACATGTATCACAATGAAGCTGCCGTAGGCAGGGCAGTCCGAGATTCGGATGTGCCAAGAGAAGAAATTTTTGTCATCACGAAGATCTATCCCACCCAGTTTGACAACCCGGAGGCAGCCATTGACGAAGCGCTGGAAAAGCTGGACATCGGTTATATTGATATGATGCTGCTGCACCATCCCGGTGCCGGAGATGTGGAAGCGTATCATGCTATGGAGCAGGCGGTAAGTGACGGGAAAATCCGATCAATCGGACTTTCCAACTGGTACGTGGAGGAACTCGAGGAGTTTTTGCCACAGGTGAATATCACCCCGGCCCTGGTACAGAATGAGATTCATCCCTATTATCAGGAAAATAATGTGATTCCCTATATCCAGAGCAAGGGAATTGTAGTACAGGGCTGGTATCCATTCGGAGGACGGGGACACACGGAAGAGCTGCTTGGAGACCCTGTTATTTCCTCCATTGCAGACGCACATGACGTTACATCTGCCCAGGTAATCCTGCGGTGGAACCTGCAGAAGGGGATAGTGGTTATCCCGGGCTCAGGCAATCCGGATCATATACGGGAAAACCTGGATCTGTTTGGTTTTGAACTGACCAGGGATGAGATGGAGCAGATCAAAGCATTGGATCGAAATGAAAAGCATGACTGGTATTAATAGAAAGGAAGTAAGCAAAATGACATTAGTAGAAAATTTAAATATGACACAGGAATGGGACAAGACATTCCCCAAAAGTGAAAAAGCAGATCACAGTAAAGTGGTTTTCCATAACCGTTACGGGATCACACTGGCGGCAGATCTGTACAAGCCGAAGAATAGTACAGGGAAACTGGCGGCGATCGCGGTATGCGGACCTTTCGGGGCAGTTAAGGAACAGGCTGCAGGACTCTATGCACAGACGATGGCGGAACGCGGATTCCTCACCATTGCATTTGATCCGTCCTTTACCGGCGAGAGCGGCGGCCAGCCCCGGTATATGGCATCTCCGGATATCAACACGGAAGACTTTCAGGCAGCGGTGGATTATCTTTCTCTGCGGGACGATGTTGATCCGGAGAAGATCGGCATAATTGGCATCTGCGGATGGGGTGGTCTGGCTCTGAATACGGCGGCTTTGGATACCCGGATCAAAGCCACAGTTGTCTCCACCATGTATGATATGTCCCGGATCAATGCCAATGGGTATTTTGATGCCGAGGACAGTGAATCTGCCCGTTATGAGAAGAAAAAAGTCCTGAACGCTCAGAGGATTGCAGACTACAAAAATGGCGAGTATGCACTGGGCGGCGGTGTGGTAGATCCGCTGCCGGAGGATGCTCCCTTCTTTGTAAAGGATTACTATGACTACTATAAGACCAAACGCGGCTATCATCCCCGTTCACTGAACTCCAACGGAGGCTGGAATGTAATCGGCTGTATGTCCTTTATGAATCAGCCGATCCTTCAGTACAGCAATGAAATCCGCAGCGCGGTACTGGTGATGCACGGGAAAAAGGCGCACTCATGTTACATGGGGCGTGATGCTTATGCCCGTATGATGAAAGGGAATCCCTGTCCGGCAAATAAGAAACTGCTGATTATCCCAGGTGCAGTACACACAGACCTGTACGATGGCGGCGGTAAGGATGCTATCCCCTTTGATAAACTGAAAAATTTCTTTACTACTTATCTGAAATAATCTATAGCGGACTAATAGTTCCCTTTTTTATACCTGAAAGCAGAAATTAAATCCGATCAGGTGCCTTGACGAGATTCTCGTACATTTTGAAGCGTATGTACAGGAGCAGATTTATTTAATTTGTCGGGAAATTTCCTGTATTTATCCATATTTTTTTTCTCCAATTTTAGTATATAATTTATATTATTTAGACTAAACTATAAAAATCAGGAGGAGTAATATGAAGGATATAATGCCGATAAAAGAACGTCTTGCGCAGAAATCTGCAATTAGTGGAAAAGCTGGAGCTGCGATCATGTCCGATATGCTGAATGACGAGAAGATCATGAATCTTGTAACAACGCACTATAACAGCATTACATGTGAAAATGAAATGAAACCTGAAATAATCCTAGGAGATAAGCCTGCGTTCAGAGTTGATTCTGAAGAAAGAATATCTATAGATAAAAATGATGATCCAGTTTTAATTCTTGATTTCAGCAGAGCGGATAAAATTATGGATTATATAAAAATTTATAATGAGAAAAATACGGATGATCCGATACGGGTAAGAGGTCATGTACTTGTATGGCATTCTCAGACTCCGGATTGGTTTTTTCGGGAGAAATATGATATCCAGGGACCATATGTGTGCAGAGATAGGATGATGAAGCGCCTTGAAAATTATATCCGGGAAGTGATCGAACATTATGACGGAGCCGGAAGTCCATACCGGGGCATTATATACGCATGGGATGTAGTAAATGAACAGATTGAGCCAGACGACTTTGATCCGGATCGGAATCCGGGTGCTGTGCGTTATACATGCAACGGAAAAAATACTGGATGGTATAATGTTTTCCAGGGAGATATCAGCTATATTACTCAGGCGTTTGTCTTTGCGAATCGCTATGCCCCGCGGGATGTCAAGCTTTTTTACAATGATTACAATGACGCAGATCCGGTAAAAAGAGATGAAATTTGTATTTTACTCAGACAGATCAGAGAGACAGAAGGTGCACGGATCGATGGAATGGGAATGCAGGCTCACTATCATATGGACTTTCCGTCTGTGGAACAGCTGGCGGAAGCTGTGCGTGCGTACTCATCCATCGTAGAGGAAATTCAGTTCACGGAATTTGATCTGCAGTCAAGCAGAGGTTACGATGGATCGGACCGGGAGTCAGAATTGAATAGAGAAGGGGAACGGTACAGAGAACTGTTTCAAACAATTTATGGTCTTGATAAAGAAGACGGGATTAATATCACAGGAGTTACATTCTGGGGAACTCATGACGGAGCTTCGTGGCTACAGGATGTTTCTTTTGTGGGCGGTGGAGCCGATGGAAGCAGACCGCAGATGCCTCTTCCGTTTGATGACGACTACAATGTCAAACCTTCTTATTGGGGGATTATTGACGCATAAAAACAAAAAGACAGACCGACTTCAGGTCCTGTCATTTATAAAGGAGCGGGGAAGAAATGCGGTCGATACTGGAAAAATTCATGAGACAGATCGATAATTTTTCAATCCGGAAAAAGATGATCTTTATATACATATTCTGTATGCTTCTGCCAATCACACTGACAGACGGGGTGATCATATATACGGTTCTGCATACAGAAGCACAGCTGCTCAGATCCGAGATGGAAGATATCGCGGATGCAGTCAGCTATCAGATTTTTTACAATGTGGACACTGTTTCAAAAGTGGCAAAAAGCATTTATACAAGCCAGTATATCAATGATTTTCTTGAGACAAAGTATGAAGATCCATTTGATTACGTTGTCCATTATCAACAGTTCTTCAAAGATACACTCTTCCAGAGTGCGGATATGACAGGCAGTTCAGTAATAACATTGTATACAGATAATGAAACAATTGTGAGTGGCGGTACAGTCAGAAGTCTGGATTTGATCAAAGGAAGTGACTGGTATCAGGATCTGAGTGAAAAAAATACGGAACAGATGCTCTATTTTGCATATGAGCCGGATATACCCGGGGCAGTTATGGATCCGGAAAGGCATGTCTATTTTCTGAGTAAGATGAACTATTATGGGGGTGGTCAATCGGAAAAGATGCTTAAGCTTGAAATGGATTATAGTACTATAAACAGAAACCTTCAAAATCTGAATTATGATATGCCTGTATATATATGCCATGAAGGGAAAATCATATTTTCAAATCGCGGCGGTGAAAACATCGGAGATCCGTTTGCGAACTTTTCATTTTCCGGCGACGTGGAATATTTGAAGATAAGTAATATTTACGACGCAGAGCTGGAGATCTGTGTATTGCGGCCGGAAACAAATCTTACAGGCAAACTGGCGGAGAGACTTCCTATACTGGTTCTTCTTTTTTTGATCAATATCCTTTTCCCACTGCTCATGGTACTCCTTTTAAACCGTTCGCTGACTGCCCGGATCAGTAAATTGAGCAGTATCTTCAGAAATACGGAGGATGAAAATCTGATTGAGATCGAAGATGTTGCTGCAAAAGACGAAATCGGTGACCTGATGAGAAACTACAATCGGATGGCTTCCCGTATCAAAACTTTGGTGAAGATTGTTTACAAAAACAAGATACATGAACAGGAGATGACAGTAGCAAGGCAGAAGGCAGAACTCCTTGCGCTGAGAAGTCAGATTAATCCTCATTTTCTGTTTAATGCACTTGAGAGTATACGGATGCACAGCGTGATAAAAAAGGAAAAAACTACTGCAGAAATGGTAGAAAAGCTTGCTGTTATGCAAAGACAATATGTGGACTGGGGTGAAGATATCATTGAGGTCGGACAGGAGATGGATATAGTCAGAAATTATATGGATCTTCAGCAGTACCGATTTGGAACAAGGATGTCATATGAGCTGGATGTGGAAGACGGATGCCAGCATCAGAAAATTCCGAAACTGACGATTGTGACATTTGCTGAAAATGCATGTGTGCATGGAATAGAGAAAAAAACTGTACCGGGCTGGGTATTTATCCGTGTGTACAGAGAAAATGAGAAAATGTGTATTGAAGTAGAAGATACAGGGGAAGGAATGACGGAAAATGAGATTAACAGCATGCGGCAAAAGATGGAGAATGCAAGTATAGAGCTTCTGGAGAATGAAAAAGGAGTGGGAGTCATTAATGCCTGCCTGAGACTGAAAATGATGTCACATGACAGGGTGCACTTTGAATTAAGCGGGGAAGAAGGAACCGGTGTGACAGTTCTGATACGCCTGCCGTTTATAGAAAGTTAGAAAAGGTGATAAGATGCTGAAAGTACTGTTAGTAGATGATGAACCATTTATACTTCGAGGAATGAAAGAGCTGATAGACTGGGAAGAGGAGGGCTTTAAGATCGTGGGATCAGCTCCGGACGGAGAAGAGGCACTTCACTTTCTGCAGGATCATGACGCAGATCTTGTTCTTGCAGATATCAAAATGCCGGTCATGGACGGTCTGGAACTTCTGCGCGCTTTGCGCGAGTCTGAAAAATTCAAGGATGTTTATTTCATTATTCTGAGCGGATATGCTGATTTTCAGTATGCCCAGGAGGCAATCAAGTATGCATGTACGGATTATATACTGAAGCCGGTGGAAAAAGAAAAACTGATACAGGCTCTTCGTAAAGTTAGAGGAATGAAAGATATAGAGCTTGAGAAAGACAGAGAAACAAAAAAACTGGAAAATGCATATCTTGCCGGAAAACTGATTTCTATCATCCAGGGAAGATTTGATCCGCTGACGTTTGAGTATGTCAGACAGCATATGTATTTGTCAGAACGGGTGAGATATGTTGAAATCCTGGTCGATGGAGATGATTACGAGGACGAATGTGAAGATACTGTAAAGCGGGCAAATCAGAAACAGCTGTATAAAGCCTGTGTGGATTATCTTCAGGATGACAGCGCCCATTGTGTGATGGATGTCTCCATACAGGAAAAAGTTTATGATGTTGGCTTTGTTTTATGCAGATATATGTATGAATCTACAGATATTAAAGATTATCTGGGTGATTTTATGAAGTATCTGAGAGAAATACTAGGACTTCCGGTGATTATGCTCGTGGGAAAAGAAGTAAAAAATCTGGAGGAAATTGCAAAATCATACAGTACAACGAGAATGTTAAGATCTTTCCAGGGATTCAGGGAGAAAAAGGCAATTTATTATTATGAGGAGGAAATGCAGATTCATACAAGCGGGATTATGCTTTGTAAGAAAAGTCTTGATATTCTTTTGAATGCCATTGAACAGAACAATCATACGGAGATTATGAAAGCGGTTGACAGCTTTTATGAGGAGATGAAGCAGAGAGGGATTGCTGGCGATGTGATGCGCCTGAATATTAATTATCTCCTTTTTCAGCTCCTGCATCTGGCATCGGAACTAGATGACAGCGTAAACCAGGAAGAGATATTGAGGATGATAAGTGAAGGCACTTTTGAAAAGGGAATCCTACGGGGGAGTAAAGCACATCTGTGCAGGGTTGCATGTGAATATGGGGATTATCTGGCACAGATGCGAAAAGATTCCTCGAGGGGAATACTAGGGAAAATAGAGAAAGAAATCCGGGAGAGGTATGCGGAGAATCTGACGCTTAAAGAGCTTGGTGAGAAATATTACCTGAACGGAGCATATCTGGGACAGCTTTTCAGAAAAAAATTCGGGCAGTCATTTAAGGATTATCTGAACAATTACCGAATTGATCAGGCCTGCCAGCTTCTTCTGCGGACAGATAAGAAAATATATCAGATAGCCGAAATGGTAGGGTACCGTGATCTGGATTATTTTGTGAACCGATTTATCTCAGCAAAAGGGTGTACGCCGGCTAAATTCCGAAAACAGGCGAAGACTTAGGCTAAGAAAAAAGAATAAGGGATCTATAAGAGTGAAATTCTATAATTTATCCTGTTTTTTGGTATACTTTATCCGATTTTTTTCCGGTTGGCGTTCCGCTAAAATTAAGTTATCAAATTCAAGGAGGAAAAATATGAAAGCAAGAAGAGTAACGGGAATGCTGCTGGTATCTGCACTTGCGGTTTCACTTTTTACCGGATGCAGTGGAGGTGAAAGCAGCAAGAATGAGGACGGGGTCAAAGAATTTACAGCTTTCTATGCGGTTCCAGGGGCTGAAATCAATGACGACAATGAGATTCAGCAGATTATCGCAGAAAAAACCGGTGTAAAGGTGGACGAGACATGGCTTACCGGTCAGACAGCTTCTGAGGCGGTAGGGACGCTGATTGCCGGAGGTGAGTATCCAGATTTTATTGATGGCGGAGATGCAATGGGACAGCTCTATGAGGCAGGAGCACTTGTTCCTTTGGATGATTATCTGGATGATTATCCGAATATCAAGGCGTATTATTCGGATGAAGAGTGGAATAAGCTGAGACAGGATGATGGTCATATTTACTGGATTCAGCAGTTTCAGAATATTAAGGGAGAAGAGAAGGCTACGACGCATAATGATGAAGCCTTTTGGATTCAGACAAGAGTACTGGAGTGGGCAGGATATCCTGAAGTAAATACTTTGGAAGAATATTTTGATCTTTTGGAAAGCTATATTGAAGCCAATCCTACAATGGAAGACGGAACAGAGAATATTGCTTACACAATTCTATGTGAAGACTGGAGATATTATTGCCTGGAAAATCCACCGCAGTTTCTGGATGGTTATCCAAATGACGGATCTGTGATTGTTGATCCAGATGAACTGAAGATTATTGATTATAATACTACAGATACTGCAAAACGGTACTTTCAGAAATTGAATGAAGAATACCAGAAAGGTTATGTGGATCCTGAATCATTTACACAGACTTATGATGAATATATTGCTAAACTTTCTACAGGACGTGTGCTGGGAATGGTCGATCAGTGGTGGAACTTTGCATATAATGTAAATGATTCCTTGAAACAACAGGGACTTGATGAGAAAGGATGCAGTTATGTGCCGCTTCCGATCACTATCGATGAAGGAATTAAAAATCAGTGGCACAATTCAGGAGGAGCTCTGAATGTAGGATCAGGACTTGCAATTACAACAAGTTGCAAAGATGTGGAAGGAGCACTGCAGTTTATAGACGATTTGCTTAGTCAGGATATTCATAATCTGAGATTCTGGGGAGAAGAGGGTGTCGATTATGAAGTTGATGATGATGGATTGTTTTATCGGACAGAAGAACAGAGAATGCAGGCAGCAGATACGGCATACAAAGCATCACACCTTTGTTCATATTCTTATTTCCCATCCTATAAAGGAACGAGTGATGATGGTATCAATGCAAATTGGCCTGATGAGCAACCGGGTGAATTTTATGACAGTCTGAACTCAGCCGTACAGAAATGTTTTAAGGCATATGGCGTTGAGACATATGTGGATATGCTGGGAACGAATGAGGCTCCTGGTCCATGGTATCCGATGTATTCATTTTCCAATACGATGACTACAAGTACACCGGGTGGTGTGGCATGGACAAAAATGGGAGAGATAAAACATGAATATCTTCCGAGAGTTGTCATGGCAGGTGATTTTGAGAGTGAATGGAATACATATATGAATGCCTATGAGGGATGCAATCCACAGGATTTCCTTGATGAGATGCAGGTGGAATTGGATCGTAGAATGGAAGAAGCAGCTAAATTCGAATAGGATATAACATACAAAACGGGCAGATATGCGTCATGCTTATCTGCCTGTTTGAAAAATGAGGTGAATCTATGTCTTTAGGAATAAAGAGAAAAAAAACAGCAGTGGCTGAACCCAAAATTCATTTTAGTTGGAAGGAGGCAAAACGACAGAAATCCCTTCTAATCTGGTCTGGAATTATTGTAATTTATGGTATCATTTTCTACTATCTCCCATTGGGCGGCTGGCTGATGGCTTTTCAGAACTACAGACCGATTGACGGACTTTTTCACTCTGAGTTTGTCGGATTGCAAAAGTTTCAGCAGTTGTTTTCAGATGCGACTTTTTTACGGGTAATACGAAATACACTTGCAATGGGTGTGATCAATTTGGTGGTTACTTTCGTTGCTGCAATTGCATTTGCAGTCCTTCTCAATGAGGTACGAAATACAATTGGGAAAAAAACAGTACAGACAATATCGTACCTGCCGCATTTCCTGTCATGGATTATTGTAACCGGCATCATTCATGATGCTTTGTCAGGAACTGGCATTATTAATGAATTGCTTGTTAATTTGAATGTTATTGATCAGCCGATTAATTTTTTTGCTCATAAAGAGTATTTCTGGCCTATTGTCGCTTTTGCCAACGTATGGAAAGAAACCGGATGGAATGCAATTATATATCTGGCGGCAATAACAGCTATTGATCCGTCACTTTACGAAGCGGCATCAATTGACGGAGCAGGAAGGTGGGCGAAGATTAAACATGTAACACTTCCGGGAATAAGACCTACTATTATGATTCTGCTTCTTATGAATGTTGGAAATGTGTTGAATGCAGGGTTTGAAATTCAGTATCTGTTAGGAAACGGGCTTGTTCAGAGTGTATCCCAGACAATTGACATTTACGTGCTGAATTGGGGTATCAGTCAGGGAGATTTTTCCATTGGTACAGCAGCAGGTATATTTAAGAGTGTGGTAAGTATTGTTCTAATTGTTATTGCAAATCAGATTGCAAAACGTAATGGAGACGAAAGATTATTCTAAGGAGGGCTCAAGATGGAAACAAGAAAAAAAATAAAATCATCGCCCGCAGATAAAGTGTTTACAGTATGCAATACAATTTTTATGATTCTGTTTATTCTTATCACACTGTATCCGATTCTGAATACGCTTGCTCTTGCATTTAATGACGGAACGGATGCATTGCGAGGCGGTATATATCTGATACCGAGAAAATGGACATTGAAAAACTTTATTACTGTTTTACAGAAAGAAAATCTGATCACAGGTGCCTATATTACTGTGGCACGAACACTGATCGGAACGTTTACAGCACTTATTGCTAATGCGATACTGGCATTTATTGTAAGCAGAAAAAGATTTTTATTTAAAAAACAGCTGTCTCTTTTCTGGGTTATTACGATGTATGTAAATGGTGGTATGATTCCAACATTTTTGCTGTACAAAGGACTTGGGTTAACAAACAGTTTCTGGGTATATGTGATTCCGGGAATGATCAGTGCATTTAATATGCTCGTGATCCGTACATATATGAACGGTCTTCCGGATAGCCTGGAAGAATCAGCACAACTGGATGGTGCAGGGTACTTTACAATCTTTACCAAGATTATTTCACCATTGTGTAAACCTGTTTATGCTACAGTTGCTCTCTTTGTGGCGGTAGGGCAGTGGAATTCATGGTTTGATGCTATGCTGTACAATAGGATGAATGCAGGGCTGACAACACTGCAGTATGAGCTGATGAAACTTCTGTCTTCCGTAACAAATCAAGGGGCTTCGGCAGAAGCAATGAAAAACGCAACAGGTTCGGTTACTCCTGAGACAGTTCGAGCAGCGGCGTCAATACTGACCATGCTTCCAATCATTTGTATTTACCCGTTCTTACAGCGATATTTTGTTACCGGACTTACTTTAGGTGGCGTAAAAGAATAATACATAGGCGGAGGTTAAAGGATGGACAGAAAAGAAGCCAGGAGAAAAGCACAGGAACTGGTTATGAAAATGACTATAGAGGAGAAGGCTTCTCAGCTCAGATACGATTCACCAGGTATTTCCAGGCTTGGGATTCCGGAATACAATTGGTGGAATGAAGGGTTACATGGAGTTGCGAGAGCGGGAATTGCAACAGTTTTTCCGCAGGCAATTGGAATGGCCGCCTCATTTGATGAAGAATTGATCAGGGAAGTGGCGAATGTCATAGCTGTGGAGGGGAGAGCAAAATATAATGCCGCCTCATCACATGGAGACAGGGACATTTACAAAGGACTTACCTTTTGGTCCCCTAATGTGAATATTTTTCGTGATCCCCGCTGGGGCAGAGGTCATGAAACATACGGGGAAGATCCATATTTGACTGCAACGCTGGGCAGAGCTTATGTGGAAGGACTTCAGGGAGACGGAGATACCATGAAGGCGGCTGCCTGTGCGAAACATTTTGCTGTACATTCCGGTCCGGAGGCACTGCGTCATGAATTTGACGCCGAAGTGTCTCAGAAGGACTTGGAAGAGACCTACCTGCCCGCTTTCAAGGCTCTTGTGAAAGAAGCACATGTAGAGGCAGTTATGGGAGCGTATAACCGTGTAAACGGAGAGCCATGCTGCGGCAGTACAACACTGATCAAAAACAAACTGAGGAACGAATGGGGATTCGAAGGTCATTTTGTCTCTGACTGCTGGGCAATCCGGGATTTCCATGAGAATCATATGGTTACAGGGACTCCTATGGAATCCGCAGCAATGGCTCTGAACGCAGGGTGTGATCTGAACTGCGGAAATACATATCTTCATATCCTGAATGCGTATTATCATGGCATGGTAACCGAGGAAGCCATCACTGAGGCGGCTGTACGGTTGTTTACAACCCGATTTTTACTGGGGCTTTTTGACGGAAGTGAATATGATAAAATACCATACACAAAGGTGGAATGTGAGGAACATCTCCGAATAGCACATAGAGCGGCCTTGGAGAGCATCGTCCTTCTGAAAAATGAAAACGGGATCTTGCCATTGAAAAAAGAAGAGATAAAGACAATTGGTGTGATTGGACCAAATGCGGACAGCAGGGCGGCTTTGATTGGGAATTATCACGGGACATCATCGGAATATGTGACAGTCCTGGAAGGAATCAGAAACTGTGCGGGAGATGGAATACGCATCTTTTACTCCCAGGGAAGTGACCTTTTCCGGGATAAAACAGAGGCTCTTGCCCGTGACATGGATCGCATTGCAGAGGCTGTAACCGTAGCGGAAAACAGTGATGTAGTAATCCTTTGTCTTGGCCTGGATGAGACTCTGGAAGGAGAAGAAGGGGATACAGGGAACAGCTATGCATCCGGTGACAAAGAGGATCTTCAGCTTCCACTCTGTCAGCGTAGGCTGATGGAAGCAGTGGCAAAGACAGGAAAACCAGTCGTCCTTTGTATGCTGGCCGGCAGTGATATTGATATGAGCTTTGCCAATAAACATTTTAAAGCAATCCTGCAGCTTTGGTATCCTGGCGCCTGCGGAGGAAATGCCGTAGCGGAGATTCTGTTCGGAAAAGAATCTCCTTCAGGAAAACTTCCTGTGACCTTTTATGAAACGCTGGAGGAGCTTCCTCCGTTTGAAGATTATTCTATGGAGGGACGGACTTACCGGTATATGAAAGGAAAAGCCCAGTATCCTTTCGGGTATGGACTGACTTATGGAAAAGCGGAAGTTGATTCAATGGTAGTGTCGGAGACAGAAACAGGAGCAGATGTATCTGTTCAGGTGAAAAATACAGGGGAAAGAGACATTTGTGAAGTATTACAGATTTATATCAAGTGCGAGGATTCTGTGTATTCGGTTCCTAACCCCCAGCTGTGCGGATTTCAGAGAGTGTGGCTCCACCGAGGAGAATGCAGAACACTCCTTGTAAACATCCCTAAGAAAGCGTTTACTGTTGTAGACGAAAAAGGAGATCGTATTACAGGGGGAAAACACTATACGATATACGCCGGCTTTTCTCAGCCTGACCTGAGAAGTGAGGAACTGACAGGTATGAGTCCTGTTAAGGTGGAGTTTAGAAAAAGGTAGACTGAACTTAAGGATG
>ERZ1643247.793-NODE-793-length-34687-cov-35.450595_pt1 | contig 34687 bp, 29 predicted proteins | sample MGYA00579264_ERZ1643247 | MGnify/ENA primary metagenome ERZ1643247 (study PRJEB29033, sample SAMEA4952262) | chicken gut metagenome | biome: Broiler Chicken; feature: Gastrointestinal Tract; material: Caecum | place: Ireland | collected 2018 | study: Broiler... | reverse complement strand
CGGCACACCAGACTTTGCGCGTCTTATGGATTTTTATATCGGAAAACCCTGCTTTCCCCATAAGGGCGGCGAGTTCGTCCGCCGTATAGATCGTCATGCCTTCACAGCGTTTTGCCCAGAATTTTCCCTTTTCGGGATCGGTCATTTCAGAGGCAATCATGACTTTGCCGCCTTGTTTCAATACGCGGCAAATCTCTTTCAGTCCGCGTACCGGATCCGGCCAGAAATATATGGATTCAAAGGACACCGCCCTGTCGAATGTATCGTCCCGATACGGCAGACGCATGGCATCGCCGCATAAGATACTGCACCTGTCCGCAAATTTTCTTGTTACTTTGCGGCTGCATGCAACGCTTTCTTCCGAATAGTCAATTCCGTCGGCGCGACTTTTGGGACAACGCTCCAGAATGCGGACAAGATTGCCGCCACCGCCGCACCCGACGTCCAAAACGCTCTCTCCGTCTTTCAACGGGCACACCTCGAACGCCCAAAGCGCGAGAGGCGCATGCCCTTTGTTCATGGCGCTCACGATCATTTTGCCGAATTTTCCCTTCGGTTTTTTGCAATTGTTTAAAAATTTTTTTAACATAGCCCCTGCACCTTTTATAACTTATACTCATACACCAGCGATTTGCCGGGCATGCCGAAGGAATACGGCTTTTCCCATACGAGCCGAAAGCCGCGCTTTTCATAGAATGTGTATGTGGCGTCCGTATCGGTGAACACGCGCACCGTCTTTACGCCGCTCTGAATGCACCGCTCCTGAAAGGCTTCCCAGAGCGCCGTTCCCAGCCCTTTGCGGAAATCTCTGCGCGAGCAGAGCGCCATTAGTTCGCAGTCGCAGGCGAGCGGCGTGTCTTTCCCGTTCTCTTTCAGCTTTTTATAGAAGACGTCGAATTGCGCCTTGAACGGCGCAGACATCTTGTAGCCGCCGAACATAAACTTGAAAAAGCACCTTAACCACGCCTTGTAGTGCGGTTTTGCGTCGTGCGTTTTGGCAAGCGATTTGTCGAAACTCTTTTTGTAATGCCCGATAATAAACCCGACGACCTGCCCTTCGCTCTCCGCGACGTATGTAAACGAACACTTTTCGATGAGCACCTGCGCGTAGTCGCGCAAAAATATCTTATCCTTTTCCGTCAACGGACAGTCGAAAAAACTTTCGTAAAAACATTTTGCACAGGCGGGAACATCTCTTTCCTCATATTTGCGGACGACAAACATTGCACTCACCTCTTGCGCGAAAACAATCCGTGCTTTTCGTATGGCTGACTTTGGATATTGCCGACAGTATAGCCCTGCGCGGTGATTGCCGCCTTGATGCGCGTAATATCAACGCCGTCCTCGGCAATCACTTCCGTCCTGCCCTTCGCGTGGGAGGACGCGACCTTCTTCACGCCCTCCACGCGGCGCACAACGTCATTGACGTGCGTTTCGCACATACCGCAGTGCATCCCCTCGACTTCCAATGTGATTTTGAGCATATTCCCTCACTTTGCCGCTTTTTCGCCGAGCGCGCGGCAGGCAGAAAGGGCATCATCGTCCGGCGTGTTGTTGCAGATGAGTCCGTCCTCGATCATCACGCCGCCCGCAGATTCCACTCTCTGCTGCCAAATGCGCATCCATTCGCCGTCGCCCCAATCGTAAGAGCCGAACAATCCGATCTTTTTTCCCGAAAGCAGACCTTCGACCGACGAGAAAAACGGCTCGAATTCGCCCTCTTCCAGTTCTTCCGCGCCCATTGCGGGGCATCCCATAAGGAGCACGTCGCTGTCTACAACATCGGCGCTTGCCGCGGAAACGGGCAGAAGTTCGACCTCCGCACCCGCGCTCTTTGCGCCCTCTGCTACGGCGTTTGCCATTGCCTCCGTATTGCCCGTACCCGACCAATACACGATAGAAACTTTCATAAGATACCTCCTGAAAAATAATTTTTATCCTACATTAAATATTTGTGTGAGCGACCGCCCGTTATCCATATGCCGGCAGATGCAGGCGCTGCAGCGGCGGAAGCGCTCGAACGTGCGCGCCGCTTCATCCACGTTTTCGTACACCTTCCACGCGCCGCAAAGGATACAACCGTCGGGATCGCGCAAAAAGCCGCACACGTCGCCGAGCGGATAGCCGAGGAACACGCCGATCTCGTGCGGAAATTCGCCCTTCATACGGCATTTCAACTGTTCCAGAGCTTCCTCCGCCGAACCGTATTCATACCCAAACCGCGCAAGGAACGCCCTAACGTCAGGCGAAAAGAGATACTTTGTAAGCCGCGCCCTGTGGCAGATATATACGAGCAGCCGTTCCTCATCCTCGCGCAGAAGTATGAACGCAAACCCTTTCCCCGCAAAGCGGCGTGAAAGCGTTTGGATGACGTCCTCCTCCCCTTTCCGTAAACTGACAAGGCTGGCTATTTTCAGCCCCGCGAACGTAACGCCGCAATGACGGCCGATGGCATATTCCGTTGCGCTCATTTTGCTCCTTTGAGTTCGCTATTGCGAACTATGCACCATTTAATAGGTTCGCGTATGCGAACTTATTAGTATTATACACGGAAGGGCGACGTTTGTCAACCCTTCCGCACAAGTTTTTTCAGATACGCCACTCGCCCGACTGCTGCTGCAGTTTGCACATCTTGGCGTAGATGCCGCCCTTTGCGAGGAGTTCTTCGGGGCTTCCCTGCTCGGCGACTTTGCCGTCCTTTAATAAGACGAGCTTATCCGCGCCCTCCACCGTGCGCATACGGTGGGCGATGATGAGTACCGTTTTGCCCTTGACGAGGCGGGAAATGGCGCGCTGTATCTGCGTTTCGTTCTCCGCGTCGAGGGATGCCGTCGCTTCGTCGAGGAGGATGACGGGCGGATCTTTTAACAGCGCGCGGGCAATGGAGATGCGCTGCCGTTCCCCGCCCGAAAGCGCCGAGCCGTTTTCGCCGATCATCGTCTGATAGCCTTCGGGGAGTTTTTCCACAAATTCGTCGCACTGCGCCTCCCTTGCCGCGGCGAGCACTTCCGCGTCCGCAGCTCCCTGCCGGCCGATGCGGATATTTTCCATGACGGTGTTGTTGAACAGCGTGACGTCCTGAAAGACGATGGAATACGCCGAAAGGAGTTTTTCGGGATCGACCGTCTTGACATCCGTGCCGCCGAGCGTTATCTTGCCGCTGTCCGCATCCCAGAACCTTGCGGCAAGTTTGGCCGCCGTGCTCTTTCCGCCGCCGGACGGGCCGATGAGCGCCGTCACTTCCCCCTGCTTTGCCGTAAAGGAAACGCCGGAAAGCACCTGCTCGCCCGTATTATAGGCAAAGGACACGTTATCGAACACGATGTCGTAACCACTTGTTTTCAACTCCGCCGTACCCGGCTGCACGGGATAGTTTTCGATCTCGTTCATTCTCTCGATGGGAATGTTCGTGGAGATGATGGCGGCAAGGTTTTGCAGCGACGAACTCAACGGGTCGTACAGCCGCGACACGACCAGAAGATACAGGAAGAATGTCAGCACAGTAATTGCGTTACTTGCCAGCAGCATGCCGCCGACGAGCGCGACGGTGCCGATGCCGAGCTTCAAGATCATCCCCGCGGGAACGACGAACAGCGCGCCGCCGAGTTCGGATGCGATCATACGCTTTTCCTGCAGATCGATCTTTTTATCCAAGCCTGCAAGGTACTTATCTTCGGCGTTGTTGGACTTTAAGTCGCGCATGGTTTCGAGCGCTTCCTGGATCCCTGCCGCCACGGCGAGCTTTGCCTCCGTCTGGCGGCGGGTAAAATAGTTCTGCACCTTGCCCGAAAAGGCGACGATGGCGAGCGATACGGGCAGCACCCACAGCGCGGCGAACGCCAATCTCCAATCGAAGATAAACAAGCAGACGGCGACGATGACCGTGGAGATCATGGAGCCGAAAAATTCGGGGATCCAATGCGAGAAAGACTGTTCGAGCGTCGTGCAGTCTGCCATAATAGTCGTAGTGAGGTCGGATAGATCGCGCTTCCCGAAGAAAGAAAGCGGCAGTTTGCGCAGTTTTTCTGCCAGCGAGATGCGCCGCACGGAACTTTCTTTATAGGTGGCGTAATAGGTCGCGCCGTACACCCAGCGGTAGGAAAAGAGGATGAAAAGGACCGCCGCCGCCATGCCGACGATGTAGATCCACAGATGGTTTTGCGGCACGCCGCCCGCATACAAGTCGGATACCAGCAGATATAAAAGGCTGACGGGCAGCATGAGCGTGAGATTATGCACCACGCAGGAAACGGTGGCGATGACGAGGTCTTTCGCGCCCTGCCGCGAGAGCGCGTATTTTTTCATTAAATACTTTATCATATTCTGCCTCCTACTTTCCAACTGATCGAACTGCGATACTCGTTGTACATATCGCTATAGATCCCCTTTCGCTCCATAAGCTGCGTGTGCGTGCCTTCTTCCGCAATTTTACCCTCTTTCAGAACATATATCCTGTCCGCGTTCTGCACGGTGGTGAGGCGGTGCGCGATCATGATGACCGTTCTGCCCTCCGCGAGCCGTTCAAACGCGCGCTGTACCGCCGCTTCGTTTTCGGGATCGGCAAACGCCGTCGCCTCGTCGAGCACGAGCACGGGCGCGTTTTTGAGCATGACGCGCGCGATGGCGATCCGCTGCTGCTCTCCGCCCGAAAGGTACACGCCCTTGCTGCCGATGACGGTATCCGCGCCGTGCGGGAACTTTGCTAATATATCGTCGCATTGCGCGTTGTGGAGAGCTGCGAGCACTTCTTCCCTTGTCGCCGAAGGCCTGCCCATGCGCACGTTTTCCAAGATGGAAGTTTTCAAAAGTTTGCTGTCCTGAAAGACATAGGCGACGGTTTCGTTTAGCGCTTCTTTGGCGATGTCTTTGACGTTGACGCCGCCCACTTTGACCGCGCCCGACGCCGTATCCCAAAAGCGGGCTATAAGCCCCGCAGCCGTCGTCTTTCCTCCGCCGGAAGGCCCGACGAGCGCCGCCGTTTCCCCCGCCTTTACATGCAGCGTGATGCCGTCGACGGCATTCCTGTCCGCACCTTCATAGGCAAAAGTCACGTTCTCGAACGCGACGGAATTGTCCTTTGGGGTTTGCGGCGCGGACGGTTCGGGCAGGGACCCAATCGCCAAGATGCCGTCGATGCGCTGCAAGGCGTCGGAAACGATCATATTATTCTCGCTCATGAACATGACCTTCACCAGCGTGACCGAGATGATGGGCGTGAAAATGATATAGAAGATGAGGTTGAGAAGGAAGGTTCCGTCCACGCCGCCCGCCGTAAAGCAAAGCCCGGCGATGATGAGCGGCACGAACACGCAGTTGATGGCGGTCGTGAAGGCGACCATCGGCCACATCAGGCTTTTGGTGTAGGCGATCACCCATGTATGGTAACTGTCTATCGAGCCTTTGAAACGCTTGAAGGAGAACACCGTCTGCCCGAACGTCTTGACGACGGGTACGCCGCGCACATATTCCACCGCCTCGTTGTTCATGTTTTCGAGCGCGCTCTGATACTCTTTCATCTTGCGGGCCATGTCCTTGCCCGTCATTTTGGACATGATGATAAAGCCGAGAAGGGTCGGAATGAGGCTCAAAAGCCCCAGCCGCCAGTCGAACGCGAATAAAAGAACGATCATCCCCACGGGCGTTGCGAACGCGCCCACCATGTCGGGGAGCTGGTGCGCGAGATAGGTTTCCGTCGCCCCGCTCGATTCGTTGACGATGCGGCGCACCCTGCCGCTGCCGAGGCTGTTCATAAACCCGACGGGGAGCGTCGCGATATGGCGCATCGCCTTTTTTCGCATATTGCCCGCCACGCGGAACGCCGCGACGTGCGAGCACATGAGCGCCGCGAAGTAGACGAGCATGGAAATGAGAGCGCTGCCGACCGCCCACCATCCGTACACGGAAAGGTTCCCCTGCACCGCGGCAAAATTTCCGTCCGCTTGAATGACTTCACGCACGATGAGCCACACGAAGACGAACGGCACGAGCGCCGTGAGCGCGCTGACGGCGGAAAGCACCCACGAAAGATAGGTGAGCACCCTTCGCCGCCCGGCATAGTCCATCAAAACGGAAAGGTTCCCCTTCCCTTTTGTTTTGCTTTGCATACATACCTCCTGTATTGACCAAGTCAAAGCGAATTCGGCTTGCTGAAATTTTTATCAAGTTCGCTATGGCGAACTCAATATCAAAAAATATTGCCCGCTGCCGCCGGCTTATAAAGTTCGCATATGCGAACCTAATGTCATTATACAACCAAAAGGCGGCGGCTGTCAACTCTTTGGGGCGCGTTTTTCAAATATGCCTTCCCTCTTAAGCGACTATCCTGCCATACCGCCCGATTTTGTATGAAAAGAGCCATGAAAAACGCAATGTCTTTCATGGCTTTCTGCTTTATAGAGTTTTGTCTGCAAAGAGGATCAGCCGAAGCTTTCATCCGGTTTTTTGGAAAGGAGGACAAGCGTCTCGACGTGCTTTGTCTGCGGGAACATGTCGAGCGGTTGGATGAGGCGGGGGCGGTAGAAGCCCGCCATTCCCTCTTCGGCGTAGGCGGGGTTTTTGACCAGGCCCTGCTCCGTTTCGATGAGGGCGCCCGTGAGGATGCCGACGTCGCGCGCCATGGTGGAGGGGTTGCAGGAGATCATGGCCACGGTGCGGATGCCCGAGGCGAGGATGGCGCGCAGGGTGGCGCGGTCTACCCCCTTGCGGGGCGGATCGACGACGAGGAACACCTGTTCGGCGGGGATGCGGGACAAAAGCTTTGGCAGCTCGTCTTCCACCCTGCCGCAGATGTTGTGCATCTTCCCTTCCAATTTATTGATGGAAATGAGGCTGTCGGCACAGTCGACGGCTTCGCGCACCACTTCGATGCCGTACGCCTCGCCCATCTGCTTGGCGAGCATGGCCGTCAGCAGCCCGCAGCCGCTGTATGCGTCTATGGCGACGGCGGCGCCGCTTTCGAGGGCGCAGCGCACCGTGCGCTCGTACAGCTTGCGGCAGACGCCGCGGTTGATCTGCACGAAGGTGTTGGGGCCCACTTCAAAGCGGATGCCGAACTCGTGGGCGGCGTACTTGCCGCTGCCGCACAAGAGGCGGAACTTTTCGCCGAATACCCCGTTCCCCTCGCCGGGGTTATGATTTTGCCAGAGGGAGAAGGTCTTGAACTTGGCGGCGAGCTTTTTGATCAGCAGCTCCGATTGCGGCAGCGTTTCGGCGGCGGTGACCGCCGTGATAATGAAGTTCCCCTCCACGTCCCGCACGACGATGTGGCGGAGGGTCCCGCTTTTGGTCTGCTCGTCGTACCCGCGCACGCCCGCTTCCTTCATATACGAAGAAAAGGCGGCGATGACCTCTTCCGCCCAATACGGGTGGATGGGGCAACGCTGCACGGGGACGATGCGGTGGCTGCGCTCGGCATAGAAGCCGATGACCGTGCAGCCGTTTTTATCGACCCCCACGGGGATCTGTAATTTGTTGCGGTATTCGTACTGGCTGTCGCTCTTGACGGCGGGCGACACATGGAAGCGGATGCCGGCGATCTTTTGCAGGGCGTTGGAGACGATCTTGGTCTTGAGTTTGAGCTGCGCCCCGTAGCGCAGGTGCTGGATCTGGCAGCCGCCGCAGCGGGTGAAGTTGGGGCAGCGCGGGCGGACGCGCTCGTCGGCGGGGGTCAATATCTCCAGCGCCTTGGCGTAGCCGATGTTGTCTTTGACCTTCAAGGCCCTGAATTTGACCTTTTCCCCCACCGCCGTATAGGGGGCGAAGAACACAGTTTGGCCGAAGTGAACGATACCCTCTCCGTTGCTCCCCAGCGATTCGACCTGCCCCGTAAATTCCAGGTTTTTTGCTGCGATCTCAGATGTTTCCGACATGTTCATACTCTCACTTTGGCAAAGCGCGGGCCGCTACTGTTCTGCGGGGCCGTGCGCGTCGCCGTTTTCTTCCATATCCTTGCCGCCGAAGCCTTCAAACACGTCTGCGGCGTCTTCTCTGCCCTGCGTGCCCTGCGGCGGTTTTTTTCCACCCTTCTTCCCCTTGCCGCCGCCTATCTTGCCGACGTAGAAATCGACCAGGCGCTGCGCGCGCCGCATCAGCCAGTCGTAAAAAAAGAACACGGCCGCCCCGCCGACGGCGATGATCAGGTATGCCCAATCGTACAGCCATGCAAACGGGAGCGACTCCGCCGTGACGCCGCCCATGGCGCAGAACAGCGCCCAGCTCGCGCACAGCATGCCCACGAACCACACGTCTTTGACGGCGAAGGCGAGCCAGCGGTTGACGTTATACTTTTTTTGCAGGCTGTTGACCAGCGGGTGCAGCCCGAAGAAGGCGACAAACGGGAACAGCTTGTAAAAGAGCGGGATGCCGTTGAACGCCAGGCAGAGCAGGCAGGTGCCCGCATAGGCGAGGAAGCCCGCCAAGCGGTACCCCTTTGCCAGCGGCAGCATGAGGCAGACGGAGCCGCACACATAGCCGAGCACGAAAGCGAAGGAGGTATTGACGCCGAGAAGCGCCACGAACAGCGTCGCCAAGGCGCACGAGAGCGCCGCCAAGGCGATGCGGAAAGAATTTTTTTTCATATAAATCTGCGCTTGCCGCGCTCTAAACCCGTGCCAGCCGCCGTTTTACGGCAAACTGTGCCTACGGCGGCTCAACGGCAGCCGCAGCAGGCGTTCATGCAGCAGTTGAAGAGCATGTTGCAGGCACAGCAGGTGGCGCACTGCTCGCACAGGCCGCCGCCCATCTGCCTGTCGGCATCGTATTCGGGCTGCGCCTGCTGCTGCGCTTCCTGCTGGGGCGCTTCCGCCTTCTTTTTATCGTATTCGATCTTTTCGCGCAGTTTGTTGTAGGCGCTGCGGTACTTTTCGTTGGAAGAGTCCATCTGAATGGCGATCTCGAGCTGTTTTTTGCTCTCGTTCATCCAGTTCTTCTTATAATAGACGACCGATTGCAGGTAATGCCACTCCGCCGCGCGCTCGTTGAAGGCGTCGAGCGCGGACTGCGCCTCGGCGATCTTGTTTTCGCGGATGAGCCGCTCGACCTCGGCAAAGGAAGAGCCCTCGCTCTGCGCGGCGCCCTTTTCGCGGCGCTCGGTCATGATCTCGTTATACGCCGTATCGATGCGGTTCAGCATCTTGGCGGCCTCGTTGCCCGCCTCGCCCTCTAAAAAGCGATCTTCCGAATACTTTTTTTTCAGCTGCTCGTAGCGCGCCTTGATCTCTTCGTCGGAGGCGGTCTCTTCGACGCCCAACAGGTCGTAATACTTTTTGTTCATTGCTTATTTCCTCTTGCCTGCGGCTCAGAAGCTGAACCGATAGGGCTTGACTTTGTTCTTGCAGCCGCACAAAACGCGCTGCGTCGCCGCGGGGATGCCCCGCAGGATGATGTTGTCCGTCAGATCGTGGTTGAAGTAAAAGCGGATGCCGCGCAGGTGTTCGGCGTTGCCCGCAAACACGCTGCGGAAGACAAAATTGACCTCTTCGCCGTTCTTTTGCAGCATATCCGCCCGCTTTTCCTCGGCAAAGGCGGCGTAAAAGGCGTTGTAGCTGCCCTTTTTGACGTCCTTTTCATAGTCGTCGAGGGCGTCGATGAGGTACACCCACTTGCCGATGCCGTAGGCGAGGGCGCGGGTATCTTCGGTGGCGAACTCCCCCAGACAATAGTCGGTCAGGTCCGCCATCATGGAGGCGAAGGGGTCTGCCGCCATATCGGGGCTGGAACAGTTCTCCTTTTCCAGTTTGGAAAGCGCCGCCATGCGCTCTTGTATAAGGGCGCATGCCTGCGGGTGCTTCTCCTCCGCCCTGCGGTACGCCCCGCGGAAGAGGGCGCGCGCCGCCCTGCCCTTGTGTTCGTCTTCCACGTCGTCGCACAACTTATAATAGGTGAGCGCCGTGTTCAGGCAGGCGAGCATGGAGGTCAGCTCGTCGTCGGCGGTGACAGGCCTGCGGACGAAGGGGTGCAGCGCGCAGCGGCGCTGCTCGATCTTGACGTCGGTATTCTTTATATTGTGCAGGAGAAGGGACAAAAATGTCATGTCATAGGAGAGGGCGAGGCGGGAACGCTGCCCGCAGCAGCCGCCCAGGCTCTTGCACAGCCCGCAGTACATGGCTCTATACAGTATGCCGTCCTTGACATACATATGCGGGATATCCGGTTGGATGTAGCCGAACACGCCCTCACTCCCCCGCCAAAAAGCCGACTTTGCGGTATACCTTGGAAAGCGTCTTGCGCGAGATGCGGAACGCCTGTTCGGCGCCCTTCTTCATGACCTCGCCCAGGTACGCCTTGTCGGCGAGAAGGCGCGCCTTTTCCGCCTGGATGGGCGCGAGCGCGTCGGCGACCGCTTCGCCCACGGCGATCTTGAATTCGCCGTATCCTTTGCCCGCAAATTCCGCCTCCGCCTCGGAAATGCTCTTGCCCGTGAAGGCGTGGTAGATGGTGAGAAGGTTGGAGATGCCCGGCTTGTGTTCGGGGTCGTAGCGGATGTCGGCGTCGCTGTCGGTGACGGCGCGCTTGAACTTGCGGATGATCGTATCTTTATCGTCGCCCATGGTGACGAAGCCGTTGGGGTTCTCGTCTGACTTGCTCATCTTTTTGGAAGGGTCGGCAAGGCTCATGACGCGGGCGCCGCTGTCTTTGAGGATGTACCCCTCGGGCACGGTGAAGGTCTGCCCGTAGCGGTTGTTGAAGCGGATGGCGAGGTCGCGCGTCAGTTCCAAATGCTGCTTCTGATCCGCCCCCACGGGCACCAGCGCCGCCTGGTAGAGCAGGATATCCGACGCCATCAGCACGGGGTAATCCATCAGCCCCATGTTGACGTTGTCGGCGTGGCGGGCGCTCTTGTCTTTGAACTGCGTCATGCGCGAGAGTTCGCCGGGATATGCGATGGTGTTGAGTACCCATGTGAGTTCGCAATGGGTGGGAACGTGCGACTGCACGAACAGCACGCTCTTTGCGGGGTCGATGCCGCAGGCGATGAACAGCGCCATCAGCTCGAGCGTGTTGCGGCGGAGGACCGCCGCCTCCTGCCGCACGGTGATGGCGTGCAGGTCCGCCACGGCGTAGATGCAGTTGAATTCATCCTGCAGCTTTGCAAAGTTGCGGATGGCGCCGATATAGTTGCCGATAGTGACGGCGCCGCTCGGCTGGACGGCGGAAAATAAGCTCTTCTTTTCGGTATCTGCCATGCTGTTCTCTCCCTGACCCCTTCCGCGCGCGCTTTTGCGCGCAGGGGGAAACGCTTCTGTCGTTCTCATTTAGTATATCATACAAAGGCGCAAAAAGCAAATAACTTGGGCGAGCATGGTAAAAAATCACCGATTTTATCGGTTTTTCACACAGTTTTGGCCGCGCCGCGGGCAAAGAAAAAAGGAACGGGAAATGCCCGTTCCTTGGCGAACCGTTCACTTACGGTCGATGAATTTGAGAACTTCGGGATACAGCTTGTCTTTATCGGCGACCGCCGTAAAGCGGACAGGCTTATCGCGCAGCTTGGAGAGGTTTTTGGGCACCTGCATGGCCGTGGCGATGTTCAGGTGTTTGATGGCCTTGAAGCTGTCTTTGATGTCGTTGCCGGTGATGGCGTACATCACGTCCTGCGGGAACTTGTACGGGCTTGCCGTGGAGACGACCACCACGGGCGCCTTGTCCTTTTCGTGGCGGGCGCGGTAGGTATCGGTGGCGTACATGGCGCAGGCGGTGTGCGTATCCATCGGGTACTGATATTCTTCAAAGAATTCGTAGATGGTCTCCACCGTCTCGTCTTCGCCGCAGAAGTCGCCGTAGAACAGCTCCTGCACCGCCGCCTTTTCCTCTTCGCCGAGGGAATAGCTCCCCTCCTCTTTCAGCTGCCGCATGAGGGAAGAAACTCTGCCCGCGTCTCTGCCGCAGATCTCGAACAAAAGGCGTTCGAGGTTGCTGGAGATGAGGATATCCATGGAGGGCGACATCGTCTTGTAGAACTCGCGCCGCTTATCGTACACGCCGGTGTGGATAAAGTCGGTGAGGATATTGTTCTTGTTGGAAGCGCAGAGCAGCTTGCCGACGGGCAGCCCCATGCGCTTGGCGTAGTATGCCGCCAGAATATTGCCGAAATTGCCCGTGGGGACGGCAAAGTGCACCGGTTCGCCCAACTCGATCTGATCGGAAGAGACGAGGTCGAGGTACGCCGAAAAATAATAGGCGATCTGCGGGGCCAGCCTGCCGAAGTTGATGGAGTTGGCGGAAGAGAGGATATACCCCTTTTCGAGCAATTCCTGCTTGTACTGCTCGCCCGTGAAGATGGTCTTGACCGCCGTCTGACAGTCGTCGAAGTTGCTGCGCACCGCCACCACGTTGACGTTTTCGCCCTCTTGGGTGGACATTTGCAGCTTCTGCATCTTGCTGACGCCGTCGTTGGGGTAAAAGACCATGATCTTGATGCCGGGGGCGTCTTTGAAGCCCTCCAGCGCCGCCTTGCCCGTATCGCCGCTGGTGGCGACGAGGATGAGCACCTGCTCTTTCACCCCGCACAGGTCGCACCCCGTGCGCAGCAGGTACGGGAGCAGGGTGAGCGCCATGTCTTTGAAGGCGCAGGTGGGGCCGTGGAACAGTTCGAGGATGTACAGCCCGTGATCGATCTTGACCAGCGGCGCCGCGTCCCCGCCCTCGAACTGGGCGTACGCCTTTTCGCAAGCCCCTTTCAGGGCGTCGTAGTCGTATTCGTCGAGATACTTATGGAGAACGAACGCCGCGCGCTCGGCATAGTTCATGGAGAGCATCGCTTCCAGCTCTGCCGAAGACACGGCCGGAAAGCTCTCCGGCACAAACAGGCCGCCGTCTGCGGCGATGCCTTGGGCGATCGCCCGTGCGCCCGTCACACATTCTCCCCCGCGCGTGCTGATAAATTTCATACTGTCACCTGCCGTCTGTTATTGGTGCGGATACGCCGCACGCCGCCGCGACGCGCGCGGAAAAAGAACGCTCGGAAGCCGCCCTCCCCTGCGGAAAGGGCGCCTTCCTCCCTGCCGGCATCGAAACCGGCCTTTTGCCTCTGCTTTAGATATGTTTACAGATATTTGGCCACGAATTCGGGCAGCTCTTCTTTGGCGCAGCTGCACGTGACGTACACGCGCAGCCCGTTGGTCTGCGCCAGTTTGTCGAGCATATAGTAGAAGGCGGCCATGTCTTTGATGTCTTTGCCGGCAATGCGCGCGGCGCCGTCGATGAACAGGTACTCGTTGTCGTTGTTGGCGGCGACGACGCCCTTCACAAATCCGCACAGCGCCTCTTCGCCGGCGATCTGATAGTCGTTGGTGTCGATCACGCGGATATCCCTGTGAAGGTCGTACATGTAGCGCTTGGTATTCGTCACAAAGATCATGTGTCCTTTGGCGGATGCCACGGCGGCGTTTGCCTCGTCGATCATGATCTTCGTCTTGCCTGTGCCTTTGGGCCCATAAATTATTTTGATCATTATAACCTCCAGCGGTTTTTTTATGACCGTGCCAAAGCAAAACGCGTCTCTTTGACCCGATCGTTTTTCATGCTTCTATTGTACACTCTTTCGGCGACAGTTTCAACACATTTTTGAAAAAATTTTGAAAAATTTTTGAAAAACGCGCAATCTGCCCTTCCGAAAGCGCTTTCAGCGGTGCAAAACCCTGCTCAGCCCTTTTTCAGGCGGCCGTAGGCTTCGAACTCGCGGTGCTTGTTGCGGTCGAGGCCGCGGATCATGTTGTCCAGCTCGTCGTCGCCCCAGATGCTGTTGCGCCCGTCGGCGTACTCGCGGTCGATGATCTCTTTCATCCTGACGACGAGCTCGTCCTTCTTATCGATCTTGTGCTCGTCGGGCAGGTCGTAATAGTCGTTGATCCAATAGGCGATGCCGGCAAGGCCGCTGGCGTTGTTGATGGAAACGCGCGCGGGGCGGTCCAGGATCTTGGCGGTATCGAAGATGTTGTAGATCTCGGGGTCTTTGAGCAGGCCGTCGGCGTGGATGCCGGCGCGGGTGGCGTTGAAGGCGCGGCCCACGAAGGGGGTGTGCGGGGGGATGATGTAGCCCAGCTCCTCTTCGAAATAGCGGGCGATGTCGGTAATGGCGGTGAAGTCCATGCCGTCGTCGGTGCCGCGCAGCGAGGCGTATTCGATCGCCATCGCCTCCAGCGGGCAGTTGCCCGTGCGCTCGCCGATGCCGAGCAGCGAACAGTTGACAGAGCTCGCCCCGTACAGCCAGGCAGTTGTGGCGTTGGTGACCACCTTGTAGAAGTCGTTATGCCCGTGCCATTCGAGCAGTTCGCTGGGCACTTCGGCATAGTGATGCAGGCCGTATACCAGCCCCTGTACGCTGCGCGGCAGGCTGGTGCCGGGGTAGCTGACGCCGAAGCCCATCGTGTCGCACATGCGGATCTTGACGGGGATGCCGCTCTCGCGCGAGAGCTTCATCAGCTCGTTGGCAAAGGGCACCACGAAGCCGTAAAAATCGGCGCGGGTCAGGTCTTCAAAGTGGCAGCGCGGCTTGATGCCGTATGCGAGCGCGCTCTTGACGATGCCGAGGTACTTATCCATCGCCTGGGCGCGGGTGAGGTTCATCTTCTTGAAGATATGATAGTCGGAACAGCTGACGAGGACGCCCGTTTCCGCCACGCCCGCCTGCTTGACCAGTTCAAAATCTTTCTCGTTGGCGCGGATCCAGGTCGTGATCTCGGGGAAGGGAAGGCCGAGCGCCTTGCACTCTTCCAGCGCCCTGCGGTCCTTTTCGCTGTACAAGAAGAACTCGCTCTGGCGCACGATGCCCTTGGGCCCGCCCAGGCGCGCCATCAGCTTGAACAGGTCTACGATCTGCCTGACCGTGAAGGGAGAGGTGGACTGCTGCCCGTCGCGGAAGGTGGTATCCGTGATCCAGATGTTTTCGGGCATGTTCATGGGGACGTTGCGGTAGTTGAACACCACCTTGGGGATCTCGGTATACGGGTACAGGTCGCGGAAGAGTTCGGGCTCCTTTACGTCTTGCAGCTGATAGTGGTATTTATCCTCTTCGAGGAGGTTTTTGCCTTTATCGAAATAGATCACCGCTTAAAACACCTCCTTGACGAACGCCTCGATGCGGTCCAGCCCCTCGGCGATGTCTTCTTTGGAAATGGCGTAGGAGAGGCGCACGCACTCGTCGTCGCCGAAGGCGATGCCGGGCACGACCGCCACGCCCTTTTCCAGCAGCATGTCGGCAACGTCCATGGAGCCGTTGATCTTTCTGCCGTTGTAGCGCTTGCCGTACAGCTTATCGACGATGAGCATGATGTAGAAGGCGCCGTCCGGCTCGATGCAGCCGAGGCCGTCGATCTTGTGGATGCGCTCGATCATGAACTTCCTGCGATCGTTGAAGATGTCGCGCATTTTATTCAGCTCCTCTTCGCTGCCGTTCAAAGCCGCGAGGGTGGCGTACTGCGAGATGCTGGTGGGGTTGCTGGTGGCGTGGCTCTGGAAGGAGTCGATGGCTTTGGCGACTTCCTTGGGGGCTGCCAGCCAACCGATGCGCCAGCCGGTCATGGCGTACGTCTTGGAGACGCCGTCTACCACCACCGTGTGCTCTTTGACCTTTTCGCTGACGCGGGCGATGGAGAAGTGCTTGACGCCGTCATAGATGAGCTTGGAATAGATCTCGTCGGAGATGACCCAGATGCCCGCCTCTTCCACCACCTTGCCGATGGCGCGGATCTCCTCTTCGGTATACACGGCGCCCGTGGGGTTGGAAGGAGAGTTGAACACCAGCACCTTGGTCTTGGGGGTGATCGCCTTTTTGAGGTCTTCCGGGCTGATCTTGAAGTGGTTCTCTTTATGTCCTTCCACGAACACGCTCTTGCCGCCGCAGACCTTGACCACTTCCGGATAGGTCAGCCAGTACGGTGCGGGGATGATGACCTCGTCGCCCTCCTCTACCAGCGCGAACATGGCGTTGAAGATGGAGTGCTTGGCGCCCGAAGAGACGACGATCTGCGACATGTCGTAATCCAATCCCTGCTCCGCCTTCAGCTTTTCGGCGATCTTGGCGCGCAGCGCCGGCAGGCCGGACGAGGGCGTGTATTTGGTATACCCCTTGTCGAGGGCGTCTTTGGCGGCGTCGATGATGTGCTGCGGGGTGTTGAAGTCGGGTTCGCCCGCGCCGAAGCCGATGACGGATTTCCCTTCCGCCTTCATCGCCTTGGCTTTGGCGGTGATGGCGAGTGTGAGTGAGGGGGAAATGGCGGCAATTCTCTTGGTTACGATGCTCATGATATATACCTCTGTAGAAAAATGATTTCGATAGTTTCAAACGGCAGATAGCCGCGTGCATGGCTGATATCTTCGGTGCGGCGCAAGGCCGCGCGCATGGCAGCGGGGCTGCCCCTTTTACGGCGCGCCGAGGGGCGCGCTTTGCCTGCTTCTTTTTTCCCTTTCGGGCTGACGGCCGCTATTCTTCGGCGCCGGAGAGCTGCGCTTCGCGGTCGGCGATGGCAAGGCTTTCGATCATGCCGCCGATGTCGCCCATGATGAAGGAATCGAGCGAATACAGCGTCAGGCCGATGCGGTGGTCGGTGACGCGGTTTTGGGGGAAATTGTAGGTGCGGATGCGCTCGCTGCGGTCGCCCGTGCCGATCTGGCTCTTGCGGTTTTCGGCATAGTCGCTCTGATAGCGGGAGTTATAATAGTCGTACAGGCGGCTTTTGAGCACTTTGAGCGCCTTTTCGCGGTTTTTGATCTGCGAGCGCTCGTCCTGACAGGTGACGACGATGCCCGTGGGCAGGTGGGTGATGCGGATGCAGCTCTCCGTCTTGTTGATGTGCTGGCCGCCCGCGCCGCCCGAACGGTAGGTGTCGATCTTCAGATCCTTTTCGTTGATCTCCACTTCCACGTCTTCCGGCTCGGGGAGCACCGCCACGGTGACGGTGGAGGTATGCACCCTGCCCTGCGATTCCGTTTCCGGCACCCGCTGCACGCGGTGCACGCCGCTCTCGTACTTGAGCTTGCTGTACACGCCCTTGCCGGACACCGTGAACACGACCTCTTTCATGCCGCCCACTTCCGTCTCGCCGATGTCGACGATCTCCGTCTTCCAGCGCATGGATTCGGCGTAGCGGCAATACATATTATATAAGTCCGCCGCGAACAGGCTGGCCTCGTCGCCGCCCGCGCCGCCGCGGATCTCCATGACCACGCTGCGGTCGTCGTTTTTATCTTTGGGCAGCAGTAAGATGCGCAGCTCCGCGTGCAGGGCTTCCAGCTTTTCCTTACAGGCGTAGCCTTCCTGGGTGAGCAGGTCCTTCATCTCGCGGTCTTCTTCCGCCTCGGCGGCGGCAAAGTCGTCGTTCATCTCCTTTTCCGTCTTCTTGTACTCGAGGTACTTTTCGGCGGCTTCGGCGATGTCGGCATGCTCTTTGGCGCACTGCGTCCACCTCTCCGGCTGGGCGATGACGGCGGGATCCGCCATCTCTGCCGAGAGGCGCTCGTATTTTTGTAAGATATCTTCTAACTTTTTGATCATACTCTCTTGACCGCTTTTACGATGCGTTCGACGCCTTCCAAGTCGCGCCACACTTCCGTGTCGGCGAAGGCAGAAAACAGCCTGCAAACTTCTTCCGCCTGCCCCTGCCCGCACTCGGCGAGCAGCAGGCCCCGGGGGGCGAGATGCGCGGGCGCCTCATCCGCCAGGCGGCGGTAGAAATCGTACCCGTCCTCGCCGCCGTCTAAGGCGGAGAGCGGCTCAAAATCTTTCACTTCCCGCTGCAGCGTTTGGATGTCTGCGCGTTTGATATACGGCGGATTGCACACGATAATATCGAACTGCCCGGGGACGCCCTGCAGCAGGTCGCTTTCATAAAAGGAAATATCCGCGCCGTTTGCCTGCGCGTTCTCGCGCGCAAGCGACAGCGCCGCGCCGCTGATGTCGGCGGCGAAGACCTGCACGGCCTTGCCCGCCCTTTCACATTCCTTGGCGACGGCGACGGCGATGCAGCCGCTGCCCGTGCACAGGTCGAGGAGCTTGTCCCCTCCCTTTGCCGCGGCGACGGCGGCTTCCGCGAGGAGTTCCGTCTCTGGCCGGGGGATGAGGGCGCGCGGGTCCGTCTTGATCTCGTACCCGTAAAACTCTGTGCTGCCGAGGATGTACCACAACGGCTCGCCGGCGATGCGGCGCTCGGCGACGGCGTCCAGCTTGCGGACGTGGCTGGGCAAAACGATCTTGTCCGTTGCGTCCAGCTCGCTGCGCGGGATCCCCTCTTCGAGGGAGACCATCCACTCGGCGTCGCTCTCGTCGATGCCGTTTTCGGCAAAATAGCGGCGCAGCTCCGCAACGTAGTGCTTTGCCATGCGCGAGGCGGTAAAACTCGTTTCGGGGACGGCGGGGTCGGCGTCCATCTCCGCCACCTTGCGGAAGGCGGCGATGGCGACTTCGAGCATGTCGTCGTCCGGTTCGCGGGTGGTGAGCAGCTGCAGGGCAAAACCGGGCGCCTTGAGGGGCAGCAGCAGCTTGCTCTGCGATTTTGCCAAAAGCTTTAATATCTCGTACGAGATGCCCGCCACCACGGGCAGAAACAGCAGTTTGACCGCCAGCTGGATGAGGAAGTTGACGACGTCGTTATAGGCGAACAAGTTCAGGTACTCGTCGCACACCCAGTTGACGATAGAAAAGACGAAGATGCTGATGGCCATGACCAGGAACAGGAAGGTGGTGCCGCAGCGGTCGTGCAGGCGAGAACACTTTTTGGCGTTTTCGGGTGTCAGGTCCATGCCCCGCTCGAAGCAAGTGATGGTCTTGTGCTCGGCGCCGTGGTACATGAACACGCGGCGGATGTCCTTCATGGCGGTGATGGCGACGATATATAAAATAAAGATGACAAGGCGCAGCCCGCCCTGGATGAGGTTGTAGCCGATGCCGTAGCGGGGCAGCCAGCTGCCCGTGCCCGCCAGCAGGTCGGCAAAGAGCATGGGCAGGAACACGAACAGCCCCAGTGCCAGCACCACGCCGATGACGGTGGCGATAAAGGAGAGCGCCGCCATTACATTGATGTGCAGCTTTTCGGCGCACCACTTTTCAAACCGGGAAGGCTCGCCCTCGTCGCCGTAGACGGCGGCGCTGCGCATGAGGATCTTGGAGCCGGTGACGAGCGACGACACGAAGTTGACGACGCCGCGCACCAGCGGGATCTTGGACACGACGCGCATGCCCTTGGACTGCGCGATGCGGCGGCTTTCGATCTGAATATGGCCTTCGGGGTCGCGCACGGCGGTGGCATACGCCGTTTTGCCGCGCATCATCACCCCTTCCAGCACCGCCTGGCCGCCGATATATGTGTGTTTTTGCTTGCCTTTCTCTTTACCCATGCTGCCTCTCTTGCCGCTGCTCCCCCGCCTGTACGGCGGGCGAGCGGGCCCAAAAAATGAAAATCAGCCCCAAGAAAACCTTAGAGCTGAAACACATACTAAATTCCGTATCTCTTTTTGAACTTATCGACTCTGCCGCCTGTATCTACGAGTTTCTGCCTGCCGGTGAAGAAGGGATGGCACTTGCTGCAAATATCAACTTTGAGCGTATCGCCCTTTTTGGTGCTGCCCGTCTTGAAGGTAGCTCCGCAGGCACACGTCACCGTGACCTCGTGGTAATCGGGATGAATATCGGGTTTCATTCTGGCTCACCTCTCTGCGCTTACTTTCTTTCATCAAGATGCTGGTCTATTATATATTATTTTCTTTGACAAGTCAAACGGAAATAGCGGCATTTATCAAAAAATTTTTCAATTTGCCGCATTTTCGCCAAAACGGCGCCCGATCCCCCCTCTTTTGCAGAGAAAACGGCACATATTGCGCCCCGCGGCATTTTTCGGCGGGATATTTTGTGCGTTTTTGCTTGCAAAATTCAAAAAGTTGCATTATAATTATCATAGGAAAAAGTCGTCTGTACCCAATAAAATCGTTTGCGGCGCACCTTTCTTTGCGCCGAGGCAAATAGAATGATCGCACGACAGCGCTCTGCTCGGCGCTGCGGCGGAGGTTCGCTATGAAGATCTGGAAAATCATTTCGCCCAACATTTTGACCACGGAAGACAGGCCGGACAATATTTCCGCCGATACCCAGGCCAAAGTGAAGGTCACAAAGGTCTTATTTTCCGAAAACGAAGTCCGCGCCTACCGCGGCATCCCCAAGCCCAAGTACCCCCTCGTACCCGGCCGCTTTGCCGTGGGCGTGGTGGCGGAGGCGGGCAAGGGGTGCACCTTCGCGCAGAAGAACATGCGCGTGTACATCCGCGACGTCCTCCCCTGCGGCGAATGCGCGCGCTGCCGCGCAGGAGACGGGGAGAACTGCTCTTCGATGCGGGCGGCAGGCACAGCCGCCGACGGATACCTGCGCGACTTTGTGGTGACGGACGAGTCGAACCTCGCCCCCCTGCCCCTGTCCGTTTCCGACGACGCGGCGCTGTTCATCGGCATCCTTTCGCTGTGCGAATCGGTCATCGACCGCCTGCGCGTGGGCAAGGGCGAGCACATCGCCGTCATCGGCGGGCGGGAGATCGGCAACATCCTCTCGCAGCTGCTCATCTACCACCAGGCGGTGCCCATTTTCATCGAATCGGACGAGGAAGCGCTGGCGCAGGCCGCCAAGTGCGGCATCTACTACACCGTGCAGGCGGGAGAGAAGATGCAGGAAGAGGTCAACCGCATCACGGGCGGGCGGCTGGTTTCGGCGAGCGTGTTTTGCAGCAACGACGCCGTGTCGCCCGAGCTGCCCTTTGCCCTGACGGCGGCGGACGGCGCCGTCATCTATACGGGATTCCGCTTCCCCGAATATTCCATCGCCTTGAAGCCCGCCTTAGACAAGCGGTTGACGCTGACGACGGTGACCAACGACTACGCCAACAACGCCACCGCCATCAACCGCATCGTCAACAAGGCGGTCAACCTGGCGCCCTTCCTTTCGCAGCGGCGGCCCGTGGCGGAAGTTGCCGCCCTGTTTGCCGAAGAGGCGAAAAAGGCGGAAAAGGGCGAGCGCGTCCCCTATACCGTCATCGACATGATCTGAAATACTGCCGGAGAATAGAATGCGACGACTGAAAAACATATGGCGCCTGCTGACGAGCAAATTCCTGCTCGTCTGCTTTTTGCTCTTGATACAGATAGCGCTGCTGCCGACCTTTATCATCCTCGCCTCGCTGTACTCGCAGGCCATCTTTTGGGCAGCTTTGGCGCTGCTTTTGGCGCTCAACCTCATTTTGGCGGTATATATCGTCAACACGGGCATGAACGCGGCGTACAAGATCGCCTGGATATTGACCATCCTGCTTCTGCCGCCCATGGGCTGCATCGCATTTTTGCTGCTGCGCCGCCGCCCCACCCCGCGCAAGACGCTGCAAAAGCTCCGGGGCGACTTCGAGGCGGCGAGCTGCCTCTATACCAGAGAGGGCGCGCCGCTGCCCCCTTCCTTCGACGGCTGCGACGATTTTTCGCGCCAATGCGCGACGTATATCACCCGCCACAGCCGCCTGCCCGCCACCGACTGCACGGAATATGAATACTTCGATATCGGCGAAAAATACGCCGAGCGCCTGATCGAAGAGCTGAAAAAGGCGGAAAAGTACATCTTCCTCGAATACTTTATCATCCGCGAGGGGCACTTTTGGGGCACCGTGCTGGAGATATTGCTGGAAAAGCGCAAACAGGGCGTAGACGTGCGCGTCATCTACGACGACATCGGCTCCATGTTCAAGGTGCCGGGCAACTATGCCGAGATCTTGGAAAAGCAGGGCATCCCCTGCATCTGCTTCAACCGCTTCCGCCCCGTGCTGGACACGGCGCAGAACAACCGCACCCACCGCAAGATCGCCGTCATCGACGGCAAGGTCGCCTTTACGGGCGGCATCAACCTTTCGGACGAATACACCAACGAGACGCACCCCTTGGGGCACTGGAAGGACACGGGCATCCTCGTGCGCGGCCGCGCCGTGCAGAACTTCACCGCCATGTTCTTACAGTTCTGGGCGCTGAAGGCGGACGAGCCCGACTATAAAAAATACGTTTCCGACGCCCCGCAGGGAGACCTGCCCTGCCTCGCCTTCTGCGATTCGCCGCTGGACGACGAGCACAATTTGTGCGAGGACCTGTACCTGCGCATCATCTACAACGCCAAAAAGTCTGTGTACATCTATACCCCCTACCTGATCCCGGACGAAGAGATGAAGCGTGCCCTGCTGACGGCGGCGCGCTCGGGGGTGGACGTGCGCATCGTCATCCCCGAGATCCCCGACAAGAAGTATGTGTTCGCCGTCACCAAGGCGTTCTATTCCGAACTTGTGGGCGAGGGCATCAAGATTTACCGCTACACGCCGGGGTTCATCCACGCCAAGAGCATCGTCGGCGACGGAAAGTACTGCGTGCTCGGCACTTCGAACATCGACTTCCGCAGCTTTTACCTGCACTTTGAGTGCGACATGATGTTCTTCGACGAACGGGTGAGCGGCGAGGTGGAAAAGGACTTCCTCGCCACCTGTGAAAAGAGCGCCCTCGTCACCCCCGACCAGATCAAGACCAGCCTGCCGCAGCTTATCTACCGCTCGCTGCTGCGCATCTTTGCGCCGCTGATGTGAGCGCCGCACAAGACGCATTTCAAAATACACATGATCAGATTCATCGCAAGCGATTTGGACGGAACGCTGCTCGACCCGAACGGAGCCCTGCCGCAAGAGACCTTCCGCACCATCGAACAATTACATCGGAAAGGCATCCTGTTCTGCGCGGCGAGCGGCAGGCAGCTGACCGCCCTGCAGCAGATGTTCGCGCCCGTGGCGGACAAGATCATGCTGATGGCGGAAAACGGCGCCATCGTCTCGTACAAGGGCGATATGCTCTGCTGCAGCACCATCGCCGCGGAAGACGTGCGGCGCGCCATCGACGCCGTGGGGGCGCTCCGCGGCGCCCATGCCCTGCTGTGCACGCCCGCATGCGCCTACTACCAAGACGAGGCGCAGCCCTTTTTGGACCTGGTGCGGGCTTCGTATATCTCCAACGCGCGCGCAGAGCTTGCCGATATCGCGCGAGAGAAAAAGGTGTGCAAGGTCGCCGTGTATGACGACCTCGGCCCCGAATACAACGCCATGCAGTACCTGCCCAAGGCGCTGCCGCAGCTGCGCGTCATCCAGTCGGGCGGGAACTGGCTGGATATTTCCGAAAAACATGCCAACAAGGGCAGCGCCATGCGCTTTATCCGCCGGACGCTGGGGCTGCGGCAGGAAGAATGCGCGGCATTCGGCGACCACATGAACGACTATGAGATGCTGCAAGAATGCGGCTTCCCCTATGTGACCGAAAACGCCTATCCGCCCCTGAAACGGCTGATCGGCAAGAGCGTGGGCACCAATTCGGAAAACGGCGTCATCTTCGCCATGCAGGCCATCGCCGCAGGCGCGATGCCTTAAAGTTTCCCCTGCCCGTTTGCCGCCCTTGCGGCGGTCTGCGGCGCGGTGTCTTAAAAAATCTGAAAAAAAACAGAAAAACAGACCGATAAAACGAAACAGAAAAACAGACCGGCCGCGCAGCTGCGCGGCCGATATTTTTATTCGCCGATCTGCTTTGGGCCGTCCGCGCCTTCCAAACGCGGAGAAAAGCGGGAAGTGAACTTTTTTTCGTTCAGATAGGCCAGCCCGCCGCCGCATTGAAGGCGCAGACTCTTTGCCACCAGCAGCTGGCGGTGCACGCCGTATTTTTTGTTGAGGGCTTCGTCGCCGTACTTGTCGTCGCCCGCCACGGGGTGGCCGATGAACGCCATGTGCGCGCGGATCTGATGCGTTTTGCCGCTGTGCAGGCGGATATCGACCAGCGCATATTCGGCAAAGTTCTGCCGCAGGGAGTATTCGGTGACGATCTTTTCCGCCCCCTTCTGCGGCTTTGCAAACACGCGCACGCGGGAGGCGCGCTCGTCCTTCCAAAGATACGCCTCCAAACGGGCGCTCTCTTTTATAAAGGGGTGGAAGCACACGGCCTCGTACAGCTTTTCCGCCCGCCGCTCGCGGAAAGCGGCAAGCAGTTCTTCTTCCGCCGCGGCGTCTAAGGCAAAGCAGACGATCCCGCGGGTGTTGCGGTCCAACCGGTGGATAAAGCGCGCCCCCTTCTCGCGCGAGAGCGCCGCAAACAGCGCCTCGGACGAGACGCCGTCGTACTTATCGGCGACGAGGATGTGTTCGTCTTCATAGACGGTATCGTAAAAGGGCTTTGCCTCTTCGCGCGGGGTGGTGTAGTAGACGACTTCGTCGCCGGCGGCGAGCATGACGTTCTTGCCCGTCCGCTGCCCGTTGATGCGCACGTCTTTTTCGCGCAAGAGGCGCGAAAAGGCGAACGAGCCCTGCGCATAGGTTTCGTCGGTGAAGTCTTTGAGCGTCTGCGCCTTGGGCGCGATAAACTTTTGCATGACGTTCCTTCCAAAACAGCAATATTGCCGCGGCGATGACGGCGGCACAGGCGGCGATGCAGGCGGCGAGCGCCCCCGCCCGCAGCAGGCCGTACACGGCGTACGAGAGCAAAAAGGCGATGCCCGTCTGCGCGGCGGCATACAGCCACGCCCGCCTGCCTACCGCGCGGCGCGCGGCTGCCAGCGCCGAGACGCAGGGAGTGCAGGCGAGCAGAAATGCCAAAAAGGCGACGGCGGAGGGCGCGCTCATGGCGGAGGAAAGCTGCTGCCCGTAAAAGAGAGAGAGCATGCCCGCCACGTTTTCTTTGGCGATGAGCCCCGAAAGCGCCGCCAAGGCGATGCGCCAGTCGTCGATGCCCATGGGGACGAACAAAAAGCGCAGGCCGCGGCTGACGGCCGCCAGCATGCTCGCCTCGCTCCCCGCCCCCACATAGTGCAGCGAAAAGGAGAAGGAGAGCAGGAACCATGCCGCCATCAAAAAGGCGGCCACGACGGTAGCGATCTTCATTATAAACTGTTTGAGCGAAAATAGCAACGATTTGCACAGGGGAAGCAGGGCGGGAAGCTGCGGGCGCGCCAGTTCGAACACGAAGGCGTCGTCTTCCCCTTTACGCAGCACGAGCGCCGCCGCAAGCGCCAGCAGCACCCCCGCCGCGTACACCCCCGCCACGGCGGCGAACGGATCTTCAAAAAAAGAAGAACAGACGGCGAGGTATACGGGCAGCTTGGCGGAACAGGAGATGTACGGCAAGATGCACACCACCCGCCGCTGTACCCGCTCGTTTTCCATCCCGCGCGTGGTGAAGACGGCCGCGGCCGTGCAGCCGAAGCCCATCAGGAGGGGGAACACCGCCCTGCCCGTCAGCCCCACGCGGGCAAGCAGCCCGTCCGCCTGAAAGGCGAGCGCGGACAAAAAGCCGCTCTCTTCCAAAAAGGACAGCGAAAATTGCAGGACGGCGATCTGCGGCAGAAAGGAAAGCAGCATGCCTGCGCTGCCCAAAAGCGCCCGCAGAAATTCCGCCGCCGCATGCGCACCCACGCCCTCCGCGCCGCCCGCCGCCAATTCCGCCAGCCATGCGAACAGCCGCTCGATCGCCCCCTTGCACGCCGCGCCCGGGCCGAAGGAGCCGAAGGCGGCATAGAACACCGCCGCCAGCAGCACAAAAAACAGCGGCACCACCGCCGGCGTGTACAGCAGCTTTTCTAACAGGGTCTGCCGCGCCTCCCCCGCCGCCCACGCGCCCGCGAGCAGAGAAGGCGTACCGCCCGGCAGGGCGCCGCGCTCGGCCTTTTTTGAGGCTTTTTCTTTTCCGTTTTGGAAGGAAACGGGCGGCGTGGCTTTTACCTTATTATTATATAAAGAAGAACCCGGCGCGGCACCCGCCTTTGTACTCTGCACAGGAACGAACGGCGCGGCGTTCCCTTGATCCGGACCGCCCGCATCTTTGAGGCACTTATGCAGAAAGCGGCGCAGGCGGGCGATGTCCTGCTTTTGATGCGCGCAGACGGCGAGCACGGGCACGCCGAGGCGCTCGGCGAGCAGCGCTTCCTTCACGAAGCCGCCGCGGCGTTCCAGCACGTCGCGCATGGTGAGGACGAGCGCCGCCCGTTTGCCCCTGCGGACGAGAAAGGCGAGCAGCTCCAGCGAGCGGGGCAGCGCCGCAGCGTCCGCCACACACACGGCGAGGGCGTTTTCCGACAAAACGGCGTCTCGGGCTGCGCGCTCTTCCATGGCGCAATCTCCCAAAGAATAGACGCCTGGAAGGTCCGCGATCTCCGCCCGCAGCCCGCAAAGCTCCGCCTCGCGCACGCTCTCCGCCACGGTGACGCCGTGCCAGTTGCCCGTCTTGGCGTGCCCGCCGGTGAGGGCGTTGAACAGAGTAGACTTGCCGCAGTTGGGGCAGCCGACCAGCAAAATGCGCGGCTTCACGGGGCGATCTCCTTGACGTCGATACGGGCGGCGACGGATAAGCGCAGGGCGACGCGCGTGCCGCCGCAGGAAAGCAGCAGCCCGCCGCCGAAGGGGGCGCGCCGCAGAAGAACGACTTCTTCGCCCGCCGCAATGCCGAGCGCGCGCAGGCGCGCGGCCTGCGCCCCGCCCACGTTGACGGACACGATCTCCGCCCGCTGCCCGGGGATGAGTTCACAGAGTTTCATACCGCCATCCTATGCGCGGCGCGGCGAAAACAGAACAGGAAAAGTGCACGGTGCGGAAGAAAAACTTGCGGGCAGCACGCCCACAAACACGCCGAAAGGCAAGCCCGCGGGCTTGCCTGCTTTTGCGTAAAATTTGCGTAAAAAAGGAAGCGGCTGCGCCTCGGAAGGGGCGCAGCCGGTAAGTTTTTGTTTTCAGTTTTTGTTTTCAGCCGATGATGCCGTCAAGGTTTTTCAGCCGATGATGGAGATGCCGCTTTCGTGTATGTATTCGAGGTATTTTCCCAGCGCTTCGGCGTGCTTCGAACGGCCCACGGGCAGCTCTTCTCCCGAAGAGAGGGTGACGGAGGTATTGTCGAAGCGGGTGATGTAGCGGCAGTTGACCATATACCCCTTGTGGATGCGGATAAAGCCGAAGGGGGTGAGCTGTTCTTCCAGCGTCTTCATGCGCGAGAGGATGGAGCAGCTGTCCTTTCCGTCTAAATGGAACACCTGCTCGTTGCGCAGGCATTCGACGTACTTCAAAAGCGCCACGTTGACGGTGACCAGCCCGCCCCTTCCGCGCAGCTCGAAGCGCAGGTACGAGTTGGGCTTTGCCAGCTTCTGCTTGACGTAGCGCTCGATGATGCCGGAGATATCCTTCAGAAAATTATCTTTGCGGACGAAGCCGAAGGCGTTGACGTCGAAGGTCTCGAACACCCTGCCCGTGTTGCTGGAGACGAACACGATGTCGGGCGCGGCGCCGCGGGCGGCGATCTTTTTGCACAGGCGGATGCCGTCTACCCCGTCCATGTTGATATCCAGAAACAGCAGGCGGTACGTCTGCTTTTGCAGCGCCTCCAACAGCTTGTCGGGGCGGCGGAACACGTCGATCTGCGCATCTACGCCGTGCGTCGAAAAAACTTTTTTGACGGCAGCGGAGATGATGTCGAGGGCTGGTGCTTCGTCGTCGCAGACGGCAACGGTCAACGTTTTTTCCATAAATTTTATCCCCTTTCGGCGCCGGCAGGATGCGCCTTTTTCGCGTAGTCGGTATCGAGCAGCGCTTCCGAAACGTACTGCCCGTCTTTGATAAAGCAGCGGTAATACCCGTTGTATTTTTTGACCACCTTTTTGATAATTTTTGTGCCGTAGCCGTGCAGTTTTTTATCCGCCTTCCTCGTTTTGCCCTCCGCATCCGGCGCCGTTTTTTTAGTGGGGTTGGTGACGCAGAAGAGCAGATAGTCCCCCTTCATGCCCACGGCGACGCCGATCTGCTCGCCGAGGAATCCCTCGCGCACGCACGCCTCGGCGGCGTTGTCGATGACGTTGGTGAACAGAGCCAGGATGCCGCTCTGCGAAAAGGGAAGCTCGGGCGGCACCGCCACGCGCACGTCCATCTTCAGCCCCATCGAGCGCACCTTGGAAAGCTCTAAATTCAATACCTGATCGACCATCACGTTGCCGCTTTCCACCACGTCGCACAGCGGCTTGGAAAAGGTGCCGACGAGCTCGTTAAAATAGGCGCGCAGGTCGTCGTACTTGTTCTGTTCCAACAGCGACTGCATATAGGCGTACTGATTTTTGACGTCGTGCCGCACTTCGCGCAGCTCTGCAAGGCGCGCCTCGGAGAGGGTGAGCAGCTGTTCCAGCGAACGGGTCTTCTGCCGCTCCGCCTGATAGGCGAGCACGCGCTCTTTTTCGCGGCAGATGTAATAGGTCATGAAATAGGTGACGATGTTGATGATGAACATCGCCCCCTCGACGAGGGAGATATAGCCAGCCAGGGCGTTGCTCGCCTCGTGCATATCTCTGTTATACAGGCGCATCAGCTCGTAGGTGATGCACAGCATGGCCGAGAGCAGGTTGCAGGCCGTGTTCAGGGCGGCGTCGAAGCCGCTCAGCTCGAAGCGGAACAGCGGATACTTATAAAAGACGCAGGCGCACACGACCGTCAACAGAGAGGCGATGACCTTGGTGACGGCGATATCGAACCCTTCCACGCGGAATTCGATCATGTTGCCGCAGATGGTGCCGAAGGACGCCATCAGCACGGCGGCGGCAAAGACGGCGCACCCCATCGCCATGCGCGCGGCGGCGCTGTGGCGGCTGCGCACGGCGGCGTACAGGGCGATGCCCAGAAGATAATTCCAATAGGAGCCGAAAGTCAGGCGCGCCAAAGCCGCCGTCACGGAGAAAACGATGTTGAGCAGCAAAAACACCGCCGCCAAACAGACCGTTTCCACCGCAAAGCGCAGCGGCTTGATCTTTGTGCCCGCAGGCACGCCCAACAGCAGCACCGCCGAAAAGGCGATGCACAGCAGCTGCACCACCAGCGGCGCGTCGAAATTGTGTTCAAAAAACCTGAGGACGGCTTCGCCGATCATATCTTTCCCCTCCGCCACGATCTTTACTTCTTCCCCCGGCAAAGCGCGAAGGCTTCGCCGATCATATCTTTCCCCTCCCGTCAGCCGCCATTATACCATATGTAAGACCTTTTTTCAATACTTTTTTGACAAACAACATTGTTTTGCGGACGAACGGCAGAAAAGCGGCCGCGAAACGGGGCCCGGCAGACGGGCAGAGCGCAAAACGCAGCGCCCGGGCAGACGCGGCCCGCGAGATGCGCGGGCGAACAGCGGAAAGGGCCGCAAAAAACGCCCGCGAAATACCGCGGGCGAACTGCGGAAAGGGCCGCCCGCAAAGCGGACGGCCCTCCCGATCGGAGCCTTTATCAAGCCAATGTAAACCGGTTTGTTTGGGCTTGGTCATTCAGATCAATACTCGTCGTATTCGGAAGTCTCCTTCTTCTTTTCCTTCGCCTTGACCTTGATCACGTCTTTGGCGATGAGCATGTCGAGGACGACGGCGCCGACGCACAGCAGGCCGACGAAGACCCAGGCGACGATGATGCCGATCTGCCAAGGAGACATGGTGTAGTAGAACGTTTCACCCGGAGCGATGCCCTGCACGATGTTGGAGTTGGCCTTATTGTAGAGGGTATAGCGGGTGGACTGCTTCAGCCACCAGATGGCGGAATCGCTCTCCGTGTCGTACAGGCCGTTGGTGCCGTTGTTGGACAGGGTGAGGTTCTGGCCGCGGCGGAGCGCGAAGTCGGTGGTCATGTAGGTATCAGGCTCGCCGCCCGCGTCGGTGATGACCGTGCCGGTGAAGCCCCACTCGGTGCGCAGGATGCCGTTGATGGAGATGGACGCGCCGCCGTAGGTAGCGCCGATGCGGTTGTAGCAGCTCATGATGCCGGTCGCGCCGCTCATTTCGGTGCTCATCATCTCGTACTCGCCCGCTTCGTTGGTGCCGTAGTAGTTGATGGTACGGGTAGCTTCCTTCATGTAGATCTCCCAGGCGCGCAGGTACACTTCGCGGAAGGCCTGTTCGTTGACCCACGAGCAGTAGCCGTTATCCTGGCGGTGCAGTTCCTGATCGTTGAGCACATAGTGCTTCATGAAGGTGATGAGGCCCTTTTCGGAAGCCGCGGAGGCCTCGGCAGCACCCATCTTGCCGCAGAGCACGGGATCTTCGGAGTAATACTCGTAGTTCCTGCCGCCGAATGCGGAGCGGTGCTGGTTCATGCCGTAGCCGTACAGGCCGGTGATGGGCGCGCCGTCTGCCTGCTTCTGCCAGAATGCCTCTTCGGCGAACGCCTCGCCGACGCGGTATGCAAGCTCGGTGTTGAAGGTAGCCGCCACCATGGGAGCGCCGCAGTACCACTTATTGACGCCGCTGATGGTCAGCTGGTGCGCATAGTAGCCGTACGGGCTGTCTGCATCGTAGCTGAGGGGAACGCCGTTCTCTTCGTCCGCGATCTCCTGCCAGCCGCCGTTGGAGAACATGTTGACCATGGAGTCGAGGGTGAACTGGTTGATGTAATCGTCCCACTTCGGGTCGTCGATGGGAACGCCGCGCATATCTGCCAGGGTGTACGAGGTCTCGTCCACATCGACTTCGGGCGTCTCTTCGATGGGGTTGCCCTGTTCGTCGGGCGCGTTCTGGTTTTCATCCGACCACACGTCGTATTTGGCGATGGCTTCCAATGCGCGCTCGTCGGAAACGACCATGTCGTCCCCTTCGGGAGCGGTGGGGAAGGAACCCTTGAAGTCGGCGCGGGTGAAGTCATAGATGTAGCCGTCGCCGGACACGGAGGTGCCGGTGTACTGCTTGAACTTGTAGTTGAGCTCGTCGTCCATGACGTTGGTGGCGACGACCTCGTCGGAGGCGCGCTTGCCGTTCTCTTCATTGAAGACGATCTTTTCGGCGATGTCGTACGTCCAAAGCACTTTTTCCTGCTCGGAAGCGCTCATCTCGTCGATGGAAGCCCAGCTGTGGCTGCCCTCTTCGTCGGAGGCGAGGTAGAACTTATATTCGCCCGCATCCAGGAGGTATGCCTTTTCGTTGATGTAATCGTAAGAGGTGAAGTAATCCTGCTTGATCTCGATGGTGACCGTTTCGGAAGCGCCCGGCTGCAGGAGCTGCGTCTTGGCGAAGCCGCCCAAAGAGACGTGCGCCTTTTCCACCTGGCCTTCTTCCCAAGGGACGTTGACGTAGATCTGCGCCACGCCTTTGCCCGCCACGTCGCCGGTGTTGGTCACTTTGACCTGGAAGGTAAAGGTCTCGGTCTCTTCGTCGTATGCAGGCGTGCCTTCATACTCGTGCGAGAAGGTGGTGTACGAGAGGCCGTAGCCGAAGGGATAGACGACTTCGGTATCGTAATCGTAGCCGTCGTAGTTGCCCTTGGAAGCTTCGACGGCAGCCGTTTCGTGATAGCGGTAACCGATGTAGATGCCCTCTTCATACTCGACGAAGTAGGTGCTGTTCGCATACGAATTGAGGGATGCGCTGTTGCTGTATTCAAAGCTGCCGAAGTTCACATACGTCGGGTCGTTGCGCAGGTAGCGGGCGTAGATGTCGGGGGTGTGGCCGGAAGGGTTGACCTCGCCGCCGAGGATGCGTGCCAGCGCCTTGCCGCCCTGCGAACCGACGCAGCCTGCCCAGTAAGCGCCGACGATCTTGGAGAAGTTATACGTCTTGCCGCTGTACGGGTCGGTGTACATGCCGTTATTCATGTTGGGATCGTTATCGTCCAAAAAGCCCAGTTCCATAGTGTTGGCGGCGTTGATGACGATGATGACCTTATTGAAGTTTTTGCAGGCGTAGTCGATGAGGGCCATCTCTGCGTTGTTGATGGAAAGGCCGGTGCGGTGGTATTCCGCCGAGCCGGAATCGGTGACCTGGTCGTTGCCTTCACCCGAATTGCGCTTGATGGTGATGACTGCGGTGTCATACTCGGCAAAGGTGTTGGCAGCCGCCGCCAGCGAGGTGGCGGGGTCGGCGAAGTCGCCGTTGGCGGAAGCGTAGATGCTGTTGACCGCCTCGTTGGTGTCGAAGTACTCTTCCAGCCCCGCGCCCAGAGATACGGCGCCTTCGGTGGTGGAAGGATCCTCGCCGCCGGACATGTTGTTGTGCCAGCTGTAGTAGCCGAGGATGGTCACTTTGGTGCTCTTGTCAAGCGGCAGAGCGTTGTTCTTGTTCTTCAGCAGGACGATGCCTTCTTCGGCGGTCTCTTGGGTGACTGCCTGCGCGTTGGCGAGGGCTTCCTCTTTGCTGCTCGTATCGAATTCGATATAGTCGGCGTCGAGGTCGTCGCCCGTGTCGGTGACCACGCGGTCGCCGCGGCCGAGGAACTGATCCATGTACGCGCTGAAGGTGTACATGACGCAGGTCACGGCGATCATCAGCGCCAGCAGGATGCAGGCGGCGGCCGAGATCCAGGCGATCGCCTTCTTTTTTGCGTTGTTGTTCATTCTTTACCTCCGTTTTTATTGATTGACAGGTCTGTTTTTGCGTGCATACGAACGCTGATACAGCAGGAACACGCCGTTGCCGATCTTGACGATGGCGAACACGAGGCAGGCGACAAAGGTAATGATGGGGTACGCCAGCGTCGTGTAGGTGCCTGCCGCCAGGGCGGGCTCTAAGATCTGGGTGCGGAAGCCGCTGCCCGCGCCGAGGTTGGAAGCGACCAGCTCGGAGAGGGGCGCCACGTTGAGCAGCACGCAGCCGCCGAACAGCAGGCATGCCGCCATGATGAAGTCGCACACCGCCTTGCCGCGGTTTTTCATCTTCGTCTTGACGATGCCGCAGACGATGATGGCGATGATGGGCAGGATGACTGCCAGCGTCGTCCAGATATTGAAGCCGAAATCGTAGGTGTTGGGGACATAGTCGCCCGCCAGCGAGCCCGCGGGCTCGAACAGGGCGAAGATGGCGACGGGGATGTACCCGCAGCCGAGGAAGGTCATCTGCCAGCCGTAGTAGTTGTACCCGTCCGCATATTTGCCGATATCCGTCTGCAAGCAGGTGGCGGGCATCAACAGGAAGGCGAACAGGACCACTGCCGCAGCGATGGCAGCCACGAGGGAGAGGATACGCAGCGGCTTGGCGATTCGCTTGAGCTGCTGCAGCTTCTGCTGTGCGTTTTCAGCCATTGTTCCCTCCCCTTACACCGAAGCGGTGAAGTTGACCACCGTCTCTATTTCTTGCACAAACGGCCCGAATCCGGTCGTCACGGGGAAGTGCAGCTCCATGGAAACGGTGGAGCCTTCCGTCACGGACGTGTAGGTGCCGTACTTAGTGGTGATGCCGTAGTTGCCGTTCGCGTCCTTGGTGTAGGTGCCGCTGAAATACGACTTGCCGTCGGATGCGCCCGTGACTTTGGCAAAGCCCTTTTCCGTCAGGGTGAGGGTGTAATCCGCACTCTCCATGACGACGACGTCTTCGCCTTCAAAGTCTTTATCGGTGTACTTGTCCCAGGTGAATTGACTCGGATCGCAGGAAGCGTACAGGGTCATGGAAGAAGAGCCGCCTCCCGGGCCGGACGAAGCCGGCTTATACTGCATGCGGTAGCCTTCTTTGCCGGCGATATCGCAGTAGGCGTCGGTGGTATAGGCGGTGCCGTTGACGTCCATGGTGATGACGTGGTTGGTCTTGTCTTCGCTCCAGCTGCCCTTGCCGCTGTAGGTGAGGCTGTTCGAGGTGCCGGAGAGGGAAACGACGGAACCGTCCGGCATCAGATAGATGTAGCCGGAAGCGAGGTTGCCCGAGCCGCCTTCCTGGCCGCCGCGGAACATGTAGGTGCAGGTGCGCTCTTCATAGATCTTGTAGTTGGCGTCCAGCGTCTTGCGGTAAGAGGAGTCTTTCGCCTCCATGCGCACGAGCGTCTCTTCCGCCGCCGTGCCGTCCACCGTGGGAGCGGCATAATAATAGAAGTAATGCCTGCCCGAAGTGGTATCGAAGTTGACGTGGATGACGGTGTCTTTGGCGTCGTCCATGTTCAGGGTGTAACCCCAGCCGGCTTCTTCGCTCCAGCTGCCGCCGATGGTGAAGTTGTAGGCGGCAAAGTCCGACGAGCCCCCTTCATCCTCTTCCCCTTCTTCGGCAAAAGTCACGGCGCCCGTCTCCTGCGCTGCAGCGCTGAACGGGAACCCGCCGCCCGGACCGCCCGGGCCGCCGCCCTGCTGTGCTTCACCCGTACAGGTGCCGACAAGTTCCAGCGTTTTGTCCGCATTCAGGTCCATAGACAGGTTATACGTCTTCTGCGCAATGGTGACGCTCGCATCCCAGTTGGTGCCGTCGGTGGCCACAAAGTTGAGCACCGCAGCGTCGGGATCGCCGGGCTCGTCTTCTTTCGGCCCGCACCCTGTCAGCACGCACAGGCTCCCTGCCAACAGGCAGCCGAGCGCCAATGCCGACAGCATTTTGAATCGTTTCATATTTTACCTCCTGATCGTTGCAAGCGGCGCGGCCCCGCGCGCATCGGGCCACCGCCTCTTTCCGCGTACTATTGTACCAGCACCCCCGCCCGATTGCAATACCCCCGTGACATTCATAAAACCGCGCCGCACAAACGACGGGCATTTTGCTACGAACGTACAAAAAATAAGGACGAACGACAAAATATATGCCGTTCGTCACCGTAAAACGCCCTTTCGCCGCACGCCAGCGGCTTTCACGCCGCGCGGGGCTTTCTGATCTTGCGCCCGTTCTTTTATAATTTTTTTTTGCAAGAGAAAGGGAACGCCCGACTGAAGCGAACCCCAAAGATTGGACAAAAATTTAATTAAATTGTTTGGTGATGAG
>ERZ1643247.792-NODE-792-length-34756-cov-27.687012_pt1 | contig 34756 bp, 27 predicted proteins | sample MGYA00579264_ERZ1643247 | MGnify/ENA primary metagenome ERZ1643247 (study PRJEB29033, sample SAMEA4952262) | chicken gut metagenome | biome: Broiler Chicken; feature: Gastrointestinal Tract; material: Caecum | place: Ireland | collected 2018 | study: Broiler... | reverse complement strand
CGCTCGTATCCGAGTCGGTAGAAAGATCCCCGTCGGAAAGCGCCGCGACCTCCTCCGCCGTTTTGCCGATAAACAGGGAAAGCTCTGCGGTGTAGCCCATCGTGCTCTGTCTGAGCGGCAGGATATTGCTCACCTTGCCGTCTCGTATATTGATATAAAAGAGCAGCGGCTGCCTGTAATTGTATTCGGAGAGATCCGCATATCCTTCCGCAAGGAACGAAACTCCGCCGAAAGCCGAAGAATTGCCCGCCGCCCTGATCCGGGAAGCGTTTTCGGGAAGCGTCAGTCCGTTTGCCGTCACGTCGTAATCGAGCAGGCATTCGAGGAGCATCTCTTTCAGCGCCGTATTCGTGCGCGTGGCGCTCGTATCCGAATCGGTAGAAAGATCCCCGTCGGAAAGCGCCGCGACCTCCTCATAATTTTTTCCTATGAACAGAGGAAGCTCCGCGGTATAGCCCATCGTGCTCTGCACTATGGGTATGATTTCGGATATCCTTCCGTCTTTGACCGATACGCTGTACAAAAGCTGTTGTTGGTAATTGTATTCCGAAAGGTCGGCAACGCCCTTCACCAGATAAGTTCTGCCGCCGAAGATCGCGGAATCCGCCGCCCCGACGATGTAGTTATAGGAAGCGATAAGCTCCGTTCCGTTATGATCGTTATCCGCGGCTATGAAGCATTCTTCCACCATGCCCTGCAACGCCGTATTCGTGAGCGTTGCGCTCGTTTCCGAATCGGTAGAGAGGTCTTCGCCGGAAAGCGCAGAAATTTCCCCGTACGTTTTTCCGACGAACAGCGAAAGTTCCGCCGTATAGCCCATCGTGCTCTGGGTGATCGGTTCGATCTCCGCAACCGTGCCGCCCGGCATATCGATGACCACTTTATATTCGAGCTGCTGGGTATAGCTGTCCGTGATCGCCGCGCCGCCCTGCACGTCGAAGTAATAATATCCCTTTCTGTCCTTTGCCATCGTCCGGATATAGCGATACTGCGCGGGAAGCGAGGCCTCCGCGGGCCGGTTGTATTCCGCGACCGCGATGACGGGCGTGCCGATCGCAAGCGCTGCCGCAAGCGCAACGCACAGACCGCGCATGCTCCACTTCATGACCTGCGGTTTCGGCGTTCCCTTTTTCGTGCGCTGCCCGAACCGGACGGGCAGGAGGAACCTGTCCATGGCGGGCACGAGCAGGTTCATGAACAGTATCGCGAGAGAGGTGCCCTCGGGATAAGTGCCGAACCTTCTGATGATCATGGTGATGACGCCCAGCCCGAACGCATAGAGGATACGATTGATCTTCCACTTCGGAGAGGTGGCGTAATCGGTCGCCATGAAAAAGGCGCCGAAAAGCAGACCGCCCGAAAAAATCTGCAAGAGAATTTCCTTCGCGCTGTTCCAGCAGAAGAGCGCCATCATCGCCGCCGTCAAGATATATACGACGGGAATGCGCCAGTCGATCACCTTTCGCGCGATCAGGTATACGCCGCCCGCAAGAACGGCGAGCTTGCAAGTCTCCCCTATGCTCCCGCCGATACTGCCGAAAAACAGCTGCAAAACGTTGCCCCAATACCCTTCAACGCCGAAAAAGCTTTCGGCAAGCGCGGCCGTGCCGCCGCCGAGATAGGTGGCGCCCGTCGAGCCGTCAGCCCCGAGGATATTGCCGGAAATGTCCGCCCCGATAAACGAGGTCATCGTGCCGCTGTATGCGAGCAACAAGAACACGCGCGCGGCGGCGGCAGGGTTGGCAAAATTTCTGCCCAGCCCGCCGAAGAGCATTTTTACGATAATGATGGCAAAAACGCCGCCGATCACGGGGATATACCAGGGCGCGCGGGGAGGAAGATTCAGCCCCAGAATCACCCCCGTAACGAGTGCGGAAAGGTCTTTCGTAAAGGGTTTTTTTCGGATCAGATTATAGATCTGTTCGCTCGCAAAGCACGTCGCAACACAGATGGCGACGAGCATGAGCGCGTAGAGCCCGAAGTACACCACCCCGCATACGAGGCAGGGCAAAAGCGCGATCAGAACGTCCAGCATGATGCGGCGGGTCGTCGCGCTGTCTTTTTTATGCGGAGAAGCCGCTACTTTATAATTGGCGATCTCAGCCATTTGTTTTTTCCGCTCCTTCTCCGTTATTTTGCTGCGCGCGCTCGCGTTCGCGGGCGAGGCGCGCCTGCACATTCTTTTTTGCAAGTTTCACGCTCTGCATGAGGAACCGTTTGGCGGGGCAAACATACGAACAGCAGCCGCAGCCGATGCACTGCGCCGCCCCGAACGCCTCGGCTTCGTCGTACTTTTTATCGAAGAGCGCCCTTTCGATAAAGACGGGCGAAAGCCCCATCGGGCACGCCTGCACGCACCTGCCGCAGCCGATACAGGGATCCGCGGCGTCGCTTTGGCACTCGTTTTCGCCGAGGAACAACAGCGACGAAGAAGTTTTCGTCGCGCATATCTTTAAGGAAAAGACGGGCTCGCCCATCATCGGGCCGCCGGAAACGATGCGCGCGCAATCCTCGTGCGCGCCGCAGAACTCCGCGATCGCCCGATAGAGAGTTCCGTTTTTTACCCAGATGTTGCAGGGTCTGTCCGTTTTGGAGCCGCTCACCGTCATCACCCTTTCATAGCACGGCGTGTTTTCCCGCACCGCTTTATAGACCGCGAGCGCGGTATGCACGTTTACGACCAGCACGCCCGCGTCGGAAGGCAATCCGCCTTCGGGGATCACCCTTTTCGTACAGCCGTAAACGAGCTGTTTTTCCGCGCCCTGCGGATACCTCGTTTTCAGCTCCTTCACGCGGATACCGCCGTCGGCAAGGGAAGCGAGTCGCTTCGCCGCGTCGCGCTTGTTGCTCTCGACGCCGATGACCGCCTCTTTCGCGCCGCAAGCCGTCATGCACAGACGTACGCCTTCCAGAAGCTCCTCCGAAAATTCGAGCATGATCCTGTGATCGCAGGTGATATACGGCTCGCACTCCGCGCCGTTCACCACGAGCACGGCGATCTCTTTGTCCGTTCCGAGCTTTGCTGCGGTGGGAAAGCCCGCGCCGCCCATGCCGACGATGCCCGCCTCCGCGATGCGCGCAAGAATGCCGGGCCTGTCCTGCGAGGAAAGGGGCGGAAGATAAGCCTTTTCCTCTTTGAAATCGTTTTCGATCAGGATATGGTCGAGCTTTTTGCCGGACAGCGTTATATGCCCCACGACTCCCTTGACCGTTCCCGAAACGGGAGAAAACACGTTTGCGGAGAGCCCCTCTGCGGCTTTCGCGATCAATTCGCCGCACAGCACGCGCTGACCGGCCGACACGACCGGCACGGCAGGCCGCCCGATATGCTGCAAGAGCGGAACGTAAACCGTTTCCGGCTCGGGCCCGCGCGAAATCGCTTCGCCGGCGGAAAAGCCCTTGCAATCTTTCAGATGTACACCGTTAGAAAAAGTAAACAATAAACAGCCTCCTGTCAACGAGCTTTCCGACGAACGGCGGCTCGGCTTATAACCATGAAAATTTTACCATTTTTTCCGAAACTTGTAAAGAAAAAGGCCGTAAAAAAGCAAAATATAACAATTTATTAACGGGGCATAAGCCGTACTTTACGCCCCGCCGCCCTCTTTTTTCTTTTTGATCTGCATAATGCCCTGATACGCCTGCCACAAAGACAGAAGACATAAAAAAATGCCGAACGCAGCGCGCAGGAACCTGCCCGAAAGCTCCTTCACGAAAAAGCCCCCGAGCGCGGACAGCAGCACGGCGGGCACGATCAGCCACAAAATGCCCTTCGTGTCTACCAGCCCGTTGGCAAAATGGACTTTCAGAGAAAATATCGCCATCGGCAGGAAAGACAGCAGATTGACCGACTGCGCCAGGTGCTGTTCCACGCCGCAGAATATGGTAAGGATCGGTATGAGCACGGTGCCGCCGCCCATGCCCATGCCGCCGAGAAGCCCCCCGGCGATTCCCGCAAGAAGATAGATCAGAAAACGCATTTTAATTCCCTCACAAAATCAAAAGATCATGCGGACGCCCGCCGCAAACATGACGGCGGCAAACAGGAGAGTCGCCTCCCCTGCGGAGAGCAGATTGAGCGCCCGCGCGCCCAAAAATCCGCCGAACGTAACGCCGATGCAGACGGAAAGAAAGAGCTCCGTCTGAAAATAGCCGTTGATCAGATACAAAACACCGCTGACGAAACTGACCGGAAGAATGATCAGGATCGCCGTTGCGTGAGCCACGAGCGGCGGTTTTTTTGCAAAGGCGGTGAGAAAGGGAACGACGATCATGCCGCCGCCCCCGCCGAACAATCCATTCACCGCGCCCGTCACAATGCCGCCCCCGCCGAGCACCCACTCGTTTCTTGAAATCTTCATATTTCCCTGCGCCTCCCTTTTTAATCGATGTATCCGTATTAGTTTGTGCCCGCAAAGCAAAAATAAATTCAATTTTCACTTTTTTTTAACCGTTATCGCTTGATTTTAATCGCCATTTATATTAGAATAAGATAGTACGATTTTGGTTTTTACAGAAAAATTACAAGTGTACGTTTAATTTCATCAAATTTCAGTAAAGGTGTATTATATGGCAAAAATCAGACAACTCGGCAAACTGAGAATCACGACTTGGATCATCGCGCTGCTTATGCTGATCGCGTCTTGCTCGCTCGTTCTTACAGCTTGCTCCGGAACCTCCAATGATGACGACGACGACACGACGGAGACCCCGACCGACACGCAGACGTTCGCGAACGGGAACTTCGAATTTTATGACGACAGCGACGGCTCTTACCTCATCGCGACGCCGGACAGCTGGACGTCTTCCACGCAGGGCAGCACCTCCCTTGCCAAATCGGGCACGGTGGATACCTCCGTCAATTGGGGAGAAAAGTTCGTCTATGCCAGAACGGAATACGAAAAGCGGCAGGACGAAGACAACACGGAAGACGAGCCCGACGAATATTATACCGACATAGACAGCGATTACGACGTTCCCGGCTGGGATCTCGCGAACGCAAAGCAAGCGGACGACGCCGACGATCTGACCTACGAAAATATTTCCGCAGCGGAGATCAACGCGGTCAACCCCGGCACGCATAACGTTGCGGCAGGTACGGCGGACGAGGAGAACGGCACGCACGTTCTCATGCTCCATAACTACCGCTCGAACGGCTACGGCACGGCGGCGAGGTATGCCTCTTCTTCCATCACTTTGCAGGCGGGTTCCGCGGTCAAATTTTCCGTTTGGGTAAAAACCTACGGCCTGACCTATAATGATAATTCCGCGGTAAACGGCAACCGGGGCGCTTACATCGAAGTTTCCAATACGGTGGGCGGCACCGAGCAGGATCCCCTCGTTATCCAAAATATAGATACGCAGGCGCTGAACGCTCAGAACAACAATAACGGTTGGGTACAGTATACCGTATACCTGAAAGCATCTTCTTACGCTTCCACGAGCTTTACCGTTTATCTCGGGCTCGGCAGAACCAACGCCGTTGACGACAACAATTTCGAATACGTGCAGGGCTACGCCTTCTTCGACGATCTCGAATATGAAGTCATGACTGCCGCCGAATATGAAACGGCGGTTGCGGCAGAAACGAATATCAGCGAATACGAACTTGATATCTATTCCTCCGATGCAATGAAGGTCGATTCCGTTTCCGACGCAAACCTCTCGCTGAGAACGTTTGCGCTCGATCTCGACGTATTCAAAACGGCTCCTTCTTCTTTCACATTGAACAATGACAATGTGACCATCGAAGAAACGAGCACGATCAGAAACGGCAACAAATATACGCTCGATAATTATCTTTCCAATGCGAAACTGCTTCGCGACGCAAACGATGCCGGCCGCTCGGGGATCAAAACCGTCGATCAAATCACCACTGCCAACGGCTATGCAAATTCCGTAACGGAAGACTTCAATGCGGAAACCTTTACAGGGCTGTTCGGAGAAAACGCGCAGATCCTCATGCTTTACAGCGGAGCCGGCGCCCCCTATTCGACCGAAATCAGCAGCAGCAACACCTCCGTTGCGGATCTGTTCACCGTATCCCCCGAAGAAACGCTGATGATCCGCTTCTGGGTCAAAACGTCTTCCCTCGACGGCGGCACGGGCGCAACGGTAACGCTTATCGACTACGAAACGGAAACGGCGATCGGTGCGGTCGACACGACGACCATTGCGGCGGTCGATCTCAAAGACGATAACGGCACGGACGAAGACATCTTTGACGGTTGGCAGCAGTGTTACTTCTACGTTTCCAACGATACGAAAGACGATCTCACCTTTACCCTGAAATTCAACTTCGGCCCGACGGACATCGTCGATACGACTATCTCCTCTTATGTAAGCGGCTATGCGGCTTTCACCGGATTCGAATACACCCGTCTTTCCGACGAAGAAGCGAGCCTCGCTTCCACCGGCACTTACGCGGTACAGGCGTCTTTGACGGGCAGCCCTGCCGAAACCAATTCGGGCACGGGATTCGACGATCCCGCCTATACCGACAGCACGGAAGGTTCCGCGGCGATCGAAAGCGGGTTTGCCGATCTGCGCACTTATGACGGCGTATACGGCAACTCCAAATATGTCGGCGGCACCGAACTTACGAGCGGCGTCAACCAATACGACAACGCGGGCCTTATCAATAAGGAATACGCCGAAAATTACTGGGGAACGGACACCGCCGCCCCTGCTCCCGAATGGCTGCAAACGGTCGTTACCAGCTACACGCAGGCGATACAGAATCTTACCCTTACGGCACAGACATGGTGGGATACCGTTATCGGTTCCAACTCGACCCAGCCCCTGCTCATCGTAAATCCGGGTGAGGAGACCACCTCTTACGGCTTTATCGGCGCAGAAACGAGCATCAGCACGACCGCTTACACGCAAGTCAATCTGCGCGTTAAGCTGAGTGCCAACGCCACGGCGTATATCTATCTTATCGATACGACCGAAAATGCAGACGCCGAGACCAAATACGTCGACCCTCTGAAATATACGAGCGGCATCTCTTACAGATATGACAGCGACGGCAACGTCGTTACCAAGGATCCCGACGAAGATGATTTCGACGAAGACACGGATACCCTCTTCTATAAGCAGAGCAATGGTCTTTGGTCGACTTCCGCAACGCACAGCGGCGACTTCTATTACGCCAACCTCGCTAATTATGACGAAGACGAAGACGGCAATCTGACCGATTCCGACGGCAATATCGTCTACTATCTGCACGACGGCGAATATTACAGATATCACAACGAGGATACCGACGCATACAGCGTTGCGGTAAGAGATTTCACGAAAGCTGGCGTAGACGAAAACAGGCTCGCAGCCGCAACGTTGCAGAGCGAAACGAGCAAAGACCTCGTACAGGTCGTGCATGGCAGCGACGTTTCCGCAGATCAGTGGGTTTACGTAAACTTCTTCATCGCAAACGGCAGCGAAGCGAAAAATTATCGTCTCGAAGTCTGGAACGGCTCCCGCGACAACAGCGTAAAAATGGCTGCGGACAGCTATGTGATCTTTGACAACGTAAGCTATACGACGTTGGACGAGACCAATTTCAACAATATGCTTTCCGACAGTCTGGAAGCGCTGGGTATGGACAGCAAGTTCAACGACACGCGCTATGCCACGACCGATGAAATTCTGGAAGCTTACAGAGAAAACCCGAACGCGTTTATCTCTGAAAACGCAAACGGCGCTTCCCTCATCTATTATAACTTCTCCCTCTTCGACGACAAGAATTATACGCCGTACGACGAGAACAACGATCTTGACACGAGAGACAGCGACCCTTACGCAGACTACGATCCTTCCTCCTATTCGGATACGGTCGCTTACCTGCGTTATAACGGAAGCGACAACGGCTACATCGAGTACAATACTTTCGTCAATTACGGCGCGAGCGAGATCGATGTTGCGACGAGCGACGGCTCTACCGACGACGACACGACGGACGACACGACGAGCGGCGGAAGCGACACGAACCTGTGGCTGCTGATCCCCTCTATCATTCTCGCGGCGGCACTCTTCATCACGTTGATCTCCATGCTCGTGAAGAAGCTGCTCGGCAATATCCGCCGGAATAAAGTGCGTACCACGTCGCAGTATGACGCAAGGCGCACCCGCTATATCAGAAAACTGAAACTTTCCGAAGAGGCGGAGGACGAGAGAGACGAGAGCGTTCCCGACGTACTCCCCGACGAAGACGAGATAGACGAAGAAGACATCTACCGCGTCGAGGACGACACCGCAACCGACGAAAAGGAAACCGATGATACGGATCCTTATGCAGACGAAGCGGGCGATCAGAACAACGGCGACGATAAATAATCGGGCGCAATAAAGCAAAAACGCGAGCCCCGCAAGCACATGCTTGCGGGGCTCTTTTTACTTTGAAACGCCTTTCCTTTTTTCTGAACTGTTATATTATATACCCTAAACTTTGGGATCACAGGCATCAAGCTATTTTTTCTTTTTGCGGTGCTTTTTCAGATCGCGCAGAATGGTTTTTATGCCTTTGAGTCTGTGCCCGTTTGCGATCTGCACGAAGCCCTCCGCGCCCTTGCGGGACAGTCGTATCCCCATCGTAAGCCCCAAAACGGGCATCTGTGCGATCACCTTTCTCTGCATATTGGCAGTATGCCGATCTTTTCCCGCTCCCGCAAATTTTACGATGAGCTTATACAGCAGCCTGCCGCCCCTGCTCTTTTGCAGATCTTCGAGCGGTGAATGCAGCGTGATCGGCAGAATTTGCCGCGGCTCGGGTATCTTTACGCCCGAAAGCGCGAGGAATCGCTCCCTCGAAAGCGCGCTGCCCGGCGCAGGAAACGCGGGCGCAGACATCGTTTCGGCATCTTCTCCGCCGTCGGCGAAGACGATCGCCTCAGCGCGCACATCGCGAGAAGAAGACGCCGCATAGATCGTATATTCTCCGCCTTCTATACACCATTCCCGCCGCTGCGGGCTGTAATGTGCGAAGGCCTCCCAGCCGAGCGTGAAAGAAACGGCCTTTTCCTCGCCTGCCTGCAAACAGACCTTCTCAAAAGCGCGCAGTTCCCTGATCGGTCTGCATATCTTCGGCGCTCTCTGCCCGACATAGATCTGTACGATCTCAGCGCCCGCGCAGGTACCCGTATTTTTTACGGGAACGCGCACCGTCAAAACGCCCTCTCCGCGATAACGGTTCGAGGAAAGCTCTATTTTGCCGTATTCAAAACTCGTGTACGACAGCCCGAAGCCGAAAGGAAAGAGAACTTCTTTTTCGGCGGCGTCGTACCAGCGATAACCTGTATAAATGCTCTCCCTGTATTCCGCGTACTCCTCGTTTTTGCCAAAGTCGAACGCGCTCGGTACGTCTTTATAACAGAGCGGGAATGTTTCCGCGAGCTTACCGCTCGGATTCCTGTCTCCGAACAGCAAAGCCGCGCACGCCCTGCCGCCCAAGCAACCGGAAAAATAGGTCAGCAGAACCCCTTTAACGCTTTTCAGCCACGGCATCGAGACGGGCGCGCCGCAAGTCAATACGACCACAACGTTTTGATTGACTGCCGCAACCCGCTCTATGAGCTCCGTCTGCTCGGGCGGAAGGTCAAGAGATGTTCTGTCGTATCCCTCGCTCTCCGTCCCCTCATACGATCCCGCAAAAATCACGGCGCGCTCCCTTACGCTCGCCACGGCGACCGCTTCCGCGATCAGTTTTTCGTCTGCGCCGCGCCCGTCTTGTGTAAATCCCGGCGCATAGTCGTACCGAACGCCGCGCTCTTTGAGCGCCGCCAAAAAAGATACTTCCTCCGCGGGGATCACATGACCGCTGCCTCCGCCCTGATAATACGGCTTTTCCGCAAAGGCGCCGATCACGGCGATCTTCTCTTTGTTCTCCTTGTCGTAAGGCAGAACGCCCTCGTTTTTCAGCAATACGGCGGAAGCTTCGGCTATTTCCTGTGCGAGAGAAAGGCTTTCTTCCCTGTTAAAAAGCGCATTTATCTTCTCGCCTTCTCTTGCCTTCAACAAGAGCTCTATGACCTTGCCCGCGCGCGCGTTCAGCGTCTCTTCCGTCATTCCGCCCTCTCGCAGCGCCGCGAGGATCTCCTCTTCCCCGCCGCAGATGCCGGGCATTTCCAGATCCAGCCCAGCCTCGTACGATTCCGCCTGATCGCGCATCGCGCCCCAGTCGCTCAAAAACAGACCGTCAAAGCCCCATTCGCCGCGGGCGATCTCCGTCATCAGCCGCCCGTTCTGCGAGCAATAGGTGCCGTTCAGCTTGTTATAGGCCGTCATGACCGCCCACGGGCGGGCTTCTTTTACGATGATCTCGAATTGTCTGAGATAGATCTCGCGCAGCGCTCTTTCGTCGACGAGGCTGTCCGAGATCATTCGTCCGTTTTCCCGTGAATTGCATGCAAAATGCTTGACGCAAGCGCCCACGCCGACGCCCTGCAACCCCTTTACATACGCCGCCCCGAGCTTGCCCGAAAGGAGCGGATCTTCCGAAAAATATTCGAAATTGCGACCGCACAGAGGGTCTCGCTTGTGATTGACTGCCGGCCCGAGCAACACGGCGACGCCCTCTTTTTTGCACTCCCTGCCCAGCGCCTCGCCGAGCCTTAGCATGAGAGAAACGTCCCATGAGCAAGCCGCGGCGCAGCCCGCGGGATACGCCGTTGCGGGCAAACTCTCGTTTATGCCCGCCATATCCGCTTTGCCCTGCTGTTTCCGAAGCCCTGCGGGGCCGTCGGTCAGCATGATCTTCCCGAGAGCTTCGCCGTCTATGTACCAAAAATCCTTTCCGTACAGCAGGCGCGCCTTCTGCTCGTTTGACAATCCTTTGAGTATTTCCTGTACCCGTTCGTTCATTTTTTCCCTCTTTTACGAAAAAGGCGCGCCCGCAGTTTCGGCGGGCGCGCCTTTTTGTGCCGATCATTTTCTCTTGAACAGAATACGGCGGCAGCTGTCGCATTCTATGAAATTCCCGTCCGTCAGTTTGGAAATTTCCGCGATAGACAGCTCCATGCCGCACTGCGGACAGCGGTTGCCCGTTACCTCCACAACGACGGGAAAAACCTTTTCCTTGCGCTTTGCCTTATATTTTGTGAGCGTTTCGGCGGGAACCTCTTTTGCGAGCTTGGCGAGCTCTTCCTCCGCCGCCGAAATTTCTGCGGCGCGCGCTTCCTTGACCGCCGCGTATTTCTCCTTGTATTCCTTATATTGGCGCTGCATCGCAATGGTCTGCTTTTTGGCAGCGGCATATTCTGCCGAGGTCTTTTCGATCTGCGCCACCAGCTTGTTGATCTCTGCCTTCAAATTTTTGAGATTCTCTGAGATCGCCGCCGCGTTCTTTTTATAAAACGCGATCTCTCCGCCCTGTTCGTCGATCATCTCGTCGAGATTTTCGTAATCTTTGATCGTATCGGCGATCTCGGCATATTTCTTTTCCAAACGCTCGAACATGATCTTGAACTCGGAAGCGCGTGCGTCCAAAGCTTCCAGCTTTTCGGGCGCCTTTTCCAAAAACTTCCGCGCCGTCATGTATTTTTTGCGCTCTTCGGTAGACGCGATCTCCTGTTCGATCGCGCGGAGTTTGCCGTCCGCTTCCTGGTATTGCAGCAATTCGTCTATCATTTTATACCTCCCTAAGATCAGAGCATAAACTCGTCTTCATAAAAATACGAAGGAACGTTCAGTTTTCCTCTCAGATCCTGATAAATTTTCTTGAATCCGTAATTCTCGCTCGCATAGTGCGTCAAAACGACGAGGCGCATTCCCGATTCGAGAATATCGCAAATATAGTTGTGCTTCACGTCGGACGAAATAATCACGTCCGCGCCGTTCTCCTTTGCAAAGCGGATCGCTCCGCCGTCTACGCCCGCGCCGCAAAAGGACGCCGCGCGCGCGATCTCCGCGTCTTCCCCGTAGCAAAGCAGCCGCTTCGTATTGAATTCCTTTTCGATATGTCCGCAAAAAGCGGAAAAGGTACGGCGCGGCACATCGTATGCCCGCCCGTAGCCTCCGCCTTCGATATTTTCAAAGGTCAGAGCGGAGCCTTTGCAGCCTATCCCTTCCGCGAGATAATAGTCGACGCCTTTCGGGGCAAAATCAAAATTCAAATGCATGGATATGACGCCGATGCCGCCGCGCATACAGGCAACCAGCCTGGCACCCAAAATGTCTTGTACGCAAAGATCGGATACGGCACGGAATATAGCCGGGTGATGGGTCACGATGAGGTTGGCGCCCGTTTCCCTTGCATGGCTTATCGCGCCCTGAGAAAGATCGAGCGAAAAGACCGCCCCCGCGATGTCGTCTCCCGTATCCAAGAGCATGCCGCTGTTGTCGTAAGCGCCGAAATTTTTGACATATTCGTCGCTCAGCCGCTTCGGATACGCGGCGTCTATCACCTTATAAACGTCTGCAAGTTCCATCGTAAATCTCCTCCAACTTCGCAAGGCGCGCCAGCACCTCTTCCCGTCCGCTCTTTGCGCTTACAAGCCAGGCGCGATTGTCGGAAATGTCCCTCTCCAATTTTTTGATAAAATCGGAACGCGGCGAAAGCAGATTGTCTCTTCCGAACAGGAGCATGTCCTCCGTGTAGCGCTGCGGCGCGCCGCCTCTTTGTGCCTTGATGAGATCGTAAAACTTTCCGTCCGCAAAAAAAGTATAGTCGCGCAAAATTTCGTATCCGTTTTTCAACAGGCAGGCGCGCACCTTTTCCGTATTCTTCATAGGCTGCAAGAGCAGCTTCGGCGGCCGAAAACCGTCAAGCAGGATCCTGACGATCTCTTCGCCACCCATGCCCGCGATCAACACGAGCTCCGCATCGGGCGTTATCTTTTCGAGTCCCGCACAGACGACGGGCTCCGCCCTTCCCGCTTTTATGTACGGAAAAAGCAATTCTTCCGCTTTTTTCAGGCTCTTTGCGCTGATGTCGGAAAACTGCGCGCGTTCGCACAAATTATTTTCCAGCATATACAGCGTACAATAGCCGTGATCGCAGCCGACGTCTGCAAACGTACCGCATTTTTCAAGCTCGCCGCACAGCACGGCAAGCCGCTTTGTAAGCTTCATCAGTCGAGAAAGTCTTTCAGCTTTTTGCTGCGGCTCGGGTGCCGGAGCTTTCTGAGCGCTTTGGCTTCGATCTGGCGGATACGTTCCCTCGTAACGTTAAATTCCTTGCCTACCTCTTCGAGGGTACGGGGCTTGCCGTCGTCGATGCCGTATCTGAGCCGCAGCACCTTCTCCTCGCGCGGGGTAAGCGTGTCTAATACGCCCAAAAGCTGTTCTTTGAGCATGGTAAACGCCACGGAATCGCTCGGCGTCGTGGCCCTGTCGTCTTCGATGAAATCGCCGAGATGAGAATCCTCCTCCTCGCCGATCGGCGTTTCCAACGAAACGGGATCCTGCGCGATCTTCTGGATCTCGCGGACGCGATCCTCCGGCATGTTCAGTTCGACGGCGATCTCCGCAGGCGTAGGCTCGCGCCCGAGCTGCTGCAAAAGTACGCGCGACGCGCGCGTGAGGCGGTTGATCGTTTCCACCATGTGCACGGGAATGCGAATGGTGCGCGCCTGGTCTGCAATGGCGCGCGTGATCGCCTGGCGGATCCACCATGTGGCGTATGTCGAAAATTTAAAACCTTTCTGATAATCAAACTTTTCGACCGCCTTCATCAGCCCGAGGTTGCCTTCCTGTATAAGGTCAAGGAACAGCATACCGCGCCCGACGTAGCGCTTTGCGATGGAAACGACGAGCCTCAGATTCGCCTCGGAAAGGCGCTTTTTCGCCGCTTCGTCTCCCTCCTGCATGCGCTGGGCAAGAACGATCTCCTCGTCGGCGGAGAGGAGCGGCACCTTGCCGATATCCTTCAAATACATCTTGACGGGATCGTCGAGCCCGATATCGCGCAGCGCCTGTTCGAAGAGCTCTCTGTCTCGCTCGTCTTCGTCCACGATCTGAATGCCCGCCTCGCCGATGGATTTATAAATGTAATCGATCTGATCGGGATTCGTATCGATCTTTTCGAGAATATCGCAGAGGGAGTTTGTGGAAATGCTGCCCTTCTGCCGGTATTCGGCGATGATCTGTTTGAGTATTTCGTTAAGTTTTTGTTCGGATACGCTCATTTAGAATGTTTATCCTCCGCTTATGTTAAAAATTTTTAAGCTGTATCGTAAGTTCGAGTATGCGCCGCGTGTACTGCTTTTTTACCGCAAGCTCGGTCTCGGCGTCGCACTTTGCGCTGAGCTCTTTGAGTTCGGCCTCTATCTTTTTGCGCGCGAGCGTCTTTACGCAGTCGTTGAAATATTTTTCAGCTTCGACGCCGCCGAAACTGTCTCCCACGCTCAGATCGAGTATCGCGGAGAGCTCGGGCGTGTTTTCGTCAAAAATTTCGAAAAGATCGCTCGCCCGTACATTTTCTCCCCGTTTTTGCCGTCCGATAATGTATTCCGCGATGATATTATGCACAGTATTGTCAAATTTGACACTCGAAATATCAAAATTTCGCGCATATTTTGCATTAAAAAGCACGGAAGCAATGATAAAGCGGCACGCTTTTACGTTTCTGTCTGCGCCGTCTTCGTTCCGCACCGGCTCGGGGGTCTCCCTCTTTACGGGCAGCTGCGGTTCGTTTTCCAGATCGCGCCGCAACGATTCGTACGTTACGCCCGTCTTATCCCGCAGGGTCTTCAACAAGTCTTCCCGCACGCTCGCGCTCTCCGCTTCGCGGATCACTTTGAGCGCGTCGCGGATATACTCCCGCCTGTCTTCCGTTTTGGAAAGATCCCTGCCGCGTTCCAGAACGCTGAGCTTGAAATCTATGAGCGGCATTGCCTCGTCAAGGCACTTCTGATAGCCTTCGCTGCCGTATTTTTTTACGACGTCGTCAGGGTCAAGCCCCTCGGGAAGCGCCACGACGCGCACGTTCACGCCCTCGTCGCGCAAAATTTCGAGCCCGCGTATCGCGCCCTTCTGCCCGGCAAAATCGCCGTCGTAACTGATGAGCACGTCGTCCGCATACCGCTTTGCAAGGCGCGCCTGCTCCTTTGTAAGCGAAGTGCCCATGCTCGCCACAACGTTATGAAATCCCGCCTGCCACAGGGAAATGGTGTCCATATACCCCTCGGTCATAACGAGATTTTGAAGCCCCTCCGCCTTTTTCTGCTTTTTTACAAGATTGATGTTGTATAAATTTTTGCTCTTATTGAAAACGGACGTTTCCTTCGTGTTTTTATACTTCGCAAAATCCGTCTTTTCGAGCACCCTCCCTCCGAACGCCACGACGTCGTCAAAGGCGTTGATGATGGGAAAAATAAGCCTGCCGCCCTGCGCGTCGATCAGTCTGCCGTTATCGGAGGCGGTAACGGCGCCGCTGTCTAAAATATCGTCTTTCCGATACCCCTTATCCAAAAGATATTGCGGCAAAGACTTGAAATCGAGCGACGCACCCAGGCCGAACTTTCTGACCGTGGGAGAAGACAGCTTTCTGTCTAAAATGTACTGTACGTGCGCGTCCGCTTTGCCCGAATTAAGGTTTCTGAGATAAAAATGCGCGCAGTCGTTGAGGATCTTCAGGATCTGGTCGCGCTTTCTCTTTTGTTCGAGCGTCTTCTCCGAATCGATATTCAGATCGGGCAGAGGCATTTTTACCCTTTCCGCCAGGATCTTGACCGCGTCGACAAAATCGACCGATTCGATCTCTCGGACAAACGTGATCACGTCTCCGCTGGCGCCGCACCCGAAGCAATGGTAGTACTGGTCGAGCGAATTGACGGAAAAGGAGGGCGTTTTTTCGTGATGGAACGGACAGCACGCCCAATAATTCGTGCCCTTTCTTTCCAGCGAAACATACGAGCCGATCACTTCCACGATGTCGTTTTTGCTTTTCAGTTGTGCAAGAAATTCGCTGTCCAGCCCCTTAGCCATTCCCTTCCTCCGCCGCGGGCGCGCCGCGGTCACAGTTCTTCTATATCTTCCTCGGTAAGTCCCCAGCTTTTGGGGATAAATATGTTGTTGAATACGGCGACCGCAAATTTATCCGTCATGGAAGACAGGTAATCCGAAATCACCTGTTCGAGCGGATACTCTTCGGAAAGCCGCAAATAAAAGGCGGGGAGCTTGTCCTTGTCTTTTCGGAAATAATCGAACATCGCGGAAAGCATGCGCTTTGCCCGCTCCTCCTCCTTCATAGACTGTTCGGTTATATAGACCCTTTCGAACATAAAAGAGCGCAGATCTTCCAGCGCTTTTGCCTCTTCCTCCCCCATTTTTACGTCGTTCCTGTCTACGCTGTTTTCATAAATGGAGGTGATCATCGTATTGATGCGATCGCGCGAAGAGTTCCCCAGCACCGCGATATCCCTTTTGGGAAGATCCTCCTCTTTCAAAAGCCCCGCGCGGATCGCGTCTTCGATGTCGTGATTGACGTACGCGATGCGGTCGGCAAGGGAAACCGCCTTGCCCTCCAACGTGGCGGGGTGCCCGCTCTTTTTATGATTGACGATGCCGTCGCGCACCTCGAAAGTCAAATTCAGACCTTTTCCTTCCTTTTCGAGCACGTCTACCACGCGCAGAGACTGCTCGTTGTGCGCGAACCCGAAAGGCGACAGGCTGTTGAGAACGCGCTCTCCTGCATGCCCGAACGGAGTATGCCCGAGATCGTGCCCGAGCGCGATCGCCTCGGCGAGATCTTCGTTGAGCGCAAGGCTCCGCGCAATGGAACGCGCGATCTGAGAAACGTCGATCGTGTGCGTCATGCGGGTACGGAAATGATCGCCTTCGGGCGAGAAAAATACCTGCGTCTTGTTTTTCAGCCGCAGGAACGCCTTGCTGTATATGATCCTGTCTCTGTCTCTTTGAAAGTCCGTGCGCATGTTGCACGGCTCTTCCGGGCGCTGCCTTCCCCTCGTATTTTCGGAAAGCTGCGCATAGGGCGAAAAAAACGCCCGCTCTCTGGCATAAGTACGCCTCTTGACGGAATCGGAAATTTTCATAAAGCAAACGGCGGAGCACATAAAAAAGTAAGGCGCGGCAAGAAAATTTTGCCGCGATACGACGAAACCCCGCTATTTGTTAAATTAGACAAAATATCAAAAAATCCTTTTTTTACCCGCAAAATTTTCCGAAAAAGCGCCGACTTTTCTCATATAAGCGCGCCGCCGTTCACGCGGAGCACTTCTCCCGTGATATAGCGGCTCTTTGCGAGAAAAACGACCGCCGCCGCGACCTCTTCGGGAGTCCCCTCCCTTGCGACGGGCTGCGCCTTGACAAATCCTTCGCGTTCCTCTTTTGTATAGACCGCGTTAATGTCCGTTGCGATCATGCCCGGAGAAACGCAGTTGACGCGGATATTCGAAGGCGCCAATTCCTTTGCCGCCGCCTTTGTAAAGCCGATGAGCGCCGCCTTGCTCGCGGAATACGCCGCCTCGCACGCGGCGCCAGTCTCCCCCCAAATCGAGGAAATGTTGACGATACACCCGCCGCCCCTGCGCAAGAGAGCGGGCACCGCCTGCCGCGTGCATAAAAAAGCGCCGTCCGTATTGACGGAAAAGACATTTTTCCATTCCGCAAAAGAGGTGTCCTGGATCAGCCCGCTCCGCGAAATGCCGGCGTTGTTCACGAGAACCTCCAAGCCCAAGAGGGCGGAGAACATCTCTTTCACGGCGGCTTCGTCCGTTACGTCGCACAAAAAAGGCTGCGCGCCGGCGCCCGTCTCTTCGAGCAGCCGAAGGGTCTCCCTCGCCCCTTCCTCGTCTTTGGAATAGCAAAAAGCGACGTCGTAGCCCGCCCTCGCGAGCGCGAGACAGACCGCCCTGCCGATGCCGCGGGAACCTCCCGTAACGAGCGCGGTGCTCATCGCAGAACCTGAACGCCGCACACGGCGCACACCTCTCTGGCGACCGCTTCGATATCTTTTCCGTTCGTATCCACGGTAAAATCCGCGCAGCTCTCGTAAATGGGCGACCTGTAATCGAGCAATTCCTTCATTTTATCGAAGGTCGTGTTTTTGAGCAGGGGACGGTCGTCGCTCGTGTGCCCCGTGCGCTCGAAAAGGACTTCTATGTCCACCTTCAAAAAAACGATCTTTCCGTGTTTTTTGAGTGCGGCGCTGTTTTCGGGGCGAAGCACGCAGCCGCCGCCCGTCGAGATGACGACATTGTCTTCGTCCGAAACGTTTTTGACGATCTCCGATTCCATCTCGCGGAAACGGTTTTCGCCGTAAAATTCAAAAATCGCGGGGATACGGCCGTACTTTTCCGTGATCAAATCGTCCGTATCATACCAGCGCATGCCGGTGAGGTCGGCTATCTTGATGCCGACGCTCGTCTTTCCCGCGCCCATCATTCCGCAAAGCACGATATTCATAACAAAAAGCTCTCCGCCGCAAGGATATAACTCTTTTTTCCGAAGCCGAGGATCGTACCTTTGCAGACCTCGGAAATGACCGATTTATGACGGAATTCTTCTCTCGCGTGCACGTTCGACATATGCACCTCCACGACGGGCGTCTGAACGGACGCGATCGCGTCGCGCAGGGCATAGCTGTAATGGGTAAACGCACCCGCGTTGAGAATGATGCCGTCTGCGTCCGACTTTTGGATCTGCGTGCACAGCTCCCCTTCCAGATTGCTCTGGAAAAATTCGCAAACCGCGCCGCGCGCCTTGCAGAATGCCTCGATCTCGCGGTTGATGTCTTCCAGAGTTTCTGCGCCGTAAACGGACTTTTCCCGAATGCCCGTCATGTTCAGGTTCACGCCGTTCAGAATGAGAAGTTTCATCTTGCGTATTCCTCCGTATATTTTTCGAAAAGCTCCTTCGCCTCCACCGCGCGCGGCTGCCTGTTCAGATAAATGCAGTCGGCATAGTATGCCTGATAAAAGAGCATTCCTTCGCCGTTGACGATTTTTTTGCCGAGCGATTCGGCGATGCGCAGAAACTCGCTTTTGCGCGGGTAATAGATGAGGTCGACGGCGACTTCGCAGGTTTTGAGGATCTCCTCCCCGACGGGGGATACCCCCTCCGTTTTATGCATGCCCACGCCCGTCACGTTTACGATCATGTACCGAGGCTCCGCCTCCACCTTCTCCGCGAGGCGGGCGCCCGTGAACTCCCCGCACACGGCGGCGGCGTTTTCCCTTTTCAGATCGAACAGCTGCACTTCCGCGCCCGCGTCGAGCAATTTTTTGACGACGCTCCTGCCCGCGCCGCCCGCACCCAAAACGAGGATCTTTTTCCCCGAAACGTCGACGCCGTTATTTTCCAGCATGAGAGAAAAACCTATGCCGTCGGTATTGTATCCCACGCCGTCCACGACGGTATTGACCGCGCCGAAAACTTTTGCGTCGCCCTCGATGCCTTTCAGATGAGGAATGACCGCCAGTTTATAGGGAATGGTCACATTGAAGGCGTCGTAGCCCGCGAGCAGTCTTTCCGCCTCGCCGTCGAACCGCTCTGCGGGGCAGGAAATGAGCTCGTAAGAGCAATCCGCACCCAAAGCGCGCAAAATAAAGGTGTGCATTTTTGCACTGTCTGATTTGGAAACGTCTTTTCCGATCACTGCAAGCTTCAACATATGTTTCTCCCCGCGCGCCGTACGCGCCGCTTTTATTTATAGTTTCGACAAATTTCAGCCGAGCATGCCGTAAAAACCGGGAAACGAGATATTCACGCATTCCGCGTTTTTGATCTCTCCGCCCTTCTCGCTCGCCGCAAGCGCGACCGCCGCGCTCATCGCGATGCGATGATCCAAATAGGAATCCGCCGAACCGCCCGCAAGGGTCTTTCTCCCGCGGATCACGAAACCGTCTTCCCGCGCCATAACGTCTCCGCCGAAATTCGCGAGCATCTCTGCCGTGGTCTTGATGCGGTCGCTCTCTTTGATGCGCAGCTCCTCCGCCCCCGTGATCACGCTTTCGCCCTCCGCATAAGCGCAAAGCACTGCGATCACCGGCAGCTCGTCGATCAGGGAAGGCATGATCTCTTTTGAAAGAACGATCGGTTTAAGAGCGCTCTTTTTTACGCGAATATCCGCAACGGGCTCCCCGCAGACGGTGCGCTCGTTCTCCAGAGAGTAAATGACCCCCATCTGATCGAAAACGGAAAGGATCCCCGTGCGCGTGGGATTGACGCCGACGTTTTTGCAGAGCGTTTCTCCGAGCAGAGCCCCGAGCGCCATAAAATACGCGGCGCTGGAAATATCACCCGGCACCTCCACGTCGGCGGCGCGGAGCGCGCTCTTTTTTACGCGGACGGTGTTGCCTATCACGCGTATGTCTGCCCCCATCGCCGCAAGCATGCGTTCGGTGTGGTCGCGCGTCTTTACCGATTCGTGCACGAACGTTTCGCCGTCGGCGCCGAGCGCCGCCAGCAGGAGCGCGCTTTTGACCTGTGCGCTCGCCGTGGCGGTATCCACCTCCCTGCCCGAAAGCTTTGCGGAACGCACGTATACGGGCGCGGTGCCGTCCGTCGTTTCAATGTCTGCGCCAAGCAGCCGCAAAGGTTTTGCAACGCGCTCCATCGGCCGTTTGGACAAAGAAGCGTCTCCCGTGAGCGACGCGTTCAGCCGCTGCCCCGCGATAAGCCCCATCAAAAGGCGCATGGTCGTGCCGCTGTTGCCGCAGAAGCACTCCGCGTCGTGCAGGGGCGCCCCCTTTACGCGGATCGCCCCATCCTGCACGGAGACCTCTGCCCCGAGCGCGCGCATGCACGACGCCGTGGACAGGCAGTCTTCCCCGAGCAACGCGTTTGTAACGAGCGCTTCCCCTTCCGCCATTGCGTTGAACATAACGGCGCGGTGGGTTATGGACTTATCGCCCGGTATAGCAAATTCTCCCGCAAAATCACTGCGCGGCGAAATGATCATACTCTTCCTCCGACAAACTCCCCGATATAACCGACATAGTCTTCATCGGTCAGCCTGAGTTCGGCAAATTCACCGCGCTTTGCAGGCACAATGAGAGAGACCTCGTTTTCTCCTTGATTTTTCTTGTCGTACAGCGCCACTCGCGCGGCCTCTGCGATATTTTCAAAGCGCGGCACGCGCTTTAAGACCTTTCCGATCAGCGAGCGCAGCTCTTCTGCATAATCGTGCGCACATATGCCGAATTTTTCCGCTATATAGCTTTCAAGCAGCATGCCGATGAGCACATATTCCCCGTGCGAACGCCTCTTATAATAGAGTTCGAGCGCGTGCCCCGTAGTATGCCCCATATTGAGGCACTTTCTCAACCCGCTCCGTTCGCATTCGTCCTTTTCCACAACGCCCGCCTTGAATCGGACGCAATCCGCCGTGATCTCTTCCAGAAAAGAAAGGTCAAAGAGTCTTTCCGTATTCCGTTCGAGCTTATCCAGAATTTCAGCGTCGAGCGCGCCCGTTTTTATGATCTCGCCGAGCCCGCACTTCAACTCCCTTTGGGGAAGGGTGCGCAAAAACAGCGGGTCGCACACCACGTATTCGGGCTGATAAAAGGTGCCGATCACGTTTTTTACGCCGCGGTGGTCGATCGCCGTTTTTCCCCCAACGGAGGAATCCACCTGTGCCAAAAGGGTCGTAGGCACCTGCACCGCGTGAATGCCGCGCATATATAAGGACGCCGCCAAACCTCCCATGTCTCCGACGACGCCGCCGCCGAGCGCAACGAGCGTACTGTTGCGCCTGAGCCGCGCTTGCAGCATTTTATCGAGGATCATAAACAGGGAATTGCGGTTTTTGTGCCGCTCCCCCGCAGGGAGCACGCAAACGGGCGCTCCGCCGAAGTTTTCCGCTATAAAGTCTTTATAAAGCTTGTACACGTTTTCGTCTGTAACGACGAAAACGTCTTTGCCGTCCAAAATATAATTTAGCTGTTTTGCCGCGCCCGCGCCGCAAAACACCGTGCTCGGCCGCGATTTCGTATTTACCTGTATCGTCTGCATATTGATCCTTACTTATTGAGGGAGCCTGTTCCAGCGCTCCTTGACCTCGCGCATGTTATCGCCGCCCAGCCGTTCCAAAATTTTCTGCGCGAGCGCGAAACAGACGACGCTTTCCAATATGACGTCGCACGCGGCAACGGAACATACGTCGCTGCGCTCGGTCGCCGCGCGGCAAGCCTCTTTCGTGTCGAAATCGACGGTATCCAGCCCGCGCATCAGCGTGGGGATCGGCTTCATCGCCGCGCGGAGAACGATCTCTTCCCCGTTCGACATGCCGCCCTCTATTCCGCCCGCATTGTTCGTTTTGCGGAAAAAAGCGCCGTCTTTATAATAGATCTCGTCGTGCACGCGGCTTCCGGGCCGCCTTGCCGCTTCAAAGCCGAGCCCGATCTCCACTCCCTTGATCGCCTGTACGCTCATCACGGCAAAGGCGAGATGCGCGTCCAGCTTTTCGGAATACGCCATACAACTGCCGAAGCCGCTCTTCATTCCCTTTACATGCAGCTCGATTATGCCGCCCGCCGTATCTTTCGCCTCTTTGATCTCGTCGATGCGCCTTTTCGCGCGCTCGCAGAGCGCCGCGTCCGGCATAAACAGCTCGGAAGACTTCGCCGCCTTGATCTCTTCGAAGGAATACTCCTTATCGTCGGAGATCCCCTCCACGCTCCTGACATAGCCCGCGACCTCGACGCCCAGCTCCCTGAGAAACATTCTCGCGACCGTTCCCGCCGCCACACGCACCGCCGTTTCCCTCGCGGAGGCGCGTTCCAGAATGTTGCGCGCGTCCGTCTGGTCGTATTTGAAAAGCCCCGTAAGGTCGGCGTGCCCCGGGCGCACGCGGGTCAGGCGGCGCGCCGTTACGTCCGCGCCGTACGGAGACATGTATTCCTCCCAGTTTTTATAATCTTTATTTTCCACCATCAGGCAGAGCGGGCTGCCGAGCGTAAGCTTGTTGCGCACCCCCGAAAGGATCACGGCGCGGTCGCTCTCTATTTTCTGCCTCGCGCCGCGGCCGTAGCCGCTCTGACGAAGGGCGAGATAGTAATTGATCTCGTCGATCTCTATGGTAAGATTCGAGGGAAGCCCCTCGATGATGGCCGTCAGCGCCCTTCCGTGCGATTCTCCTGCCGTTGTAAGCTTCATACCGTATCCTCCGAAAGCCGCATCAGTTGCGGCCGATAGTCTGTATATTATAAGTGCCGTCCGAACAGATCGTGAGCACGATGCTGCCGGACTCGTCCGTCCTGTATATCCGCGCCCCGATCTCGTTCAGCCTTCCGACCGTTTCCTGCGCGGGGTGCCCGTAAGAATTTCCCGCGCCCACGCTCACGAACGCCGCTTCGGGCGAGGTCAGCCGCAAGAACGCCGACGACGATGACGACGCCGAACCGTGATGGGATACCTTCAAAAAATCCAGGCCTTCCAGAGCGGGCGCGAGCGTTACGCGCTCGCCCCAAGAGGTCAGGTATTCCCTTTCAAACAGCGAATCACCCAGCACCTCGTAATCGGAAACGAGCTTTTCTTCGACTTCCGCGCCGATGTCGCCCGTAAGCAGAACGCTCCGCCCCGCATATTCCAGCCAAACGACCGCGGAAGCGTTGTTTACGTCGGTATCCGTTGCGCCGTCCTGATTCGCCGCATCATAATAACTGCCCTCCACGCCCGATTCGAAGGGGGAAAGGATCATAAAATAATAAAACGCGTCTGCCTGTTCGGAAAGCACGGCGTCATACGTGTTGGAAATCTCCGTATCGCAGCCCTCTCGCGAAAGCCTGTCCAGAAAATCCGCATACGAGGAATCCGCCCCGAAGGAAACGATGTCAGGAATAAACGCTTTTTCCGCTCCGTAGCAGGCGAGCACGTCGTCCATGCCGCCGGCATGATCCTCGTCGGGGTGAGAAAGGATCAGATAATCGAATTTTTTGATGCCGAGGGCGTTCACGTAGCGGAGCAGTCCGCTGCGCGACGCATACGCCTCGCCGCCCGCGTCCACGATCATCGACTTTCCGTCGGGAAGTTCCGCAACGATCGCGTCGCCCTGCCCGACGTCTATAAAATGCACGCGCAGCTCCCCTGCCTGCCGCGGCGGGATATCTGGATTAGAAAACTTCGTCCAAAGGTAGTTGAGCGGACAATAATAAAAATGCAATAAAACGAGAACGAGCGCGGCGGCGAATATGCCCGCCGCGCACAGCGCCAGCACGCGCAGTTTTTTCGATCTCTTTTTCTTTCCGCCCGCAACCGCAGTGCGGACGGCAGCTTCCTTTTCCTTCATCGGCGATCCGCTTTATCCGTAGTGTGTAATACCCTTTCGTCAGATTTTTACGCGCTTTGCGCGCATGGCTGCCAAAATATCGTCCGCATGGCGCGCGGCACAGTCGTAACCGATGTCGTAAATCACGGACGAAGACAGAACGTCTGTTGCCGTAAAATGCGAAAGATCGGGCTCCAACAGATAATCGCAATCTTTTATGCCGCGTTGAAAAACAGTCTTTTTCTGCCCGCCCCGCACGATAAATTCGCTCCTTTCGTAGGCGGAAGCCGGCGAAAGCGAAACGCCCAGGACGAAATCCGCGCCGAGAGATCGGGCTGCGTCTGCGGGCACGGCGTTCACGAAAGCGCCGTCTGAAAGCACCCTTCCTCCGATCGCCACGCCCTTGAAAAACGGCGGCATCGCGGAGGAGGCGAGTATCGCCTCGGCAACGTTCCCCTCGCGCAGAACGACCTCTTCCCCGCTCTCCGCGTCCGTTGCGACAGCCGCGAACGGTTTGGCGAGCTGCGAAAAATCGCTCTCGTCGAGCATGACGTCCAGAGCGGCGCGTACCGGAGCGACCGAACCCGCCGCCAAAACGGAAAGGGCTATATTTTTCAGATCCAGGCGGCTGAGAAGTTCGGAAATATCCGTCGGGGAATACCCCTTCGCGTACAGCGCGCCGACGATGCTCCCGATGGAGGTTCCCGCAACGGCGTCGAAACGAATGCCGCGCTCTTCCAGCGCCATGAGCGCACCGACGTGCGCCATGCCCTTCGCCCCGCCGCTGCCGAGCGCAACGGCGAGCCTCTTTTTATTCTTAAACATTTACTCCCAGTCCATAGCGAACGCAAGGGCGCCGTAAATGCCCGCATCGTTGCCGAGCGCGGCGCGGTTGAGCGCCAAAGGCACGCGGTCGCTGCCCACATACAGGCGCTCTGCAATATACTTTCTGAGGGGAGCGAGCAGATATTCGCCCTCGTTGCACACGCCGCCGCCGAGAATGATCGCCTCCGGGCGGAAGATGTTTACGAGATTGAGTATACCCTCTCCGAGATACATGATATAATTTTTGACGACCGTCTGCGCGGCGGCATCTCCCGCTTTTGCCGCGGCAAAAGCCGTTTTTCCGTCAACTCTTTCGGGATCTCTGCCCGTAAGTTCCCACATGGCGCTCTCTTTGTCTTCGAACATCGCTTTCTTTGTGTCGCGAATCAGCGCCGAAGCGGAAGCGTATTGCTCGAAGCAGCCTTTGCGCCCGCAGCCGCAGGGCACGCCGCCTACCTGAATGACCATGTGCCCGGCCTCCGCGCCCGCGCCCATCGATCCCTCGTAGAGCTTTCCGCCGAGAATGATGCCGCTGCCGATACCCGTGCCGAGCGTCAGGAAAATACTGTCTTTATACGCTTTTCCCGCGCCGTAAACTGCCTCGCCGTATGCGGCGGCGTTCGCGTCGTTGACCACGCGAACCTCCGTGCCGACAGCTACCTGCATATCCTTTGCCAAAGGCCTGTCCGACCAGTTATAATTGCCCCAACGGACGACGACGCCCTCCTTACTGTCTATAACGCCGGGAGAGGCGAGCCCCACGCGCTTTACGTCTTTCAGCGATACGCCGTTATCCGCGCAGATCTTTTTAACGAGCTGCGCCATTTTTGCTACCGTCGTGACGTAATTATCGTCTTTTGAAGTCTTTACGGTATCTTTTGCGATCATCTTCGACTTGTCGTCGAAAAGCCCTGCCTTCGCGCTCATGCCGCCGAAGTCGATCCCTACATAATAGTGCATTTTTCTTTCACCTCTGTGCTTTATATGTTTTCGACCATTCGCCGACGGTCGCGGCGAGGTCTCGATTGCTCTTTGTCTTTTTCATCAGTTCAAACAGCCCTTCCGTCGCGTTCTCCTTTGCAAACGCGCGGCGGACGGCATAGGCGCAGGCGAGCTCTTCCGCGTCCAGCAAGAGCTCTTCTTTGCGCGTGCCGGAACGGTACACGTCGATGGCGGGAAATATGCGCCTTTCGGCAAGCTCGCGGGAAAGATGTATTTCCATATTGCCGGTGCCCTTAAATTCCTCGTAGATCACGTCGTCCATGCGGCTGCCCGTATCTACGAGGGCGGTCGCCAAGATCGTGAGAGAGCCGCCTTCCTGGAAACAGCGCGCCGAACCGAAAAACTTTTTGGGCGCCGTGAGCGCGGCAGGATCCAGCCCGCCCGAAAGGATCTTTCCCGACGGCGCGACGACGTTGTTGTATGCGCGCGCAAGCTTGGTGATCGAATCGAGCAAGATCACCACGTCGCGCCCGCCTTCGGCAAGCCGCTTCGCCCTGTCGAGTATCAGCTTTGAAACGCCTACGTGATGCTCGGGGGATTCGTCGAAAGTGGAATATACGATCTCCGCCTGCGGAATGCTCTCCTTGATGTCCGTCACTTCTTCGGGGCGTTCGTCTATAAGGAGAATGATCAGATGGATATTCGTGTATTCCACGGCGATCGCGCCCGCAATGTCTTTCAGCAGGGTCGTTTTGCCTGCCTTCGGCGGCGAAACGATCAGCCCCCGCTGTCCCTTTCCGATCGGGCACATCAGATCGATGCACCGCAAAGACAGCTTTCCGCTGTTCCCCAGCTCGATGCGCGTATCGGGATAGCGCGGCGTCATTTCGTCAAAATCTCTGCGCGCAATTTCTCCCTTTACGAATTTTCCGTTGACGGATACGATCTCTTCCACGGCGGGAGAACCGCTCTCCCTGTTCTGCCTGACGTAGCAATGCACATAATCGCCGCTGCGAAGGCCGTATCTGCGAATGACCGGCCCGGGAACAAAAACGTCTTTTTTGCCGGGCTCGCAGTTTTCCGCGCGCAGAAAGCCGTAACCCTGCGGGTGCATTTCGAGCACGCCGCCGTAAATATCGTCAAAGCCGCGCTCTCCCTCCGATTCTCCCGAATCGTGAAAGTTCAGTTCTACGCCCTCGTCCCCCTCCCGCGGCTCGGGATAGACACGATCGCTGTCCGCTTCCTGAATGCGCTTCTTTATTTCCTGTATCACGGCGTCGGGCACCTTTGCCCCCTTCGGCGGAGCGCCCTTGTTCGTCGTTTTGCGTTCGGGAGAAAAGCTGCCCGAAAGCACCCCGATGATCAACCCCACCAGCTCACCCTTTTTTGCGGTCGTGGGAGAGCGCACGCCCAATTCGCGCGCAATGTTACGGACTTCATAAACGCTGAGCCCGTCTATATATTCATAAGCCGACGCATATTTTTCTGCAATATCATACATGTAGCAACACCTCCGGCACAACGGCTTTCCCTGCATAGGCATCTAAATCTTTACTGTCAAAAGCCGTGACCGGAACGAACTTGTCTTCTCCGAAAGCTTTTATAAATTCAGAAAGGGGCGCGATGTCAAGCGCACACTTTTCCGTACGGTAGTGCATCGGAACGACGACCTTCGGGCGTATCGCCCGGATATAGCGCACGGCTTCGCGCGCGTCGATCGTATAATTGCCGCCGACCGGAATCAACAAGATATCGGGACAGCCGAACTTTGCGGCAGTCTCTTCGGAAAAACTTTCCCCGAGATCGCCGAGATGACACACTTTTATCCCGCCGAAATCAAATTCAAACGCGACCACCCCGCCGCGTTTACCGCCGTGCACGCTGTCGTGCCAGCACGGAATGCCGCGAAGTCTTACGCCGCCCGCTTCATATTCCCCGGCTTCGCAAAAAACCTTTTTGCAGCCTTTTACGCCTGCCGTGTAGTTGTGATCGAAATGATCGTGGCTGAGCGTTACGTAATCCGCCGCGACCGGCGGCATCTCATAACCGATTCCCGAAAACGGGTCGGTCAAAAAGCGGACTCTTCCGTTTGACAAAACAAAGCAGGAATGCCCTAAATACTCGATTTTCATTTTCCCTCCCTATTGCCTTATATTATTGAGGCGGCACGCCGTCTCTTTTTGCCATAAAAAATATGCTGTGTTTTTGTGAAAAATTCGGAAAAAACAAAACGTAATCGGCTGAAACGAAAAAAGAACCGTCGCGCTCGCGTATGCGAAGGCGCTCCGCCGCGACCTCTGCGGGCAGTTCCCCGTAAGGCGTACGGATCGTCGTTGCAGTGTGCCGATGCGTATCGAGAGACAGCTTATAAGAAATATCCCCCGTCCTCTCGATATGAACGGCGTCTCCGATATGTACGCAATAACGGCAGTTCTCCCCCGAAAAAAGAAAATCTGCGCCCTCCTTTTGCTCCACACACTCGGCAGCCGCGGAAACGACTTCACGCTCCCCCTCCGATTCCGCTTTCAAAATTATTGTAAATCTTTTCATCTGAAATCATTGCCGCACCGCAGAAAAACCCGCATTGCAAAATAATTATACCACAATTCTGTTCCATTGTAAAATAAATGCGCGCGATTTAAAAATGCACGGATCTACTTTTGATCGTCGAGCGCCTCTTTGCGGAGCCGCCCCTCCCGCAGCAGGCGCGCAAGTTCCTGCTCGTTGCCCTCCGTCAGCGCATTCTCATATTTTTCGAGCCCGTCGATCAGCCGCCGCAATTCTTCCGCGATATTCTGCCTGTTCAGAAAGTAAAGCCGCGTCCAAATATTTTCGTCTACCCCGGCGATGCGCGTCATATCCTGAAAGCTCCCCCCGGTAAAGCCTGCGTAGCCGTCCGCCGTCGGGCTTTTGACGTACGCATTGCTCACAATATGCGCCAACTGAGAGGTATACGCAATTTTTTGGTCGTGATATCCGGCGCTGCAACGAACGATACGCGAAAAGCCCATTTCCGAAAATATTTTTTCAAGCAAAGCGACTGCGGCGCTGTCTGTTTTGTCGTTTTCTGTAACGATCATGCTCGCGCCGTCGAACAAATTTTCACACGAATTTGCAAATCCGGAGACCTCTTTCCCCGCCATCGGGTGGCACCCCACATAACGAAAGTTGCGCGCCCTGGCATATACAAATTGCTCTATGACCCCTTTTACGCCGCAAATATCGGCGACGATCGCGCCGTCTTTGAACTCGTTATGCCCCATAAAATCCATTGCCGCGTCGGGCGGAAGCGCTACAAACACAATGTCGTAATCGGAAACCGCGCCCGCCTTTCCCGCGACTGCGCCGCTTTCGATCGCCGCGCGAACGACTTTTTCCCTGTCAAAGCCGTCCGCAACATATCCGCAACGTTTTAAAGCCTTGGCCATCGAACCGCCGATCAATCCCAATCCCGCAACAAGAATTTTCATAAGCACAACCTCTGCACACTCTGCCCGCCCGAGTTACGGGCATTTTTTACAATTTAGAAGAAAGTATATCCAAACTCTGCGGATTTGTCAAGAAAAACAGCCTCATGCAAACCTTATAAACATTTGACAAACCACCCCGCCTTTGTTACAATAGTATAGATTTGGCAAATGCGGCAAGTCAATCGATCGCGGCGGTTTCAGAACACAATCGAAACCGATCGGCGAAAATTTGCAAAAACGCAGAACTGAATAAAAAAATGCCGAAGATTCGGCATTCCGATACGGAAGGTTGGCAGAGTGGTCGATGGCGTCAGTCTTGAAATGCGCTTGAAATCAAGCGGTCTAAACGCGCTACTTGTTTCTACAACGGAAACGGAACTTCGGCAGATTTGCCACGCAAGCGATTGATTTTACCCTGTATCTTGTGGTAAAATATCTGTTGTCAAAGCAGTCGATTTGCAAGTCGGTTTCTACAAACTATCCGCAAACGCCGTAAATTCTACAAACTTTTCTACAAATTGCAAATCAAGCGGTCAAAACTTGTAGAAACGCAAAACTGAATAAAAAATTGCCGATTTTTCGGCAATTTTAACACGGAAGGTTGGCAGAGAGGTCGATGGCACCAGTCTTGAAAACTGGAGACCTGCAAGGGTCCGGGGGTTCGAATCCCTCACCTTCCGCCATACCGAGCCTAAAATGATTTTAACTAGGCTCGGTATTTTGTTATATCAATCGCTCTTGATTTTTTATGATAACAATGATATAATTGATTTAATAATTATAGATATGGGAAATTGAAATGATTACTTGTTCTAGATTTCAAGATTTTGATGTATATAGTGAGTATACTGAAAAGCAATTTAGATATATCCATATAACTCAACCTGATTTTTATGGTAAACTATGCGAATATTTATTATCACCAGAAATTATCAATGCGCATACTACTTTCAATATCGACGTGGAAACAGAGCTTTCAATTGAAAACTACAGAGAAATTTATGATCGTCTAATTCAATTTATTGATTTTGAAAAAGTCATTAATGTTAATGATCTTTTAGACCCCTCACTTAAAGCAATATTAGATGCTGAACTGATTAACTTTTCCACCGATTTAAGAAAAGATAAATGGGGAAGAGTTGGTGAATATATTTTTAACATCATATTAGATACATATTTTAATTTAGACTGCGTAATTCGAAAATTTGCTTTAAATACTAGTCCTAATATGCCAGTATATGGCATTGATACTGTTCATTGCTCTTTGGAAAACAAATGCTTATTTTTCGGAGAGTCAAAATTTGTATCTAATTTATCCAACGGTGTTGAATTAATTAATAAGTCTTTAGAAAAATATGAGGCTCAAATAAGTAAGGAATATTTTAATATTACAAACACAAATTTCCGTCGTAATCCAAAGTTTCTAGATGAATTTCAAAAATATTTAAATTTATGTTACACTTTTAGTGAATTTATTGATGAATTAAAAATTGAAACAATTGGAATACCAATTTTTATAGCGCATGCCGGTAATTACAACACAACTGATATCTTTAATGAATTGCGTAAAATCAAAAAGAAAACTCTATTTGGATTAAAGACAGAATATATAGTTATTTCTTTCCCCGTAATAAACAAAGAAAACTTTCGAAAAGCATTTGTAACTGAAGCCAATCACCAGTTAGAGGAGATAAAGAAATGCCAAAAGCGTTAATTGAATTAAGAGAGAAAACAATAAAAGCAATTAATGAATCCTCCGATAAACAAGCATTTATATATAAAAATGCGGAATTATTATATAATTTGGATTTAACAATGTATTCAAAAAATTATTGTTTAAACTCGCTCTTTTTTAATGCAATAACAATATCTAAAGTTTTACCTAATATTTCACTTCATCCAGACCAATGGAAAGCATTACAGCTTCTAGAGCAAAATGATGGATTGATTTTAAGTGCCCCTACAAGTTTTGGAAAAACTTTTGTCGTATTTGAATATATTGCAAGATTTAAACCAACTACAGTTGTATTGGTTGTTCCCACCCTGGCATTAGTAGATGAGTATAAGCAAAAACTTTTTAAAGAATATAATCATGCTTTTCGTGATTACAAGATTTTTATTACATTAGATAAAATCGGAGAATTAGATGAAAATCAGAAAAAGATATTTGTTGTAACGCATGACAAAGTAGTTGATCATAATTCATTTGAAGTATTTGATAATATAGATTTTTTAGTAATTGATGAAGTTTATAAATTAGATACACGTTCATCCGATGACAGAAAACTTGTATTGAATTTTGCTTATTTTCATTTAGTCAAAAAAAGTAAAAAACATTTACTTTTAGCTCCCTTTATTTCAGATATACAAAATAAAGACAAACTAGATAAAAAACCTGTGTTTTTTCAGACAAATTTCTCTCCTGTAGTTAATGAGGTAAAAGTAAAAGAAATTGCAACCGATAATGAAGAGGCTCGATTTATTGAAGCAAATAGAATTATCAATGAAGAAATTAAACCTAGTGAAAAAACACTAATTTATTTTTCTAATGCAACTGATATTCCGAAGTTTAGTAAAAACTTTTCTCGAGCTAATTTTGTATGGGAAGAATGCGACGAAGCTATTTTATCATTTATTGAATGGGCTTCTACAGAAATTCATCCTCAATGGTATCTTGTAGACGCTATGAAACGAGGATATTTAATCCATAGCGGAGAATTACCGCTAGGTATAAGAAATATTCAAATAGATTTATTTAATTCTTTAGATAGTGATTATAATATAATCTTAGGCACTTCTACTCTTCTTGAGGGGGTTAATACATCAACCCAAAATATTGTAATAACGAAACCTTCTAAATCTCATTCTTATAGTAAAAATAATTATTTTTCAAATGACTTTGAGGCTTTTGATTTCTTTAATCTTGTAGGACGTTCAGGAAGAATGTTTAAGCATTTTCTAGGAACGGCATATTATATTAAGGGACCAAATGATAAGATATATAATAAAGAAGAAGCTATAAAAACCATTGAGTTTGAAGTAACTTCTAATAGTGTTGATGTGCAAATACAATTAAAAGAATGTACAGACGAAGAATATCTAGAATTACTTAACACCCTTGATTGTACAGAAGATGAATATCTAGATAAAGTTGGCTATACAGGATTTAAAAAAATACAACAATTATTTAAAAGTTATTCGATTTTAAAAGGAGAGTTAAATTCCCGTATAGACACATACAAGATTCTTGGGGAGAAAGGTTCATTAGTACCCATTATATATACCTTGCTCAAAATCATAAATGCAAAATTAGATACTAAATTTGATAATTATATTAATTATCGCGCCACTATCATTCGTAACTGTATAAATAGAAGACGTCTATCTATTAAAGAAAATATAGAAGACGTTCAACTATTTATTTCAAACAATAACTACTTTAAACGTTCTCTTGATCAAATTATATCAGATGTAATAAAAGTGAAAAATTCATATGTCGAATATGATTTTTTCAAATTTGTAAAAATCATTTCATTTTTTATAGAAAAGCTTGATTCTAATACAGGCAATCATCAATTTTTAGAAGACGAGATCATTAATAGAATTAATTACATATATTACAAAGATAATCCAAGTAAGCGAGCGCTAAAAGAGTTAGGAATTTTTGATAAAGATATAGAATTCATATCTCAAAAAATTCAAATAAATAATTTAAGCTTATCTGACTTGCAATTTGCTCTTAAAATAAATTTTGATATATTAAAAGATAATTTATCTTTTGTAAGCAACTTTATAATTAGGAGAATGATTTAACCAATAATGAAACATTACATCTCCATATCCTTTGATTTTTCGCGGCGTTTTTGCAGGCGTTCCTGAAAGTCGAGATATTCAAAATATTCGTCAAGCGTTTCCATGCCGAGCCGCGACATTTCTTCTTTCGCTTTTTTGAATACCGATAAATCGTCGGTATCATCGGGCGAGGCATCTTGCAAAACTTCCGTTGCTGCATTTTCCTCAATGGGTTCGTCGTCCTCATCCAACACCTCAAAGGTCTGCAAAAGATTTTCGTTTGCGGGCTTTTCTATTTCCGCCGTCGAAAATATTTTCTGCATAGTCTCTATCGTATCGGGCGCAGTTTGCCTTTTAAGCGTTGTATTTCCCGCGAGAATGTCCGAAAGCGTATCAGCAATGCCGAGCTTTGACGAGAAATTCAAATGGCTGTAAATGTCCGCCGTGGTGGAGAACGTACTGTGTCCAAGCCATTCCTGTACCGCCTTCATGCTGACACCGCTTGCGATCAGGATACTTGCGCAGCTGTGCCGCAATTCGTGAAAACGAATGACGGGAAGATTATTGCGCACAAGGAATGATTTGAAATGCGTCGTCAGGGTGTCGGGGCGGATAAGTTTACCCACTTCGTCTACACAAACATAATCTCGGTACTGCCGATTATAGTATTGCCCGTATTTTTCGGCGCGCTCTTGCTGCTCTCTTTTCAAATTAAGCAGAATATCTTTTACGGCGGGCAACAGCGGCAAAGTGCGCATGCTCGATTGATTTTTCATTTTATCTTTTGTAACCAAAACTCTCTTTCCGTCAACTTCGCATTGCACTACTGCATGGTCAAGCGTTATCGTATCATTTTCAAAATTGATCGCGCTCCAACGCAAACCGCATACTTCACTTCTCCGCAGACCGTATATGGCGGTCAACTTATAAATGTATTCGTAAGGATCGCCTTGTAATTTCTGAAAGAGCGTCAGCATCTGTTCTGCCGTATAGAATTTGGCTTTGAACTTCGGGGACTTTGGCCGCTCCACTTTATCGGCGGGATTGGTCAGGATATAATCGCTCCGATATGCCACTTCCAAAGCTCTGTGCAAAACGGTATGGCAATGATGAGCCTCTTGTACGCTTTTTCCGTTCTGCTGCATGTAGGCATAAAATTCCTGAATATCTTTTGGTTTCAAATCTTTCAACCGAGTACGCTTTTCCGCAAAATAAGCGGCAATATATTCGACTCTGTGTTTATAGACCGAATATGTAGTTACCTGTATATTCGTCTTTGCGATCTGCAACCATTCATAGAGATAATCCGAAAAGAGCGGACTATCATTCGAAAAAACAGCTTCTTGTTGTTCGGGTTCTCGTGCCGAACTTTTTTGTGATTGCTGTGAATTTGCTCCGAGCGTTCCGTTTACAAATTTTGATTCGACAGTCCGCAGCATATCCATTGCGGCGCGCTTGTTGTTCTTCTCGTCTAAACCCGTAGCAACCCATTTTTGTTTACTCTTACCGCTTTCGTCCTGATAGGAGATGACAACATAATATTTTCCGTTTTTTACGACGAGCC